>Ga0335075_10003187_pt1 | contig 26152 bp, 25 predicted proteins | sample Lox_Sample_24_FD_206723 | JGI IMG/M metagenome (GOLD analysis project Ga0335075, IMG submission 206723) | Soil microbial communities from Loxahatchee National Wildlife Refuge, Florida, United States - Lox_Sample_2.4 | ecosystem: Environmental > Terrestrial > Soil > Wetlands | place: USA...
ATCTCGGACACCCGCAACTCCCGCAACATGCCGGCCCCTTCCGCAGTCCACCCACGACCACGAAAGAAACCACCCCGACCAGCCGCGACGAATGCGGGTGTAAAGCACCTACCGGAACTGTTGTCGCAGACCTACCGGAACCGCGTCCCGGAACCGTAAACCAGCAACCGGAACTGAAATGTCAAGCATGAACCGGAATCGCACAGAGGCTGCACCCGCCTGACCTGCGGCAGCAACAATGCGCAGACAATGCGCACGGCTACCGGCTAACCCCCAAAACATGCCCTGACCTGCTACGGAACGAGTGCCCCCGGCAGGATTCGAACCTGCGGCCTTCTGCTCCGGAGGCAGACGCTCTATCCCCTGAGCTACGGGGGCGCACGCGAGAAATGCTGCGCCAACGGGCCACGACAGACTAACGCATCAGGGCGGCCGGCTGGCCATCGGAATGGATTCGAAGCCTGAGCACCTCAGCCAATAGGATGGCCTGCGTGAATCCCGCCGACCTGGTCGAGCTGCTCCAGGCCACCGCGACCGCGGTGCTGGCCGAGCATGCGCTCGACACCGCCGCGCTGCCGCTGGTGGTCACCGTCGAGCGGCCGCGCAACCCCGAGCATGGCGACTATGCCAGCAACCTGGCGCTGCAGCTGGGCAAAAAGGTCGGCGTCAACCCGCGTGAGCTGGCCGGATGGCTGGCCGAGGCGCTCACCCAGGCCGACGGTATCGCGTCGGCTGAGGTGGCCGGACCCGGCTTCATCAACCTGCGCCTGGACGCGTCGGCGCAGGGCGTCATCGTCAACAACGTCATCGACGCCGGCCACACCTATGGCAATTCCAAAGCTCAGGCCGGACACAAGATCAACCTGGAGTTCGTCTCCGCCAATCCGACCGGGCCGATCCACATCGGCGGCACCCGCTGGGCCGCGGTCGGCGACGCGTTGGGCCGGCTGCTGACGACGCAGGGCGCCGATGTGGTTCGCGAGTACTACTTCAATGACCACGGCGCCCAAATCGACCGATTCGCCAACTCACTGATCGCCGCGGCCAAGGGCGAGCCCACGCCGGAAGACGGCTACGCGGGCAGCTACATCGCCGACATCGCTGCGCAAATCGTGCAGCAGGCGCCCGACGCGCTGAGCCAGCCCGACGCCGAGCAGCACGAGACGTTCCGGCGCATCGGCGTCGACTTGATGTTCGCGCACATCAAGGAATCGCTGCACGAGTTCGGCACGGACTTCGACGTGTACACCCACGAAGAGTCGATGCACACCAGCGGCCGCGTCGAGCAGGCCATCGGCCGGCTGCGCGAGAACGGCAACATCTACGAGAAGGACGGCGCAACCTGGTTGCGCACCAGCGCTTTTGGCGACGACAAGGACCGCGTCGTGATCAAGAGCGACGGCAAGCCCGCCTACATCGCCGGTGATCTCGCCTACTACCTGGACAAGCGGCAACGCGGCTTCGACCTGTGCATCTACATGCTCGGCGCCGACCACCACGGCTACATCTCGCGGCTGAAGGCCGCGGCTGCCGCGTTCGGCGACGACCCGGCCAGCGTCGAGGTGCTCATCGGCCAGATGGTCAACCTGGTCCGTGACGGCCAGCCGGTGAAGATGAGCAAGCGAGCCGGCACCGTGATCACCCTCGACGACCTGGTCGAGGCGATCGGTGTGGATGCCGCCCGCTACAGCCTGATTCGCTCGTCGGTGGACACCCCGATCGACATCGACCTGGCGCTGTGGTCGTCGGCGTCCAATGAAAACCCGGTCTACTACGTGCAATACGCGCACGCCCGGCTCTCCGCGCTGGCCCGCAACGCCGCCGAACTCGGCCTGATCCCCGACACCAGCCACCTCGAGCTGCTCACCCACGACAAGGAAGGCACGCTGGTTCGCAATCTCGGCGAGTTCCCGCGGGTGCTGAAAACCGCCGCGGCCCTGCGTGAACCGCACCGAGTGTGCCGCTACCTCGAAGATCTCGCCGGCGACTATCACCGCTTCTACGACTCGTGCCGGGTGTTGCCGCAGGGCGACGAGGAGCCCAACCAGCTGCACACCGCGCGCCTGGCGCTGTGCCAGGCGACCCGCCAGGTCATCGCCAATGGCTTGGCCATCCTGGGTGTCCGCGCTCCGGAGCGAATGTGAACGCGCACCCCGCCGGCCCACGTCACGCCGAAGAGTTCCATCACTCCGGCGTTCCGCCTTGCCCGTCGACAACGGAGGAACTCCTAGAACTGGCGCCGAATGTCTGGCCCCGCAACGCCGTCCGCAGCAAAGACGGCGTCGTCACCGTCGCCGGTGTCACGCTGAACTGGCTGGCACAGGAATACGGCACGCCGCTGTTCGTCGTCGATGAGGACGACTTCCGGGCCCGGTGCCGCGAGATCGCCGCGGCGTTCGGCGGCGGCGCCAACGTGCACTACGCCGGTAAGGCCTTCCTGTGCAGCGAAATAGCACGCTGGATCGACGAGGAAGGTCTCTCGCTCGATGTCTGCACCGGCGGTGAGCTGGCGGTCGCGCTGAACGCGAACTTCCCGCCCGAACGGATCGCGCTGCACGGCAACAACAAATCGGTCGCCGAGCTGACCGCAGCGGTCAAGGCCAGCATCGGTCATGTCGTGGTGGACTCGATGATCGAGATCGAGCGCCTCGACGCCATTGCCGGTGAGGCCGGCGTGGTCCAAGACGTGCTGGTCCGCGTTACGGTCGGCGTCGAAGCCCACACCCACGAATTCATCTCCACCGCCCATGAAGACCAGAAGTTCGGGCTGTCACTGGTCAACGGCGCGGCGATGGCGGCGGTGCGACGGGTATTCGCCACCGACAATCTCCGCCTGGTGGGCCTGCACAGTCATATCGGCTCGCAGATCTTCGACGTCGCCGGCTTCGAATTGGCCGCGCACCGGGTGATCGGCCTGCTGCGTGACATCGTCGCCGAGTTCGGGGTCGACAAGACCGCGCAGATCTCCACCGTCGATCTCGGTGGCGGCCTGGGCATCTCATATCTGCCGAACGACGATCCACCGCCGGTGCGCGAACTCGCCGACAAGCTCGGCGGAATCGTGCGCAACGAATCCGCCGCGGTCGGCTTGCCGGTTCCGCGGCTGGTCGTCGAGCCCGGCCGCGCCATCGCAGGGCCGGGAACCATCACGCTGTACGAGGTCGGCACCGTCAAAGACGTCGGGGTGAGCGCGTCAGCGAATCGCCGTTACGTCAGCGTGGACGGCGGAATGAGCGACAACATCCGCACTTCGCTGTACGGCGCGGAATACGACGTGCGACTGGTCTCCCGGGCCACCGAGGCATCCGCGACGCTGGCCCGTGTGGTCGGAAAGCATTGTGAGAGTGGCGATATCGTCGTGCGGGACGCCTGGGTGCCCGACGATGTAGCGCCGGGCGATCTGGTCGCGGTGGCAGCCACCGGCGCCTACTGCTACTCGCTGTCGAGCCGGTACAACCTGATCGGCCGGCCGGCGGTCGTGGCTGTACGCGACGGACAAGCCCGTCTGATTCTGCGCAGGGAGACCGTCGACGATCTACTGAGTCTGGAGGTGAGGTGAGCCGTGAACGGTGATGAAAAGCCGGTCGGTGTAGCCGTATTGGGACTGGGCAACGTGGGCAGTGAAGTTGTTCGCATCATCGAGGACAGCGCCGACGATCTCGCTAACCGGATCGGCGCGCCGCTGGTGCTGAGCGGCGTCGGCGTCCGCCGAGTTGCCGCGGACCGGGGCGTGCCGATCGATCTGCTCACCGACAACATCGACGAACTGGTCTCCCGCGAAGACGTCGACATCGTCATCGAGGTGATGGGTCCGGTCGAGCCGTCCCGCAAAGCGATCCTCGCGGCGTTGGAGCACGGCAAATCCGTGGTGACGGCGAACAAGGCGCTGCTGTCGGTCGCCACCGGCGAGCTCGCACAGGCTGCCGAAAGTGCCAACGTCGACCTGTATTTCGAGGCTGCGGTGGCCGGTGCCATCCCGGTGATCCGACCGTTGACCCAATCGCTGGCTGGCGACACCGTGCAGCGGGTGGCCGGGATCGTGAACGGCACCACGAACTACATCCTCTCCGAGATGGACAGCACCGGCGCTGAATACAAGCAGGCTCTGGCAGACGCGAGCGCGCTCGGCTACGCCGAGGCCGATCCCACCGCGGACGTGGAAGGTTATGACGCGGCGGCCAAAGCCGCGATCCTGGCGTCCATCGCGTTCCACACCAGGGTGACCGCCGACGACGTCTACCGCGAGGGCATCACCAAAATCACCCCGGACGACTTCGTGTCCGCGCGGGCCCTGGGTTGCACCATTAAACTGCTGTCGATCTGCGAGCGAATCACCACCGACGATGGGCAGCAGCGGGTTTCGGCGCGGGTCTACCCTGCGCTGGTGGCGTTGTCGCACCCGCTGGCCACGGTCAACGGCGCCTTCAACGCCGTGGTCGTCGAGGCCGAAGCCGCCGGCCGACTGATGTTCTACGGTCAGGGCGCCGGCGGAGCGCCGACCGCGTCGGCAGTAGCCGGTGATCTGGTGATGGCCGCGCGCAACCGGGTGCTGGGCAGCCGCGGGCCGAGGGAATCCAGGTACGCCCAACTAACAATTGCGCCAATGGGTTTCATTAACACCCGTTACTACGTGAGCATGAACGTGGCTGACAAACCGGGCGTGTTGTCCTCGGTGGCAGCAGAATTCGCCAAGCGCGAAGTCAGCATCGCCGAAGTCCGTCAGGAAGGTGTGGTCGGCGAGGGCGGACAACGGGTCGGAGCCCGCATCGTGGTGGTCACCCACACCGCCACCGACGCCGCACTATCTGAAACCGTCGACGCGCTGGCCGGCCTCGACGCGGTGCAGAGCGTCACCAGCGTCCTGCGGCTGGAAGGAACCAGTGAATGAGTTCGGCAAGTGCCGCCAAGACCGGCATCCATCAACCTTGGCCGGGTGTGATCGCGGCCTACCGGGACCGGCTGCCGGTCGGCGACGACTGGGCTCCCGTCACCTTGTTCGAGGGTGGCACCCCGTTGATACCGGCGACCAGGCTGTCCGCCAGGACCGGCTGCACGGTGTATCTCAAGGTCGAGGGCCTCAATCCCACCGGCTCATTCAAGGACCGTGGCATGACGATGGCCGTCACCGACGCGGTGGCCCGCGGTCAGCAGGCCGTGCTGTGTGCGTCAACCGGGAACACCTCGGCGTCGGCGGCTGCCTACGCCGCCCGCGCCGGCATCACCTGCGCGGTCCTGATCCCGCAGGGCAAGATCGCGATGGGCAAGCTGGCGCAGGCCGTCATGCACGGTGCCAAGATCATCCAGATCGACGGCAACTTCGACGACTGCCTGGAACTCGCCCGCAAAATCGTCGCCGATTTCCCGACGATCTCGTTGGTCAACTCGGTCAACCCGGTGCGCATCGAAGGCCAGAAGACCGCGGCATTCGAGATCGTCGACGCGCTGGGCTACGCACCCGATGTGCACTCCCTGCCGGTCGGCAACGCCGGCAACATCACCGCGTACTGGAAGGGCTACACCGAATACCACCGCGACGGAGTGATCGACAAGCTGCCACGTATGCTCGGCACCCAGGCCGCCGGCGCGGCGCCGTTGGTGCTCGGCCAACCGGTGAGCCAGCCCGAGACCATCGCCACCGCGATCCGCATCGGCTCGCCGGCGTCGTGGGTGCAGGCTGTCGAGGCGCAGCAGCAGTCCAGGGGACGATTCCTGGCCGCCACCGACGACGAGATCCTGGACGCCTATCACCTGGTGGCCGCTAGCGAAGGCGTCTTCGTCGAACCCGCATCGGCGGCCAGCATCGCCGGTCTTCTCAAAGCCGTCGAGGACGGCTGGGTCACACCGGGATCGACGGTGGTGTGCACCGTGACCGGCAATGGCCTCAAGGATCCCGACACGGCGTTGCGCGACATGCCGAGTGTCTCGCCGGTGCCCGTCGACCCCGTCGCCGTCGTCGCGAAGCTGGGGCTCGTCTAGTGGCGATTGCAAGCGCGGCGCAGCCGGGCGAAGCGGGCCGCCGCTCATCAGGCCCGAGCGCCCAGCTGCTGCCTGCCGGGCTGCTGGCCAGCTCGGTCGTCGCGGCGTCCAGTGCCAACCTCGGGCCGGGCTTCGACAGTATCGGGCTCGCGTTGGGTATCTACGACGAAATCATTGTCGAAACAACCGATTCCGGCCTGATCGTCGAAGTCGACGGCGAGGGTGCGGGGGAGTTGGGGCTCGGCCCTGGCCATTTGGTGGTTCGCGCTATCGAGTGCGGGTTGCGGGCGGCCGGTGTCAGCGCGCCCGGCTTGAAAGTGCGCTGCCGTAACGCGATCCCACACTCCCGGGGTCTCGGCTCGTCCGCCGCAGCGGTGGTCGGCGGCCTGGCGGCGGTCAACGGGCTTGTTGCGCAAGCGGGTTCGACTCCGTTGAGCCAGACCCAGCTGATTCAGCTGGCGTCGGAATTCGAGGGGCATCCCGACAACGCCGCGGCGGCGGTGTTGGGTGGCGCGGTGGTGTCATGGATCGACCGCAGCTCCGATCCGCCCAGCTACTCCGCGGTGCCGCTGCGGCTGCATCCGGACGTCCACCTGTTCCCCGCCATCCCCGAGCAGCGGTCATCGACGGCGGAAGCACGGATCCTGCTTCCCGCACAGGTCAGCCACGTCGCCGCGCGCTTTAATCTGAGCCGCACAGCGCTGCTGGTCGTGGCACTCACCGAGCGGCCTGACCTGCTGATGGCCGCCACCGAGGACATGCTGCATCAGCCGCAGCGCGCACCCGCGATGCCGGCGTCGGCGGAATACCTTCACCTTTTGCGGCGTTACAATGTGGCAGCTGTACTTTCTGGCGCCGGTCCGGCGGTGATCGCGCTGAGTACAGCCCCCGAGTTACCGGCAGAGGCACTCGAGTACAGCGCTGCAAACGGGTTTGCGGTCAGCGAGATGACTCCCGGCGACGGGGTCCGGTGGAGTTCCGGAGTGGTCGTTCGCAGCTAATGTTCACCGCCACGGGGAGGGGCTTCTTGCTTCCAGCATCGAAGCAGGTTATTCTCGACGGCGTCCAGCAATCGCAGCCTCTGCATCTGCGTTGACACTAGGACGAACATCAAATTCTTCTCGTGGACGTTGGTTCGCCATCTGAACCGCCAATCCTGGCGATCACCGTTGCAGAGTCGATTGTTGATAGCACTCGGCGATTTAGCTGAATGCAAAGAACCCCTGGCTTGATTGGATCGGCCAGGGAAGAAAGGAAATCCGTGACTGATACGGACCTCGTTACGGCTGACGACAGCACCGAAAACCACAAGCTGTCCAACACCGTGACCACAGGCTCTTCCGCCGACCACGACGTTTCCGGGTCGGCGACAGAGGCCAACACCAGCGGATCGGACGGTTCGCTGTCCACCATGGTGCTGCCCGAACTGCGCGCATTGGCCAATCGAGCCGGCGTCAAGGGCACCTCTGGAATGCGTAAGAACGAACTCATCGCTGCGATTCGGGAAAGCCGCCAAGGGCACGCCAACGGTGTACCTGCCAACGGCGGCACCGGCAGCGAATCACACAATCACAGCACCGAGGCTTCGGCCAACCACACCGAGGCGACCGCCGACAAGGCGTCCGACGACCACGCCGATGGGCGGCCCAACCGGGACGACAAGCCCGATCAATCCGCTGACAAGCCCGGTCGCGAGCGCGGCCAACAGGACACCAAGTCCGAAGACCGTGAGTCCCACAGGGACTCTGGGAAAGACTCTGAGAAAGACCTAGACAAGGGCCGCGACCAACAAGGCTCGGGCGGCCAACAGAACCGCGGTGGCTCGAACCAGCAAGACGACGACAGTGACGGGCGCGGCGGCCGCCGAGGGCGCCGGTTCCGGGAGCGTCGGCGTCGCGGCGATAGGTCCGGCGACGGCGGCGGTGGTGACACCGAACTGCGCGAAGACGACGTCGTTCAGCCGGTCGCCGGGATCCTTGACGTGCTCGACAACTACGCGTTCGTGCGTACTTCCGGTTATCTAGCCGGCCCGCACGACGTCTACGTGTCGATGAACATGGTGCGCAAGAACGGCTTACGCCGCGGCGACGCAGTGACCGGCGCGGTGCGGGTGCCGAAGGAGGGCGAACAGCCCAACCAGCGGCAGAAGTTCAACCCGTTGGTGCGTCTGGACACCGTCAACGGCGGGCCGGTCGAAGACGCCAAGAAGCGTCCCGATTTTTCCAAGCTGACGCCGTTGTACCCCAACCAGCGCCTGCGTCTGGAGACCACCCCCGACCGGCTGACCACACGGGTCATCGACCTGATCATGCCGATCGGTAAGGGTCAGCGCGCGCTGATCGTGTCGCCGCCCAAGGCCGGTAAGACCACGATCCTGCAGGACATCGCCAACGCGATCACCCAGAACAACCCGGAATGCCACCTCATGGTCGTGCTCGTCGACGAGCGGCCTGAAGAGGTCACCGACATGACGCGCTCGGTCAAGGGCGAGGTCATCGCCTCGACGTTCGACCGGCCCCCGTCAGATCACACGTCGGTCGCCGAGCTGGCCATCGAACGAGCCAAGCGGCTCGTCGAGCAGGGCAAGGACGTCGTCGTTCTGCTCGACTCGATCACCCGCCTGGGGCGCGCCTACAACAACGCGTCGCCGGCGTCGGGCCGCATCCTGTCCGGTGGTGTCGACTCCACCGCGCTGTACCCGCCGAAGCGCTTCCTCGGCGCCGCGCGCAACATCGAAGAAGGCGGCTCGTTGACGATCATCGCCACCGCGATGGTGGAAACCGGATCCACCGGTGACACAGTCATCTTCGAGGAGTTCAAGGGCACCGGTAACGCCGAGCTCAAGCTGGATCGCAAGATCTCCGAGCGTCGGGTGTTCCCCGCCGTCGACGTGAACCCGTCGGGTACGCGTAAGGACGAATTGCTGCTCTCGCCAGACGAATTCGGCATCGTGCACAAGCTGCGTCGGGTGCTGTCGGGGCTGGATTCCCACCAGGCCATCGACCTGCTGATGTCGCAGCTGCGTAAGACCAAGACCAACTACGAGTTCCTGGTTCAGGTGTCCAAGACGACACCGGGCATGGACAACGACTAGCACCCGCGACGATGCGGTTAGCACATGACCGCCGTGGACCAACATCGCCCTTCCGCCTAGGTGACTGACGCCGCGCCGGTAACGTGCCAGCCTGTGCCGGAGACTATTCAGCAACTGCTGCGCACCCGCGTCGACGACTCCACGCCGGCGGTCAAATACGGCGACCGGGTGTGGAGTTGGCGCGAGCACTTGGCGGACGCCTCGGCCACGGCCGCCGCGTTGATCGGTATCGCCGACCCGAAACGGCCGCTGCACGTCGGCGCGCTGCTGGGCAACACCCCCGAGATGCTGACCGCGATGGCGGCCGCGGCGCTCGGCGGCTACGTGTTGTGCGGCATCAACGACACCCGTCGCGGCGCGGCGCTGGCCAAAGACATCCGGCGGGCCGACTGCCAGCTACTGCTCGTCGACCCCGCGCACCGCGCACTGCTCGACGGGCTGGAGCTGCCCGGGGTCCGCGTCGTCGACGTCGCAGGCGATGAGTGGGCCGATTTGCGGGCAGCAGCCGGGCCGCTCGTTCCGCATCGCGAGGTCGAGCCGACCGACATCTTGATGATGATCTTCACCTCGGGCACCAGCGGCGAGCCCAAGGCGGTCCGGGTCACCCACCTGACCGTGATTTTCGCCGGCGCCAACCTGATCGGACGGTTCGAGGTCGACTCATCCGGCGTCTGCTACCTGTCGATGCCGCTGTTTCACTCCAACGCGCTGCTGGCCGGTTGGAGCGTGGCGGTCGGCTCCGGTGCGGCGATGGTGCCTGCGACGTTCTCGGCATCCGGGTTGCTGGCCGATCTACGCCGCTACGGCGCGACCTATATGAACTACGTCGGCAAGCCGCTGGCCTACGTGCTGGCCACCCCTGAGCTGCCCGACGATTCGGACAACCCGCTGCTGGTGGCATTTGGCAACGAGGCCAGCGACCGCGACATCGCCGAGTTCAGCCGGCGTTTCGATTGCACGGTCTGGGACGGCTTCGGCTCCACCGAAGGCGCGATCATCATCACCCGCGAAGACGGCTGCCCGCCCGGTTCACTCGGCCAGGGTTTTCCCGGCGTGAGCATCTACAACCCCGACACGCTCACCGAATGCGCGGTGGCCCGGTTCGGCGACGACGGTGCGCTGATCAACGCCGACGAGGCGATCGGCGAACTGGTCAACACATCCGGCGCCGGCCTGTTCGCCGGCTACTACAACGACCAGGACGCCACCGACGCGCGACTGCGCCACGGCATGTTCTGGTCGGGTGACCTGGCCTACCGCGACGCGGACGGCTGGATTTACTTCGCCGGGCGCAGCGGAGACTGGCTGCGGGTCGACGGCGAAAACATGACGACGGCGCCCATCGAGCGCATCCTGCAACGGTTACCGGCTGTCAGCCAGGTCGCGGTGTACGCGGTACCGGATGAGCAGGTGGGCGACCAGGTGATGGCGGCATTGGTGCTGGTAGACGGCGCGCAGCTGACGCCGGGGGAGTTCGGCGAGTTCCTGGCCGGCCAGTCGGATCTCTCACCCAAGGCGTGGCCGCGCCACGTGTGGATCACCGAGGGCCTGCCGTCGACCGCCACCAACAAAATCCTCAAGCGCGAATTGACGGCCCGGGGCGCTACACCCGAGGGTGGTGTGCTGTGGACCCGGATCGGGCGTGAGAAGACCTACGCCGTCGTTGACCGGACCGCCAGCGGTGACGGGAATGCGCACGCTCATGCAGGCGTTTAGGGGGATAGCGGCTGACCTGGCATAATCGACAGCCGAAGTTGAGGTTCCGGTTCACGTCCGATTACGAGCTTTTCTGGGCGACCCGGCGACCCACGAACGAAGAGGACACCATGAAAGCTGATATTCATCCCGCCTACGGCGAGACCACCGTGCTCTGCGGGTGCGGAAACACGTTCACGACGCGGAGCACCAAGGAAAGCGGCCACATCGTGGTCGAGGTCTGCTCGCAGTGCCACCCGTTCTACACCGGCAAGCAGAAGATTCTGGACAGCGGCGGCCGGGTAGCGCGTTTCGAAAAGCGCTACGGCAAGCGCAAGGCCGGCGCCGAGAAAGAGGCTTCGGCCGACAACTAGCTTGGACCGACGCCCGATCTGCTGCGAAAACCGCATCAGGCCGGGCGTCGTTTCGCGTTTAGCAGAGGAGCAGGATGACGCAGGGCGTGCAGGCGATTGACGCGCTGCTGGCCGAACACGCCGAGCTCGAGCGTCAGCTGGCCGATCCGGAACTGCACAGCAACGCTGCCAACGCGCGCAAAGTCGGCCGCCGGTTCGCGCAACTGGCGCCGATCGTCGCCACCCACCGCAAACTGGAGACGGTGCGCGGTGATCTCGAGGCCGCACGTGAACTGGCCGCCGACGACCCATCGTTCGCCGACGAAGTCGCCGAACTGGAATCACGCGCTGAAGAGCTCGACACTCAGCTCACCGACATGCTCGCACCCCGCGACCCGCACGATGCCGACGACATCGTGCTCGAGGTCAAATCCGGTGAGGGGGGCGAAGAATCGGCTCTCTTCGCCGCCGACCTGGCCAGGATGTACATCAGGTACGCCGAGCGGCACGGCTGGACGGTGACGGTGCTGGACGAAACCAGCTCGGACTTGGGTGGTTACAAGGATGCGACGCTCGCTCTTTCCCGTAAGGGTGCCAGTGATAGCGAATCGGCCGACGGCGTCTGGTCGCGGATGAAGTTCGAAGGCGGAGTGCACAGGGTACAACGCGTGCCGGTCACCGAATCCCAAGGCCGCGTTCATACTTCCGCCGCCGGCGTGCTGGTCTACCCGGAACCTGAAGAAGTCGGCGAGGTCCAGATCGACGAGTCCGATCTGCGCATCGACGTCTACCGGTCGTCCGGCAAGGGCGGCCAGGGCGTCAACACCACCGACTCGGCGGTGCGAATCACCCACCTGCCCACCGGGATTGTCGTCACCTGCCAGAACGAACGGTCGCAGCTGCAGAACAAGACCCGCGCCCTGCAGGTGCTTGCCGCTCGCTTGCAGGCACTGGCCGAAGAGCAGGCGCTGGCCGACGCATCGGCAGATCGCGCCAGCCAGATCCGCACCGTGGACCGCAGCGAACGCATCCGCACCTACAACTTCCCGGAGAACCGGGTCACCGACCACCGCATCGGTTACAAGGCACACAATCTCGATCAGGTTCTCGACGGCGACCTGGACGCACTATTCGACGCGCTGAGCGTCGCCGACAGGCAGTCACGGCTGCAGCAGGCATGACGACTCGACTGCGCTGCGCGATCGACTCGGCCACGATGCTGCTCGCAGACGCCGGAATCGACTCGGCACGTTACGAGGCCGAGGCGTTGGCCGCGCACCTGGCCGGCACTGAGCGCGGGCGCCTGCAGCTGATCGATTCGCCCGACGACACCTTCTTCGATCGCTACCACGCCGCGATCGCGGCACGATCACGCCGAGTGCCGCTACAACACATCACCGGTGCCGCCGCGTTCGGTCCGCTGACGCTGCTTGTCGGGCCCGGCGTGTTCATTCCGCGTCCGGAAACCGAAGCCATGCTGGAATGGGCTACTGCGCAGCGTCTTCCAGAGGCTCCCGTGATCGTCGACGTCTGCACCGGTTCGGGTGCGCTGGCGATCGCACTGTCGCAGCACTGGCCGGGAGCACGCGTGCTCGGCATCGACGACTCCGATGCGGCGCTTGAGTATGCCCGCCGAAACTCGGCGGGTACCAGGGTCGAGCTACTACACGCCGACGCCGCCGACCCTGGCCTGCTCACCGATCTCGACCGGCAAGTCGACCTCGTGGTGGCCAACCCGCCCTACGTACCTGACGGCGCCCCGGTCGAACCCGAAGTCTCGCACTATGATCCACCGCATGCGGTGTTCGGCGGCGCGGATGGCATGACGGTGATCAACGGTATCGTCAGGCTCGCCGGCCGCTGGTTGCGTCCCGGTGGCTTCTTCGCCGTCGAGCACGACGACACCACGTCATCGCTGACCTCCGAACTCATCAGCAGCGCCGGACTTTTCGACGACGTTGTTGCCCGAACAGATCTGACCGGGCGACCGAGATTCGTCACGGCCCGCAGGAGTGGCGCTCGTGCCTGACGTGTTTAATTGCGCCGATCCCGAACAACGTTCTCGCGGAATCGAGTCGGCAGCCGGGGCCGTGAAAAACAGTCGGCTGGTGGTGCTTCCGACCGACACTGTCTACGGCATCGGTGCCGACGCCTTCGACAGCTCGGCGGTGGCCGCCCTGCTATCGGCCAAGGGCCGCGGCCGCGACATGCCCGTGCCCGTGCTGGTCGGCTCGTGGCACACCATCGAAGGTCTTGCCCTGATGGTGACGCAGGCCATGCGTGACCTGATCCGCGCATTCTGGCCGGGCGCATTGAGTTTGGTGGTCCGACAGGCTCCGTCCCTGCAGTGGGATCTGGGGGATGCCCGCGGCACGGTGATGCTGCGGATGCCGCTGCACCCGGTGGCCATCGAATTGCTACGGGAGGTCGGGCCGATGGCGGTATCCAGCGCCAACGTCTCCGGCTCGCCGCCGGCCGTCGACGCCGACGAGGCGCGCAGGCAGCTCGGCGACCTTGTCGACATTTACCTCGACGCCGGTCCTTCCGCGCAGCAGGCCGCGTCGACGATCCTGGACCTCACAGGAACAGAGCCGCGCATTCTGCGACCCGGCCCGATCAGCGCCGAAGGTATCGCCGCGGTGCTCGGCCTGGACGCTGCGAGTTTGACCGGCTGATCCGCCGCGGAATTGAATACAGTCGTGGTGCAGTACAACCTCGCCGGCGGTCTGCTCGCGCTGTCCGACCGTGGCGCCGGTGTTCCGTTGCGTGAGCTAGCGCTGGTCGGGCTCACCGCCGCGATCATCACCTACTTCGTGACCGGGCCCGTGCGCCTGCTGGCGACCCGGTTCGGCGCGGTGGCCTATCCGCGCGAACGCGATGTGCACGTATCGCCGACGCCGCGGATGGGCGGTCTGGCGATGTATGTCGGCGTCGTCGCGGCGGTCTTTCTCGCGTCTCAGCTGCCCGCGCTCACACGAGGTTTCGTCTACTCCTCGGGTATGCCGGCGGTGCTGGTGGCGGGCGCGGTGATCATGGGTATCGGCCTGATCGATGATCGGTGGGGTCTGGACGCGCTGACGAAGTTCGCCGGCCAGATCACCGCGGCCAGTGTGCTGGTCACTATGGGTGTCGCCTGGAGCGTCATCTACATCCCGCTCGGTGGCGTCGGGACCATCGTGTTGGACCAGGCCTCCTCGATCCTGCTGACGCTGGCGCTGACCGTGTCGATCGTCAACGCGATGAACTTCGTCGACGGTCTCGATGGGCTGGCCGCCGGCCTGGGTCTCATTACCGCCTCGGCTATTTGCATATTCTCCATCGGCTTGCTTCGCGATCACGGGGGTGACGTGCTGTTTTATCCGCCGGCGGTCATCTCTGTGGTGTTGGCCGGAGCCTGTCTGGGATTCTTGCCGCACAACTTCCACCCGGCCAAGATCTTCATGGGGGATTCCGGGTCGATGCTGATCGGCCTGATGTTGGCCGCCGCGTCGACGACGGCAGCGGGACCGATTTCCCAGAACGCTTACGGCGCTCGCGATGTGTTTGCTCTGCTGTCGCCGTTCCTGTTGGTCGTGGCGGTCATGTTCGTGCCGATGCTCGACCTCTTGCTGGCAATCGTGCGACGCACCCGGGCGGGTCGTAGCGCGTTCAGCCCCGACAAAATGCACCTGCATCATCGCCTGCTGCAGATCGGCCATTCCCATCGCCGGGTGGTGCTGATCATCTACCTGTGGGTGGGCATCGTCGCTTTCGGCACCGCAAGCACCATTTTCTTCAATCCGCGCGATTCCGCGGCGGTCATGCTGGGCGCGATCGCGATCGCAGTCATCGCGACGTTGATCCCGCTGCTGCGCCGCCGCGATGACGAGCTCTACGACGAGGAGTAGTAGGTTCGTCTCCGATATGGTACGGTGCTGGTAGAACCCGAATTAACCTCGCGGGTTGCCGGCCACCGGCCATCGGACTCATGTCCGATTGAACGGACGTACGACCGACATTGGGGAGTTGTCCCTTGGGTGATGCGAGTGTGGTGGTTGCCCTCCGATACGCTCAACGGGCCACGCAACGTTCAACCAGGCAACTCCCCCCTAGCGAGGACTGAGGTGCAGCAGTGACAACACCAGCGCAGGACGCGCCGTTGGTGTTTCCCTCGGTTGCGTTCCGGCCACTTCGCCTCCTCGTCATCTCGCTCGTACTGACACTCGTCGCGGTCGCCGCCGCTGGTGCGCTCGGCCACCCGATGGTTGGTGCGTTCTTTGGCGTGGGGCTCCTGTTGGGTTTGCTCAACGCCATCGGTGTGCAGCGCTCGGTCGCAGCGATCACCGCGGAGGCGCATCCGCTCAAAAAGAAGATGGCGATGAACTCGGCCAGCCGCCTGATGATCATCACCGTGGTCGGGCTGGCGGTCGCGTTCGTCTTCCGGCCCGACGGGCTGGGCGTGCTGTTCGGGCTTGCACTGTTCCAGGTCTTGCTGGTGGCATCGACTGCGCTGCCGGTCTTGAAGAAGCTGCGTAACGGGGCCGCTGACGCTGCAGGAGGGATGGGAAACAGCGATGACTGAGATGCTGCTTGCTGAGGGCGCCATCGAGGTCGGCCATCACGAGACCGCTCGGTGGTTCGGCTTGACCGTCAACGTCGACACCGTGGCGTCGTCTGCGATCGCCGCCATCATCGTCATCGCGCTGGCATTCTTCTTGCGCGCCAAGGTCACCTCCACCGGCGTGCCGGGTGGCGTGCAATTGTTCTTCGAGGCGATCACCATCCAGATGCGCAACCAGATCGAAGCCGCGATCGGGATGCGCATCGCGCCCTTTGTCTTGCCACTGGCCGTCACGCTTTTTGTGTACATCCTGATCTCGAACTGGATGTCGGTGCTGCCGATGCAGTACACCCACTCGTCGGGCGGGTCGCCGAAAGAGTTGTTCGCCCCACCGGCATCTGACATCAACTATGTGCTGGCATTGGCCCTGTTCGTCTTCATCTGCTACCACCTGGCCGGCATTTGGCGCAGCGGCCCCATCGGTTATCCCGCCAAGGTGCTCAAGGGGCACGTGTGGGGCAACCTGCACCCCATCGTCGGGGTGATCTTCATGCCGATCAACGTCGTTGAAGAGCTCGCCAAGCCGATCTCGTTGTCGCTCCGACTTTTTGGCAACATCTTTGCCGGCGGGATCCTCGTCGCGCTGATCGCGCTGTTCCCGCCGTATATCTTGTGGGCACCCAACGCGATCTGGAAAGCATTCGACCTATTCGTCGGCGCGATCCAGGCGTTTATCTTCGCGCTGTTGACCATCTTGTACTTCAGTCAGTCGATGGAGCTGGAGGGAGAACACGATTAGGACGGTCACAGGGTTTCACGAAGTCCTGGCTCCCACATCACCGCATAACTGAAGAACCACAGACCTGGTAGATCACTACCAAATATCAAGGAGGATAAGCAATGAACCCCACAATCGCTGCCGGCGCCCTCATCGGCGGTGGACTGATCATGGCCGGGGGCGCGATCGGCGCCGGTATCGGTGACGGTGTCGCCGGTAACGCGCTGATCGCCGGTATCGCCCGCCAGCCCGAGGCACAGGGCCGGTTGTTCGTTCCGTTCTTCATCACGGTGGGTCTGGTCGAGGCCGCCTACTTCATCAACTTGGCCTTCATGGCGCTGTTCGTCTTCGCCACGCCGGTCAAGTAATTAGTCAAGATGGGTGACATGAGCGCTGTGGTCCTGGCTGCTGCTAGCCAGGCTGAGGGTAACTTCCTCATCCCCAACGGCACCTTCTTCTTCGTGCTGGCCATCTTCCTGATCGTGCTCGGCGTGATCGGCACCTTCGTGGTGCCGCCGATCATGAAGGTGTTGAAAGAGCGCGAGAACATGGTCACCAAGACGCTGGCCGACAACAAGAAATCGGCCGAGCAGTTCGCCGCTGCTGAAGAGGACTACGAGAAGGCGATGTCGCAAGCTCGAGTCAAGGCTTCGGCGGCGCGTGACGGCGCTCGGGCAGAGGGCCGCAAGGTTCTCGACGAAATGCGCAGCCGCGCCGAGGAAGAGGTTTCCACGACATTGCAGAACGCTGCCGAGCAACTCAAGCGAGACGGAGACGCGGTGGCCACGGATCTGCGCTCTCGCGTGGAGAACATGTCCACGACCTTGGCGAGCCGCATCCTGGGCGTCGAGATCACGACGTCCGTCACAACCACCGGGTCAGGTCGGTAGCAAGATGTCGACATTCATCGGGCAGTTGATCGGCTTCGTCGCCATTGTGTTGCTGGTATGGCGTTTCGTCGTGCCGCCGGTGCGCAAAATGATGACCGATCGGCAGAACGTGGTGCGTCAACAACTGGACGACGCCGCAGCTGCCGCCGATCGGCTGGCGGAGGCCAGTGAAGCCCACGAAAAAGCGCGCAAAGACGCAAAGGCGGAGGGCAAGCGGATCACCGAAGAGGCCCAAGCCGATGCCAAACGTATCGTTGAACAACTGCGGGCTCAGGCGGACGTCGAGGTCGAGCGCGTCAAAGTGCAAGGGGCCAAGCAGGTCGAGCTGCTGCGGGCGCAGTTGATTCGTCAACTGCGTCAGAGCTTCGGTGCCGAATCCGTGCAGCGGGCAAGCGAATTGGTACGTAGTTACGTTGCCGACTCGGCGCAGCAGTCAGCAACAGTCGACCGCTTCCTCGACGACCTTGACGCGATGGCGCCCTCCGAGGCGGACGTCCAGTACCCGGTCTCGGCGAAGATGCGTTCGGCCAGCCGACTGGCTCTGGACGCCGTGATGAAGCGGTTCGGTGAGGTGGCCAAGGACCTGGACGACCGGGGGCTATCGGCAGTCGCGGACGAATTGACGTCGGTCGCCGCGCTGTTGGACCACGAGGCCGTCATCACCCGGTACCTCACCGTCCCGGCTGAAGAGTCCGGACCCAGGGTCCGGCTGCTCGAGCGTTTGGTGTCCGACAAAATTGGCGAGCCTGCGCTGGACATCCTCAAAACGGCCGTCTCACAACGCTGGTCGGCCAACACCGACCTGGTCGACGCTGTCGAGCTGGTACTGCGACACGCCTTGTTATTGCGGGCCGAACACAACGGCACAGTCGACGAGGTAGAAGACCAGTTGTTCTGGTTCAGCCGCATCCTGGATGCTCAGCCGCGTCTGTCCATCCTGCTGGGCGACTACGAGGCACCCGCCGACAGCCGAGTCGGGTTGCTGCGCAACGTGCTGGAAAGTGCAAGCACCAATGTCAATCCCATTGCGGCTGACTTGCTTGTCAAGACAGTCGAGTTGTTGCGAGGTCAACCGGCGGAGGATGCGGTGCTTGGTCTCGCCGAAGTAGCGGTTGCTCGTCGCGGCGAAGTCGTCGCACACGTCAAAGCGGCGGCCGAACTGACCGACGCTCAGCGGGAACGCTTGGACCAAGTGCTAAGCCGGATCTACGGCCATCCGGTGAAAGCGCAAATGGAAATCGACTCAGAGCTGCTCGGCGGGCTCGCAATCTCGGTCGGCGACGAGGTTATCGACGGTACGCTTTCGTCGCGCCTCGCGGCGGCCCAAACCCAGTTGCCAGACTGAAACACCACCTAGTCAACACAATCAACAAGCAGGAAGAACGAAAAGCCATGGCAGAGTTGACAATCTCCGCTGAAGACATTCAAGGCGCGATCGACGAGTACGTGAGCTCCTTTACCTCCGACACCGCCCGGGAAGAGGTCGGCACGGTCGTGGATGCCGGCGACGGCATTGCGCACGTCGAGGGCTTGCCGTCGGTGATGACCCAGGAGCTCCTCGAGTTCCCGGGCGGGATTCTGGGCGTCGCGCTCAACCTCGACGAGCACAGCGTCGGCGCGGTGATCCTGGGTGACTTCGAGAAACTCGCAGAGGGCCAGCAGGTCAAGCGCACCGGCGACGTGCTTTCGGTGCCGGTTGGTGACGGGTTCCTGGGGCGGGTGGTCAACCCTCTCGGCCAGCCGATCGACGGCCGCGGTGACATCGAGTCCGACGAACGTCGGGCGTTGGAAATCCAGGCCCCGTCGGTGGTCCAGCGCCAGGGCGTCAAGGAGCCACTGCAGACGGGGATCAAGGCCATCGACGCCATGACCCCGATCGGGCGTGGACAGCGTCAGTTGATCATCGGTGACCGCAAGACCGGCAAGACCGCAGTGTGCGTGGACACCATCCTCAACCAGCGGAAGAACTGGGAGAGCGGTGACGAGGACAAGCAGGTGCGCTGCGTCTATGTGGCCATCGGTCAGAAGGGCACCACGATCGCTGCCGTCCACCACACGCTGGAAGAGGGCGGCGCGATGGACTACACGACGATCGTCGCCGCGCCGGCATCGGACTCTGCGGGCTTCAAATGGCTTGCCCCATACACTGGTTCGTCGATCGCCCAACACTGGATGTATCAGGGTAAGCATGTGCTGATCGTGTTCGACGACCTGAGCAAGCAGGCCGAGGCCTACCGGGCGATCTCGCTGCTGCTCCGCCGTCCGCCGGGTCGCGAAGCCTACCCCGGTGACGTGTTCTACCTGCATTCACGCCTGCTGGAGCGCTGCGCCAAGCTGTCCGACGAGCTGGGGGGCGGCTCGTTGACCGGTCTGCCCATTATCGAGACCAAGGCCAACGACATCTCCGCCTACATCCCGACCAATGTCATCTCGATCACCGACGGGCAGTGCTTCCTGGAGTCCGATCTGTTCAACCAGGGCGTCCGACCGGCGATCAACGTCGGTGTCTCGGTGTCCCGGGTCGGCGGTGCGGCACAGATCAAAGCGATGAAGGAAGTGGCCGGGTCGCTGCGCCTGGACCTGTCGCAGTACCGCGAGCTGGAATCCTTCGCGGCCTTCGCTTCTGATCTCGACGCCACCTCCAAGGCGCAGTTGGAGCGCGGTGAGCGGTTGGTCGAATTGCTCAAACAACCGCAAAACCAGCCGGTGCCGGTCGAGGAGCAAGTGGTCGCGATCTTCCTCGGCAGTGGCGGCCATCTGGATTCGGTGCCCGTCGAAGACGTACGGCGCTTCGAAACTGAGTTCCTCGACCACATCCGGGCTTCCGAAGAAGGCATCCTTTCCGACATCCGGGACTCCCAGAAGCTGTCGGAAGAGACGGAAAACAAGTTGACCGAAGCGGTCAAGGACTTCAAGAAGGGCTTCGCGGCTACCGGGGGTGGTTCGGTGGTCCCCGACGAGCATGTCGAGGCTCTGGACGAAGAACAGGTGGCCAAAGAATCGGTGCAGGTTCACAAGCCCGCGCCACCGGAGCAGAAGAAGCAGTAATCGAATATGGCTGCCACACTTCGTGAACTGCGGGGCCGGATCCGCTCGGCCGGGTCGATCAAGAAGATCACCAAGGCGCAGGAAATGATCGCGACGTCGCGTATCGGCAAGGCGCAGGCCCGGCTCGACGAGGCCCGGCCCTACGCCGCCGAAATCACCAACATGCTTACGACGTTGGCCGACAAGGCGGCGTTGGATCACCCGCTGCTGGTGGAACGCCCGGAGCCGAAACGGGCGGGTGTGCTGGTGGTCTCGTCCGACCGTGGCCTTTGTGGCGCCTACAACTCTGGCGCCTTCCGTCGGGCTGAGGAGCTCTTCTCACGGCTGCGGGAAGATGGCAAGACGCCGGTGCTTTATGCCGTTGGACGTAAAGCATTGGGCTACTACACATTCCGGAACTGGGATATCAGCGAGTCGTGGACGGGCTTCTCGGAACGGCCCAGCTACGAAGATGCGACCAAGGTGGCCGAGACGCTGGTGGAGGCCTTCATGGCCGGCGTCGAGGAGAACGGTGAGCAGGATGCCGCTGCCGGCGTCGACGAGTTGCACATCGTTTATACCGAGTTCAAGTCGATGATGTCGCAATCGGCGGAGGCGCACCGTATTGCCCCCATGGTTGTGGAGTACGTCGGGGAAGAAAGAGAACCGCAGACGCTGTATTCCTTCGAGCCGGACGCGACAACATTGTTCGAGGCGCTTCTGCCGCGGTACCTGACCACCCGCGTGTATGCGGCGCTGCTCGAGTCGGCTGCTTCGGAGCTGGCATCGCGGCAGCGGGCCATGAAGTCGGCGAGCGACAACGCTGACGATCTGATCAAGGACCTCACCCTTCAGGCCAACCGTGAGCGGCAGGCCCAAATCACCCAGGAAATCAGCGAAATCGTCGGTGGCGCAAACGCACTCGCCGACGCCGCGAAATAAGCCCCATCAGGAAGCGAAGAAGATATGGCTGCTACCACTCAGAAGTCGAAGAACTCCAAGGGCGCCGACACCAGTGGCCGCGTGGTACGGATCACCGGACCGGTCGTCGACGTCGAGTTTCCGCGTGGCTCGATCCCGGAGCTGTTCAATGCTCTGCACGCCGAGGTCACGTTCGAGGCGCTCGCGAAGACCTTGACGCTCGAGGTCGCACAGCACCTCGGCGACAACCTGGTCCGCACCATTTCGCTGCAGCCGACCGACGGCCTGGTGCGCGGCGTCGAGGTGATCGACACCGGAGACTCGATTTCGGTGCCAGTCGGCGACGGGGTCAAGGGCCATGTGTTCAACGCGCTCGGTGACTGCCTGGATGAAGAGGGATACGGAGAAGACTTCGACCACTGGCCCATTCACCGCAAAGCGCCGCCGTTCGACGAGCTCGAACCGCGCACCGAGATGCTCGAAACCGGCTTGAAGGTCGTCGACTTGCTGACGCCGTATGTGCGCGGCGGCAAGATCGCGCTGTTCGGCGGTGCGGGCGTGGGCAAGACGGTTCTGATCCAGGAGATGATCAACCGCATCGCCCGAAACTTCGGCGGCACGTCGGTATTCGCCGGTGTGGGGGAGCGCACCCGCGAGGGCAACGACCTTTGGGTCGAGCTTGGTGAAGCCGATGTGCTCAAGGACACCGCCCTGGTGTTCGGTCAGATGGACGAGCCGCCCGGCACCCGTATGCGAGTGGCGTTGTCGGCGTTGACGATGGCCGAGTATTTCCGCGACGAGCAAGGCCAGGACGTGTTGTTGTTCATCGACAACATCTTCCGGTTCACCCAGGCCGGTTCCGAGGTGTCCACACTGCTCGGCCGGATGCCCTCGGCGGTGGGTTACCAACCCACGCTGGCCGACGAAATGGGTGAGCTGCAAGAGCGGATCACCTCGACGCGTGGCCGGTCGATTACGTCGATGCAGGCCGTGTATGTGCCCGCCGACGACTACACCGACCCGGCGCCGGCGACGACGTTCGCGCACCTGGACGCCACCACCGAGCTGTCGCGAAATGTGTTCTCCAAGGGCATCTTCCCGGCAGTGGACCCGTTGGCGTCCAGCTCAACGATCCTGGACCCGTCGGTGGTCGGCGACGAGCACTACCGGGTGGCACAGGAAGTGATTCGGATCCTGCAGCGCTACAAGGACCTTCAAGACATCATCGCGATTCTGGGTATCGACGAACTGTCTGAAGAGGACAAGCAACAGGTCAACCGGGCGCGACGCATCGAGCGGTTCCTCTCGCAGAACATGATGGCCGCCGAACAGTTCACCGGGCAGCCGGGTTCCACCGTGCCGGTGAAGGAGACCATCGAGGCGTTCGACAAGCTCGCCAAGGGTGACTTCGACCACGTGCCCGAGCAGGCCTTCTTCCTGATCGGCGGCCTCGACGACCTGGCCAAGAAGGCTGAAACTTTCGGCGCCAAGCTGTGACGCGTCAAGCGGGAAAGGGCATGGTGTGAGATGGCCGAGATGACCGTGGAGATCGTCGCCGTCGACCGGAAGATCTGGTCGGGCGATGCGACGTTCGTCTTTACCCGCACGACAGTTGGTGAGATCGGCATCCTGCCAAGGCATATCCCATTGGTGGCGCAGTTGGTCGACGATGCGATGGTTCGCGTTGAACGTGAAGGCGAGAAGGATCTGCGCATCGCGGTGGACGGCGGCTTTCTGTCGGTAACCGAAGAGTCGGTCAGCATCCTCGCCGAATCCGCTGAATTCGAATCGGAGATCGACGAGGCTGCGGCTAAACAGGATTCGGAATCAGACGATCCGCGCGTCGCCGCCAGGGGCCGGGCCAGACTGCGCGCTGTCGGCGCGCTCGACTAGCGGGCCGCCGCGATGAGCGCGCTCATGATTGCCATGGTCGTGCTCGTCGCCGGCTTGGGACTTGCCGTCGCCGCGTTGAGCTATCGCCTGTGGAAGCTACGCCAGGGCGGGACCGCGGCGATCATGCGCGACATCCCCGCAGTCGGGGGCCATGGTTGGCGTCACGGCGTGATCCGCTACCGGGGTGGGGATGCCGCCTTCTTCCGACTGTCCAGTCTTCGCCTGTGGCCTGATCGTCAGCTCAACAGGCGAGGTGTGGAGATCGTTTCGCGGCGTTCGCCACGCGGTGACGAATTCGACATCATGACCGAAGAGATCATCGTGTTGGAACTGCGCGACACGACGCAGGAGCGGAGAGCCGGTTATGAAATCGCACTGGACCGAGGCGCATTGACCGCATTTCAGTCGTGGCTGGAATCGCGTCCCTCGCCACGTGCACGACGCCGGAGCACCTAACCTACAGGTTTACTTCTCATGGCGCCCGGGCTGTCCGCCGCCCGGTTCCCAGAGCACATCGCCCTCCGGGTTGGCCACCCGGCACAAGATAAACAGCAAGTCGGACAACCGATTCAGATACTTGGCCGGCAGCGGGCTGACATCAGACGGGTGCGTGTCGATCGCGGCCCACGCCGAACGCTCGGCGCGGCGTGCCGCGGTGCGAGCCACGTGCAGCAGTGCCGAAACTGGCGTACCACCCGGAAGAATAAAGGAGTTCAGCGCCGGCAGGCCTTCGTTGAACTGGTCGCACCACGTCTCGAGTCGATCGATGTATGCCTGCGTGATCCGCAGCGGCGGATACTTCGGATTTTCCACAATTGGAGTCGAGAGATCGGCGCCGGCGTCGAACAGGTCGTTCTGGATTTGCCGCAGTACGTCGGTCAGTTGTTGTTCGGGGTTTCCCACCGCGATCGCCGCGCCGATCGCCGCATTGGCCTCGTCGCAGTCGGCATAGGCCACCAGCCGCGCGTCGTTCTTGGAGACTCGCGAGAAATCACTCAACCCCGTGGTCCCGTCGTCGCCGGTCCGGGTATAGATGCGGGTCAGGTGTACTGCCATGACTCAAAACCGTACCGCTCCGAACCGCCGGGCTGACTGACAGGGCGATACCGCTTCACTAAACTAACGCGGGTGGCGGAGCGTTTCGTGGTGACCGGTGGCAGTCGGTTGTCGGGCGAAGTCGCTGTTGGGGGCGCAAAGAATAGTGTTCTCAAGTTGATGGCCGCGGCCCTTCTCGCCGAAGGCACCAGCACGATCACGAACTGCCCCGACATCCTCGACGTCCCGCTGATGGCGGAGGTGCTGCGGGGCCTGGGCGCCACCGTGGAATTGGCCGGGGCAACCGTGCGCATCACCGCCCCCGACGAGCCCAAATACGACGCCGACTTCGCCGCGGTCCGCCAGTTCCGCGCCTCGGTGTGCGTGCTCGGCCCGCTTGTCGGCAGATGCAAGCGGGCCAAGGTCGCACTGCCGGGCGGTGACGCCATCGGGTCGCGACCGCTGGATATGCACCAAGCCGGGCTCCGGCAGTTGGGCGCCGTCTGCAACATCGAGCACGGGTGTGTCGTTGCCCAGGCAGATACCTTGCGAGGCGCGGAAATTCAGTTGGAGTTCCCGTCGGTAGGCGCAACCGAAAACATCTTGATGGCTGCGGTGTTGGCCGAGGGCGTCACCACCATTCACAATGCGGCGCGCGAACCCGACGTGGTGGATCTGTGCACGATGCTCAACCAGATGGGTGCGCAGGTAGAAGGCGCCGGTTCGCCGACGATGACGATCACCGGTGTACCACGGCTGTATCCGACCGAACATCGCGTCATCGGCGACCGCATCGTGGCGGCCACCTGGGGGATCGCCGCGGCGATGACCCGCGGTGACATCACGGTCACCGGGGTTGACCCCGCGCATCTTCAGGTCGTGTTGCACAAACTGCACGACGCGGGTGCCACCGTCACGCAGACCGACGACAGTTTCCGGGTGACGCAGTACGAACGCCCCAAGGCCGTCAATGTGGCGACGCTGCCGTTTCCGGGGTTCCCGACCGATCTGCAGCCGATGGCGATTGGCCTGGCGTCGATCGCCGACGGCACTTCGATGATCACCGAGAACGTCTTCGAGGCGCGGTTCCGCTTTGTTGAGGAGATGATCCGCCTCGGCGCCGACGCCCGTACCGACGGACACCATGCGGTCGTCCGCGGCCTGCCGCAGCTGTCGAGTGCGCCCGTGTGGTCATCGGACATCCGGGCCGGCGCCGGTCTGGTGCTGGCCGGCTTGGTCGCCGACGGTGACACCGAAGTGCACGATGTCTTTCACATCGACCGCGGCTATCCGTTGTTCGTGGAAAATCTGGTCAGTCTCGGAGCGGAGATCGAGCGCGTAGAGTAGTTGAGACATAACGACTCTCGCCGATCCTGAGCGGAGCGGCACTGAGTTGACCATGCCTATGCCGCGGAGTATAGTGGCAGGGTTGCCTGTTCACGGGTGCGTGTTCAAGGGTGTTGTTTGAGAACTCAATAGTGTGTTTGGTGGTTTTGTTTTTGTTGTTGTTTTTTTGCCACACTTTTTGCACTCCCCGTGTGTGAGGTGTGGTTTTTGTTGATGCCAGTTTTTTGGTGTCTTGTCAGGTTTCTCTGATTTGAATTCTGCCCACTTTGGTGTGGGGGTTTTTGTTTGGAGAGTTTGATCCTGGCTCAGGACGAACGCTGGCGGCGTGCTTAACACATGCAAGTCGAACGGAAAGGCCCCTTTGGGGGTGCTCGAGTGGCGAACGGGTGAGTAACACGTGGGTGATCTGCCCTGCACTTCGGGATAAGCTTGGGAAACTGGGTCTAATACCGGATAGGACTACATGCTGCATGGTGTGTGGTGGAAAGTTTTTAACGGTGTGGGATGGGCCCGCGGCCTATCAGCTTGTTGGTGGGGTGATGGCCTACCAAGGCGACGACGGGTAGCCGGCCTGAGAGGGTGTCCGGCCACACTGGGACTGAG
>Ga0335075_10003188_pt1 | contig 26149 bp, 20 predicted proteins | sample Lox_Sample_24_FD_206723 | JGI IMG/M metagenome (GOLD analysis project Ga0335075, IMG submission 206723) | Soil microbial communities from Loxahatchee National Wildlife Refuge, Florida, United States - Lox_Sample_2.4 | ecosystem: Environmental > Terrestrial > Soil > Wetlands | place: USA...
CGGACACGGCGGCCGGCCTGGACACCCAGACCAGGCCGTCGATGACGCCGAAGAGCAGGTAAGACTCCGCGGTTGCGGGCACGAACACCGCTAGGGCCTTGCCGAGCAGGAATTCCCTGGCCTGGATGGGCGTGCCGAGCACCGGCTCCAGCGTGCCCTGCCCGCGTTCGCCAGTGATCGAGTATGCACCGACAGTGACCGGCACCAACGCCGCCATGGCCAGTGTGAACAGCAGGACCGGGTACTGGCGCAGCGTACTCACGTCCGAGGCGGGGACCGCGAACAGGAAGATTACCGGAGCGACCAGGAACCCGATCGGGCTGAGTGCCATCGTGGAGATGACCTGCTTGTTCCTGCGGAATTCCCGCATGTCCTTGCGGAAGATCGCCAGTACCCGCCGACTGGTCATGACTGGTCTCCGATCAGTTCCAGGTACACGTCCTGCAGCGAGTGCCGTGACTCGCCGATCGACAGCACGTCCGCGCCGGCCAACACCAGCGCCCTGGTGACCGCGGGGGCGGCCACGGTGGCATCCGAGACGGTGAGCAGGTACTCGCCGGCAGCGAAACGCCACCGGTCAACGCCGGGCACACCAGCGAACACGGCATCGGGTGCGTCCAGCGGGGACATGACCCGCACGGTCAGCGTCCTGGCGAACAGCCGGTCACGCAGATCGGCGGGTCGCCCGGTCGTCCGCAGCGTCGTGTTCAGGATCGCTACCCGGTCACACAGCCGCTCGGCCTCGTCCAGCCGGTGCGTGGTGAGGAAGATCGTCACGCCGTCGCGCCGCAGGCCCTCGATGAGCGAGAGCACCTCCTCGGCTCCGACCGGGTCCAGCCCGGACGTCGGCTCATCGAGGAACAGCACGACCGGGTCGGCCAGCAGCGCCCTGGCCAGCGCGACCCGCTGCCGCAGCCCCTTGGACAACGTGCCGCTTACGTCGCTGGCCCGGTCGGCCAGGTTCACTGCCGTCAGCGCCCGGGTAATGCGCTCCCGCGGGTCGGCCGTCTCGTACAGGTCGGCGAAGCATTCCAGGTTCTCCCGCACGCTCAGCCGTTGATACAGGCCGGGCGACTCCGGGACGATCGCGATCCGGCGCCTGATCTCGGCGCCGTTCGCCGGGGTCAGCGGCAGCCCCGCCACGACCGCCGATCCGGAGGTCGGCGCGATCAGCGTGCCTAGCGTCCGCACGGTCGTGGTCTTGCCGGCGCCGTTCGGCCCGAGAAAGCCGAATACCTCGCCCTGCCCGATCTCGAAGCTCACATCGGCGAACGCGACCTTGCCGCCGAACGTCCTGCCCAGGCCCTCGACGGACACTGCCACGGCGTCCGTCTTGCGGTCCTGGCTCTGCACAGCCATGACAGACCCCTTCCTGGCCTGTAAGAAACATATTGTATCTAGCGGGAGCAGCCTATAGTAAGAAACGGAATGCATCTACCTCAGGACGCTGCGACCGAAGGAGGAGGAGGAGGAGTGGCGGCCGACGCCAGCCAGGTGACCCGCCGGCGGTACGGCGCGGCGCTGGAACAGGCCCTGCTCGACGCGGCCTGGGACGAACTACGCGACAGCGGTTACGCCGGCTTCACCATCGATGCCGTCGCGCGGCGGGCCGGCACCAGCAGGCCAGTCCTTTACCGCCGCTGGCCGAACCGCGCGCGGCTCGTGCTCGCCGCCATCCGGGCGCATGCGCCGTCACTGCAGCTCGAAGACTTTCCCGACACCGGGCAGCTACGCGGCGATTTGCTCGCCGAGCTGCGGCTGCTGCGCGATCGCTACGATCGCATCGGTCCGGAGACTATGAACGGGCTGGCTACCGAAGTGGACCAGGGACCCGCCGACGCCCTGGAAACTTACTCGGCCGTCACGGAGGCCATCGTCGCCCGCGCCGCCGGCCGCGGCGAGATCGGGCCGCATCCAGTGCCCGCTCACGTCCTGGCCGTCCCGCACGCCATCCTTCGTCATGAACTGGCCATCCGCCGCCACCGGCCCACCGACGCCGAGCTCGCCCGGATCGTCGATGACATCGCGCTTCCGGCCATCCAGCACGCTTCGCGCCACCCAGCGCCGGTCAGCCCGGACGAGGCCGAGCAGCATGGGCCTGCGCTGCTCCCCGAGCGTTAACCGCCTGCGTACTCTGCCGGCGTCTAGTAACACGCGTGGGCGTAGCCGGAGATCCTGGGTGCAGGCGCGGAGCCTTCGGCACGAAGAGTCTAGGCACAGTCCCTCGCCCGGCGCGGGCTCCGCGAGCTGCCTGGTCGCGTCACCCTTGATGTCCCCGCTCTATCTGGCCCCGTTCGCGTCCCGGTTGCTGGCCGACTGCCGCGGTGAGATCGGCACGGCACGGCACGCGCGCTAATCCCCCGCAAGCGGGCCATCTTCGTGCTGGCCTGGTTCCGGCACCGGCTCGGCATCCGCCGGGCTCGGCCGTCGCCGTGGCGATCCCGCAGGCGACCGCGTGCCGGTACCTGGCCGAGGCCATCAAGGCTGCTGGGCCAAGGCACACACGCTGCGCCGCGGGCGGCGGCCAGGTCCAGGATGCCGCCTGTGAAGTTCAGCGCCGCGGGCACCAGGAACCACGCCGCCCACCGGCAGCATGCGCGCCGCCCTGTTCCAGTTCCCGCCTGGCGACCGAGTCAGAGCAGGCGATGCCGAGCTGAAGGCTGGCGCTTGCGAAATGCGCGGCCATGGCAGCGCCAAGCTCCCCGTATCCCGTGGCGGACCGGCCGCCTCAGCCGGAGCCCGAGGAAAAGGTCTTCTCATCTGGTGCGTGCATCGGAGGTCTCCGGACCGGCATTCCCGGCCTCGGCCAGCGCGCAGCGGAGCAGGTAGACGATCTGGGCGTTGGTGCTGCGCTGGTCGTCGCTGGCCCACCGGACCAGGGCGTCGTGCACGGCGGGGTCGAGTCGCAGCAGGATGCTCTTGCGCCCTGTCATCGCCGAAGCCGTGCCATCAGCTGGCACAGGGAGCTTGCATTCACTGCCTGCCGGGTCGCGTGCTGACTGCACAGCAGGACCGGCAGGTCGAAGGCCATCGCGGCCTTGCACTCCTGGCCGGGTTCCACGACACCCTCCCGCGTCCTGAGCTAGATGCATTCTGTTTCTTACTATAGGCTGAGCTGGCCGTTAGATACAGAATGTTTCTTGCACGTTGCGAGGGCCAGGGATGAAGCAAGACCGAGAGGCGAAGGCAGGCCAGGAGGTCAGGCAGGGCCAGAAACTAGAGCCGCTGGGCTGGCCGCTGGTCCGGCTCGCCCTGGTGCTCGTGCTCGGCGCGATAGCGCCGATGCTGGACACCACCATCGTCAGCGTCGCCCTGCACACTCTGGTCGGCCAGTTTCATGTAGGGGTGTCCGCGGTCCAGTGGGTGACTACCGGGTACCTGCTGGCCCTCGCCGTCGCCATCCCGGTCAGCGGCTGGGCGACGGAGCGTTTCGGCGACAAGCCGGTGTGGATCGGCTCGCTGCTGCTATTCACCGCAGGATCGGCGCTGTCGGGCCAGGCGCGGGATTTCGGCAGCCTGGTGGCCTTCCGGGCGCTGCAGGGCGCAGCGGCCGGCCTGATCGTGCCGGTGGTGCAGACGATGCTGGTCCGCGCGGCCGGGCGGGAGAAGCTGGCCCGGGTGATCACCATCGTCACCATCGTGAGCCTGTTCCCGCCCATCGCCGGCCCCGTGGTCGCGGGCCTGATCCTGGCCCATGCCAGCTGGCGGTGGGTCTTCTACGTCAACGTCCCGACCTGCGCCGCTGCCATTATCCTGGCCTGGGTCTTCGTGCCCCGGCCCGAGTCCCGGCCGCGAGGGCAGGCCCCCCGCCGCCTCGACGTCACCGGCTTCGTCCTGCTCAGCCCCGGCCTGGTGGCCATCCTCTACGGGCTGTCGCAGGCAGCGGCCGGAGGCGGGTTCGCCAGCGTCGCCGCGCTCGTCCCGCTCGCCGCCGGGGTCTTGCTGGTGGTCGGCTACCTCAGCTACAGCCTCCGGTGGCCTGACCGGTCGCTCGTCGACTTGCGCCTGTTCGCCATCAGGTCATTCGGCGCCGCCGGCGGCGTGCTGTTCTTCTCCGGCCTGTCCCTGTACGCGGCGATGTTCCTGCTGCCCCTGTACTACCAGGAAGTCCGCGGCCGGGACGCCCTGGCCGCGGGCCTGCTGCTGGCACCGCAGGGACTGGGCGCGCTGCTGAGCCGGCCCCTCGGACCGCTGGTCGACAAGATCGGGGCCCACCGCATCGTCTTGGGGGGCACCGTCTTGTGCGCAATCGGGACCGTGCCGTACGTCTTCGCGGGCCCCCGCACCAGCGAGGTTCTCCTGGGCTGCGCCCTGGTTGTCCGCGGCTTCGGCCTCAGCGGCGCCAGCATCGCCGTCGTGGCCGGCGCTTTCCGCGACGTGCCGCGTCCCGCCGTGCCCGACGCCAGCACCATCACCCGGGTCCTCCAGCAGGCCGGCGGCTCGTTCGGAACCGCCGTGCTCGCGGTCATTCTCGCGGCCCGCGCGAGCAGCACCATCAGCGCTTTCCACGCCGCGTTCGGCTGGGCCACCGGGCTGACCGCACTCGCCCTGATCCCGGCCCTGCTCATGCCAGCCGCCCCGCGACAGCGGACAGGTCGCCGCGCGGCAGCAAGCCGACCACGTCTGGCAACGCCACGCCGCAGATTAACAACTAGCCGCACAACTGACATCCGAGATAGCAACCGGGAGGACCCAGATGACATCGTCAGCGGACGCCTTTACAGGGCTCCCCGCTACTGAGAGAACGTCCGTGAGTCCGTCGCCCGCCGTCCCCGCGGTCGCCTTCACCGACGTCAGCAAGGTCTACGGCAGCGTCCGGGCGGTCGGCGGCCTGTCGGTGGAACTGCGGCCGGGCGAGGCCGTCGCACTGCTCGGGCCGAACGGGGCAGGCAAGTCGACCGCCCTGGAGATGCTCCTGGCCCTGCGCAACCCGACCGGCGGGTCAGTCCGCGTGCTCGGCTCTGACCCCTACCACGCCGTCAAGTCCGGCCGGGTCGGAGCGATGCTCCAGTCCGGCGGCCTGATGCCGGAGGTGACGGTCACCGAACTGGTGACGCTGGTGGCCGGGCTCCATCCCCGCCCGCTCCCGGTGGACCAGACGCTGCGGCAGGCCGGCATCACCGACCTGGCCAGCCGCCGGGTCGACAGGCTGTCGGGCGGGCAGGCACAGCGGGTCCGGTTCGCGCTGGCGATCGCCGGCGAGTGCGACCTGCTCGTGCTCGATGAGCCGACCGCGGCAATGGACGTGGAGACCCGGCAGGCGTTCTGGGCCGGCATGAAAGCCGAGGTCGCGCGCGGCAGGACGCTGCTGTTTGCTACCCACTACCTCGAGGAGGCCGACCAGGCCGCCGACCGGATCCTGGTCCTGAGCAAGGGCCGTCTGCTGGCCGACGGCACGCCAGCCCAGATCAAGGCCAGCGCGGGAGCCAGGCGGATCTCCTTCCGGCTGGAGGACGCGGACGAGCCGTTCCTGCGCGGCCTGCCCGCGCTGACCAGCCTGGACCTGCGCCGCGACCTGGTGCAGATCCAGTCGACCGACTCCGACCGCACCCTGTACGCGCTGCTGGACGCCGGCTACCGGCCCCGCCAGATCGAGATCACCGGCCTCGACCTGGAACAGGCATTCCTGGCCATCACGGCCGCGGACAACAGCGGCACGCCCGCGGAGACGACCCGGAGGTCACGATGACCGGCACGCTCGCGCTGGCCCGGCTGGAGGTCAAGCGGCTCCTGCTGCGCAGCCGGGGCTACCTGATCCTCACGGTCGCGCTGCCCGTCGCGCTGTACCTGGCCATCGGCCGGCTGCACGGCACCGCCGACGGCGTCACCAACGCTGGGTATTACATGGTCGCGATGGCCACCCTGGGGGCGTTCACCTGTTCGCTCACCGCCAACGCCGTGCGGATCGCCCAGGAGCGCAAGGACGGCTGGACCCGGCAGCTGCGGCTCACCGCGCTGCCGGCCCGGTCCTACGTCGCGGCCAAGGTCATCGCCTCCACGGTGACGGTCCTGCCGGCCATCGTGATCGTGTTCGGACTTGGCCGCCTCTACGGCCACGTGCGGCTGCCCGCCTGGGAATGGCCCGCGATCGGCGCCGTGATCCTGCTCGCGGCCGTCGGCTTTGCCGCGCTCGCCGTCGCCATCGGCTACCGGTTCATGCCAGATCAGGCGCAGCCCCTGACGACGATCATCTTCTTCGTGATGACCTTGCTCGGCGGGCTGTTGTTCCCGCTTAGCGGTGTCATCGCCTCGATCGGGAAGGTACTGCCCACCTACCAGATCGCCCGCGTCGGCTCCGACGTCATCGGCACGGGCAAGGTGCCCGTCAGCGCCATCGCCGTGATCCTCGGCTGGCTCGCCGCCTTCACCGCCCTGGCCGTGATCTCGGTGCGATCCACGGCCGAGACCAGATAACCGCCCGCCGCACCAGGGCCGCATATCACATCAGCCGCCGCACGCAAGGCCCACACAACACACAGCGTCAAAGCCCCGCGCACAGCAATCACCGTGAGCCAGCTCGCTGACCTCATCCGCGGAGAGCTGGGCGCGACTGCCAGGTGAAGGAAGGACCGAACGAACTCAAGATCAGGGAAGGAGTGGCATGTTCCTTCAGCCGGGCCCGGATAGTGCTGTCCCACGAATCCTGCGGAACCGTGGTCGAGGTGCAGGGCGAGGCAACCCGGCTGCCAATCCCGCTCTTCTGCGCCATCAGCAACCAGCTCAATGACCGCGGCATCGCAGCCCGATCAGCAGCCATCATCAGCCAGTCCACCCGCCTCGGCGACACCCCCTGAACACTGCACGCAAGACGTCCGCAACAGGTATACCTGAGTGCGCCGCACAGACCCCAGACGGCAATCCGCCGCCCAGAGGCGATCGACCGGCTTCTGCCGCATCCGCCATCTTGCGGAACCGGCTCCCGTGAGTCGCCGGCCACCGCGTGCCGCGTTGTTGCAAGCAGGTTTATCGTCGTAGCTCAGTCTCGGGACCTTCTCCCAAGCAGCGGGGGGTAGGGCGCCAACCTGCGCGCCGCGGGAGGGCTGATCACCGAGACAGGCAAGCCGAGGACCTGCGCTGATGCGCAGCCGCGAGGGCTTCATCGGCGCGGTGCGAGCGCAGGACCGAGGTCTGAGCGGGGCACTCACAACAGGGGAAAGCGCGCTGACCAGCGGATATCTGATGGTCGAAGCCCGGTCACCGCTGCCTGGGCCTGCCCCGCGACGCCCCCAGCACCGTTGACTCCGACGCAAACTCCGCTCGGTCCGGTTGTTCCCCGTTGTCGGCCCGGCGGCAGGTGCTACACAGAATCTGCGCGACGGGTGCCCGCCGGTCCGCCCGCACATGACCTGGTTTGTGTCGGCGTCCAGACGCAGAGGCGCCTGACGGGTTACGCGAGGCTGCCGTCCGGCCCGCGATAGGGCCGGACTCGCGGCCGTTGCCGAGGATGATCGATGTAGAGGCTTTGCCAGGACGCGTTTGTTGGAGCAGATCTCCGATACCGTATCGGTGGGTTTGACCAGAGTGGGCGGACGATCGGAGCACCTATCGGCCTTTATGCGCTCAAGCGACGGCCATAAGGCTGCCAGCGGGCGGTGTGCGGTTGCCGCAGGTACGGTGACCCGCAGGTCAGCGGAATGTCAGTCGCCGCGCTGCGCTCCGTCACAGAGGAAGCACTTGCTGGTGATCGGGTCGGTGTTCGCGATCGCGGCTAGATTCGCGACTGCTGCGGCCTGAGCAGCCGCATGGCCCTCCGACGCTCTCACGACCTCTGCGGTCTCCGGGGAGGCCTCGACCTTTCGGAAAAGAGCCTCGAACTTCGCCTTCAGCGCAGGGACATCGTCCGGCTTAGCGCCCACTAGTACCTGGTTGTTGCCGTAAACAGGTTCTTCCATGAACTCACTACCCGGTCCGAGTGAATGCCAGGGGAACGCAAACGGGGCGCCTGTAACCCGTTGGAGCGCGCGGGCCTGGATCGTGGTGGCGAGCCATGGCGAATATGTCTCAGGAGTCCAGGGCTTCTGATTCATGCCGGCGGCGACAACCTCCGTCGCGATCCGGCCCTTAAGCGCGACGAATGCGGTGCTGATCCGAGAGGCGCCGTCGATTGCGTTCTGCACGTCGGGGAAGTGCTGATGGAAGGCCGGCTTCAAGGTCGCTGCGTCAGGGCCGTAATCGAGCGGATCGAGTTCCTCGATGTTCTTCCGCAGACCGCGTGCGATCGATCGCAGACTGGCCGCGTGGCGTGCTGGGGCCGGAGTCGCGTTCAGCCCGGCGATCGCGGAGTTCGCAGTTGTCAGCTTGGCGCGAAGCTGGTCCCGCTGCTTGTACGGCGCCCGCAGGAGCGCGATGCCGTAGCTCACAGTGAAGACGAGGGCTCCTGCGCAAACAATGCCGGCCGCGGTCGCGAGGAAGTTATCCGAGGCCGTTGGGTTCTTGGGGAGCGGTACGCGGCTAGTGACCAAGGCTGCAGCGAGTGAAAGAAGTACCGTGCTGACCCAGAAGCCAGTGCTGTACTGCCGGACGAGATATCTGGCCCACTTGAAGGCGCTTTCGTATGGCGACGGTGTTGTCACGGGTCAAGGCTAAGGTTCCGACGCAGAGCATGACTGTCGTTGAGCTCGGCCCGTGAGATGGCCAGCTACCTGCCTAGGCCGGCACGACCGAGCCGCTGTCACCGCTGCACGCGCTGGACAAATGCCTATGGCTGGGCGGCGGAAACAGCGCGACAGCGGCTGAGGTGCGAGGTCACCCGGCCGGGACGCTGGTCAGCTGGCCTGGGCAACAGAACAACTCATCGCCCAGGAGGCTGACGCTGGTCGTGGCTGGCTGTGACGCGCGGAGTGCCGGGCTGCCTTACCGTGCTTCTTCCCATCCGTAGAGTTTCAGGCGTCGGCGCGCCTGATCCCGGTCGTCGTCGGTGAACAGCGACGCGTGCTGGTCTTTCAGCACGTGGGCTTCGACGGTGAGGTCGGGGCGGTGGTGTGACCACAAGGTGGTGAAGCCGTCGGAGGGCTGGTCGGTCCACAGCAGCTGCCGGGCTGCGGCGAGGCCGCCATGCTCGCTGATCATCTGCAGGAACCGGGTCGCGTTGTAGCCGAGGTCTCGTCTAGCGGTCTCGTAGATCGCCACCATGGCCTGGTGGAACTGCTGTTCGACCTGGCTAGCTGAAGGCTCCCTCTGCGGAGAGGCGGCTGGCTGCGACGGCGATCCGGCGGGCGGGAGGTCGTGGCCCGTGGCCCGGTTGCGCCGCAGTCCGGTGAGCCGCTCGCGGACCGGGCTTGGCGGGCGGCCTTGCAGGTTGAGGGGCGGGTCGAGCCGGTCCAGGACGGCGGTTTCGATGCGCCCGAGCTGATCGGCGTCTGGCACCGGGACGGCGATGACGCGCAGGTGCGCGCTCATCCATTCGGATAGCTGCGGGTCGTCCTCGCCGCTCATCGCCAGCACGGGGCTGAGAATCGCGGCGAGCGTCCGGCGGAAGGTGGAGAACTCCGCGGCGCCGGCCAGGTGCATGGTGGTGATGCGGCTCCATAGCGTGCTGCCGGACCTCTTGCCGCTGGGCCACCGGGTCGCACCTGCCTGCCCGGCGTAGATCAGCCCGGCCGCCACCAGCATGCCGAGCCCGCGCGACAGGTCCGCCGCGCCTGCCGCATCGGCCCACCATGAGTACAGGCCGGGGACCTGCAGGCCGTCGGGTCCGCGGGCAATCAGATCCCGTGGTGCGACAGCGTGCGCAGGCTCGGATAGTGCCCAGGCCAGGCTAGCTGCCGGGTCGGCAGGCTCGGCGGGCATGGAGGCTCCCGCCGTGGCTCGGCGCGGCTGAGGGCGTGAGCTGTACCAGGCCAGCTGCTCGCCCTGCCGCAGATGCTCCAGCGGGGTGGTCAGCTCCGCGCCGCGGGCTGCCAGCGGAGCCCGCAGCGGCTCCACGTAGGCCGCGCCGGCGTGCACTTCGATCGTCACGCCGCGCAGATCGGGGTGCCGCTGTTCAATCTGGGCGGTGACGAACTCGCCCCACGCTTTGCGGTAGGCCGGGCTCTGGTCAGCCAGGTACACGTCATATGGGCCGATCACATCCGCCGGTGCCAGCAGCCCGAACTTGGCGCTCAGGATGTACCACGGCAGCCCGGTGCACACGGCGTACCGGCGGCGGCCCTCGAACAGCGGGCTGGCGAACAACTCTGCCGCCGTGCAGGCGGTAGCGCGCTTGGTCCGCACGCACCCGATCAGGATCACATCGGCCACCGTGCTGGCCCGGTCCGGCGGGTTCGCCTCGGCGGGCACCCATGCAGCCGGTTGTGCCGGAGCGGCCCGGACGTACAGGCCGTGATCAACGCGGCGCAGCAGCGGCGGCCGGGCGCCCAGCGCGTTGTTGCGGGCCCGGTTGGCAGCGTTCGCGGTCGCGGCCTGAATGTGCGCTGCCAGCGTGGCCTCGTTGACCTCTGGATAATGGCGGCGGAACCAGCCGACGATCTCGCTGCGCCGAAACGGCTCGGCCAGCTGGCTGGTGCATTCTTCTAGCAGGGACCACACGGTCATGCCCATCAGTGTGACCTGTCGCGAGGTGCGTGGCGACTCCCTTACTGCGGTATTGTGACGGTCGCGGTTGAGATGCCAGGGTCCTCCGATCGGCACGGAACCTTCGCGAACTGGGCCGCACAACCTCCCTAATGGTCCGTTCGCGCGGGGGAAACGTGCATCTGGCGAGAGTGCGGTTGACGAATTTCCAGTGTTTCGGCCCTGAGCCAACCGTGCTCGATTTTGAGGGCATGACATACCTGCTCGGGCCGAATGGGGCTGGCAAGACGAGCGCGCTGACAGCTCTGGCCCGGATGTTCGCTATCGACCCACAGCTGCGCCGCATGCGACACGGCGACTTCCACATTCCGCTGAAAGCTGAGCCTGGTTCTGAGTCCGAAGACCAGGTTCTGTGGATCGAGGCAGACTTCGAGTTCCCTGAGCTTGCCAGCGGGGAATCCAGCGCTGGCGTTGCGTCCTTCTTCTCGAATATGCGCATGGACAGCGCTGGCGAGGTGCCCTGGGTGCGTATCCGTCTGACTGCGACTGAGGACGATATAGGGGATATTGATACAAAACTAGTCTTCGTTACAGAGATTGACGAAGATGGCGAGCCAGTCAGCACCACCGAACTTGACAGATTTGAACGAGCTGCTATCCAGGTGCACTATCTGCCCGCCCGTCGTGACCCCGCTGAGCATATCGCTCACACCAGCAACACTCTGCTTGGTCGGCTCCTGCGCGCCGTCGACTGGAGTGCCGAATATGCAGTCGTCAAGGAACTGACGCAAGTGCTCAGCGATTCGCTGGCCACCAACGCGGCGATCAAGTCACTGGGCGGGCAGCTTTCGGTGACTTGGAACCAGCTGCATACAGGGTCGTTCTTCACCACCCCGTCTGTGACCTTCACAGGATCCGATGTCGATGCACTCTTGCGCCATCTAAACATCGCCTTTGATACCGCGCCCGGTGGCGGACCGGTGGATTGGACCCGGCTCAGCGATGGGCAACAGTCGCTGCTGTACCTGACCATGGTCCTCGCCCTGCATGGCCTGGGAAGGCAGGTGCTGGCCGGCAGTGTCGCGACCGTCGATCCGGCCAAGCTCAGGCCCGCTAGCTTCACGCTGATCGCGCTCGAAGAACCCGAGAACAGCCTCTCGCCTCACTATGTCGGCCGCGTTCTTAAGGCCCTCGGCGAGTTCGCCCGGCACCCTGACGCACAGGCGATCGTCGCTACCCACTCGCCCTCGGTCGTGCGGCGTGTCCGCCCGGAGTCCATCCGTTACCTGCGGCTAGACCCAAATCGGCGATCCGTCATCTCGATGATCAAACTGCCACCGGAGTCGGCTGAGGCGTACAAGTTCGTGCGCGAAGCGGTTGAGGCGTTTCCTGAACTTTACTTCGCGCGGCTGGTGATTCTGGGCGAGGGAGACAGCGAGCAGGTTGTGCTGCCGCGAGTGCTCGAAGCTGCTGGGGTGTCAGCCGACCTACGCTGCATCTCTGTCGTCCCGCTCGGCGGTCGGCATGTCAACCACTTCTGGCGCCTGCTGAGCAACCTGGACATCCCGTACATTACGCTCCTTGACCTCGACACCGCCCGCCACAACGGCGGATGGGGACGGATTCGCTATGCCGCGAGCCAGCTCCTAGAGCACCCCACCCCTCGAGTAGCCGGATCCGGAATGGACCAGAGTCACGTCAACGGGATTCCTGCATGGGATGACCCGGACCAGCTGGTGGTGTCCACGGAGTTGGGCCGAAAGTGGCTGGCTTTCCTTGAAAGCTGCGGCGTCTACTTTTCCGCTCCGCTGGATCTGGACCTCTGCATGCTTGCCACCTACCCGAGCGCCTACCGCCTGCAGGAAGGGAACGTCGGCGCCCCCACAGAGGACATTCTTACTGCGGTGCTGGGCAAAGCCCGGAAGCTCGAGGCAGAGCAATACTCCGCCGAGCAAAGCGCGTTGTTCACCGAATATCACCGGATGTTCAACAACGGCAGCAAGCCAGTCCAGCACCTCAGCGCCCTGTCGAACCTGTCGAACGAGGACCTGCTCGCCGCTCTTCCCGCGCCCACATCCAGACTCGTCAGCGCGGTGAAGATCCGGCTGGCTGAGCTACCGGAGTGAAGCCCGCGAAGTGGACGCCAGGCGGCGGCGTGGTTCTTGAGCCGAACGCCGAGACAGCCTGCCGCGAGCAGTACCGCAACGTGGCGGTCACTGCGGGTCCTGGCGCCGGCAAGACCGAGCTGCTCGCTCAGCGCGCCGACTTCCTACTGGGCACCAACTCCTGTCCCTACCCGAAGCGCATACTCGCGATTTCCTTCAAGGTCGACGCGGCCGCGAACCTCGGTGCACGGGTACGCGAGCGCGTGCCGCCGGATCTAGCGGGCCGTCTGGATAGCCAGACCTTTCACGCGTTCGCGTACCGCCTGATCAAACGCTTCCAGCCAGTCCTGACCGGTCCGAACCAGCTGGATCGCGGTTTCACCGTCGGTGACCACAGAATTACTCGAACCCAGATCACCTATGATGACTTCGTTCCGCTCGCGACCGAGATCCTGGAACAAGACCCGCTCATCCTGGCAGGTCTTCGTGCCACGTACAGTCACGTGTTCCTCGATGAATTCCAGGATTGCACCAGAAACCAGTATGCCCTGGTCCGTCAGGCGTTCCTCGGCACCAACGTCACCCTGACCGCGGTCGGGGACACCAAGCAGCGGATCATGGGGTGGGCCGGCGCGCTGGAAGGTATCTTCCTGACCTTTGCCGATGAGTTCAACGCGCTGCCGCTTAACCTCTACCAGAACTTCCGTTCCCAGCCCCGGCTTCGACGCATGCAAAACCGCATGATCGCCGTCATGGACCCGCCCGGCGCTGTCCCGGAACAATCGCTGGCCGGAGATGGGGGTCATATCGAGATCCTCAGCGCAACACATCAGAACGAGGAAGCCGCACACGTCACAGCCTGGATCCAGAATCTGATCAGCTCGGGCATCTCTGAATCCGAAATCGCGATCTTGTTCGACAAGCAACCCGAGGCATACGGCATGGCGCTATGTCACGCGCTCGACGACGCTGGCGTCTCCTACCGCAACGAGCAGAAGCTGCAAGACCTTGCCGCCGAGCCGCTGGCAAAGCTACTCGTGGCATATTACGAGATCCTGGCCCGGGCGCGAAGCGCGTCGTCTTACGTGCGCCTCAGCCGAGGCAGGCTCTTCGATCGCAGCAGCGAACATGAACTCTTCAGCCTGCGCACCGCCTGGGACGCGCACATGCAGCAGGCACAGGCCCGCCTAAGAGACAACGGCGACGACCTCGGCGACAGGCGCCTGCTCGAAGAACTGGCAAACGGATTCCTGAACTTCTTTGGCGCTCCCGCGATAGCTGCACTTCACCCTGACTATGACTCCCCGGAACGGGTAACGAAGGTCGTCGGTGACGTCATCGACCGTGTTGAGGAGCTACTCGCCGACGAAGACGCTGCCGCTGAGCCGCTGGCCCGGTTCGCCGCTGAGCAGGGCGTGCGGATCATGTCGATCCACAAAAGCAAAGGTCTCGAATTCGAGGCGGTCGCTGTTATGGCAGTGGAATGCGAAATGTTCTGGTCGAACCATGACGATGAACGCGCCGCCTTTTTCGTCGCCATATCCCGTGCCAAGCAGCGCCTCTTGCTTACCAATTCGCGCACCCGGCAGCGACCACCTAAGGTTCCACGCTGGGAGGTCAACCGGACTCCGTACCAGGAGTTCTTGAATTACGCCTACGAACCAAACCCAAGATCCTCGGAGTGAATCACGGTCAGCGTGCGAGTGGCCTGCACGAGGCCGCCACGCATTATTTTAGCAATTCGGTCAGAACATCAGGTTTCTGGCGTAGTGCCTGGATTCCGAGTCGTTCTTGTGGCACGCGCTGCCGTTCTCGCAAAAGATTCATCGCCTTGGACCGCAGCGCGGCGGGCAGCCAGCTGCACAGGGCGTGGTAGTCGGGTGTCGCGTGGCGGTTGGTGCCATCGGGGCGCCTCGAGTGCCCGGGTTCGTCGAGCAGGAACCGGTAGCACGGCTCGGCGGGCAACAGTCTCGGGAGCCTGGCTGCTTCGGCTTGGGCGGCGGCGTTGACCGCGATCTGGATGCCGGCTAGGTCGAGATCCCCGAAGTAGTACACGCGGGTCGGCGCCGGACTCAGTGTGGGGATGCTCAACACGCTCTGGGTGAAGGAATTTCCGCCGCCCCACGCCAGGTGCAGGTCTGGCCGGGGATCGGCGCGTTCTTGAAGGGCCTTCAGGAATGACGTGTACGTCGCGAGATTCTCCACCACCAGGAGGCGGGTGGGTCCTGTCCCGCTCAGATGCTGGGATACGAAAGGGACCGGCGGGATGAAACAGGCGAGCAGGTCGAGGGTCAGCGCGGCGGATGTGAACAGCCTGGTCTTGAGGTAAGCGTCGAGTGCCTTCTCATCGTCGAACAGTTCGAGAGACCGCTCCTGGATGGGCACGAGGTCGGGCTCGGGGTTGTCACGCATCCACGCCGCGACTCGCTCGAGCAGCTCGTATTCGTCGGATCGGGACGCGATCCGGGCCGCGGCCTCCAAAGCGCTCGGCCAGACCTGCGGTGGGCGTGCCGGGCGGGGTGGCGGGCTGGCGTCGATGCGGGTCACCCAGGACGGGATGGACGGAAGGACGCGCGTGTCCCAGCCCGTGCGCGAACGGGCTGCCGGCAAGGTGATTCTCCCGGCCGTGTGGAGTTCGTCCAGCACGTCACGCAGACGACTCCGCGCCGCGGGGTCACCGATCAGGCCGGGGTCGAACCGGCTTGCCCCGCGCAGAAGTACCTCGGCCGGGATCCGCTTGCCCGGGGATTGGAGCACCAGCCGCTCGATCTCGGCGGCAAGCGGCGACAGGACGGTTCCGTCGGTCTGGGTCATCCGGCCTGCTGCTGTGCTCGGCTGACGACGTCCCAGGGATGCTCGGCGTGCGCTGCGCGTATGCCGTTCACGGTGCCCCCGGTGTCTGCTGGCTCGGCGACGATGTACCGGCGGTGGCGGGTTCGGCCTTCCCGGTTGTCCAGCCGGATGACGTTGGGGAACTGGATCACTGCGGCTGGGTCTTTCACGCCGGTGGTGTAGACGAGCTGGACGCCGTGTGATGCGGCTACGTCGCGCTGAAGCCGCACGAGTGACGACGCTGATGCGCGGCCGATCGGGTTGTCAAGCAGCAGCACGCCGCCGGAACGCCCGCCGCGGCCTGTGTGCGCTGCGCGGAGCGCCGCGAGGATGCAGTAGAGGGCCACGCAGACCGTGAGCTTTTCTCCCCCGCTCCACTTGGCGAGTCGGCTGATGTCTTCGGTGGTGGCGGTGTCGTCGTCGGTCGGCTTGAGCACCTTCACGGTGAACCCTCTGGGCCCGGCTGCCTCATGGACGGCGGCCTTGAGCAACGGCATGCCCTCCGGCTTCAGGCCGTTCTGTATGACTCTGTCGATAACACGTTCGGCGTAGACCACAAGGTCGCTGTCGCTGGGCCGGTCGAAGCTGATACGCAGGATCTTCCTACCTGCCCACGACCCCAGGGTGGTGTTCATCTGGGATCCGCGTTCGGCTCTGCCGAGCAGGTCGAGGCTTTCCCTTACCAGGTGGGCGAGCGCCTCGCTGAGGATGAGCTGGTCCTTGGCGATCGATTCCAGCTCGCCGTCAAGAGTCTGGGCACGCAGCCGCAGCTTGGCCGCCAGGTCGCTCGCGCTCGGCCCGAGCACCGAAGGCGGGTCGTTGCTCAACCGGTCTCTGATGGGCCCGGTGATGGCCGCGAACCGGCTGGCGGCGCGGCGGAGCCGGTCAACCGCGGCGTTCAGGCCGGTCTCAGCTACGCGGGATTGTTTCTCGGCCGCATCGATGCATTCTCTGGCGCAGCGCGCCTGCAGCCGTGCCTCGTCTTCGTCGTGGGTGAACGGCTCGGCGCCAGATCCGGGGTGGGTGTCACTGGAGGAGGGCAGCGCGTCCAGCAGCGCGCTCAGTAGCTGCCCTCGGGTCTTGACCCGTGCCGTTTGCCGCTCGATGCCGCCCATGAGTTCTTCGGCCTGGGACATGCGGTCCTTCGCCTGCTGACTCAGGGCTTCCTGCTCGGCGGCCAGGGCATCGGCTGCCGCGGAGGTGGCGGGGACTATCGGCAGTGCCCGTCGCGGCGGCTTGCTGTACTGCCTCTCGACCTCGTCGGCGTCGTTTCGCCGCTGCTCGACCCGGCCCCGCGCGGCCCCCAGGCCGGCGCTCGCTTCCTGCTCGTTGAGGCGGGCGCGTTCCAGGGCTGCTGACCTTAGCTGCGGTTCCTGGCCGTCGGGGGAGGCCAGCAGTTGCTCCGCGGTCCTACGGTTCCCCAGGGGCACGAGTTCAAGGTTTGTTGCTGCATCTGCTAGCTGCTGGGTGAGGGACCGTACCCGGTCGGCCAGCACGGATTGCGACGCGCGAACCTCCAGCGCCTTGAGTGACTCCCGCTGAGTGCGGCGCAGCGTGTCAAGCGGGGTAACTGGGTCATCGGACAGGGCGGGGGCTCCCTTCCCGCTCGTCGTGACAGCGGGAATCCCGGCGCATTCGGAGCGGTACCCCTGCGCCTTGAGTCGTGCGGTCTTGGCGGCCTCTTCCCGGTCCTTGGCTAGGACGGCCGCCTGCTTGCTGTCCTGCGCGTGTGTCCTGGCACGGCGGCCCGCCTCAACGCCACGGCCCTGTGCGTCGGCCATCTGCGCGGTGAGGGCGCCCTCCGCCGTCAGGGCAGAGATCAGGTCCTCCAGCCAGCTGATACGGCCGTCAAGCACCCGCAGTTGTTCTTCGGCGGTCCTGCGGGCTGTCGCGCTGCGCCGGTCAGTGTCGTCGAGCCGTTGGATCTCGGTTTTGTTCGCCGCCTGCTCGTTCCCGATGGCCTGGAGCTGGTAGTCCAGCGCTTCGATCTCGGTGTCCAGTGCGGCCAGATGTCCGGCAGGGCAATCGTCGATAAACCGGGTGATCTCGCGGCGCAGCTCGTCATCGGCGTCACGCCGCAGTTTCAGCTCCTGGTCTTTGAGCTGGTAGGCGTTCGCGCGTTCTCTTAGCAGGTGTACTGCCGCTTCCGCGGCGCCGGGATCAACCAGCCCTGGCTGCAAGGCCATCCAGGCTGGCGCCGCCGGATCCGGGTGTCCGGACCCAGCGGTCTGGATGATCGCGTCAGCGGCCTCGGCGGAGTAGACGCCGACCATGCTTGTTGTCGAGACCCCTTGGCTGTCCAGTGCGCGCACCGCGTCTGCCACCATGCCGGTCGGGACGACGGCGCCGCATCCCAGCCTCGCGATGCCGGGCATATCCAGAGCGGTTAGCAGCTGATCGGCTGGAAGGACCGAGCGGAGGTAGATCCACCCAGATTCTGCGGTGAAACCCGCGTCGGTGATTTCCCGGACAACAAGTTCAGCATCCATGCTGGAGGGGAGCGTCTGGTTGCGTTCTTGCGCCGTGATGGTGCGCTGGTCAGCGTGCTGTTCGGCGCGGCGCAGAATGCGTTCGTCGTCTGCTGCGATGACGGCGTCCCCGAGTCGGCGTTCCAGCAGGTGAGCCTCCGCCCACAGGTCAACCGGCTCATCTGGGGCCGCTTCTACCAGTTCGCGCACACGCGGCGTGCTGGTCAGCCCGGCCAGTATCGAAGCTAGTGTGGCTTGCCGCTGGGCTGCGGCGCTGCGCAGGCTGTCGGCGGTGCTGTGCTTGGCTGCCAAGTCGGTGTCGCGCTTGGCGATCTCGTTGCGGCGCTCTCGGCGTTTCTCTTGTTCTTCCTCGATGGCGTTGAGCTCGCCGTCGAGACGGTCGCGTTGCGCTGTGACTTCGGCCAGGTGCGGCCCAGGTGCTGTGGTCTCGGCGGGAAGGTGACCGCGCCTCACGCCGTCCTGGCGCCGCTGGTCAAGAGCGTCGAGCTGGGTGCGGGCCGCTGCCTCATCGGCAGTGGCTTGCCGTTGCTCTTCCTGCGCCTGTTCGGCCAGTTGTTGTTCCCTGTCGGCCGTTTCCGAGGCGGCCTGTTGCTCCTCGGCAGCGCAGGCCCCCGCAAGGTCAGCTTCCTCGGCGAGTGTCGTCAGCCGCAGCCGAAGGCGGGAGGCGTGCCGGGCGTACTGGTCGCGCAGTGGAGCGAGTTCGGCTTCCTCCGCGGCAGCTTCGTGTTCGGCCCGGGCAAGGCTGCTTGCCAGGTCGGCCTGAGCCGCTAGGTCCCCGACGAGTCCCCATGCCCGTGCCTGAGCCGTTGCCTCCTTTGCAATGTCCTCGGCTGCTTTCTCGTCGGCTTTGGCTTCGGCGAAGCGCAGCCGGGCACCCTCCCGGCGGTACAGGTAGAGCAGGTCATTGGCCTGCGATCGCAGGCTGTTGGCCGCTGTGCGGGATTGGCCGAGGGCCTCGTGCTGCGCCTGCAGATCCTGCTGCTGCTCCTGTGCCGCTCGTATTGCTGAGGCGAAGGCCGCGGCCAAGTGCACGGCGGCCTCAACGGCTGCCGCGAGTTCAGCCGATGCGGTGCGTACCTGCTCATGGTGGGCGGCGACCTCGTCGAGGTTGCCTGCCGCGGCGGCGCAGAAGTCTCGCTCTGAGGTCTTGCGGGGCTTGGCCGCCAGCAGCTCGGTCACGCTGGCCAGGCGCTTGGCCAGGCTGGCCGGCGCGTCGGGCTGGATCGTCAGGTCCAGCAGGAAGTCGATAAAGTCCTTCGCTGCCGGGAACTTGAACAGGTCTTCCACGCCGCCCTCGACATGGTTCATCTGCTTTTGCGTCCGGAAGAGTGCCGGGTCCAGGTGACGGTCCAGGAGCGCCTTCGCCCACACGTGCATGGCCTCGGTCACGACGAGATTGGCGCGCGGGCACGGGCGTGCCTGCTCGCGCAGCGCCTGAACGAACCCCGAGAGGCGACGGGGCCGCCCGGTGGCATCAGCAAACGGCAGGGTTTCCAGGTCGAGCACGCCGGGCACGGCATGAAAGGCGTAGAAGCTGGTATTGAGCCGGTCTCGCGACTCGGCTGCCTGTGCTGGGCGCCGCAGATCGTCCCATTCATAGACCGCGCCGGTTACCAGCAAGTCGTCTGGCTCCCCGAGGAGATCACGGGCCGCCTGGCTGGGCTGCCACACCGCGACTACATGCGCGGTGTCACCTGAGTCGACGTAGTCGGTCAGGCTGCGCTTGACCGAGCGGCCCATGAACTCGGCGGCGCGCGGCAGCAGCTGGGCGTACAGAAGCGACAAAATGCTGGACTTGCCGCCGCCGTTCCGCAGCCAGATCACTGAGTCCTGCGGGATCAGGCCGTCCTCGGCCGGGGCGGTCAGGTTGAGGGTCAGGTCGGTGAAGCGCGCGGACCGCTCCCCGATGGACCGGAAGCGCAGCGCGGCGAGCTGGTAGGTCACGGACGGCCCTCCCGGGGGTCAGCGGTGGCCGTCATGGTCGGCTGTGCTGCGGCGTTGCGGCGGATTCCAGTGATGAACGTGTAGGCATGCTCAAGGGCGACCTCCTTGGCGTGCACCCGGAACCGCTCGGTAAGCGTCCACGCGCCCTCAGCGGATGCGTCGGGGCGTGCCATGCCCTGCCCTGCCAGCCAGGTCAGGATCGAGCGGACCCAGTAGCGGGTGCAGCGGCTGGTGAGCTTGCCCATGGCGCGGCCCTGTTCGCCGTAATGGACGGGCGGCATGCCCAGGTAGACCCGCCAGGCGGCGTCGAGTCCTTCTTCGGGGATGATCTCGCCGGCTGCGTCGTGGGACCGCAGCCGCTCGCACAAGTCGCGCAGCCAGCTGTCCAGGTCGTGCTCCGTGACATGCCGTACCCGATCGTCCTCGAGTTCCTGGGCGCTGGGGAATGCGTACGCGACCAGCCCGGCCAGGATGAGACCAGCGAGCACCTTGTGCTCGTGCCTGCCGGTATTGGGCATGTCGGAAAGCCGGAACGCCAGCGGGGATTCGGGTGTGACGGCGAGGATGAGCCCGAACTCGCCGTCGGAAAGCACTTCGGCGCCCAAGCCGTGCAGGACCGCGTTGGTGGCGGTCTTGAAAGCAAGTTCGCTCCGGTAACGGCCCAGCACACGCAGGTACTCAGGGTTACGACCAGGGCGTTGCAGTGGCCGCACCGCCCAGGCCACGAGCGTGCCGATGTCGGCGTGGTCGCTGTCAACGAGTGTCACGGTAGGTCCTGCCTAGCTGAGGTGAAGGCTTGGTACGTGCACGTGGGTGCCGGATCTGCGGTCGCCAGCGAGTCGGAGTCAAGAGCGACGATCACGTCGTCGCCGTCCCAGCCGGGCAGCCGCAGCGGGGTGCCGTCGGTGTCGACGGCGGTGCGCTGACCGAGGACACGCGCCATCAGGTCCTCGGCAGCCCGCCCGTCGTCATCGTCGGCGTCTTCTGGGGAGAATGCCCACAGGACGGCGAGGTTGAGAACTTCGGCGCCTTGCCCGCGGACAGCCTGGGATGGCGTCTGCGCGTCTTGATAGCACGCGGCCAGCAAGGTAGACAGCCGAGCTGGCAGGCCCACGTGCTCGACCGCCCGGACGGCCACCTCGATCATCTCGGGTCGTAGCAGCGGAAGGGGCGGGTCGGCGAGTTCGGGATCTTCCTCAGCATCGTCGTCGAGGTCCCGGTGAGCGTGACGGGACCACAGATCAGCGATTAGCCGGTACAGCCGCGGCAGCCTGGGGACTTGCGGCCCCAGCATGTCGGTCAGGAACCGCTCGCTGAGGGCGGTGGCATCAGCGCCGCCGAGTTCCAGCGCCGGCAGCAGCACCTCGTGATGTGGGTCTGGGACCGTGACCGGCGCGGGCGGACGGAACGCCTGACGTTCTTGCTCTTCCAGGAACACGCCGCGGGTTGCGATGACCCGCTGATGCAGCGACTCGTGACGCTGCTGGCACTCCTCGATTAGCTGGGCAATCCGCAGTGCCGCGGCCAGTAGCTTGGCGTCCGCGCTGGCCATCGCCTCTCTCACCTTGACCAGCAGGCGCCGCTCGGCGTTGAGGCGCTCCCGAATGTGCTCCCTGGCAGATGCCAGCCGGTCCGGGACAGCTGTCGCCCACTCCTCTTCAACCGCCCGCAGATCACGGCGGGTCTGCTTGATCAGACGGTCCAGCTCCTCGGCGAGCCCCACCGACAGCAGCCGGGCGCGCTCGGCTGACTTCAGCGCGGCGTCGAAGGCGTTGCGGGCGAGCTGCCGCTCCAGCACAAGCTCGGTCGCTACCTGCTCGTCCTCGACGTCGAAGTCCAGCCCGCCGATCAGCGCATTGATCGCGTCCCTAGTCGCCCGCAGGACGTTCTCGCTCCGCGTTGGGTGATCGTGTTCGATGAGCAGGGAGAACGGAACCTCCCGACGGCGGTGCACGCCGTCAGGTCCGGAATAATCGCTGGTCACATATCGGAAGGGCGCCTGGCGGCCGTGACGGTTCAGCAGGCTGTCGACAACGAACGTCGCGACCGCGCGATGCTCCTCCGCCGGCCGATCCAGGGCTGCCAGTTGGGCCAGCTCCGACAGCGCGAAGACCAGATCGCGGCGGGTGGCCTCCATCTCGAAGCCCTGGCGGGACACCACCAGGTCGATCGCGGTCAGCGCGAGGGTTACGACGTCATAGGTCCCGTCCGGCCATTCCTGCCGTCGGGCCGCCTGAGCGGCCTCGATGACCGGGCTGAACCGCAGGAAAGCCGCGACTCGTGCTGGGAATGACGGCTCGCGTGCGCTGGGCGCGCTCTCCGCTGCGGCAAGCGGAGTAACAAGCTCAAGCCCGGTCTCTTCCTGAGCCGGGCTGAACAAGTCGGCCGCACCGAACTGGTACTCCATGCGCTTGCCTTCTGCATTCGGTCAACGACGGAAATGGTAGGGCCGGCCACCGACAATCTGCTGGGACCAGCGGAGCCCCAGCCGCTCAGCGGCGCGGCGGTGGGTGCCGGCCGGGGGAAGGCAGGTGGCCCGGGCGGGAGGCGATCACGACATCGGTGACGCCGTCGAGTTCCCTCAGAGCGGCCGCAGTGATGTCGTGTTCCTGGACGGAGGAGGATTCGTCGTAGATGAAGACCACGATCTCCTTGTACCGGCTCGTGCCGCGGAGATAAGCGGCCGAGTCCTCCATCACCTCCTTCTCGATCTTCTTGAAGTCGGTGTGACTGCGCGCGAACTTGACCTCGATCAGCGCGCCCATGCGCGGCAGGCCAAAGTCGGCCCGGTAAGTGCTGTGGCCGAGCTTGGGCAGGGTCTCCTCATCGACCACGTCGTCGAAGACGGAGCGGAGGATAAGCCAGAGGATGTCCTGGACTTCGCGCTCGGACGTGATGGGCCAGCGGATCGGGTTCGCGTTGCCGCCGTCGTCCCAGCGCCACCGGCGCATCGCCGCCTCGAACCGCCGCAGCACGGCTACGAGGTGGGACCGGCTGAGAACCATCTGGCCGATGCTGGCGTCGAGGATGTCGGTGACAGCCCGGTAGATGACAGCGGCTTGCGAGATCGTCAGCTTGGCCGGGTCAGTGCGCAGGGCGCTGCGGAAGACGTGATTCTGCAGCGTGGCGAGTTCACCCGTCGACCCTGGCGGCGCCGTCCCCGCCGTGATCATCCAGTGGATCAGGGCTGGGACGGCCGGGCCGTCGTCCGGCCGCCAGCCTGCGGCTGCCGGCTGGCCGCTCAGGATGGCGCGCAGGTGGTGGTAGATAAGTTCCTGGAAGCGATCTGCAGCCCGCAGCCGCGTGTCGTGTAGGACTCCGAGCAGCCAGTCACCGAATACAGGAAGGTCCGTGGCCATGGCCTGGGCGGCCAGGACGATGCCGGTGACCTGGAGGCTGTCGTGAATTAAGGTCAGGCGGTCGGTGAAAAGGTCGCGGGCCATGAGCCGGGGGAGGCCGTCGGCGAGCGCGCTCCGCGCATCCGCCTGACATGCGGAGCCTGGGCATGTCAGCCCGTAGCCGAGGGCGGCCAGCGCGGGTGCCTGGCCGAGCCGGTCGCGGTTGTCGGCGAGCCACTTCGGTGAGAGCGGGCTGACGTTCCAGTCCAGCCCGGCTACTGCTGTACCTGCCAGGACATGGCGGGCGAACAGCCCGTCAAGGTGGCCCGGAACGTTCCCTGCGGCGATCCGCTGGGCCGCTGCGGTGAGCCAGGTGCCTGCCTGGGCCGCGGCCAGGCCGTTGGTGTCCTCCTGGCCCGTCACAGGAACCACCTGCTGCTGCGCAGGTCTGTGGCGACAATGTCGGCGTTCCAGTTCTTCACGTGCCGGAGCTGGCCGAGCAGGCCGGCGATGAGATCGGAGTACATGATGGTGACCGGCCGAGCGGACGGGTAGGGCCTGCGCCACGACAGCGCCGTGAACCGGAAGACCTGCCCGGCCAGGTACTCCAGGTCCGTGAATGTGGATTCCCGGTGCAAGTGCAGGAGCAGCGGGCTGGGCAGGCCCTGCAGCGGCAGCTTCAGATCCCACGGTCCGCTCACCGACAGCAGCATCTCGCTGCGGCTGACCGGGACAGCGTGCCCGCGGCCGGGGACGAGACGGCCCCGGACCTGCCCGCCAGAGGACCGGCCAGGACTGTTCTGGTCAAACAGCGCCCAGTCGTGTGCGTCGCTGACGTGGACGAACGCGAACTCCACCTTCGCGTACTCGCCGGCTAGCTTTCCGACTAGCAGCTTGACCGCCCGCGCCTCGGTGTCTCTCAGCGGCTTGAAGACATGGAAGATCAGCCTGAGCGCGTCACCGGGCTGCCAGCCATTGCGCGCCCGCACGTCCTCGATGCAGGTTTCCAGCGAGCGAAGCAGTTCCTGCGGGTAGGCCTCGTAGTCGGCTTCTTTCGACCGGTTGGACAGCAGGTAGTTGCCGTCGGCGCTGAACACGGTGGTGATGCCGACCACGCGCTCAGGCGTGGTGAGCCGACTGACCTTCACGTGGGCGCTGCCGATGCCGATGACCAGTTCCTGGGTTACCGAGCGCGGGGCCGCGATGACAAACGGCGTCCCGCCGAGCTTGGCGTAACAAGCCAGCGCGATGCTGTTGAGCGGGTAGGCCAGGTTGCCCTTGCGGATCGTTTCGATCTGCACCTCCTGGACGGGCACGCCGTGGCTCATGAACGTGGACTTCGCCACCAGATACGGGCTGTCGTCTCCGGTGAGGTCTTCCTGATCCTCGCTGGTGATCGCGAACGCCAGGTCCGGCTTCCTGGGCTTGCTGAGCGCGGCGAGGCATGCGTCGCGGTAGGCCCGCGCATCGCGCGTGCCCGAGTCGAACGACTCAAAGGTCACGTCGCAGGCTGTCAGCCGGTACTTGCGGACAAAGCCCTGCGTGAACACGCCGCCGCCTGGCACGCCGCTGAGGAAGCTGCTGATGAACGTTTCGACCGTGCCCTTCAAGAAGCCGGGGCTCACCACGGCGATCAGCGGACGCTTGGGGGAGAAGCTCTCAGCGTCGAACGGCCCGAACTCATCCAGACCCCTATCAGCCGACCGATGTATCTTGTCGCCAGCCGGGCCGAAAACGAACGTCGGCTCGTCGAAGAGGCGGCTCCTTACGCCACCGCCCCGCCCGCCATCGCCGGCAACGCCACCTACTGTTGCGGCCAGCCCGGTCGCTAGCTCCAGCGGGTGCTGGCCTAGCCACGACGCCAGTTCCCTGGTCTTGGCCAGGCGCCCTTCAGCGCCGGTCAGGCCGAACACCTCCTTCGCCAGCCGCTCCAGGAGTACTTCTGACTTCGGCCCGGCGAGAACTCGCACGACCTCGTCCATCACGTCGCGACGTCCCTCCAGCCAGGCGTCCGCAGCCAGCACCTTGTTGATGCCTGGCGCGTCTCGCAGCAGGAGATAGTCCCCGTCGATCGCGTCCACGGCACCCGCGGCATGCCTGCTCGCTACCGAGTCGAGGCGCGGATCGTGGCTGTCGGCCTGGACGAGGACATACCGGCCTTCGACTGACACCCCACGCTGGATGAGTGTGGTGACCGGGATGTCGATCTCATAGCGCGTCTTCACCCCGACGGTGATCCCGGGGCAGCCGGCCGGGCCGGTCATGCGCGCATCCAGGCAGTACTGCGGCTGGACGTGCACCCCCGCCAGGTCACCCCCGCTGCCCTGTGCGGCTCGTGCCATCAGGTCACGGCCGGGCCCGCGGGCCACGAACACCGGAGGGGTGAACTTACGCAACCGGTATCCATAGCGTTCCAGCATGCGGATCAGCGACGCCCGGACAAGGCCCATTGCCAATCGCAGGTTCTCCGCGACATCGACGGTCACCTGCTCGCCGATCTCTGGCGCCTCGGCCACGAACGGCACGCACGCGATCTTCTCGCCAATGCGCGTGACGCTGTGGGTTCCCGCCAGCTCGTCTCTCAGGCGGGCCAGGTGGCTGGCCGATTCGAAGGCGACCATGCCTGCCAGGAAGCTGCTGGCAGTGAACTTCACGGGCAGGTAGTTGACCGCCAGCCGCGCCGATCCTGCGCCACGAGAGGCGCGCAAGCGGTCCACTCACGATCTCCTTCCGGGGGGAGGCAAGGAACGGCTAAGGAATCGGCGGCATTAGCGCGCGAGCCATTCCCGCTCGATGGGCTGGATGCAGATCGGGCATGCCTTTCGAGGTCACTGCCCTCGTACATCAGGGTACGCGCGGCGGTGCACGAAAACGGCGCGTGACTCGCGGGCTACATGGCGCCGATGTTCGTCGGTGCCAGCCAGGCTGT
>Ga0335075_10003189_pt1 | contig 26145 bp, 19 predicted proteins | sample Lox_Sample_24_FD_206723 | JGI IMG/M metagenome (GOLD analysis project Ga0335075, IMG submission 206723) | Soil microbial communities from Loxahatchee National Wildlife Refuge, Florida, United States - Lox_Sample_2.4 | ecosystem: Environmental > Terrestrial > Soil > Wetlands | place: USA...
TACCCATTGGATGTGGATCGCATTGATGGCACGGTGGACGCCCATATCGATCACGACCCACTGCGGGTGCAGCGCATCGCTCTCGCCCGTGAAATGACTGGTCAGGTAAGGATTGCTCTTCCAGTAAGTTTGAAAACCGGCGACCAAAGGCGCATCGCCGCTGGTCATAAAGTCGCGATGAGGTAACGAATACGAATAACCGTAGTGGATCGGTTCGCCCAGATCGGCGCTGCCGACGTAATAGCCGCTCTTGGCGGCCGGATCGCTCCATGTTCCGTTTTCGTTCCAGTGCCATGCCGCTAGACGCAACTCGCTGTTGTTGCGCATGGTGATGGAACCCCACCCCAAATTCTTAATTCCCTGAATCGTCTCAGGCTTACTCAAGTTGTCTACCTGTGTCTTACTCAGATCATCCATCCACGCACCGGTCGCCGTGTCGGGGTTAATCGTGTTCAGAACGTGCGCCGGGGTCACATCAACGAGGATGGTGCCAATCGAATCGACAGCGCCTACCTTTGCAACTGAGTCAGCCGGAAGCTCCTGCCGAAGCTGTCGTCCCTGAGTCGTTTGCGCACGGACGCGCAAAGGAAGGTGCATGGACACTGCCGTCAGCCCGATCGCCCCAACCGCGAGACGCAGCCAAATCCGAGACGAGACTCGTGGGTAAGAACGACTGATCATCGCAGTTAACCCCCTTATCAACGAAAAACGCTCGCAAATGCGTCTCTTCGTCAAGCCGACGATTATGCTCCTGCCCTGATGACAATCGGCGAAAAATTCGGTTGTCACTGTAGGAACCTACGGTGCGCATTCCCAAGATGCACGGCGGGTGCGATTGCATCGTCGAAAAACGGACAGTCGTTTTTCGTCGGGAGCGAGAGCCGCTTAGACGACTGATCGTCCATTTGGACGTGCACGGGCTGCCGGTGCAGAACGGGGCCGAAAAAGGGGCTATCCACACACAGTGGACCGTCTAGTTAGTGAAGTTGAGGGAACAATGTGCGCTGCGGCGTCGTATTAAGAGACGGCCTCGTACCAAGAGACGGTTTCGCACTCGCGGACAGAGTAGGACGTGAGGCCAACTGGAGAATCACCGTGGCAAACTGGCGGCGGGACCTGGCGCACGTCATTCGCCGACTTTTGAAATCCCCTGGTTTGGTGGCGGCGGTGGTCGTCTCGGTCGGCCTCGGCGTCGGCGCGAACGCGACGATTTTCTCCATGGTCAGTAAGTTTGTCCTGAGCGCGCCGCCCGTGGGCGATCCAGCAACGCTCATGAGCCTGCACACCACGCACCAGGGAGACCCGTGCTGCAACGAATTCCCGTGGCCGGTCTATACCGACGTCCGGGATCAAGCGAAATCGTTTTCCGGCCTGGCGGCCTATTACGAACTGCTTCCTGCGTCAATCAGCGGCCGTGGCGAGCCGGTACGCGTGTGGGGCCAGGCAACGACGGCAAACTATTTCGACGTCGCGCGAGTGCCCATGGCGCTCGGGCGCGGTTTCGCCGCTGGCGAGGAGCATTCTTCGGTCATCGTCCTCGGCTATCGCCTCTGGCAAGATCGCTTCGCCGCCGATCCTGCGATACTGGGCAAGGCCATCACGCTTTCCGGCCATATCTTCACCGTCGTTGGCGTCGCTCCGCCTGCGTTTCACGGTGTCGACCTCATTCTGGACCCGCAATTTTGGGTGCCGCTTGGAAACGTGGAGCAGTTGGCGCCGAACGTCCCGAGCCGCGCCTCACGCGACTATCACTGGCTTGCTGTCATCGGACGCCTGCGTCCCGGCGTCTCACGCGAGCAGGCCACGGCGGAACTAGCCACTCTCGCGCAGCGCTTTGCCATTGCTTATCCGGCAAGCGACAAGGGTAATGGGTTCCTATTCGAACGCGCCGGTTCGCTCCCAGCCAGAGAGCGCTCTACTGTCCTCACTTTTCTCGTTGCCCTGAGTATCGTCGTGCTGCTCGTACTCTTCATCGCGGGCGCCAATGTCGCCAACCTTCTCCTCGCGCAGGCTGCCAGCCGTCACCGCGAGATGGCCGTGCGCCTCACGCTCGGCGCGACGCGCGGCGTGCTAAGGTGCCTGATACTTATGGAAAGCGTTGTGCTGGCGCTTTGCGGCGGGCTTTTCGGCGTCGCGCTCTCGCTCTGGTCCACCAACGCTCTTTCCGCGTTCCGTTTTCCAGCGCCGGTGCCGCTCGATCTCGGCATCCGCGTCGACGGGAGGGTCCTGCTCTACACGTTCGCGCTCAGTGTGGGTGCCGGAGTCCTATTCGGGTTGGCACCGGCTTGGGCAGCTTCGCGACCGAATCTTGCCGCCGCGCTGAAAGGTGAAAGCCCCCTCTCCCGGCCCGGCCGCCGCTGGACGCTCCGCAACATTCTGATCGTCTCACAAATGGCGATGTCGCTCGTTCTGCTGTGCGCCACGGGGCTCTTCCTGCGTAGCATGCAGCGCGCCTCCGGAATCGACATAGGCTTTCGCTCGCGCGGCATCCTGATTATGTCCGTCGACCCGCGCGTGAACGGCTATACCGCTGAGCGCACCACGCAGTTCCTGACGCAGTTGCGCGAGCGGGTCGCTGCGCTGCCGGGCGTAATCTCCGCCGCTTGCACTGACCTTGTGCCTCTCTCCGATGGTGGCCGCAGGGATGGCTTCCAGGTAGTGGGACGCCAACCGTTGCATTCGCACGCCGAGACGGCGGACCTCTACATGGTGACGCCGGGCTATTTCCAGACGATGGGCATTCCGCGCGTTACCGGCCGCGACTTTGCTAACGAACCTGCGGACGGGCCGAAAGTGGCGGTTGTCAACCAGGAGTTCGTGGATCGCATTTTTGGCGGGGAGAATCCCCTGGGGCGCCGCGTGATGGGCGGCGGCGTCACCTACGAGGTGATCGGCGTCGTGAAGAACATCAAGTCGCGGACTCTGGGGGAGGAAACTCATCCAGTGCTCTTCCGTTCGCTTGCACAATCCACGGGCAGCGATCCTGCGTTTCTCGGCTATACGTTGCTGATTCGCACAGAGGGAAATTACGGAGCGCTGGAGCGTGCCGCTCGCAGCATCGTTCGTTCGCTCGATCCAGCAATGGCCGTTTACAACGAGACCACGATGGAAGAGCACCTTCGCGACGCGCTCTTCCTTCCGCGGCTCGCGGGCACTCTATTTGGCGTCTTTGGAGCCGTTGGGCTCCTGCTGGCCGCGGTCGGACTGTATGGCGTGATCAGCTATTCGACCAGCCTGCGTACGCGCGAGATCGGTATTCGCATGGCGCTTGGGGCGCAGTTAGGCGAAGTCCAGCGCCTCACCATCAGCCAGGGCATACTGCTCACGGTCATCGCCATGGCAGTGGGCCTGCCTGCAGCGCTGGCCGTCGCCAAGCTCTTCAATTCGTTCTTGTATGGAGTTCGCCCCCACGACGCGCTGACGTTTACCATCGTGCCGCTTTTTCTGACTGCAGTCGCTCTCGTCGCGTGCTGGCTGCCATCTCGCCGCGCCTCGCGCGCCGATCCCCTCACCGCTCTCCGTCATGAATGAAGGCCGCCGTATCAACTATGGATTCCGGCGTTTCCGGCATGGATTGCAAACGTCCCCTAAATGGCTCGGTAAATGGCTGTCAACATCTTGAATAGCGCGGTCGTAATCAGTCATAGAAAGAGGAGGCGAAATGTCTGACAAACGACCGCAAACGACAGTGATGCTTTTGGCCGCTTTGGCCATGCCATTGCTGTACTTCGGCGTCCAACTGGTAGCGGCGCCATTTTATCCGGGATATCACTTTGCAACGGACACGGCGAGTATGCTTGGAACGTCGGCATCTCGCCATCCTGAGATTTTCAATACCGGCGCGATACTCACTGGTATTGCCGGACTGGCTGGAGCATTCGGGCTATTTCTGGGCCTGCGCGGGGCTGCGGCGCCGTGGCTTCGCATCGTTGTTGCGATTGGAGTGCTTTGCAATGGAGTACTGTCGCTCAAAGCCGGGCTCTTTCCCATGCCCGACCCGCGACATGCAAGTTGGCAGTTCCTGTTATTCCCGATCCTAATTACCCCGCTGTTACTGCTGGGCGCTACTTGGCGAGTTCTTTGGCTTAGAATTTACCTGCTGCTCGACGTTACCTGCCTGGTTTGCCTGTTGCCCTCGATGATGCATCCGACGGCGCGTTTCTTGCCAGAGGGGACAGTGCAAAGATTGTTTGCTCTTGTAATCTTCGTGCCGGTCGGCGTGGTCGCTCTTGCCTTGTTGCAAAGGCGAGGGTTCTGTCACGGCCCGGAGTTGAGCGCAATCGCGGTTGAGCGCCCTTTAAAGGGCTGAATTCTCCCGAAGGAAGCGGCCTTCCAACTACGCAAGACCAGTTGAACGGATTGCGCCGCGATTCCGGTTCGCATAGACTCGCGTGCTTCGCCGTTGAGTATTCGGCGCAGTTGTCAAGCAAGCACGAGGAGACATGAAGAAAAACCGGATTGGCACGATGATGTTGGGTGTCGCCGTGCTGGTGGCCCTGGAATCGCCCAGAATTGCCCGCGGGCAAGCCACATCCGTGCTGGGCGCGGCCGAAGAAGCAAAGATCGAGAAAATGCTCGCGGACAGCGGCGTGCCGAGCGTCTCGATCGCGATCGTCGAGCATGACCGGCTTGTCTACGCGAAGGCGTTCGGAAAGGCATCGCTCGACCCGCCGCGTGCTGCCACTGCGCAAACGATCTACGCCATCGGTTCGATCAGCAAACAGTTCACGACTGCGGCCATCCTGCTGCTAGCCGAGCAAGGCAAGATTTCTCTCGACGACAAAGTCTCGAAGTACTTCCCCGGCCTGACGCGCGCAAACGAGGTGACGATCCGCGAACTTCTCTCCCACACCTCCGGTTATGAAGATTACGCGCCGCAGGACTACACGATTCCCGAGCAGACTAAGCCGACAACGCCGCAGCATATTCTCGACGAATGGGCTAAAAAGCCGCTGAACTTCACGCCGGGAACGAAATGGCAGTACAGCAACACGAACTACGTTCTTGCCGGGCAGATCTTCGAGAAAGCTTCCGGCGAGGATCTTATGAAATTCCTTGGCGCGAACATTTTCGGCCCACTCGGGATGACTTCCGCGGTGGATTGCAGCGTCAACAAATCGCCGCAAGATGCTGTCGCCTACACCCGTTACGTGCTGGGACCGCCCCGGCCATCATTGCGCGAAGGCCACGGTTGGTTCTTCGGCGCCGGCGAACTTTGCATGACGCCTACGGACCTCGCAAAATGGGATGTCGCGTTCCTTGAGAAACGGATCCTTACCGCACATTCCTACGAAGAGTTCACGCGTGAGGTACGTCTGGCGGACGGCGATCGCACGCATTACGCGCTCGGGCTGCACGTCGGCACCTTCGACGACACGATTCCGATGATCAGCCATAGTGGCGAGGTCTCCGGGTTTCTCGCATTGAATCGCGTCTTCCCGACCCGCCACGCTGCCATCGTTGTCCTTTCGAACCAGGACGCGGTCGACCTGATCGGGCCGGTCGGCGACGAGATTCCCCGCTGGATTCTGGAGCCCGATTATCGCAGTCAGGCTGCGCCAGCATCGCCCGCGGAAATCGCGCAGGTGACGACCATCATTCAGGGCTTGCAGCGGGGTCACATCGATCGATCGCTGCTTACGAGCAACGACAGCTTCTACTTCACGGCCGCAGGTCTGCACGACATCGAGGCATCACTCGCACCGCTCGGCGCGCTGAAGTCTGTTACGCGCCAGCGTCAGTCGCTCCGGGGCGGCTTCATATATCGCGAATACACGGCGCAATTCGAGAAGAAAACGCTAAAGGTGACCGTCTACCTGACTTCCAGTGGCCGGTATGAACAATTCCTCATTTTGCGACAGATTTAGAACGTTCCTCCAAGAAGCCCGTCAATACGAAAGTCGCTGTATTCGCTTTGTCCCACAAGAGTATTACTGAGAAAGCACACATATGAAACGCGAGTAGCATGCAGCCGCGCGGTCAATCGTAAGCTTGGTGGAGCAGGCGCGGCAGCAAGATGCGACTTTTGGGGATGAGGTCATCGCGCCGGCAAAGCCCGCTATCCGCAGCGAGCGCCATGGAACAGACTCAAGGTGTCTTCGGCACACGTCTGGGCGCGATCAGCCGTCTGTCCAGTAGTACACGACTGCTTGTGCCGATTTGGGTGCTGCTTTTCGGCACCTACGCTGTCGTTTCCTTAACGGCAAGACACGGGCATGGACTGACGGCGTTCGGCGATCTCGGCATGTGTGTCGTGTCGCTGTTCGCCGCGGCTGGACTTCTGCTGAACATCAAGGCGCCGGGGAACCGGGCTCGCGCGTTCTGGACCTTGCTGGCGGTCGGCTGCGCCGCATGGTTTGTCTCGCAGGTGGTTTGGACTTACTTCGAGGTTGTGCTTCGCCAAGAGGTACCCAATCCATTCCTGGGCGACGTGATTGTCTTCCTGCACCCGGTCCCAATGATCGCGGCTCTGGCTCTTCGACCGCACGACAGCCGCTACGACCTGAACGTTCGAGTCAGTTATCTCGACCTAACGTTGCTCGTCCTCTGGTGGGTTTACGTCTACGCCTTTGTGGTGATCCCGTGGCAATACATCACGCCTAACATCACCGCATACGGCTTGAGCTACGACCGTCTGGCTGCGGCCGAAAATCTATTGCTGGTGATCGGATTCGGTTCCCTGCTGATTCGCTCGCGCGGAAAATGGCGCGAGATTTACGCGCATCTGTTCAGCGCGTCGCTGTTGTACGCGGCGGGGTCTTTTATCACGAATCGGGCGATTGACGCTCAAACGTATTACACCGGAGCCCCCGCAGATCTCCCGTTGATCGCCTCGTTTGTCTGGTTTGGTACGGCTGGAATCATCGCCTATCGGTTGAAGCCGGACCGAGAAGAATCAGGCATTTCCGCCGAGCCGGAGTCGAGCTGGCCGGCCCGTTTCGCGATGATCGCGGTGTTTTCCGTTCCTGTGATGTGCCTGTGGGCTATCGGCTTCAGCCATGATCCGCGACCGATGCGCATATTTCGGATCGAAGTAGGACAGGTGATGCTGATCGTCGCTGCCACAATGCTGTTTCTGCGTCAGCGTCTCGTCGATCGAGACCGCTCCCGGTTGCTGAGCTCGTCACAGGACGCACTGGAGGACCTGAAGCACTTCCAGCAGCAGATGGTCCAGAACGAGAAGCTCGTTTCCATCGGACAGCTCGCGGCTGGAGCCGCCCACGAGATCAACAATCCGCTGACGGGAATTATCGGATATTCAGAGCTTTTGGCCGAAGACGAGCATTTGACCGAGCGTGAGCGGGTGACGGCCCAAAAAATCCGAACACTTGCGCGCCGTATCAAGACCCTGGTCACCAGCCTGCTGAGTTTTGCACGCCGGGTGCCACCAGAAAAGGGGCTGCTCGACTTGAACCAGGTAATCGAAACCGCTCTGAACCTGAATACTCTGAATCTGCGCGACAAGAAAATCGAAATCGAGATTTTGCCCGATCCCGATTTGCCGGCTGTACACGGTGACGCCAATCAATTGCTTCAAGTTTGCTTCAACCTAATGAGTAATGCGGTCGATGCGCTTGAAGAAGTCGGCGGAGGGAAGCTCGTGATCCGCACCGATCACGATCCCCGAAGAGTTGTCATCGAGTTTTCCGACACCGGCCCGGGCATTCGTTCTCCTCAACAGGTGTTTGACCCCTTCTTCACCACCAAGCCCGTAGGAAAAGGAACCGGGCTCGGCCTCAGCATTTGTTACGGGATCGTGCAGGAACATGGCGGAGGGATTTCGTGCTGGAACCGGACGGAAGGCGGGGCGACGTTCCGAGTCGAATTTCCGGCGGCCAGAGACCTCGCGTCATCGGCATCCCCAGATGCCTTCAGCACGAAACTGTCTTGAAGCGCCGTATTTGAGCCAATAGCTGGAACCAGAACGCGGCGAGTATCGACGCAAGCGTTCACTAACCAAGGAGCGTGAATGGGAGTAACAAACCCGCAGGCCGTCAACCCGTCCGAACAGCGTCCAGTTGTCGCAACGCCCAGCATTATCTCCGCAATGCTGCGCGCCGAAAAACGAACCAGCGATCTGATCTTTTCGCCGGGGCGCGCACCCCAAATCGAAGTCAATGGTCAACTCTTACAACTGAAAATTGCGGACGTCGGCGTACTGGGGCCCGATGACACCGCGCGCATTGCCTCCGATCTGATCGGCCGCAATGCACAGGCTGTGGCCAACTTGAAAGAGATGGGGTCGTGTGACATCTCGTACAGCCTGCCCAAAGTCTCCCGCTTTCGCGTGAACATATTCACCCAACGTGGCAGCTGCGCGATCGTGATGCGAGTAATCCCCAGTGCCATTCCTGACTTCGCGAGCCTGAATCTTCCGTCTCAGCTTGTAGAGTGCTGCGGCCTGCGGAACGGAATCGTGCTCGTCACGGGGCCAACTGGGAGCGGGAAATCCTCGAGCCTGGCGGCGATTCTGAACCGGATCAACGAGGAAAAGGCGTATCACATCATCACGATCGAAGATCCGATCGAATTTCTCCACGCGCACAAACGCTCGACAATTCATCAGCGCGAGCTTCACTCGGATACTCCAAGCTTCGCCCTCGCTCTGCGCGCAGCCCTGCGCCAGGCGCCAAAAGTCATCTTGGTTGGCGAGATGCGGGACAAAGAGACGATCGAAGTTGCGCTGGAAGCAGCCGAAACCGGCCATCTCGTTTTCTCCACCCTGCACACAATTGATGCGTCAAAGACAATTGAGCGCATCATCGGCGTCTTTGCGCTGGGCGAGCAGAACGCAATTCGCAACCGGCTGGCGAAGGCATTCCGATACGTCATTTCTCAGCGGCTCATTCCGCGAGCTGATGGAACCGGTCGCGCGGCTGCGTTCGAGATACTGAAATCCACGGTGCGCACGCGCGAATATGTCGAGCGCGGTGAGAACGAGGGAAAAACTCTCTTGGATGCCATGCGCGACGGTTCTATGGACGGGATGCAGTGCTTCGATGATGAAATCGAAAAGCTGATTCGCTCGAAGACAATCGATCCGGCAACCGGCCTTTCTTACGCGACCAATTCCGGGAACCTCCGGTTGCAGCTGGCCGACCTGCTTGAAGACGAATCGAACGGCGCGTCACGACGTCACGCTCCTTCTAAATCCGTTGAGCCCGCTGGAAGCGCAATGGGCCGAGATCCTGATCTCGAGCTGACCTAAACACGAAGTCCGGCGGCCATTGGCGCGTGTTTTCTGGTTTGGTAGAATGATTTTCCCGTCGTTCGCACGCGACAGGTCTGTTGCGTGGCCGGCCGGCGGGTCTTTCTTGCGCGGTGGGCGGCTAGCTCAGCTGGGAGAGCATCGCGTTCGCAACGCGGGGGTCGGGGGTTCGAATCCCCTGCCGTCCACCAATCTTATTCAGGCGCCTTTCAAGTCTCAGCCTTTTAGCAGACGTTCTCTAGCGCGCTGAAGGATTCGCTCGGCGTCGGCGGGATTCGGAGTTTTTCCTTGCGCGAAATCTTTTGTGCCGCCGCCCTTCCCGCCAAACGCACTGAGCGCTTCGCGGAGCATCGCACCCATATCAGCCGCCCCGCCCTTGGTCTGTGCGAACACGATGTGACCCGCCATTCGCGACGCAAGCAAGGCAATTACATTTGCTTGCGCTGTCAGTTTGGCCGCCAGCAATGCCAGATACGCAGGAGTAGCGTCATCCAGCACGGTGTCCACGCAGATCGCACCAGGCGATCCGGCCGACCCGTGCTTTGACAGCAGTTCGCGTGCTTCCAGGTCAGCGAGCCGGTCCTCCATGCGTTTGGTAGAGCTGTGCAACGACCGGCGCTCTTCCAAGATCTTCGTCACCGATGGTGGAACGTCTGCCAGGCCGCAACTCAGCAACGACGCCGCCTGGGTCAATGCGGAGAAATCGCCGTGCGCCGTCGTCAAAGCGCGAAAACCGCAAACGAATTCAACACGCCGGGTATCTCGCCTGCGCTCGAGCTTCCGCAGCAGCAGCACGCCAGCCTGTCCTGTCCGTGCCAGATGCGTCCCGCCGCATGGCTGCCTGTCGAAACCTTCGATCTCAACCGCTCGCAGGATTCCTTGGCGATCGACTTTTTTCCTAATGCCGGCTTCCGCCAGCTCTTCCGCCGTGCCGAAGCGAACAGTTACGATACGATCGTCGAAAATGATTTCGTTGGCACGTCGCTCGGCCTCCTCCAGATGCCGCGGCACGATTGACGGAGCCTGCAGATCGATTGTCGACGCTTCCTTTCCAAGGTGAAACGAAACGGTCGGAAATTGGAATAGCTCAACGAACGCGGCTGAAAGGATGTGTTGGCCCGTATGTTGCTGCATGTGGTCAATGCGTAACGGCCAGTGGATTGTTCCTTGAACCGTCCCGACTGGAAGTGCTGCGGTCGTGTAGTGGACCACGTCGTGACCGTCCTCGGAGTCGGCCACTTCCACGACATCAGCGCCGCCCAGCTTCCCGATGTCGTGCGGCTGACCTCCCGACGTGGGATAGAACGCGGTCCGGTCGAGCACAACACGCCAGCGATCGGCATTCGCGCGTGGGTCTGGTTCGCAGGACACTAGCTTCGCTTCGAACTCACGCAAGAACGAATCATGGTAATAAAGGCGTTCTGTCACAAATTCCCTCAGACAAAAGGCGAGCATAACATAGCGATCGTTAACGGCGAGGGGTTCGCGCGTGGATGAAATTGAGACTGGTTCGGAAGGTATTCTGGGCCTAGGCAGCGAAGAAAGGACGATTCCGCCGGACGGCATCGACGGCCATCAGGAATGTGGGACCGTCTTCCGTCTTCGCAACATATCCTGTCACGCCGATTCGCCGCGCCTCGTCGAGAAACGCCGGGGAGTGATACATCGAGTACAGAAGGATTGGTGTGTCCGGACAAAACTCTTTAATCAACTTCGCCGCTCCGAAGCCGCTCAGCCGGGGCATGGAAACGTCGAGAATCACAATATCAGGATGCAGCGCTTTCGTTTTCTCGACACCTGTAAGGCCGTCTTCGGCTTCCCCGCACACCCGCCACTCGTTCTGGGTCTCCAAAAGGGCGCGAAGCCCCCGGCGGACGACTTCGTGGTCATCGACAAGCAGAATACGCATAACCCAGAAGCATAGTTGGGCCTCCCTGGTATAGTCCATACACGGAATTACGTAGGGCTGTGGCCGTAACTCGTTCGCTTTCAGCAGGGCGCGAATTTCAGGTTACGCGTTCCGCAATGAAGTCGCCGATTGCTCGCGTTCCGCACGAACCACCCAGATCGACAGGCGTCTGGTTTTCGCGCAAAGCAATACGCACGGCATTTTCTATTTTGGTGGCAGTGCTCGACCAGCCGAAATAATCGAACATCATACCGACAGCGAGGATCGAGCCGATCGGATTCGCAATTCCTTTTCCGGCAATGTTTGGCGCCGATCCGTGGACTGGCTCGAACAGTGAGACTCTTCCAGGATGAAGGTTCGCCGAGGGTGCCAGCCCCAGTCCTCCGATCAGGCCCGCGCCCAGGTCGCTGGCAATGTCGCCAAAAAGATTACAGGTGACGATCACCTGAAATTGCGACGGATCGCGCACCATCTGGAGCAGAAGGTTATCGATGTACTGGTGACTCGCCTGGATTTCGGGATACTCAGTTCGCAGTTGCTTGAAAACACGCTGCCATAGATCATGCCCATAGGTGAGGGCGTTCGATTTGTCGCTCATGCACACGCGATTTAGCCCGTTCTTGCGCGCGTATTCGAACGCGTATCGAATGATGCGCTCCACCCCTCGCCTGGTGTTCACTTCCTCCTGCGTCGCAATTTCCTCTGCAGTTCCCTTCTTGAAGAAGCCGCCCACGCCAACGTACAGACCCTCGGTGTTTTCTCGGAACACGATGAAGTTCACTTCTTTTTCCGTGCGGTCCTTCAGTGGCGTAAAGCGCCGATCGAACAGGAGGCAAGGGCGCGCATTCACGTACAAGTCGAGTTTGAAGCGGAGGCCAAGCAGAATGTCCGCTGCGTGCTGGTTTGACGGCACGCGAGGATCGCCCATTGCGCCAAGCAAAATGGCGTCAAATTCCTTCTCAAACATCTCGACGGCCCCGACCGGCAATGTCGTTCCGTCTTGAAGGTAACGATCCGCGCTCCAGTCGAATTCAGTGAGCGAAAATTCGTGTCCTGACGCGGAAGCCGCAGCCTTCAGCACCTTTACCGCCTCGGGGATGACTTCCTTCCCGATCCCGTCCCCTGGAATGACCGCGATCCGCTTCGACGGCAAGTGTCGGCTCCTCGTCCTGTCCTGAACGGCGTCCATCCTAGCCTTGGCGTGACACGGTCGTCCAGTATTAGAGCATCGCTCATTTGCCGAGTGGCTCTTTGCCCTGTGTGCCCGATCCACGCGCCTTCGCAGGATCTTTCTCGTTCGCATCACTTATGTGGCAAGAAGACCACATATCCGCGTACGAACCCGTTGGGCGGGCACCGTACAGCCAAGCGTCGCAAAATCTACAGTCTTTCCCGCATGGTAGTAGGACGCTATAGGGGTTTAACGTAGCAATTTACCGGAGCGACGCGGAGGCCGGGATGCCGTTGGAGCCTATGAGAAGGCGATGCCCTCGATGCAATTGCCCAGACATGCACCGCTCTCGACGAAGGGTGCTTGAGGGGTGGCTTCACTGGTTTGGACTCCGACCTTATCGGTGCTCGGCCTGCGAACACCGGTTTTACGCCCGAATCGACAGGGCGCTCGGTTGGCATGCTAGCAAAGCTGCCTGATGTCGCCGCACCGATACCCCGGAATTGCACATTCGCGGGCAACGAACTTACTGAGCGACGTCTCAGAGTGCGACGAGAACCGCCGCCTGAGACGCATGCGAAAGGTTAAAATCCCATGAATTGCGACAAAGTACTATTGCAATCGGCACCGGCGCGGTTTAGCTTGAATCAGTCCAAATATTCAGATTTGAGGCCGCAAATGACGGAAGAAAAGCGCCGGTGTAAGCGTTTGCCGCTGTCGATCCCCGTACGAGTTTACGGACGTACGCCGGAAGATCATCCTTTCCGCGAAGCGACCACGACGAAAGCAGTAAACCTGCATGGAGGTCTGCTGCCGCTCGCGCCGAAGGTCCTGCTGGTCAACGGCTACACGGCCGAGGAGCGCGAAGCTCGAATCATTGCCGTGCACCCCGGTGGACGTGGAAAGCGTAACGTGGCCGTCGAATTCACGGACACAAGGGGCGATTTCTGGCACGTGTTCACGCCGATTGTCGAAATGAAACGTGAAGAGCTTGGTGCGGCCTAAGGCCACACTCGTGCAGCGGACTTTTCGGGCGTACTCGAGAAATCTTCAATTATCAATCTAACCTTTCTGCGCGGTTGCGTCATCCTATAAACTTGTTTCTCCGCGGTTTGCCGTAAGCGCGCAGACAACCGGTCGCCTACGCCGCGTTTTCGTTGACGGCCAACATGTACATTGTGGTTTTGTCTCGCCCAGGGCGTTGTTGAGGACACTCGCAACCACCCGTGCCCTTGCGAGTCTCCGGTTCGAGGTTGAATGCGTCGAATATCGGGACGTACGCTTTGGCTGATCTTCAGTTGTGCCGTAATTGTGCTCGTCGTAATCGCTGTGACTGGCGATTTCGTCACGGAGCGCTACGCCTCAAGCGAAGACTGGGTTTCGCACACGATGCAGGTTTCGACCTGGCTCATTCGGCTTCGTTCGGACATCGCCAGCGCGGAGGCAGCTCGCCTGGCATTCGTTTCATCCCGCGATCCTGTTGAGCTGCCCTTGTTCGAGGAATCCTCGCACCGAATCCCGGTCGACCTTTCTACCCTCCACAACTTGAACGACGACAACCGTACTCAGCAAGAACGCATCGAGCGCCTTCGCCCCCTGATCGAGGAGCGCCTGGGCCTGCTGACGGAATCGATCAACCTTGCCAAAAGGAATTCCGCCGGCGAGCCGGTGGAGCAGCAGAAGCTGACGATGTCGGGGGCCGGGCTGACGAAGCAAATGCAAGCGATCCTCGACCAGGCTCAGAGTGAAGAAACCCTTCTTCTTCACCAACGCGAGTCCATCTCCGACAAGACCTACCGCTGGGAGCGAATCGTGCTCGCCGGCGCCTTCTTGTTGACGATCTTCATCCTAGCCTCCACATTCTGGACGTTGCTCATGGAGCTGAAGGAACGACGGCAGGCCGAAGGAGTGGTGAGGCGGCTCAGTGGACGATTACTGAAAATCCAGGACGAGGAGCGCCGCAGAATCGCGCGCGAACTGCACGACAGCCTGGGCCAGTTACTCAGCAGCTTGAAAATGAACCTCGATCACATGTTTTCGCATCCCGCGATGGCACAAGGCGAACTGATGGAGGCATCCATAGATTTGGCGCAACAAAGTATCAACGAGACGCGCACGCTTTCTTACCTGCTTCATCCCCCGCTACTCGATGAATTCGGTTTTGCATCGGCGGCCAAGTGGTACATCGATGGATTCGTGAAGCGCAGCAAGATCGACGTAAAGTTCGAGATCGCCAAGCATTTCGAAAGAATGCCCGACGAGATCGAACTTGCGCTCTTCCGCATCCTGCAGGAAAGTCTCACGAACATTCACAGGCATGCCGAAAGCTCTACCGCGGAAATCGCGGCCGAGAGAACTCCGAGTGACGTCATGTTGCGGATTGTGGACCACGGTAAGGGCATTCCGACCGAGATTCTCGAGAAATTCCGTCGGACGCGCGGCGGAGTCGGTGTCGGACTCGCCGGCATGCGCGAACGCATCGAAGAGCTCGGCGGAAAACTCGACATCCGCTCGGAGGAGCACAAGACCGTTTTGGACGTGATTATTCCTGTCCCCGAGCAGTCTCATCGCAGTCCAAAAATACAAACGCCGCTCCAAGTGCAGGGGACTTCCGGGCGCGTCGCAACAACATCTCGGTAGACCGAAAACCGCAGGACCGTAATGCTGTGGTATGGATCCTCGAAGTCGTAATCTCCGCAAAATCAGACAACGTACTGAACACTTTAGATTGGATACCGTGCACGCTGCATCCTCACAGGGCAATTATCCCGAACTTTCTCTGCTCCTCGCATTAAGCGCCTTGGGGGGAATCTTCACGCTGCGTACAGGTAGAAAAACAGCAGCTTGGTGGCGCTTGCGGATTTTCAGTCTGACGAAAGGGCGGTAACGTGGGGTTGGATCAGGCGCACGCTTCGTCGACGTTGTTTCGACCGAAATCGGCGACGATCTTGCCTGTAACAGCGCACCGCACGAGGTAGCGGCCGGGCTTCGCAGAGATGAGGGCCACAATTTGACCCTTGGCGTCATCTAAGCCTTCGGCACAGCCCATCCAGATGAATTCGCCGTTTACCAGCTCTCTGAAAATGTCGTAGCCAGGTCCCATCGCTGCTCTCCGCTGCAAAGCACCGCGCCTGCCGTATGACGGTAATCGAGTTCGTTCTCGATTGTCTGTCTCATGTTGGACAGACACGACTTAGGGAGGTCCAGTACAAGGTATCCGCACGCGGCGTAGCCACCTAATCAACAGATCGTCTTCAGTCAACGGCGCGGTCGGGAAAGGCGGAAAGAAACAATAAATAACCAAATGACATCTTCATTGGCGCTCGGGATTTCAGTCACCTCGAAGGTGCTGGAGTCCGGCAAAACGACCAGGCACGGAGCAGAAACCACCATCTGCACGCAAGGGGAACGGTGCAACGAGGTCTACTATATCCAGCACGGGATCGTGAAGCTGACAGCCGTATCCAAACGGGGCCGTTCCGGGGTGCTGGGCATTCTTGTGGAAGGCGACTTCTTTGGCGAAGAGTGCATAACAGGACAGGAAACGCATTCTACCTCGGCGGTCGCGCTGGTGCCGACCACTACGATCGCCATCCGTCGCGACGTCATGCTTCGTCTGCTACAACAGGAGAAGGCGCTGTCATCGCAGTTCTTGAACCACCTGCTTGCGCGCAACCAGCGAATGCAGCAGGACCTGGTCGATCACATGTTCAACTCCAGCGAGAAGCGGCTGGCGCGCGTTCTCCTTCTTTTGGCCAATTATCAGAACTCGAAAAAGGGACCGGCAATTTTGGAATCAATCAGTCAGGATAATCTGGCTGAAATGGTCGGCACTACGCGGCAGCGCGTCAACTTCTTTATGAACAAATTCCGCCGAATGGGTTTCATTCAGTACAACGGCAGCATTAAGGTTCATAGCTCTCTGCGCAAAATCCTCGAAGAATAGGGTCCTTGCTCCCGGCGCGCGGCAGCCCATGCGCTTCGCTAGCCCAGAACGTATCGCGTGTGTTTCAACCCCTTATCATCAGCTTCAGTTTCAGTTTTCCCGCTCGATCGATCGGTTCTGCCTTGATGTCGGCGCAACTCTCCACAATCCAGTCCGCGCCTTTCTCGCGCAGCTCCGTTTCCCCAAAAACCCCTGAGATACCGATCACCCTCGCACCCGCCGCTTTTCCCGACACGACCCCCGCTGGTGCGTCCTCTACGACCACGCACTCGGCAGCGGAAAAACCGAGTTTCTCCGCAGCGGCGCGGTATGGATCAGGCGCCGGTTTTCCGTGCTGCACATCGCTTGACGTGATGAATGGTCCCGGCCTCGGCAGTCCGGCTGCCCGCAACCGCACCTCCGCCAACGGTCTCGTGCACGACGTCACGATCGCCCATCGCTCGCGCGGCAACGCAGTCAGCAGCTCCAGAGCGCCGGGCAATGGCACAATTCCCTCGGTGTCCTCCAGTTCCCTTCGCTCCACTTCCCTGTTTTCCGCGTTGTGGTCGGAATTCGGCAGGTAATCTCGTATCGTAAGCAAGCTCGGCCGTCCGTGTGCTGCCCGCACCACTTCGGTGGGATCGAACCCGTGCTCAACCGCCCAGCCCGACCACACACGAGCTACCGCCGGCATGGAATCCGTCAGTACTCCGTCCATATCGAAAAGCAACGCACCGCATGTGATTAGGGACATAGGCCAGTCTAGCTTGGAGTCAACTGGGGGCCAAACGTGTCCACACTACTGAAGGCCGCTTCAATCTAGGAACTGATCTCCGCCTTCTCCACCTGAGTTTGCCGTTTCGCGATCTTGATTAGTGCGGGCAGCACGTCTCCAAAAGCCCCGCCATTCGATGGGCGCCCAAAATCGAAGTACAATCGTTTGTATAACGGATAGAGCTCATCGTAGACACAGCGTGCCTCGGCATCGGGGGTATAGACCGTATGCGAAGGACACACCTGACGCTGTGCTTCTTCGATCGTGGAAAATGCTCCAGCTGCCATAAACGCGAAAATCGCCGAACCCAGTCCGGTCACGTTGCTGCTGGGAACCAACACCGGCCGGCCAAGAACGTTCGCGTAAATCTGATTCAGCACCTTGTTTCTTTGGGGTATTCCGCCCGCGTTGATCACTCGCTCGATCGTCGTCCCATGCTCCGCCATCCGGTCGAGAATCACGCGTGTGTGAAACGCGGTTCCTTCGATTGCCGCAAACAACTCGTCCTTGGCCGTGTGCTGCAAATTCCATCCGAGCGTAATGCCGCGCAGGTTGGCGTTGACGAGTACCGTACGGTCGCCGTTGTCCCATGTCATGCGCAGCAGTCCGGTCTGCCCAGCTCGATAATCCTCGAGTCCTTCGCTTAGTTCTGCGACCGTAGTTCCCGCGCGTGTCGCAATAGCATTGAAAATGTCTCCGGTCGCCGAAAGCCCCGCTTCGATGCCCGTGAACTTCGGATGGACGCTGCCCTTTACTACGCCGCATACGCCAGGGACCAGTCGTGCCTGACTGGAAATCCCGATGATGCAGGTCGATGTGCCGATCACGTTCGACACGTCTTTTTCCTGAGTCCCTGCACCGATCGCGTCCCAGTGCGCATCAAAAGCGCCCACCGGAATCGGAATTCCTGCCCGCAGGCCAAGTTTTTCCGCCCAAAACGGCGTCAGCGTCCCGGCAATTCGATCCGACGTTTCGTAGCTTCCCTGCAATTTCTCGCGCACGCCGGCGAGCAGCGGGTCGACCTTGATCAAAAATTCTTCAGGGGGCAATCCACCCAGGTCTGCGTGCCACAGCCATTTGTGACCCATCGCGCAAACGCTGCGCTTCGCCTTTGCCGGATCGGTGACGCCGCACAACGTTGCCGCCACCATGTCGCAATGCTCGAATGCGCTTGCAAACTGTCCGCGCTTCGCCGGATTGTGCCGCAGCCAGTGAAGCAGCTTTGCCCATCCCCACTCGGACGAATAGACCCCGCCGCACCACTCAATCGCTTCGAGATGTTCCCGATGCGCCAGCTCCGTAATTTCCGCGGCTTCGGCCTTCGCGCGATGGTCGCACCACAGGTAATACTCGTCGAGTGGAACCATCCCGGCGTCAACCGGAATCACCGAGGATCCTGTCGTGTCTAGTGCGATCGATGCCACGTCCTCACCCGAAATGCCGGCTTGCTTCAGCGCGTCGCGTGTGGCAGCAGCTAGAGCCCGCATGTGGTCATCGTGAGATTGCGTTGCGTATTCGGGATCGTCGCGCCTGCGGTGGAGGGGATATTCGGAGATAGCGGAGCCCAGCATTCCACGCGCGCTGTCCACGAGTGACACGCGCACGCTCAGAGTCCCAAAATCAACTCCCGCTACGATTGCCATCGGAATTTCTTACCCCTGGGAAACCTGTCGACCCGCAGCGCGCCGCCGCTCTGCCTTCTAACTTCCACCTTCTACCTTCTGGTTTCAGCATCCCTGAGTCTGATCGTGCCAGTAGGTGCTCCAGCCTAAATAGCGCGTCGCGGCCTCATGCGCAGCGCCGGCAATGGTGGAAAAGCTCGCGGCCACGTGGTGCTCGAAACCGTTCTCGCAGATGTAGTGCAACAAATGCTGCATCCGCGGAATCTCCACTACGCCCGCTCCGCCAAACGTCTCGAGCGGATCATCTGTAAAACGCCCGCTGCCCACGTACCCGCGAATGGCACCGCCGGTGTCGTCCGTCGAAAAGCGCGCGAACGTCATCGCTCCGGCCTTCACCTGGCCATCGCACGTCCCAAAGGTATTCTCTTTTCCCACCGTACCGGCGATGATCGCCTGGTAGTCCATTTTTACGTTCTTGAAAAAATGCTTTGGAAGATTGCTGCAGTGGAAGCAAACCGCCTTATCCGGATTGTCGCCGTAATTGTTATTCCAGTCCAAAATCGCGCTCGGGGTGTTCGACGCGAGACGCAGCATGTGCATTGACAGCACGCCGCAGATGTCCACTTCGCACGCGCTGGACATCAGATCGTCGCTCATCATGCTCATGACCGTGCACGGCACCACACCCAAATTCTCTTCAAGCGACGTCCAGCACTGGATCGCACTGATCGAAACATCCACCTGCTTCATCCACTGATCGATCACCGCGCCTAGCTTCGCCATCTTCATCAACGCCGACTTGGGTACGCCCGAGGTCGAAACGTACTTCTCGATGGAAGCGAGTTTCGCCTGCGCGGCGTCGTCCGTGTCCTTCATTCGTTCGATCCGCCCCAGCACTTCCGACAGGTCGAGTGTCTCGACAGAAATTCCGTTTGCCTCCAGGATCTTCTCGCTGTATCGCACGGTGTTGAACGCTGTCGGCCGTGCCCCGAGGCTTCCGATGCGCAGATTGCGCAGCCCCTTCACAATCCGGCAAGTCGCCGCAAACGACTCCAAATCCTTCTTGAATTCCGCCGCCGAAGGGCTCACGGTATGCGACGTCGTCAGCGAATAAGCGATCCCGTACTGCCGCAAGTTGTTGCACGCCGACATCTTTCCGCAGAAGCTGTCGCGCCGGTGTGCGATCGTCATTTTCGACGGCGTGTCGGGTGTTGCCTGCACCAGGACCGGCACGCGCAGGCCGGCTAGGCGAATCGTGTCCGCAATGGCGCGCTCGTCGCCGAAATTGGGAAGTGTAACGATCAGCCCGTCAATTTTTCCGGAATGCTGCCGAAAGAGCGCCGCGCACCGCTTCGCCTCTTCGTATGTTTCTACTGCACCGTACCTGCTTTGCGACGGGTCGAGCGCAACCACTTCCATTCCCGTGCCCTGCAGTACTTGGATCATCTCGTCGCGCCCGGTCTGTGCTAGATGCCCGGGGAAGAAACCGCGGTTTCCCACGATCAACCCCATCGTCATCTTCTTGCCAGCGTTCTCCATGATCGGACCCCTGAACTCCGTCAGAGTTCTACTTATTCTGGCGACATCCTCCGGCTAGCCCTACCGAGCCGTGTCATTCCTGGAAGGAATAGCCCGCTTTCGCGTCGCGCCGAAAAATCGGCCCCCGTTGCTCCCACTCGAAACCGGCGCCGCAGAGCGTAGCGCTTGCCGGAACAGCGTAAAGATTATGCGGCTCTATTTCTCTCCGCCCACTTGTCCGTAGTACGCTTTGCTGCCGTGCTTTCGCAAGAAATGCTTATCATGCACGGCGCGCGGCAATGCCTCCGCATCCGCCGCAAGCCCAACTGTGTAATACGCCATCCGCGCGACGGATTCAAGGATCACGGCGTTATGAGCCGCCGTCGCAGCGTCAGGCCCCCAGCAGAACGGCGCGTGCCCCCGCACCAGCACCGCTGGGACACTTTCCGGATCGATTCGTTGAAACGTCCGGCAAATTGCCTCGCCAGTATTCTTCTCGTACCCCGACTCGATCTCCCGTTCGCTCAGATGTTCGGTCACGGGCACCGGACCGTAAAAATAGTCCGCATGAGTGGTCCCGAAACACGGAATCGCTCGCCCCGCCTGCGCCCATGCTGTAGCGAATTCCGAATGGGTGTGAGCGACGCCACCGATCGCCGGAAAAGTTCGGTAAAGACACAGGTGCGTCGCTAAGTCCGACGACGGACGCAAATCCCCTTCTACGATCTTCCCATCGAGGTCCGTCACGACCATGTCCGCCGGTTTCAGCTTTTCGTAAGGAACCCCGCTCGGCTTGATGGCCAGCAGCGCTTGATCGCGGGCAATGCCGCTTGCGTTGCCAAATGTATAGAGCACAAGGCCTTTGCGGACGAGTTCAAGGTTCGCTTCAAGTACCTCTTCGCGCAAACGCGCTAACAGCATCGACGGGCTTGTCCCTTCCGCGGCGGAGTAAAGGCGTGGAAACGTTTTCTCAGAACGCAGACGCTACCCGACTCTGCCCACCGTGTCAACCGTAAATCGGGTCGCGCTTCCTCAGTGTATTTCAGCGCGGGGATCCTGGCTCGCCCTCGTCGTTCGCGTGCGCTGGCCGCCGTTTGAAGCCATGGCGGTGGACTTCCGAAGCACAAGCGTCGTCGTTAGCGTGTACTCGTTTCCCGTCGGGGCTGGGGTTTTGCGTTGCGCTTCGGTGAACAACGCGGCGAATGCCAGTCGGGCGATCTCTGTTTGCGACATCCGTACAGTCGTCAGCGGCGGTGTGACGAACTGCGCGAACCGTATATCGTCGAAGCCGACGACGGAAACATCGTCCGGAACCACGACTCCTTGATCGTAGCTTTCCCGCATAGCCCCGATCGCCGTCATGTCGTTCGAGCAAACCACAGCAGTGGGACGCACGGGCAACGCCAGCAATTCCTTCATGGCCGCAATCCCGCCGTCCATCGTGTGATTCCCTTCCACCAAATACTCAGGGGACACGGTCAGGCCGATTTCATTCATTGCCTGCATAAACGCGCGTTGCCTGGCGACAGCGGATTTCAACGCCAGCGGGCCCGAAATGAATGCAATGGTTCTGTGCCTCAGCGCTGCGAGGTGCTGCACCGCCTGACGTATTCCGTGCAAGTAGTCGATTCGAATGTTGCTGATGCGCGAAAGAGACGGCCCCACATCGATGAACACAAGCGGCACGTTGCGCGACTTCAGATTTTCGAGAAGTGCGTCTTCCATGCCAAACGTCACGATCGCGACACCATCAACACGCCGCTCGATCATTCGACGGACGGAAAGGGCCATACGTTTCGAATCATGTACCGTCGAGGTGATCAGCACCTCGTAATTGTGCTGCACTGCGATGTCTTCGAACCCCTGGACGATCTCCGGGAAAAAGGGATTTGTGATTTCGGAGACGATCAGGCCGAAAATTCGGCTCCGGCCCGAAACGAGCGAGCGCGCCTGAGTGTTGGGGTAGTATCCCAGCTCCTCGATTACCTTCCATACTCGACGCGAGAGTTGAGGCGCAACCGTTGGCACGCCGTTGATCGTGCGCGACACTGTCGCGATGGACACTTTCGCGCGTTTCGCCACTTCATGAATGCTCACAGCAAAAGCCCCAGTATGCCCGTCGAAATCGTCAAATCAACGATGCCCGCTTACGAGTCTGCCGAAGGCGCGTTCCCGCAAAAACTGCTGACCGAATTGTGACCACGCCGCGCTGCCTTGTCAACCTCGCGCCGACCCATTCAATGCACGAAAACGTTTTCTGTAAATCGGTCTTGCAGCACGGAGCGGGATCCCGCGACCCCGTCCGCTGCAGCTTTTCACTTGGCGAGACGCTCGCGCTTGTTCCGATTAGTGCCTGCCCTGCGAGGCTGATGTGCCCGAACCGTCTGGTCCGTCCTTTTCGCCATCATGGCGAGCGCCCTTTGGCCGGAAGTGGTACGAATAAATCACGCCCAAGACGGTCAGCAACGCGCCCCACCACACAGGGGCGTGCAGATTCGCGAGCACTGTGTTCGGCGGGTGCGCATATTCGGCAATGCCGCTAATGAGAATCAGGACCCCGTAGACGAGCAGCATGATCCCCACAAAGAACCAAACCGGAATGACGCGCTGATCTTCAGTCACGGGTGATCACCAGAATATGATTTGCAGTGCTACCAGGATAGCCATTGCTACCGCACCCCAAAAAACAGGCTTGCGCAGAAAACTTACGTGCTCCTCCCGCGGCACTTCCGTCAGCGAGTAGACCAGCCCGCGCAGCTCTTCATCCGGCCGAGGCTTAGTCATAAAAGTGATCAACACAGTTACGACCGCCGACACCACACATGACCACAGCGCCTGGAACATGTCCTGGGCGAGCGGCTTAGCCAGAGGCGACAGCGCGAACACGGGCACCCATCGGGCCGGGTCGACGACTTTCATCAACACGAACATGGTTGCCGACGAAATCACGCCGGCCAGCAGTCCCCAAAATCCCGCCCATCGGCTCACGCGCTTCCACAACATACCCAGCAGTACCGTCGCGAACAGCGGCGCGATGAACATCCCGAATAGCGCCTGCACCCAATCCATGATGCTTGCGAACCGCATCACCACGTACGCCGTTCCAATGCTGATGATCAACCCAATGATCGTGCACCAGCGGCCCATCGAAACGTAGTGCTTGTCCGGCGCCGTTTTGCGAATGAACGGCCGGTAGATGTCGTACGTCCACACGGTAGCGAACGCGCTCACATTCCCCGCCATCCCCGCCATGAATCCCGCGACCAGCGCCGTAATGCCCAACCCGAGCAATCCCGGCCCGCAATACCTTGCCAGCATAAGCGGCAGTACTTCGTTATAGCTGTGCTGCCCTGCTGCCAAATTGCTCGCAGGATACAAGTGAATCGGATGAGGTCCGCTCGACAATACGGCAAGCCCCAACAAGCCCGGCAGGATCACGATCAGCGGGACTGCCATCTTGAAGAATGAGCCCAGGATCGGCGCCATCTTTGCTGCACGAATATCCTTTGCCGACAGCACGCGCTGCACTACCAGGAAATCCGTGGTCCAATATCCCATCGACTGCACGCAGCCCAACCCGAAAACAATCCCGATCCAGTTAATTCCCATCGGGTTCGCCGCGAACGATCCTGTGGGCGCCCACAGATGCGTGAAATTCTGTCCCGGGAAATTGTGATGGATGCGCGCGACCATCCCGCTCCAGCCGCCCGTCTCCACCATACCCAGAATCGGTATCAACAGCGCGCCAAACCAGATCAGGAAAAATTGCAGGACCTCATTGAAAATCGCGGAGAACAATCCCCCGGCGGCCACGTAAACGCCCACCGTCAGCGACGATACCCAGATACTGAAGTTGATGTTCCATCCGAGCACAACCTTCATCACGACGGCCATCGCGTACATGTTCACGCCCGACATCAAAATCGTCATCAACGCGAACGTGATCGCGCTGAGCCCGCTGGCCTCCGGCCCGTAGCGCAATTGCAGATACCCCGGCACGGAGTGCGTCTTGGAGATGTAGTAGAACGGCATCATCACCAGTCCCAGAAACACCATCGCGGGAATGGCGCCGATCCAATACCAGTGTGCGGCCAGTATTCCGTATTGATACGCTGACGCCGCCCACCCCATCAGCTCCAGCGAGCCAAGGTTTGCCGACAGAAAAGCCAGTCCGGCAACCCATGCCGTCATCTCGCGGCCGGCGAGGAAAAAATCTTCTCCGGTGTTTGCTTTGCCTTTAAGGTAAAAGCCAATCGCGAGGACAAAAGCGAAATAGAAAACGATAATCGCGAGGTCGACGGGGGCTAAACGAATCAGGTGTGGCGCTGTCAGCAGCGCAAACGTCGCGCTTCCAGCGCGCGTATAAATGGTTGGCATTATTGTCTAGGCCGCGACCGGATTCACCCGCCGGCTCCAGCGGCAATCCTCACCGTTTGTCGCGCCCGCCTGCCGCAGGCAGGTTCTTACCGCGCGTGTCGAACGTTACTAGGGCCGTCAGCCCGGATGTCCTTTGTCCCTGTAATCGCGTCACAGATTGGGAACGATTCCCCTGCGGGAAGCGAGCGCGATTCTACAGCAAACGTTTACAATTCAATACGGAAATTTCGCGTAAGCGTTCGTTCTCTTGGGCTTAGGCACACTGTTGCGGGTCTGGCTTTCTCTGCGTTCTCTGCGCCTGCCCGCCGCAGGCAGGCCTCCGCGGTAACACAATGATGGAATCCCCGCCGAGCGGAGACGCGCAATACCACCGGCGGCGAGAAACATCTCGAATCACTCGAAATTCGCTTGCGCCCCATTCGTGGATATATTATACGAGTCGCGGCACGGAGCCCTGTTTCCTTCCGCGATATCTCGGCTTCGGACGTAGCTAGCGTGTTTGCCGTCATTACGTTACAGTCTCGTTCCTAGCGCCAAACGGAGTCGGGTCAGAATCACCCGCGCCAGAGAAAGAGCGCCAAAGAAAAGTGAATCCGCAAACTCAATCGCAGAACGCACAGCCGGGTCATCAAGATAAGACCACCGGCCAGCGCACCTTCGCCCGCGGCCTTGGTCTTTTCGACTCGACCATGGTCGTCATGGGCGTAATGATCGGGTCCGGTATCTTCATCGTTTCAGCCGAGATGGCCCGTCAGATCGGTAGCGCGGGATGGCTGCTCGTCGCGTGGGGTTTCGCGGGATTCCTCACCATCGCCGCAGCGCTTTCTTACGGCGAACTTGCCGCCATGATGCCGCACGCGGGCGGCATGTACATCTTCTTGCGCGAGGCGTTCTCGCCTCTATGGGGCTTTCTCTACGGCTGGACGCTCGTCACGGTAATCCAGACCGGAACGATCGCCGCTGTCGCAATCGCGTGCGCTCGATTTACCGGCGTCCTGTTTCCGTCGATCTCAGAGTCGCACTATATCGTCGCGCCGTTCCACGTCTCGACCGACTACGCGTTCTCGCTTTCCACCGCGCAGTTGATGGCGATCGTTCTGATCGCGCTGCTCACCTGGACCAACAGCCGCGGCCTCGAGTACGGCAAGATCGTCCAGAACATCTTTACCGTCGCCAAGACCGCTGCCCTGCTCGGCCTGATCGTCCTCGGCCTGTCGCTCGGCTGGAACTGGTCCGCCGTACACGCCAACTTCATGCATCCCTGGACGGCTCAGGGCATAACGCCGCTCGCGCCGGGTCTCACGGCCGCGACCGTGTTCGGGCTCTTCGCAGCGATCTGTCTGGCCCAAACCGGCTCGCTCTTCTCGGCCGACGCGTGGCACGACATCACCTTCACCGCCAGCGAAGTGAAAGATCCCCGGCGCACGCTTCCTCTCTCGCTTGCCATCGGGACGATCCTCGTCATCGTCCTCTATCTGCTGGCCAACGTCGCCTATCTCGTAACGCTGCCGCTCTCCGCGATTCAGCATGCGCCTTCCGATCGCGTCGCCACCACGATGCTCAGCGCAATCTTCCCGCATCTTGGCGCCGCGCTGATGGCCATCGCGATCATCATCTCCACGGTCGGCTGCGTGAACGCG
>Ga0335075_10003190_pt1 | contig 26141 bp, 19 predicted proteins | sample Lox_Sample_24_FD_206723 | JGI IMG/M metagenome (GOLD analysis project Ga0335075, IMG submission 206723) | Soil microbial communities from Loxahatchee National Wildlife Refuge, Florida, United States - Lox_Sample_2.4 | ecosystem: Environmental > Terrestrial > Soil > Wetlands | place: USA...
GCGAGATAAAAGTTCCGCCGATGTTTGCTGAAGGCTTACGCAGACCTCGCGAGCGCTCAGAGGACGATTGGCCTGCATGAGGGTAGCGCGGCAAGCTTTGGTGAAACCGGGATGGCGTCGATTGTTCTTTCGATCTAACAGTTCCAGCAGATCGTCGCTCAAGACGTCGTCTCCAAAGAGATTTGCAAGTCCAGCGATCGTTTGTTTAACGGTTCCGATGCGGCGCATGACTTCGATGCGCTGTTGCAGAAGTTGGCGCAACTCCTGCTCGGCCTGCCGTAATACTTCCTGCACGTGGCCGGTCTGCAAGCGCCTGGGTTCCACGGTTGTATTAGTTGCTCTGGAGCTTTCCTGGACCTGCATAAAAACCCTCCTGGCACATGACTGGCTCGCCGACACGGCACTTCTTAGCGGATACGAATGAAAGTGCGTAGATGTTCCCCGAATTGTCATGTCGCGCGGTTGCCGGCTTCCCACATTAGACGGAGGGGAACGGCATTCGTCTACAAGGCGGCAAAAATCCGGCTGGAAAACTACGGTGACGTTGGGCGCATCAGGGGCGGATAACGTTCCAAACTGACTTCACGCCCAAAATGGGGCGCTTATTCATTTCAATTCGCGCAGCTTTTGGGGCGAAGTGGACGGTCGAACCGCAAACTCTCCGATGAAAAGAGTAGTCATCGATTGAACTGTGTCAACCGCGCCACAACTCGAGCCTGCTCCATTACGCGTCCTATTGGTGGGAAGCAAAGAAGAGGATTTCTTTCTGGTTCATGAAATCCTTGAACGCAATCGCAAATCTCTGTCTGCCGAGCTTGACCATGCGGGGTCTCTGCAAGAGGCCAAAGACATGTTACGCGATAAAGATTACAAGCTGGTTTTGTTCGAACACGAGACCGGAGACGCGGCGGCAACGAAACTGCTAGCAGAGTTTCAGCAAACTACGGGAACAGTGCCATTTATTTTGTTGACGGAGCATGCGGATGAGAATGCGGTAGCTGAAATTATTCAAGCCGGCGCATTGGATTGCATGGAACGGTCGCAACTGAATGGCGTGAACCTGGTGCGGACCATTCGATGCGCGCTGAGTTTGCATGCTACACAACAACAGCAGCAACTTGCGGAACAATCTTTACGGAAGCTTTCGTGCGCGGTGGAACAATCTGCGGACATGATTTTTATTACCAACAGCGAAGGCATTATCGAGTATGTAAATCCCGCCTTCGAAAAGCTGACCGGGTATAGCAAGGAAGAGGTGATTGGCAAGAGCCCGGCGATGTTGAAGTCGGGGCAGCAACCTCCGGCGATTTACCGGGAATTATGGGAAACCATTCGCTCCGGAAATATCTACCGCAACATGCTGGTTAATCGCTGCAAGAATGGGCAACTGTATTACGCGGACGAAAGCATCAGTCCTATTCGGGATGTCGAGGGACAAATCACGCACTTTGTTTCCAACGCCCGCGATCTTACGGAGCGCCTGCGCATCGAAGCGCAACTCCTGCAGGCGCAGAAAATGGATGCGATCGGAAGGCTCGCGGGCGGAGTGGCGCACGATTTCAATAATCTACTGACGATTATTACAAGCTATGCGGAACTGGCGCTCGACTCGGTGGTCGCGGGAAGCGCCACGGACTTGCGCATACAGGAAATACTTTCGGCGGCGCACCGTGCGGCAGATTTGACGCGCCAATTGCTCGCTTTTAGCCGCAGGCAGCCGCAGGCTTTGCGCGTGGCCGAGTTGAATCCAGTGATAGCAGCGGCAGTAAAAACGCTGCATCGATTGATTGGAGAGGATATAGATCTTACTTTCGTGCCAGGCGAGGGGTTAGGTAAGATTCGGCTCGATCCGGTTCAAATCGAGCAAATATTGATGAATCTGGCAGCGAACTCGCGCGACGCCATGCCGCAAGGCGGACGCTGCACAATTGAAACTCTTAACGTGCAGCTGGATGAGGAATATGCCGATCGCAAGACCGCGGTGATTCCGGTGGGACGCTACGCTGTTATCACAGTGACGGACACAGGCAGCGGAATTCCGGGCGATCATCTCAGTCACGTCTTCGAACCTTTTTACACCACCAAAGCTTTGGGGAAAGGCACCGGCCTGGGCTTGTCGACCGTATATGGAATTGTGAAGCAAAATCATGGCTTCGTTTGGGTGTACAGCGAACCGGGCATGGGCACTACTTTCAAAGTTTATCTGCCATGCGTGCGAGATCAGCCGGCCACGCCCGAAGTTGCAGATAAGAACGCCGATGCGATTGTGAAGGGAACAGAAACTATCCTGCTGGTGGAGGATGAAGAGCCTCTGCGCCGAGCGGCCGCTGAATTTCTGAGGCTGCGCGGATACGAAGTTCTGGAAGCGAGAGACGGACTGGAAGCTCTATCGGTGGCGAAAAGCGCGGCCCAAATTCATTTGGCGATCACGGATGTGGTGATGCCTCGCATGAGCGGAGGCGAACTGGCAAAGGAGATGAGTACGCTTCGCTTGGAAACGAAAGTTCTTTTCGTCTCTGGCTATGCAGGACAAACTGTGGTTGACCATAAAGTTGTCGACATTGAAAATAGTTTCCTGCAAAAGCCATTTACGTTAAGGGAATTGGCAAAGAAAGTCAGAAATCTTCTCGATCATGAGGATGCCGATCGGCTTCCGCAAGAAAGCATCGCAGCGGACTCAATCGAGCATTCCGACGGACCTACGGCGATATTCGGGTGAGCTTGCCGTCTTTCAGGCTAAAACGCACTCCGCGCCACGTGACAGTGCGCCCAAGCAGGCTTACCAGCCAGATCATCGCGGCAATCAAATCCCTGAACGGAATGAGCCACCAATCTTTGACGACGCCGCGATCACCAAGCACAGTGTTGCCGACGAGCAGAGCGACCGCGAAACGAAGACAGAGTGTTAAGGCTAGCGAGCTCCACGCCCAGAGTGCTCCCTGACTCGAGACGAGGCCGAGCAGCGCCCACACAAGTCCGAAGGTGAAAATCAGGCCGAAATATCCGCCTCCTCGGGCGCCGCGTACTCCGCGAGCCCAGCGGAGTTGATGAGCGACGAATTCACGCAGGGAATAATGCGGAACGAATGTTTCGACGACGATTTCGGAAAGCTTCACACCGTAGCCAAGATCGGCCATGCGTTTGCCGAGCTCGTAGTCGTCGGCAAGATAGTCGGCGAACACAGAGAAGCCGCCGATTTTCTCGAGTTCGCCGCGGCGGAAAGCCAGCGTCGATCCCAAGCCGAAGCGAATGCCGCGTTCGAGCTGACGAGCAGCCAACACACTCGGGCAGAAATCGGTGCTGATGCCAAGCGCCTCTAACTTTGACCCGGTTGTATCGCTTGCAACTCCGCGATAAAGGCAGGTGACAAGTCCGACCTGAGGGTCTGACAAGGGGGACATGACTCGACGCAGGTAATCGGACTGCACGCGGATATCGCTGTCGTTCACGACCAAATGACTGTAACGGGCATGTGGCGCCATCTGCGCAAGATTGCTGACTTTAATGTTGGCGCCCAGAATTTCCGGGCAAACAACCAATTGCATCCTGCAACCGGGGAATGCCCTCTGCAATGCGAGGACGCTTTCGATGGCGGGATCGGCAGGATCGCTTACCCCGAAAATGATCTCGTATTCTGGATAATCCTGGTGGCAGTGGCTGCGGAAACTCTCATACATTTCCGGGTCGATCCCTTTTAGCGGTTTGAGAATTGAAGCCGGAGGAAAGACGTTGGGCTCGGTTGTTGATTGGAGTCGTGCGTAGGCTGCATTCGCGTCGTCGCGCTCGCGCAAAAATCGAACTGCGCTCCATAAACAAAGAAGATAATAGAGCGAGCTCGAAACGATCCCGAGAACTGCGAGAAGTCGAGCTGCGATGAGGATGGAATGCATCATGCGCGCGAGCAGACCATTCTACTCGTAGCGCAAAGCTTCGATCGGGTCCAGATTCGCCGCCTTCCATGCGGGATAGATTCCAAAGACGAGGCCAACGCCGGCCGCAGAAGTGAAGCCAAAGAAGGTCCAAAACATCGACATGCGGGCGGGCAGCGAAGGCCAAAACACCGGAATGATTCCGACAATCATCGCGCCGATAAGAATTCCCAAAACGCCGCCGAGTGCGGTCAGGAAAATTGCCTCCAGCGTGAACTGCAAAAGAATATCGCGTTTGCGAGCGCCAATCGCTTTGCGCACGCCGATTTCGCGCGTCCGCTCGGTCACGCTTACCAACATAATATTCATTACGCCTACACCGCCGACGATTAAACCCACGCTGGAAATCGCAAACATCCCGACAAACAACATGCCGGTGAGCTGATTCCAAACATCCGAGATCGAGTCCGATGTGAAAACGGCAAAGTTGTCCGGCTTGTCGTTGGGCACTTTGCGGCGGCGGCGCAGGAGTTCGCGGATTTCGTCGATGGCTTTCGGCATGTCGTCGTGAGAGGTAGCCTTCACGCTGATCCAGTGTTGTTTTAACTCAGGGTGCAGTTTGCGAAGAGTGCTGAGGGGAAAGAGCGCCTTGTTGTCTTCTGGATTTTTCCCTCCGCCAAACACCGACTTGACCTGCTTAATGACCCCGATGACGGTGAAGAGCTGCCCTTCGATGTTGACTTCCTTTCCGAGAGGGCTCTCGTTGCCGAATAACTCTTCAGCCGTGTCGGAACCAAGCAGCACTACCGGAGATCGGTGCTCCTCATCGACTTCGCTGAACCATCGTCCCGAGGCAATTTGAAGATCGAATACTTCTTTGGCGGACGATTGATCGCCCTCGAGAATCGTGTTCTTAACTTTCTTGTCGCCGTACTTCACCGCGAAGGTGCCAACTCCGAGTTCGGGACGGAAATAGCGCAAGCCGGCAGTGACTGCCTTCACATGAGGCAAATCGCGCATCGCGACAGCGTCGTCATAGGTTAGCTCTTTGCGGGTGCGCATTTCTTCGGTGGGACGGCCAAAGGTAAAGGGCTCGATGTGAAATGCGAAGATGACGTTGGAGCCGATGCTGGCGACCATGTCGCGGACATTCTCGTCGAGGCCGCGGCCAATGGAAGAGACTCCAATGACCATCGCGACGCCGATTACAATTCCCAGCACCGTGAGAGACGAGCGCATCTTGTTGCTGCGGATGGTATCGGCCGCCATCTGCACGATCTCGCCGAACTCGTCTTTGTGAATCATCTGGAATTGAGTAATTCAGTCATTGTGTAATCGCGTAATTCAAAAGCGAAAACGCCGGGGCCTATGTTTCAAATCTCAGCGCCACGATCGGATCGAGCTTCGCCGCCTTGCGCGCGGGATAGACGCCAAAAAATACGCCGACGCCTGCCGAGACAATCAGCCCAGCTGCGACTGCCCAGAGCTTAATCGCGGAGGGCATTCCGATCAGAAGGGTGACCGTTAGAGCAATGAAGACTCCGAGCATCACGCCCAGCATTCCACCCGCCAGCGAGAGCGTAACGGACTCGATGAGAAATTGCAGCAGCACATCTTCGCGCTTCGCGCCTAAAGCCTTGCGAATCCCGATTTCGCGGGTGCGCTCGGTGACCGAAACCAACATGATGTTCATGATGACGATTCCGCCCACGACCAGCGAAATGCAGGCGATGCCGATGGTCGCGATGAAAAAAGTCTGGCTGAATCCGGTCCAGATGCCGAGCAAGCTGGCGTTCGTTTCTATATCGAAGCTATCGTCGCCGCCAGGTGGATCGTGGCGCTTGGCACGAAGGGCGGCGCGGGCTTCTCCTATTGCCTCATCCAGGGCGGGACCTGCGCTTGCAGCCTTGCCTGAAATGCGAATGCTGTTGTTGTGAATGCCATACTGTTTGAGAAAACTGGTGATGGGGATCATCACGTAATTGTCGGCGCTCTGGCCCAGCGTAGTGCCCTTCTTCGTACCAACGCCGATCACTTGATAAGTCCAGCCATCAATTCGGATTTCCTTGCCGAGTGGGTCCGCGCCAGCCATAAGATGCTCAACGATGTCGTTGCCGACAACGGCAACGGGAGACCGATTACTTAAGTCAGTTTCATTCAGCATGCGGCCGGAGCTGAGATCGGAGTCGTAAATCGGGGCCATGGAAGGCGTGATGCCGCGCACCGAGGTGTCGCTGATCGACTGCTCGGCAAATTTCACGTGCCCGGTCTCGTTGCGCACGACGGCGCCAATATATTTGCAATCGTGGCAGGCATCGGCGACGGCCTGGTAATCCTCCATGGTCAGATCTTTTCGTTTCTCGCCTTCGAGGTAATGATCCACGTTGGTGACGGCGGGAGACACCTTGAAGATGATGAACACGTCTGCACCAAGATTGAAAACCTTCTGGGCAACGTAGTCGTTAATGCCTGAAACAAAGGTGACCACGGCGATGACAGCAGCCACGCCGATAACCACACCGAGAAGCGTAAGCACGGAGCGCAGCTTATTCACCCACAAGGACTGAAGAGCGATTCGGATGGCCTCTGCGATATTCATGAATGGGTCAGCTGGTTTCGGCACTGCGGGCAGAAGCGCGCGGAATCGTTTCTGCCTGGGATAAGTTTATCTGCATTACAGGCGGCTGAGGAAAGCTAATTGTTCCCTCGGTCGAGCCTAAACATCGCGCTGTCAATGATGATTAGAGTGCCGTTTGCTGGGGTTCATGAGCCAATACGTCGATTATTTTCCTTTGATGCGGCTGATGAAAAGCTGCAGGAAGCGATCGGCATCGGAAGCCAGGCAGACGCGGGCGTTTGGTTTCAGTTCGACCACGCCTTCGATCTCATAGTGATCGCCGTGCAGAACATTTTTCTCATCCGAGCCCATGCGATTCGCCACGGTTTCTCCGCGAGTGAATTCTCCCCTGGTTTCCACGTCGACGTGCATTTCCTTCAGAGTGCCTAGAGTCGGATCAAAGGCAATGGCGACAGCGAGTGGGTCGTACATGGCTGCGCCACTGTATCCACTTTTCTCGCTGCGAGTTAAATAAAAATCGGCGATCTTGGCAATGAAGTCGTTTTGTGGCCCGTGAGACGATTGCAGCTCGGCGAGATATTTTCTTGTAATTAATGTCCGCTCGCCGACATCCGAGCCGACCATGGTAACCATCCATCCGGCGTTGAATACAATTTGCGCGGCCTCAGGATCGTTGTAAATATTCGCTTCCGCCGCACCGTTGACGTTCCCGCCGCCAATTGACCCTCCCATGATCACAATATTCTTGACGAGACCGGCGATTGAAGGATCTTTCGAGACAGCCAGCGCGATATTGGTCAAGGGTCCAATGGGAATCAGCGTAATCTGATGGGGATATTTGTGAACCATCTCGATAATGAGATCGGGGCCAAAACGTGGGTCAGCCTTGCAGTTTGCCGGAGGCAGTTCGACATCGGCCAAGCCATTCTTGCCATGCCAGTACTGCGCCGTGATCAGCTTCTGATTGAGAGGATGCTGCGCGCCGCCGGCCACCGTAAGGTCGCATCGCCTCGCGAGCGAAACGATTTTCAAAGCGTTTTCCAAACCTTGCTTTCCATCGACGTTGCCGGGAACAACGGTGAGGGCTTCCACTTTGATTTCAGGAGAATTCAAAGCCAGGATAATAGCCATGGCATCGTCGGTGCCCGGATCAGTGTCGATAATTACGCGCATCGGCCCGGGTTGCGAGTAGGCTGCGGCAAGAAGAGCGAAAACCGTGGACAGGGTTAAAAAAAATTGAAGACGAACGTATTTCACGAAATCACTCCCTTTTCTAGAGCAACATGCCTGCGATCGAGGCGGACATCAAATTCGCCATGGTACCGGCAAGCATGGCGCGAATACCAAGGCGAGCCAGTTCGGCTTTTTTGTTCGGGGCCAGCGCTCCGATACCGCCGATCTGGATTCCGATGGAACTGAGATTTGCAAAGCCACAGAGCGCAAATGTGGCGATGGTAAACGAGCGGGGATCGAGTGTGGCCCGTTGCGGCCCGAGCATGGAGAAGGCGACCAGTTCATTGAGCACCATTCGTGTGCCGAGCAAGTTGCCAATCGCAGAGCAATCGTGCCATGGTATTCCGATCACCCAGGCCACTGGCGCGAACAGCACTCCAAGCACGCTCTCGAGGCTCGTGGGAAACCATGGAATATGGTGATGAATGCCACCGAAGATTCCGTCGAGCAATGCCACCAGCGCGAGAAAAGCAATCAGCATGGCTCCGATGTTGAGCGCCATATGCAGGCCATCTGCCGTACCTCGAGCAATAGCGCCGAGCAGGTTCTCGTGGCTTTCCTTGGTGGTCTCTTCCTCGCTCATCACTACTCGTCCGGCGGTTTTGGGTTGCTCGGTTTCGGGCACGAGCATTTTAGAAACCAGAAGCGTGCCCGGCGCGGTCATAATCACGGCGCTTAGGACGTGCCGCGGCTCCGCGCCGAAAGCGAAATAGGCCGCCATGATCGACCCTGAGACGTGAGCCATTCCGCTGGTCATCACGGTCATAAGCTCAGAGCGGGTAAGGTCCGGTAAGAACGGACGAATTGTTACGGGCGCTTCCGTCTGGCCCATGAATATGCTGGCCGCGACGTTCAGGGATTCAGCGCCGCTCGCGCCCATGATACGAGTCATGGCCCAGGCCGCGGCGCGGATTACTAACTGCATGACGCCGTAGTGATACAGGATTGCAAACAGCGCGCAGATGAAAATGACGGTCGGCAATACCTGGAAGGCGAAGATAAAACCGATGCTCGATCCCTGCTTGCCGAGCGGGCCAAAAACGAATTCGGATCCGACGAACGCATAACCCAAGACACGGTTTGCTGCGTCGCCCGCGGCCTGAAAAATGCGCCGGCCCAGCTCGACGCGTAAGACGAAAATCGCAAACAGGATTTGCAGCCCGAGACCCCACACGACCGTCTTGGGGCGAATGGCACGGCGATTCGTGGAGAAAGCATAGGCTAAGGCGAGCATCGTGAACAAGCCGAGGATTCCCGTATATCGTCCCATTCAGTTTGTCTCTCCGGAATTTCCGATTACGCGATGGATCAATGGTCTTTTCTCGCGCACAGGCGAACCGGCAATTCGATAGCTTTCTCCGACCATTTGCCGCGCTCGAGTTCCGCGGGATTCTGCATTGTAGTGGATGGTAGCTAAAGGCTCACCGGCGGAAACGGCGTCCCCAACTTTTTTGTGCAGGACAATTCCCACCGCGGGATCGACTGAATCCTCCTTGCGTTCGCGGCCGCCGCCGAGGATCACGCACGCGGTTCCCACTTGTTCGCATTGCAAAGAGGCTACATATCCTTGGCTTGAACTTAAAACAGGCGAGACGTGCTTAGCGTGAGGAAGACGTGTGACATCGTCGATAATTTTCGGATCTCCATTTTGGAGCTCCACCATTTGGCGGAATTTATCGAGCGCTTTGCCCGAAGTGATTAATTGTTGGCTTTGCTTTTTCCCGTCGTTCACAGTATCGGCTACGCCGCCCAGATGCAGCATCCATCCGGCCAGTTCGAGACAAAGACCGCGTAAATCTTTCGGGCCGCCTCCACGCAAAATCTCCAAGACTTCAACGACTTCAAGAGCGTTGCCTATCATGTTTCCCAAGGGCTGATCCATGTCGGTAAGGAGCGCGACGACTTTCTTATTCATGCGCTCACCGGTTTCCACCATGAGTTCGGCAAGAAAGGCGGCGTCCTTTTCGGTTTTCATGAATGCGCCGGAGCCGACTTTGACATCGAGAACGAGAGCGTCGATGCCCTCCGCCAGCTTCTTGCTCATGATGGAAGCGCAGATCAGGTAGGGACTTTCAACGGTGCCGGTCACGTCGCGCAATGCGTAGAGCTTGCGATCGGCGGGAGCAATTTCCGCAGTTTGACCGATCATGGCGCATCCGCAGGTTGCGAGAACGCGGCGAAATTCGGCGACTGAAAGATTCACGTTGAAGCCGGGAATGGCTTCGAGTTTGTCGAGGGTGCCGCCGGTGTGCCCAAGCCCACGACCGCTGATCATAGGAACGCTAACGCCCGCGGCAGCTGCGAGAGGCGCAAGAACAAGAGAAGTTTTGTCGCCGACTCCGCCGGTCGAATGCTTGTCTACTTTCACCGCAGGAAGAAATGAAAGATCAAGCACTTCGCCGGAGCGCAACATGGCATCGGTTAGCGCGGCAGTTTCGCCTCGGGTCATGCCGCGCAGTACGACCGCCATTAACCACGCCGAAACCTGATAGTCAGGAATTTCGTCGCGAGTGTAGGCGCTTACCAGCGAACTGATTTCAGCTTCCGATAACTCGATTCCATCGCGCTTCTTGCGGATGACATCGATAGCGCGGAAATTGTCGCCGGCGGGAAGGAGCGGATTCACTGGAGGCGGAATCCTTCCGGGAGCAGTTCGGTGATATGCGCCTGAGCTGGACCGTGCGCGCCCTGGAAAAAGACGGTTGCGTTGGGACCAAATTCGTAGATAACCTGGCGGCATGCGCCGCAAGGCGCACAAGGAACTGGTTGTTCGGTGGCCACGGCGACGGCGCGAACCTCAATTTTGGGACCGAACTGTGCGACGGCCGAAAAAATAGCGGTACGTTCGGCGCAGTTGGTCATTCCGTAAGACGCGTTCTCTACGTTGCAGCCAGAAAATATTTTCCCGTTTGAGAGCAAAATTGCGGCGCCCACACGGAATTTCGAATATGGAGCGTGAGCGTTCTTTATTGCTTTCCTGGCGGATTGCAAAAGCCTCGCCGCCGATATTGCCGGCAAGTTGTTCTTACGCATAATGGAAATTTCTCGTGGCAGCGAGATCGACGGCAATTGTAAACCCTGGGTTCGGAAAACCATCGCCCTTTTCTTGCCGGACGACGCCCTAGTCGAATGCCATCGCGAATTCGCACCGCAAGATTTGATGCCGTACAATTACAGCGTTAGAGTGCATTCACGGCTTGGTCTCGCCGCGAAATGAGGCGCAGCACAGTGATGGTCGATCCCGAATCCGCTTCCTACGACTTGAAAGACCGATATGCAGCAACGCATTCGCGTACTGAAAACTTTATCTCAGCTGCCGGTGGCCGTGATTTGTTGCCGAACGCTGGAACGCCTCTCGACCTGAATTGGGTGCAGAATGTTCGCGTCAACACCAGCGCGATTGAGCGACGAGTGCAATCGCAAGTTGCCCGCAGAACGGTAAAGAAGGAGTGGCAGGCGGCGTGGCTGTTGCGGGCTATTACTTGCATGGATCTGACGACGCTGTCTGGGGACGACACGGAAGAACGCGTGCGCCGTTTATGCGCGAAGGCGAGGCAGCCCTTGCAGCACAATATTTTGCGCGAGCTTGGGGTTGAAGATATAGGAATAAAGGTCGCAGCGGTTTGCGTGTATCACGCTTTCGTAGAGACCGCGCTGCGCGCACTCGAGGGGAGCGGTATTCCGGTGGCCGCTGTTTCAACGGGTTTTCCGGCAGGCTTGTCTCCTTTTGCTGAGCGAGTTGCCGAGATTCGGCGGTCGGTGGAGGCAGGCGCGCAGGAAATTGATGTCGTCATTACTCGGGCGCACGTTTTTGGCGGGCGATGGCAGGCGCTCTATGACGAAGTTGCGGCTTTCAAACAGGCTTGTGGGGCGGCTCACATGAAGGTCATTCTTGCCACCGGAGATTTGCTTACACTGCGGAATGTAGCGAAAGCCAGCGTTGTGGCGATGATGGCGGGAGCAGACTTCATCAAAACTTCGACAGGGAAAGAGCCGACCAATGCTACGCTGCCGGTGGGCCTGGTGATGGCTCGCGCGATCCGCGAATATGCGGAACAAACGGGAATGGCTGTTGGATTCAAAGCGGCGGGCGGGATTCGCACGGCCAAACAATCGCTGGACTGGCTGGCCATGATGAAAGAGGAACTTGGGCCAGCGTGGATGCGCGCGGAATTGTTTCGCTTTGGCGCAAGTGGGTTGCTGGGGGACATTGAGCGGCAACTCGATCATCACGTAACGGGCCGGTACTCGGCGGAGCATCGCCATCCCATCGCTTAATTAAGGCGTCGCAGGATCGAGTTCGTCGCGGAAAGAAGAATCGAGTCAACTCATGAGCATTGCCGAAAAATTTGTGGCGCTGGAGTACGGTCCAGCGCCGGAAGATCCGAAGGAAGCGCGAGGGTGGCTGGAGCGCCACGGCCATCGTTTCGGCCACTTCATCAATGGGGCGTGGCAAGCTCCGGCGAGCGGCGAATATTTTGAAACGCAAGATCCGTCGAATGGCGAAAAGCTGGCATCCGTGGCACAAGGTTCGTCCGCCGATATCGATAGTGCGGTGCGGGCAGCGAGAACGGCGTTTCCCAAGTGGAGCGCGCTAACTCCGCATATTCGTGCGCGTTATTTATATGCGCTGGCGCGGCTGGTGCAGAAACATTCCCGGTTGCTCGCCGTCTTGGAAACGATGGATAACGGCAAGCCGATCCGCGAGAGCCGCGACATAGATATTCCGCTGGTGGCGCGGCATTTCTACTATCACGCGGGCTGGGCGCAGTTGCTGGAACAAGATTTTCCTGGCTACGAGCCCTGCGGTGTCGTGGGGCAGATCATTCCATGGAATTTTCCGTTGCTGATGGCGGCCTGGAAAATCGCTCCCGCGCTGGCTACGGGAAACACGGTGGTGTTGAAGCCTGCGGAATTCACTCCTCTGACCGCGATCGCCTTTGCCGAACTTTGTCAGGAAGCTGGATTGCCGGCTGGCGTTGTAAACATTGTTACCGGCGACGGATCAACCGGCGAGGCGTTGGTGAAACACGCGGATGTCGACAAGATTGCCTTTACGGGATCCACGGAAGTTGGACGCGCGATTCGAAACGCTACTGCGGCGACGCCCAAGCGCCTATCACTTGAGTTGGGAGGGAAATCTCCATTCATCGTCTTCGATGATGCCGACCTGGATAGCGCCGTCGAAGGATTAGTTGACGGAATCTGGTTCAACCAGGGACAAGTGTGCTGCGCAGGATCGCGATTGTTGATGCAGGAGAGTATTGCAGAAACGTTGATTGGCAAAATTCAGCGGCGCATGAGTAGCCTGCGGATCGGTGAACCTTTGGATAAGGCCGTCGACATCGGGGCGATCGTGGCTCGCGTGCAGTTGGAGCGCATTGAGAGTCTGGTTGCACGGGGGATTGCCGAGGGTGCGGCGTGCTGGCAGCCAGAGTTGAAGTTGCCGCCGAGCGGCTTTTACTATCCGCCGACGCTGTTGAGCAATGTGCATCCCACTTCGATTGTGGCGCAGCAGGAAATCTTCGGGCCAGTACTGGCCGCAATGACATTCCGCACTCCCCGAGAAGCCGTGGAGTTGGCCAATAATACCGTCTACGGGCTCGCGGCTTGCGTGTGGAGCGAAAACATTAATGTGGCTTTGCATGTTGCCGCGCAAATAAAAGCGGGAGTGGTTTGGGTGAACTGCACGAACTTGTTCGACGCATCGTGCGGGTTTGGTGGCTATCGCGAAAGTGGCTACGGACGCGAAGGCGGCAGGGAAGGGCTGCTGGAGTATCTGCAACCGAGTTGGTTTAAGAACGCTCCGATGTTGGCTGCGGGGAACAAGTCCGCTGAAGGCAGCAAAGCCGATGAATTGCAATCGACGACGCAAGCGAATGCCCCAGCCATCGATCGTACGGTGAAACTCTATATTGGAGGCAAACAGACGCGGCCGGATTCCGGCTACAGCATGGAAGTGCGGTCGGCGGATGGGCAATTACTCGGCGAAGCTTCGCTGGGTAATCGCAAGGATATTCGCAATGCCGTCGAGGCTGCCCGCAAAGCGGAGGGGTGGGGCAAAGCGACGGCGCACAATCGGGCGCAGGTTCTTTACTATTGCGCGGAGAATCTTTCGCAGCGTCGCGATGAAATTATTCGCAGCCTTACTCCAGTCGTTGGCGCGAACCAAGCCGAGGCCGAGTTGGATCTTGGCATCGAGCGCATCTTTTCATACGCGGCTTGGGCCGACAAATTTGATGGCGCGGTTCACAATCCGCCGTTTCGCAATATCGCGATTGCCATGAATGAACCTCTGGGAACGATGGCGATTCTATGCCCGGTAGAAGCGCCGCTGCTGGGTTTCTTGTCCCTGGTTATGCCGGCCCTTGCCATGGGAAACACGGTGATCGCCGTGCCTTCGGAGAAATATCCGCTGATCGCTGGCGATCTATATCAGCTCTTCGATACCAGCGACCTCCCCGGCGGCGCGGTAAACATCGTGACGGGATACGCTTCGCAACTGCTGAAGACGCTGGCCGAACATGACGATGTCGACGGGTTGTGGTGCTTCACCGATGAGGCGAGCGCGTCGGCTGCGAAAGCAATGTCGATTGGCAATTTGAAGCAGGTCTGGACAAATGAAGGGCGATCGATCGACTGGTTCGATTCAAGAGTGGCCGAAGGACGGTGGTTTCTTCAGCATGCTACGCAGGTGAAAAACATCTGGGTTCCTTACGGGGAATAAGTTGTCTCTCAACGAAATTGCTTTTGTGCTGGCTCCGGACTAGCATAATTTCATCTTACCGTCGGTATTCTGGCATCACGTAATGCCAACCGCATTCGATCTATGTAGATCTAAGGAGGATATATGGGCATCGCACTAACACCGCAAATCCATCCGCAAGTTGCCGAGTTTATCGGCAAGCCTCGAAAAATGTTGATCAACGGCAACTGGGTCGATTCGATTTCAGGCAAGAACTTTCCCACCTACAATCCGGCAACGGGGGAAGTGCTGGCGCAGGTTGCAGAAGGCGATAAGGAAGACATTGAACTGGCTGTAAAAGCTGCGCGAAAAGCTTTCGACCAGGGTCCCTGGCGGCGTCTGACGGCTTCGGAGCGAGGACGGTTGATCTGGAAGCTCGCCGATTTGCTGGAGACGCACACAGACGAATTTGCATATCTGGAAAGTCTGGATAACGGCAAGCCGCTGACGGTCGCACGCGCGGCCGATGTTCCATTAGCCGTCGACTTATTTCGATATATGGCGGGATGGACCACCAAGATTGAAGGGAACACGATTCCGATTTCTGTTCCGTACACGCCTGGCGCGAAGTATTTCGCCTATACATTGCGGGAGCCGGTTGGAGTGGCAGGGCAGATCATTCCATGGAATTTCCCCTTGCTGATGGCTGCATGGAAGTTGGGGCCTGCACTAGCGTCGGGTTGCACTGTGGTTTTGAAGCCAGCAGAGCAAACTCCGCTTTCGGCGCTGCGTTTGGGCGAGTTAATTATGGAAGCGGGATTCCCCGAAGGCGTGGTCAACATCGTTCCGGGTTACGGAGAAACAGCTGGAGCGGCATTGGCGGCACATCCGCTCGTGGATAAAATCGCGTTCACGGGGTCGACCGAAGTTGGCAAGCTGATTGTTCATGCTGCGGCCGGCAACTTGAAGAAAGTTTCACTGGAGCTGGGCGGAAAATCTCCGAACGTGGTTTATAAAGACGCCGATCTCAAGTCAGCCATTCCGGGAGCTGCGAGCGCTATCTTCTTCAACCAAGGTCAATGCTGCTGCGCGGGATCCAGGCTTTACGTCGAGAAACCAATCTTCGATCAGTTCATGGAAGGCGTTTCCCGACAGGCAAAGAAAATTAAAGTCGGGTCGGGGCTCGATCCTGAAACGAGCATGGGGCCTCTGGTTTCCGAAGAACAACTCAACCGCGTCTGCGGATATTTGGAAGCAGGCTTCTCTGAGGGCGCTACAGCCCTTACTGGCGGACAGAAGAAGGGCGACAAAGGCTATTTTGTCGAGCCCACGGTTCTGGTTAATACCCGCGAAGACATGAAGGTGGTGCGGGAAGAAATTTTCGGACCAGTAGTTGTGGCGATGCCGTTTGACGATCCGGAAGAGATTCTTCCCCGCGCGAACGATAGCGAATATGGCTTGGCGGCTGCCGTTTGGACGAGCGACATCAACAAAGCTCACCGTACGGCTGAACTTTTGCGCGCTGGCACGGTGTGGATCAACTGCTATAACATCTTCGACGCGGCGCTTCCTTTCGGAGGTTATAAGCAATCCGGATGGGGCCGCGAGATGGGCCACGATGCGCTAAGTCTTTACACACAAACCAAGGCGGTTTGCACCAGACTGGTGTAATGAGCTCGAGCAAAAAGGGACGGCGCTTTTTGACGCCCGTCCCTTTTTGCTTGCCCAATTCTGCATTGCTGGTCGAACGTGGCTGGGCTAACGCTCCATTAAAAGAACTTTCTCTATATCGTCGATCTCGGTCAATTTAACTTCAATCACTTCATTCATCGTGGTCTGGACGTTGCGTCCGACGAAGCTGGCTTCGACCGGTATTTCGCGATGCCCGCGATCGATGAGTACGCACAATTGCACGCGCCGCGGCCTTCCATGAGAAAACAATGCGTCGAGAGCAGCGCGAGTTGTGCGTCCGGTGAAAAGCACGTCATCCACCAGAACGATGCTCTTATCCTCGATTGAAAATCCAATCTCTTTGTCCTGCACCACTGGTTTGGGACCAAGCGTGGAGAGGTCATCGCGATAAAAAGTGATGTCGAGGGTGCCAACGGGAACTTGCGCGCTTTCAATACGCGTGATGATTTTGCCGAGGCGCTCGGCAAGTGGAACTCCGCGGCGGCGAATGCCTACTAATCCCAAGCTTTCTACGCCGCCATTTTTTTCGACAATCTCGTAGGCCAGTCGCACCAGCGTGCGCTCAATTTCAGAGGATGACATCAGTTGTGATTTTTGGCGAAGGCCGGTCTCAGCGGAAGGATTGTTGGCATTCATTGATGGATATTCCTTGAAAGCATTATTAAATGTTAGACCTACCGTGCGGGCTAGCCGTTTCTGAATAACCGCAGATGCGGCTACTCACTCTATTGAACGAGAAGGCAGAGGTCAAGCCGTGACTTAACCTGAATTCAGGAAGTGTATACCGCAGAGCTTCTTTCTGATCAGGATCGAAAGCAGCTTATTTGTTGAGAGGTTCGCTGGAGATCGAAAATCCGCTCGGAGCGAATTCACTGTTCCGGACGATATTGCTGCTAACGCGAACAGTTCGAGTGAGAATTCCAGGATCTTCTTGCAAAAGCTTCAGCGAAATCGCATGAGCAGTTGCAGTGCATTCGCGACTGGGTAAAATACCTACACCCTGGTTGCGGCCACCAGCTTTGGCACGGTACAGAGCGGTATCCGCGAGTTCGATCGTCTCTTCGGCACAGATAGCGTCGTATGCGCTTTGGCTCCATGGAAAAGCTGCCCAGCCAACAGAACAGGTTTTGCGCACACGAATTCCATGTCCCAGATCAAATGCTTCTGACGAAATTACATCTAAAATGCGCTCGCAAAATGCAGGAGTGCCCGAAGGGTCCGCGGACCTCGACATGATCAGAAATTCCTCTCCTCCCCACCGCACCAGGACATCCGACTTACGCACAACCTTGCCCAGGCGTTCCGCCACGCGTTGCAACAGGCGGTCGCCTGCGGGGTGCCCATGCACGTCGTTGACCTCTTTGAAAAAATCCACGTCGACCATTACGAAGACGAGGTCGCGATGATCGAGAGGACGGGCATCACTTCCTCGGACACGTTCATAATTTCGCAGAACCTGGCCCGCATCCGCCGTGACAATTTCCTCAAGATATCTGCGGTTCCATACACCGGTCAAAGGATCGGTAAATGAGATTTCCTGAAGTTCTATGTTCTTTCGTTGCAGTTCAAGACTGTGCCAACGCAACGACTGTTCTTTGTTCTCTAGTTCGTTTTTCATGCGACGCATCTCATCGAGATTATGGCGGGAGAGGCGGAGCAGGTGAAGCAACTCGCGGTCCATCCAGTGCTGCTTCAGAAAAACCAGAGTGCCCATAAAAACCATGGCCGTCAAAGTTAGAAATAGACGATAGGAACGAACCCTGGGAGGTGTGTTTCCGAACTCTGCCCACGCCACCATCAGCGGAGTAGAAAAAACCGCGATCATAGCCAATCGCGATGTCCACATGCCGTGGTCGTGGCGAAGCGATTGCTCGTTAGATTCGTCAGATTTTGCGGGCTTAGATTCGCGCGCGATAAGACCTATCGTCGCGAACCACGCCATGGAGGCAACGAGAGGCACATCGTAGAGGCTCCCCGTATAGTACCGGTGAAAGTCGATGGCCACGCCTGCGAGGATCGAAGCCATGCTATAGAACAATGCCGCTTTGACGAATTGTCCATAGATGGGTTGCCACCAACCTCGGCTTCGCTTCCAGATTAGTGCTGCCCCCACCATCAGTACGATCTGCTCACAGGCATAGAGTAGATCGAAACTTCGTCCGTATAAAACCTCATTGGGCGCCACGTACTGCCAAGGAATCACGATAAATAGATAAAGGTACAGCCACCACGTGAGCAGCAGGAAGAAATCCAGAGATGCAAGCCGCAGCGGATGGTTCTCTTTTTGAATATGGGGCTGCACCGCCAGGGCCGCCATCATCGGAACAATGTGCAGGAAGAAAAGAATGTCGCCTATGAAAGGATTTGGGACTTCGCGCCGCAGGAAGACTTCGAACCAGGTCCACAAAACCTGCGCACTAAACCACATTCCGCAGCCCAGCCCGATGAGGGACCAGAAAAGTTTGGTTCTTTTACAGTCCGTTCGGACGTTCAACAAAATCGACAACGTTGCGGAGAAAAGGAGAGCGCATTGCGTAAGGTCGCCGAAAGCGGTGAGTGCTATGCTTCGCGAGGCCAGTAAGGACACGATTGTGTGAAGGCATACAACGGCACACACGAATCCCGTCCACTTGCCCGCCTTTGGTAAAAAAGTTAAGCCCACTTTCAGAGTTTATGTGTACGCGCAGGTTGCGAGGGAATTACTGAAGTAACGGATTTGTGGCGGGTAGGGACTCGGGCTGTCAACGTATTTCGCCCGCGAACTCCTGCACGAAACGGAACACATCATGGTAAGAGTTGTACAACGGGATGGGTGCGACTCGAAAAGTGTCAGGTTCGCGCCAGTCTCCAATAATGCCATTCTGCGCCAACTTTTCGCACAGAATCTTTCCCTTTCGCGGAATCCGGATAGATATCTGTGCGCCACGGCGTTCTTGCTCGTGGGGGGTGACGATCGAAAAATCTAAAGACGGACATTGGTTGAGCAGAAACTCCAGGTAACTTGTCAACGAAACGCTTTTGCTGCGCAGGCGCTCGATTCCGGCTTCGTGGAAAATATCCATGGATGCACGCAAGGCAGCGAGACTAACGATGGAAGGATTACTCAACTGCCAGCCATCGGCTCCCGCCATTGGCTGAAAGCGTGAGCCCATTTCGAATCGCGACTTTTCGTCGTGTCCCCACCAGCCCGCAAAGCGAGGCAAATCGAAAGTGCGCGCGTGGCGTTCATGCACGAAACAACCGGCAATGCAGCCCGGACCTCCATTCAAATACTTGTAGCTGCACCAAACAGCAAAATCGGGACCCCATTCGTGAAGATTCAATTGCAAGTTGCCGGCGGCATGTGCCAGATCGAAGCCAACGACACAGCCGCGCGCGCGACCGCGTTGCGCCAGGCGAGCCATATCGAAGGCTTGGCCGGTCGAATAATTGACGCCGCCAAGCAGGATCAGAGCGATCTCCTCGCCCAATTGTTCGATTACTGACTCGATGTCCTCTTCGCGAAGACAAAATTCCTGCGATCGCGGGGTTAGTTCGATCAACGAAGTTTCGGGATCAAAACCGTGAAAGCGAAGCTGTGATTGAACGGCATACTGATCGGAGGGGAAAGCCCCGCGCTCGATTAGAATCTTATGCCTGCTTTTCGTGGGACGATAAAACGAAACCATCATCAGGTGAAGGTTCACGGTCAGCGAATTCATCACTACCACTTCGATTGGCTTTGCGCCTACCAGTTCTGCGGTCTGCTCAGTTAGCAGCCGGTGGTAGGGCATCCAGGGGTTCTTGGCTTTGAAATGCCCCTCAACCCCAAGTTCTGCCCAATCGTCGAGTTCCTGCCGGACGTATTCCGCAGCGGTTCGCGGTTGTAAACCTAAAGAGTGGCCGCAGAGGTAGACGCACTCGTTGCCGGCAATACGAGGAACGAAAAATCTGTCGCGAAATTCACGAAGAGGATCGCGTCTGTCGAGTTCCACCGCGAAATCTCCGCCAGAGTCAAATTCCGAGGGAAATTCGATCACCACTTAGTTGATCTCCAGCGGGCTCAGGTCACGGCAAATCAGCTGCGCCGCTTTTTCCCAGTCAAGATCCTCGACGCGATCGATAGCGTCGCACAGTTGCGCCAGTATTCGATCCTGAACGACACCGCGCGCCATGGCGACTGAGTAGGGAACGCGAAGAAAGGTCACCATCGCGTACTTAGGAACAAACCGTTTCGGAAACTTTGCTTCCAGCGCCAACTCAACCTTTTTGCGGAAAAGAAAACGTGTATCGGCGACGCGATCGCGCATCTCGGTGAAATTTTCGATTGCCATATCTGCGATGGCATCCGTGTTGAGTTTGCGTTCAATTTCGAATTCGTGGAAGACGCGCTGCCAATCGTCGCCGTAATCATCTAGCAGGTTGATTAAACAAGCACAATCTTCGAAGCCTGCATTCAGGCCCTGTCCAAAAAAAGGAACGATAGCATGAGCCGCGTCTCCCAGAAGAAGCGACCTTCCCTCCACCTGCCAAGGCGAGCACTTAATCGTAATCATCGTCCCAGTGGGATTCGCGAAATAATTGTGAGCAATCTGCGGCATAAGGCGAAAAGCATCTGGAAAACGAGATTCGAAAAATCGGACAACTTCGGATTCCGCAGTCAGACTGGAAAAGCTGTCTGCGCCTTCAAATGGCAGAAACAAGATGCACGCAAATGTACCGTCGATGTTGGGCAATGCAATCAGCATATAATTGCCCCTCGGCCAAATGTGCAGGGCATGAGAATCAAGCAGATGCTCTCCAGAGCTTCCAGCGGGAATGGTCAGCTCTTTGTATCCATAATCCAAATATTGTTGCGAAAAGTTGAAGCGGTTTAGCCGTAGCATTTCGCTCCGAACCGCCGAAGCCGACCCATCGCACGCGATAACAACATCGGCCTGCAAGTTCGTGTGCGTGTCTTTCTCTTCGTCATGCAGTCGGAGTAAGCCGGTCTTTAAGTCGTAATCGGTACAGCGTTGATTGAAGTGGATAGACGCGCCCTGTTCCTCGGCAGCATTCACGAGTGCGATGTTTAGTTCCGAACGCGAAATCGAATTGATGACTTCTGCGTCATTTTTTCCGTAAGGCTGAAAGGTAAGCTCGCCGGCAATCGAGTGCATCATTCTTCCCCTCATTGGGATGATGATCTTCTGCATCTCGCTCCATAGGCCAGCCAGTTTAAGGGTGTGAATTCCACGCGTCGACAGCGCGAGATTGATGGAGCGGCCGGCGTTCACACGCACTTCGCGCATGTCGGGACGACGCTCATAGATTTCAACTGCAAATCCTCGTTGCCTTAATAAAATGGACAGAAGAGGTCCGTTTAGTCCGGCGCCGATCAGAGTGATTGTCTTTGGCTTTGTCTTCATTAAGGAAATCGAGCAGCCGCCCAGAAAAAGATATATCACTCTGTCAATAAGGTTCTGGCCTCCCACAATTCGGGAAAGAATTTCTTGCCAAGAGTAAGTTTCAGATAAGATGCGCCTGCGCTTCCGCCCGTCCCCATGCGAATTCCGATGATGCGTTCGACCAGTTGAATGTGGCGCAGTCTCCAGCTCACTACGAGCTCGTCAAATTCAGTGAGGCGTTCGCAGACATCGATCCAATCGCGACAGTGACGCTCGTCCTTGTAAAGAGCGTGCACGGCCCTGGCGCGCGCTTCGAAACGTTCCGGTTCGGTTGCACCTTCAGCCGGCACTGTCAATTTGCCCATCGCCTGAAGAGCGTCAAAGAAAACATCGTGCAGCGATGGCTCTTCCAGCCGGCGTTTCAGGCTTGAATAGGCCTCAGGCGTGGGCCGGTGATAGCGAAGCATCTTTTCGTCCTTTAAGCCGCACAAAAATTCGATCTCGCGAAACTGTTCCGATTGAAATCCGCTGGCGGGTTCAAGCAAACCGCGAAACGCAAGAAAGTGGGTAGGCAGCATGGTTTCTAGAATCGTGAACTGCTCTACCAACACCCGCGTAATTTCGGTGCAACGTCGCAGCAGGCGCGCAGCCTCGTAGACCTCGTCATGGGCATCCGGATCGGCTCCGGCCCTCTGAAGATTGGCAACCACAGCATCGAGATCGTGAAGCAGTTCCTTGAACCACAGTTCGTAAGTCTGATGAACAATAATAAAAAGCAATTCGTCGTGGTGTGTGGGCGCCGACTGCGGCCGTTGCAGGTCAAGAAGTTCGGGAACCTTCAGATATGAACTGTAAGTCAATTGTCCGGCATGGGGCGTAATCGGAGACGAGTTGAACTCTGGGGAGGGCTTGGGAGTTTCCGTGCTCTTAGCCTCAGCTCGAAGCCCGAGAAAGCGCAATGCGTTCCCGCTAAGAAGTTTGGCTTTAACCTCTGGCGAAAGCTTGCTTTGTCGAATGAGTGATCCTGTCCGCTCCTCGCCCAACGGAAAAGGATAATCGGAACCGAGCATCACTCGATCGGCTCCCATGGTTTCGACCAAAAATTGTAAAGAACGCTGATCGAATACCGCCGAGTCCACATAAAAACGATGGAGATAATTGCTAGGGGGATGCTCGCAATCACCGCGAGCAACTGGGTGATGATGCCAGGCATTTTCCAGGCGTCCGAGCAGGAAGGCGAAACTTCCTCCGCCGTGCGCAAAGCAAATCCGCAGCGAGTCCGGCAAACGGTCGAGTGCCCCGCTCAGAATTAGCGCGACCACTGAAAGCTGCGTTTCCGCGGGCATGCCGACGGTCCACGGCATCATGTATTTCGGCATTCGATCCCGGCCGAACATCGCCCAGGGATGAACCAGGACCGCCGCGCCTTCATCGGCGCAGTGCTGGAGGAACGTTACGATGCCGGAATCATCGAGATTCTTGCCGCCCACATGGTTGCCAATTTGTACACCGACGTGACCAGCCTTCATGCTGCGGCTTAACTCTTCACACGCTGCATCTGTATCCTGCAAAGGCACCTGGCAAAAAGATTTCAAGCGACCTTTTCCTCGGCTGCAAAGTTCAAGCGCGGCGTCGTTGAAGAGTCGCGCACAGTCGAGTGCTTGGTCCACCGGACGCTCGTACGCAAAAAGTACCGGCGTTGCGGAAATAACCTGTGTATCGACTCGATCCCGATCCATCTCCTGCAGGCGAACCTCAGGGTCCCAGCAAGCGGAATAAATATGGCGGAAAAAATTGTCGCCGACCATGATGTCCGCTTTGCCGGTTTCCGTGTGTTTAATCCACGGCCAATTTGGAGTGCCGTAGCGTGCCGCCAGGTCAGGCCAAGAGTGCGGGAAAAAATGGTTGTGAATGTCGATAACTTGCATGGATTATTTGCCCGGATGAATCGTGCCGCAATGTTTGCATTTGCGGTGGTCTTCGTCGCTGTAGAATTTTTCGAAGAGGGGCGGCAAATCCTTGACAATGCTGTTCAACTTGACTTCGGCCCGGTAGATTAATTGGTGGCAGTTCGGGCAGTACCACTCGAAAGCATCCAGAGACCCTTCGGGACGCGGAACTTCAACGACAACGCCGATGGTGTCAGCCGGACGCTGCGGCGAGTGCCGCAGATGCTTCGGTAGAAGAAAGATCTCGCCTTCCTTGATCGGAATCTCCACCGGAGGTTTCCCCGGTTGCTCCATGATGCGAAGCGAAATATTTCCTTTTAGCTGATAGAAAAATTCCTCCGTTGGGTCGTCGTGATAGTCGCGACGCTGATTGGGTCCGCCGACCACGGTCACTATCATTTCGCCATCTTCCCATACTTGCGCGTTTCCCACGGGAGGCTTCAGCTTTTCTTTATTCTCTTCGATCCAGGCTTGGAAGTTAAACGCTTTAAGATTTTTGATGGACGCCATTGCGCCTCCCTATTTCTGCGGTTTGTAAGCCGTAGCTCTAATCTCGATGAGCAAGTGCGGATGCGGCAACTGGTGGACGGCCACGGTGGTTCTGGCGGGACCTTCGTAAGAGAAAAATTCACCGTAAACCTCGTTATATCCTGCAAAGTCGTCCATATTCACAAGGTACGTTGAAAGTTCGACTACATCTTGCAGTTGCGCCCCCATGCTTTGCAGAAGATCGCGAATGTTCTCTATCACCGCGCGAGTTTGCTGACGAATATCGAGTTTGGGTGCACCGGTTATATGAATTTCTACGCCGGCGATTGTATTGTCACCTCGCCGGGAGCTGGTTCCAGACACAAAAATAAAATCGCCTGCCCGCTTGATGTGCGGATATTTGCCTCGCGGCGCCGCCTTGCCTTCGACGATCTTGCTTTCCGTCACGCTCATTTATGCCTGCTAGATGCCATGTTGTTTCACAACTGGATGCAAATATTGTTTAGCTCGGAATAAAAGTTAAGCGAGTGTATTCCGCCTTCACGTCCGATGCCGGAGAGTCCCGCTCCACCGAACGGAGTTCGCAAATCGCGCAAGAACCAGCAATTCACCCATGTGATACCGACCTTCATTTGCTGCGCCACGCGATGCCCGCGCTTCAGATTACTGGTCCAGATCGAGGCTGCCAAACCATAATGCGTATCGTTCGCCAGCGCGACCGCTTCCTCCTCGGAATCGAACGGAGCGATGTGGCATACCGGGCCAAAGATTTCCTCCTTGACGCAACGGGCAGATTCCCGCAGCCCAGTGTAAATGGTTGGTTCGATGTAGAAACCATGATCGCGATCGTCGCCAAACGCCGGAACTCCTCCGCCGGTAATAGTTATTGCGCCTTCCGCGCGAGCCAGTTCGTAATAGGAGAGCACCTTTTCGCGATGTTGCGCCGAAATGAGCGGGCCAAGATTGGTATTTTCATCCTTCGGCCAACCGGCATTTAGGCTTTCCGCCCGTTGTTTCAACGCTTCGACAAACGCGCTGAATATTTTGCGCTCGACGTAGATGCGCTCGGCGCATAGGCAGACTTGCCCGGTGTTCAAAAAGACGGCATCGGACAATCCGTTCACCGTAGCTTCAAATTCGCAATCCGCAAAAACAATGGCTGCATTCTTGCCACCGAGTTCGAATGATACGGGCTTTACGCTTTCCGCTACTGACTTCATAATTGCTGCGCCGGTTTTCGATTCGCCAGTGAAGGTGACAGCGTTGACTCCAGAATGCCGGGTGAGGAACTCTCCCGCCGATCCGGGGCCGAAGCCGTGTACCACGTTGTAAACGCCGTTCGGAATGCCGGCATCCTGCATAGCTTCGGCGAGAAGTGTGGCGGTGGCAGGAGTTTCTTCGGAAGGCTTTACGACCACGGTATTGCCGCAGGCCAGTGCGGGCGCAACCTTCCAAGTGAGCAAGAGCAAAGGCAGGTTCCAGGGCGTGATCACGCCGATGACGCCGAGCGGATTGCGCACGGCATAATTCAACGCATCAGTTCCATGTGGAGTCTCGGTTTGAAAGGATTCGAGGCCCGACATCTTTGCGAGGTCGGCAAAGACACGAAAGTTCGCCGCCGCGCGCGGGACGTCGAGCTTCGACGCCAGAGAGACCGGCTTGCCGGTATCGGAGACTTCCGCCTGAAGGAAGCAATCGAATCGCTTTTCAATCGCGTCTGCGACCCTGTGCAACCGCGCCGCCCGTTCGCGGACTCCCAGCTTTCCCCACTCTTCAAGCAACGCGCGCCGAGCAGCGCCAACCGCTTCGTCTACCTGCGACTCGCTTGCCTCGGTGACGTGCGCGATAGTGGTACCATCGGCCGGATTCACATCGGCAAACTCTCGTTTCCCGGATACGAATCGTCCGTCGATGTAATTCTGGATTAGTCTCACAGATACCTGGTGGGCCTCGGCAATCCTAGCAGGGCTTCAGGAAGGGAGGCAATCGCCGGGACCATTGGAATTCATAGTTCCCGTTCTTCCAAGTAGCGATGAAGAGCATTCTGCCAGGACGGCATTGCGATCGAGAAATCTCGAAGAGCTGCGGGGGACAAAACCGAATACTCTGGACGCGGCGCGGGGCGAGCCATTTGCCGGCTGCTCACAGGGCGCACTTCAGTCGCGAGCCCAGAGCCTCGGACAATCTGCTGTGCAAATTCGAACCAAGTGCAATCGCCGGCATTCGTCACGTGCACGATCCCGTTCGCATTCTTGCGGCACAATTGAATGATGGCACGCG
>Ga0335075_10003191_pt1 | contig 26139 bp, 21 predicted proteins | sample Lox_Sample_24_FD_206723 | JGI IMG/M metagenome (GOLD analysis project Ga0335075, IMG submission 206723) | Soil microbial communities from Loxahatchee National Wildlife Refuge, Florida, United States - Lox_Sample_2.4 | ecosystem: Environmental > Terrestrial > Soil > Wetlands | place: USA...
AACGGCTGCTCGCGGCCCAGCTGTTCAACGAGACCTGGCGGCTCATGGACCAGCCCGACCGGACCGCGGATGACGACGACCGCATGATCCACGCGGCGCACGCCTCCCGGTACCACTGGGGCCAGGTTCCCGAGGCGACCCCGGCGCACCTCGCGCGCGGCGAATGGCAGATCTCCCGGGTCTACGCCGTCCTCGGCCGGGCCGAGCCCGCCCTGCACCACGCGCAGCGGGTCCTGGACATCTGTCAGCACAATGGCATCGGAGACTGGGACCTGGCGTTCGCCCTCGAGGCCCTGGCCCGCGCCCACGCGGTCGCCGGGCACCCCGAACAGGCGCGGCGCTACACGGACCAGGCCCTCGCCGCCGTGAGCGACATCGCCGACGAGGAAGACCGCGCGCTGGTGCTCGCCGACCTGGCGACCATTCCCGGCCAGCCGCGCTACTGGTAGCCGCCCCCGCTACACCAGCTCGCCGAACAGCGCCAGCACCGCCTCAGGGTTCTCCAGCTGCGGCAGGTGGCCGGCCGCCGGCACCTCACGGAACACCGCCCCAGGGATCGCCGCGGCGTACTCCTTGCCGTAGCCGGGGGTGACGATCCGGTCCGCCTCGCCCCAGATCACCAGCGTCGGCGCGGTGATGCCGCCGAGCCGCCCGGCCAGCGTGGGATCGCCCATCGCGCGGCCGCCGTAGGCCGCCAGGGCCGCCCGGTTGCCGAGCAGGATCGCCCGCTGCGCCGCGGGCAGCGCCGCCGGGTCGATGCGGTGGCCTTCGGGGTTGGCCCAGCTGAGCTCCGCGAGCTGGTCCGGGGTCAGCGAGAAGAAGTCCGCGACCGGGTGGTCGGCGCTGTCCAGGCCCGCGGGGTCGATCAGCACCAGCTGGCCGGTGCGCGACGGCGCGGCCAGCGCCAGCTCGGCCGCCGCCCAGCCGCCGATCGAGCTGCCGGCCACGATCACGTCGGTCAGGTCCAGGTCCGCGAGCAGGGCGCTGAGCAGCTGGGCGAGCGTGCCCATGGAATCGAGCCATTCGGGGCGCGCGGTGCCGGAAAAGCCCGGATAGACCGGGCTCAGCACCCGGAACGGGAACCGCGCGGCGAGCGCGTCGCCGAAGCCGGTGACGGAATCGGGGCCCGCGCCGCCGTGCAGCAGCAGGACCGGCCGGCCGCCGCTGCCGCTCTCGGTCACGATCACCGGCGCATCGCCGGCCGGGGTCGGCACGGCGTACGTACGCGAAGTCATCAGGCTCTCCTTACTCGGGCCTTACTCGGGGGCGTAGTCGTCGGCGACCTCGGTGGCGTACCGGCTCATCACCCGCGCGGTCGCCTGCGGGGCGAGCGCCGACCCGTCGGCGGCGATCTCCCGCAGGTCGCGGAAGTACTGCACGTACAGGTCTGGCGTGAACGTGTTCACCATCACGAGCGGCTCGTCGCCGGGGTTGGCGAACGTGTGCGGGGTACCCGGCGGGATCATCGCGAGCGTCCCGGCCGCAGCGTCGTAGGAAGAGGTCCCGATCGTGAACCGCGCGGTCCCTGACACCACGTAGAAGCCCTCGTCGTGCCGCGCGTGCCGGTGCTGCGGCGGGCCGGCGGACCTGGGCGCGACGGTGATCTCGCCGATGCCGAGCCGGTGGCCGGTCGTGCTGCCGTCCTCGATGATCCGCACCGTGGCCGGGCCGAGGCGGATGACGTCGCCGCCGTCGGGGCCGACGATCGATTCCTTAGCCATAGCGCTCTCCTGAGCAAGGTCGCTTGCGAGAGTTAACTCTCATGACGATAGCTTGCCGTCACAATTGATGCAAGTACACTCTCATGAAGAGAGAGGGCCATCATGATTGATAACAGCAAGAAGCCGCCCGGCGAGGGCGGCCGGGCCAGGCAGAAGGAGCGCACCCGCCGGGCGATCATCGAGGCCTGCCGGGCGCTGACCCGCTCAGGCGCCGAGGTCACCGTGCCGCTGGTGGCCGACCAGGCGATGGTTTCCGAGGCCACCGTCTACCGCTACTTCCCCGACCTGATCTCGCTGCTCCAGGAGACCCTGGACGGGCTGTGGCCGGACCCGGCGGAGGCGCTCGCCCCCGTCGAGGCGTCGAATGATCCGGCGGAGCGGGTGGCCTTCGCCTGCGAGTTCCTGCTCCGCGGCGTGCACGCTTACCAGGGCTCGGTGCGCGCGGCGATCTCCCACACGATCACCGACCCCGCGACGGTGCCCGAGCGCCCGGGCCTCCGGTTCGGCCTGATCGACTACGCGCTCGCGCCGTTCGAGGCGCGGCTAGCGCCCGCCGCCATGACCAGGCTCAAGCTGGACCTCGCGGTCGTGGTCAGCGCCGAGGCGTTCTTCACCCTCACCGACCTGTGCGGTCTCGCCCCGGACGACGCGATTGCGAGCGCCGTCCGTACGGCGACGACTCTCACCCGTGCCTCTTTTCATTGATATCCAGAACGGGCCCGCGACTCCGCCCGCCCCGGCTATGACAGCGTGATCGGCGCGACATCCGGGGGGGTGAACCCGAGGACCTGCCCGTAGAACGCCAGCTCGGCCTCCAGCGCCGTGATGTTCGACTCCGCCTTCCTGAAGCCGTGCGACTCGCCCTCGAACGCGATGTAGGCGTGCGGGATGCCGTGCGCCGCCAGGTCACGGGCGATCGCCTCGGACTGCGACGGCGGCACGACCGGGTCGTCGAGCCCCTGCAGCAGCAGCACCGGGCAGGTCAGCGGCGTCACGTGCCCGACCGGCGCCCGCTCCTCGTACAGCGCTTCCGCCGCGGGCAGCGGCCCGATCAGCCCGTCCAGGTAGCGGGACTCGAAGTCGTGCGTGTCGGTGACGAACGTCCGCAGGTCCGACACGCCGAAGTACGACGTGGCCGCGGCGAACACCGCCTCGGACGCCTCACGCAGCCCGCTGGTCACCGCGGCCAGCGCCGTCCAGCCGCCCGCGGAACCGCCCCGGATGGCCAGCCTGGCCCTGTCGGCCTCGCCGGCCTCCGCCAGCGCCAGCGCCGCCTGCATCGTGTCGGTCACGTCTACCACGCCCCACTCGCCGCGCAGCCGCTCCCGGTACGCCCGCCCGTACCCGGTGGAACCGCCGTAGTTCACGTCGACCACCCCGATGCCCCGGCTGGTGAAGAAGGCCTTTTCCATGCTGAGCACCGGTACCGAGTTCGAGGTCGGGCCGCCGTGCACGTGCACGAGGAACGGCGGGAGTTCCCCGGCCGGCCCGGTCGCGTCCGGGCTGGCCGGCGGGTAGACCACGGCATGGACCACGGGCCCGTTCTGACCGGCGGAAAGCTGTACCGGGCGCGCGTCCGGCAGGTAGGCAGGGTCGGCTGGGACCGCATGCTGCCTGATCGTCTCGACCGCGCCCGCGGGGGTGACCCGCAGCACCGACCAGGGGGTGCGCGGACCGCCGGCCACCAGCGCGACCGCGTCTCCGGAGACGGCCAGCTGCGCCTGCGCCGTCCGGTAGCCGGGCAGGTCGACGTCGGCCAGCTCACCCGACGCCGGGTCGAGGACGGCGAGGTGCAGCTCGCCGAGGCCGTGCAGCACCGCGAGCCGCCCGTCGGCGAGCAGCTCGAACGGCCGGCCGCCGAGCTGCCACAGCGGCGCGGCGAACTCCTCGTCCATGGGGTGCAGCGGGCGCGCCGCGCCGCCGGCCGCGGGCACCTCGTACAGGTTCCACCAGCCCGAGGTGTCCGAGACCGCGTAGAGCGTCTGGTCGTCGCGCCACAGCGGCGCGAGCACCGATTCGGTGGGACCGCCCATGACGAGCGTGGCGTCCGCCACGGTCATGGTGCCGCCGGTCACGGCGCCGGTGCGCAGCTCGGTGCCGTCCCACGGCATCCGTGGGTGGTCCCAGCTGATCCACGCCAGTGTCGTGCCGTCCGGCGACGGGGTGGGGAACGCGAAGAACTGCGCCCCGGTGACGAGGTCCCGGATGGCGGCGGCGTCCGCCGCGACGGACCCGTCGAGCGGCACCGCCACGATCGCGCGGTTCACCTTCCTGCCGCCGCCGACGTGGAACCCGGGCTCTAGCGTGCCGTCGTCAGGCAGGCTCGTCTCCCGCACGCACCAGACCTCCCGGCCGTCGGGGGACAGGGTCAGGTCGGCGAACCGGAACCCGGCGCCGTCGGGGGTCAGCGGCGCGGGCGCGCCGCCGTCCGCGCTCGCCCGGTACAGCCGCTGGTCGGCGAAGTTCGCGAAGACGAGATCGAATCCGGCCCCGGCCCCGGCCGGCACCGGCAGGAACGACCGGCCGCCGTACTCGTGCACCCGGGTACGCGCGTACCACGGGGCAGGCAGCAATTCCCTGGGCGCCTCGTCCCCGCCGCCCGCCGCCATGATCGTGACGCGGCCGCCCTCGGCGGGACGGCTCTCCTGCCACCACACCTCGTCTCCGGCGGCGGCGGGGAAGGAGACGGCGACCACGCCGCTGGCCACGTCCGCGGCGCTGATGGGTGACTTCCAGGATCCGTACGGCGCGATCTCAGTCATGTCCCTATGGACTATCACGCCCGGCCCGCACAGCGTGCGGCCGCCCCTATCCTGGTCAGGTGGGAGAAGGCAGGACCTACGAGATCCGCACCTACGGGTGCCAGATGAACGCGCACGACTCCGAGCGCGTTGCCGGGCTGCTCGAAGACGCGGGCTACGCGAAAGCCGCCGACGGCGAGACCCCCGACCTGGTGGTGTTCAACACCTGCGCGGTCAGGGAAAACGCGGCCGACCGGCTGTACGGCAACCTCGGTCACCTGCTGCCGGTGAAGAAGTCGCACGCGGGCATGCAGATCGCCGTCGGCGGCTGCCTCGCGCAGATGGAGCGGACCCGGATCACGCAGCGCGCCCCCTGGGTGGACGTCGTCTACGGCACCCACAACATCGGGGCCCTCCCCAGGCTCCTCGAACGCGCCCGCGCCAGGCAGGAGGCGCAGGTCGAATTCGAGGAGACGCTGAGCACCTTCCCCTCCCTGCTGCCGGCCCGCCGCCAGTCCCCGTACTCCGGGTGGGTGTCGATCTCGGTCGGCTGCAACAACACCTGCACGTTCTGCATCGTCCCGTCGCTGCGCGGCCGGGAGAAGGACCGCCGCCCGGGCGACATCCTGGACGAGATCACCGCGCTGGTCAGCGACGGGGTCATCGAGGTCACCCTGCTCGGGCAGAACGTGAACTCCTACGGCGTCGAGTTCGGCGACCGGCAGGCGTTCGGCAAGCTGCTGCGCGCCTGCGGCCAGGTCGAGGGGCTGGAGCGGGTCCGGTTCACTTCGCCGCACCCGCGGGACTTCACCGACGACGTGATCGAAGCGATGGCGGAGACGCCGACGGTGATGCCGAGCCTGCACATGCCGCTGCAGTCCGGCTCGGACACCGTGCTGAAGGCGATGCGCCGCGCGTACCGCCGCGACCGCTACCTGGCGATCCTGGACAACGTGCGGCGCGCGATCCCGCACGCGGCGATCACCACCGACATCATCGTCGGCTTCCCCGGCGAGACGGAGGCCGACTTCGCCGACACGCTCGACGTGGTCCGCCAGGCCAGGTTCTCCTCCGCGTTCACGTTCCGCTACTCGATCCGGCCCGGCACGCCGGCCGCGACCATGGACGGCCAGGTGCCGGCCGACGTCGTGCAGGACCGCTACGACCGGCTCGTCGCGCTGGTCGAGGAGGTCGCCACGGCGGAGAACGCGCGGCTGCGCGGCACGACCGTGGAGGTCCTGGTGGCCGAGGGGGAGGGCCGCAAGGACGCCGCGACGCACCGCATGTCGGGCCGCGCCAGGGACAACCGCCTCGTGCACTTCGCCCCGCATCAGGCCGCGCCCCGGCCCGGCGACATCGTCACCGCCACGGTGACCAGCACCGCACCGCACTACCTGATCGCCGACGACGCCCCGCTCGCGGTGCGCCGCACGAGGGCGGGCGACGCCTGGGAGGCGGTCTCGGCGGTCTCGGCGGCCGGGCCGGCCGCCGGGCCGTCGGCACCCGCGCCCGTGCTGCTCGGCATGCCGACCCGCCGCTGACGGTCATGCTCATAGCCGTCGTCGGCGCCACCGCCACCGGCAAGTCGGACCTCGCCGTGGCGCTCGCGCTCGCCCTCGGCGGGGAAGTGGTCAACGCCGACTCCATGCAGCTCTACCGGGGCATGGACATCGGCACCGCCAAGCTCTCGATGGCCGAGCGCCGCGGCATTCCGCACCACCTGCTGGACGTCTGGGACGTGACTAAGACCGCGAGCGTCGCGGAGTACCAGCTCCTTGCGGACGAGGCCATCGCCGGCATCGAGGCGCGCGGCACCGTGCCGGTGCTGGCCGGCGGCTCGGGCCTGTACATCCGGGCCGCGCTCGGTGACCTGGACTTCCCCGGCACCGACGAGCGGATCAGGGCCGGGCTGGAGGCTGAGCTCGCCGCTGCCGGGCCCGGGCCGCTCTACACGCGGCTAACCGCCCTGGACCCGGCGGCCGCGGCCGCGATCCTGCCCTCCAACGGCCGCAGGATCGTGCGCGCGCTGGAGGTCATCGAGCTGTCCGGCCGCCCGTTCAGCGCGACCCTCCCCGGCTATGACGTCGGCCGGCCCGCGGTCCAGATCGGCCTGCGGTCCGGCAGGCCAGAGCTCGGCCGCCGCATCGAGGCCCGGGTGGACCGCATGTGGGCGGCCGGCTTCGAGGCCGAGGTGCGCGAGCTGGCCGATCGCGAGGGGCTGCGCGACGGCAAGACCGCGAGCCGCGCGCTCGGCTACCAGCAGATGCTGCGCCACCTGGACGGGGAGTGGACGCTGGAGCAGGCACGGGAGGAAACGGTGCGCGCCACGCGCCGTTTCGCCCGCCGCCAGGAGTCATGGTTCCGCCGCGACCCGCGCGTCGCGTGGCTGTCGGCCGATGAGCAGGACGTGACCGCCCGCGCCCTGGACCTGATCAAGCCGCTAGCTCCGTAATCAGCCTGTCCCGCGACGCCGGCCGCCATGATGATGGGTCGTTAGGCACACCAGAGTGTGCTCTTTGACCCATTATCTTTGTCCGGCGGCCGCTCAGCCGCTCAGCCGGGCAGCCGGTAGGCGCGGCGGGCGTTGCCGGTCGCGATCAGCCGGGTGATGCGCTCGGCGTCGGCGTACGACATGTCGTCGGTGACCAGTCGGCCCTGCAGGAACCGGGACAGCCCCTGCCGGAACAGCAGCGTGCCCAGGTAGTAGAGCTCCGGCAGCCCGAAGGCGTCGGAGGAGAACAGGAACTTGCGCAGCGGCACCATTTCGAGCGCCTCGGCGAGCACCGCGGGCGCCCGGCTGCCGACGTTGTGGGTCGCCAGGCCCAGGTCCGCGTACACGTGCGGGAAGACCTGAGCCAGGTAGCCGGCCTCCCGGTGGTACGGGTAGTTGTGCAGCAGCATGACCGGCACCCCCGTCGGCTCGAGCGCCCGCAGCAGGTCCGTGAGCAGCAGCGGGTTGCACCGGTACAGGTCGATGTCGCGGTCGCCGTACCCGACGTGGAACTGGACCGGCAGCCCGAGGTCGGCGGCGCACCAGATGAAGAACCGGTGCAGCGTCTCGTCCGCCAGCCGCGGCGGCGTCCCGCCGGCCGGGCCCGCGCCCAGCCAGCGGGCGGCCGCGGCATCCACATCCGCGTCGGCAGGCCGCGGCCCGCCGAGGGCGAGCCCGACCCGGTACGCGGCGATGGACTTGACCCCGACGACGGGCACACCGGGCGCCGGTGACGCGACCCGGTCCGCCAGCGCCGCGCGGTAGGCGTCCGCGAACCGGGCAGCGCCGGTCCCCGCCGCGGCCAGCGACTCGGCGACCTGCTCCAGCCTGACGATCTCGTACGCGGCCGCGCCGGCGAACCCGGCCGTCTCCGCGGGGGACAGCAGGCCGCCAGGCGCGTAGCCGGTATCCACGCACAGCGCCGCGAGACCGGACGCGCCGAGGAACCGGCGGGCGGCTTCCGCCGGGCCGAGCTCGTCACGACGCGCCCGGTAGTCCTCGACCGTCGAGTGCGCGGGCAGGCCCAGCAGCGGCGGGCACCACCGCCGGAACGCGAGCCCGGCCAGCGAGTCGAACGCGAGGCCGCCGCTCGCGGCGGCGCCGTCGGCCTCGTTGAGCAGCGCCTCAGGGTCGCCGCCTGACCGCAGCACGCCGTGGCAGTGGTGGTCCGTCAGGGGCTGGGCGGCGACGAAGGGAAGCAGCGTCGGGACCATACGTTCGGTGACCAATTGAACCGGTCCTTCCGTCCATCCGTCACTCATCGTAGAGATGTGTACGGACAGCGCCGAGACAAGGGCGGGGGGTGAATCGAAATGACCGCAGCATATCCGCTGCTCGTACCAGCGGCCGGCTCCGGCCCGGCGCGCCGCGCGCGCACCTTCCCCGGCGAACCCCGGCACGTAGCAGGGGCTCGCGCGTTCGTGGCCGCCGCCCTGGCCGGCTGCCCGGCCCGGGAGACGCTGCTGACCTGCGTTTCCGAACTCGCCGCCAACGCCGTCGTGCACACCGCGTCCGGCGCGGGCGGGGTCTTCACCGTCGAGGTGGTCCGCCCCGCGGACGGTGTGGCGCTGGTCGCCGTCACCGACGAGGGCGGCCAGGGCCGGCCGGTCATCCGCACCCCCGGGCGGTTCGCCACCGGCGGCCGCGGCCTCGCGCTGGTCGAGGCCTGCAGCAGCCGCTGGGGCTACCGCGACGCGGGCCCGGGTGGCGGCCGCACCGTCTGGGCAGAGGCGACGTGGCCGGTGCCCGTCAGGAACCCGGGCCGGTTATCCCGGCCGGCCACCGCCCCGCCCCGCCGCGCGTCATCTCGTATGTGAGATATCGTTGCGGGTATGGACGACCTTCCGGTCATGCCGGGGTTCCGCGAGATGGCGCTGCGCCGGATGGCGGCGCAGCGCGCCGGCCTGGTCCGCGACCTCGTCGCGCAGCGCCAGGCGGCGGGCCTGTCGCAGACCGCGGTGGCCGCGCGGATGGGCACGTCCCAGTCCGCCGTCGCCAGGCTCGAGTCCGGCGTGACCGACGTCCGCGCCACCACCCTCGAACGGTACGCGGCCGCCATCGGCGGCGAGATCACCTGGAGGCTGCATGAGTAGCCGCGCTTCGCGCCCGGAGTTCCCTGAGTTCCCTGAGTTCCCGCGGCCGGGCCAGCCGTCACCGGGGACACCGCCCGCGCCGGGCAGGCCCGGCCAGGAGCCTGGCCCGGTGCCGCCCGCCCGGGTCTGGCTCGACCCGCACGCGGGCTGGCAGGACGCGCTGTCCGAGCGGCTCCTCAAGCAGCGGATCGTGCTTGCCGCTGGCGTCCTCGACGACGCGGCGGCGACCCGGCTGTCCGCGCAGCTGCTCACCCTCGACGCAGAAGGCAGCGGCCCGATCCGCCTTGAGCTGCAGAACCTCCAGGCGGACCTGCAGGCCGCGCTCACCCTGATGGGCGTGCTCGAGGTGGTCAGGGCGGAAATCCAGGTGTTCGCCGGCGGCGAGACCGGCGGCGCCGCGCTCGGCGTGCTCGCCTCGTGCCCGCGCCGCTCCGCGTACCCCAACGCGTCATTCACGCTGTCCGAGCCGAAGCTGCAGTTCGGCGGGACCGTGACGGCCGTGACCGCGCGGGAGCAGCAGGCGCGCCGGATGACCGACTCGCTGTTCTACGCCATCGCCGAGGCCGCCGGCCGTGACGTCGAGGAGATCCGCGAGGACGCCAGGCGCGGCCGCACCTTCACCACCGCGGAAGCCATCGGCTACGGCCTCATCCAGGACAGGGCCGCGAAACGCCCCGCCTAGCACCCGTTCCGCACCCGCCGAAATCAGACGCGTTTCATGATCACGAAAGAAAAGTACGCGCATAGGAGATTTTTCTTTCGTGATCATGGTCGGCGCCGAGGCCCCTGAGCCGAATGAGAAATCTGTGACTTGTGTGATACTAGCCACTCAATCTATTACTCTCAGTTACTAAAATAGAACTATTCGTAATTTTTTTTAGCCCCTAGCTCTAGGGATTCCGCGATTCTCTCGTTACCATCTAGTTATGGGCCACGGAGAGTTACAGAGCGAGGACTCGGAGTTATTGTATGACCGGCGACACCCCGCAGCAGAACGGCGACACGTCGGGTGCCGAATCCGGGGAGATACAAAACCCCGACCCCAATGGACCGTCCGGATATGGCACTGCGGTAACCGGGGAAGAACAGACCGTAGTGCCAGATTCCGGCGCAGCCAGCGCCCGGCCGGGCTGGCCTGGCGCTGCACGTCCGGCGGGCTGGTTCCTGTCGCCGGCCTCCGGGGAAGCGGCCCCCCCGGAGATCACCGGCCAGGAACCAGCCCGCGCGGATGCCGCCCAGCCGGCGCAGGCTGACTGGGCGGACGGTGGCGACGTGGCTGCCCCCTACGCGGTGGCCGACTCCGGGCCCGACGACGGCTGGTACGAAGACCCGCAGCCGACCGCGGTGCACCAGCTCCCGCGGTCATGGTCCTGGCGGCGCGAGCCGCCCCAGTCGGCGTCGGCAGAGGCCGGCGCGTGGCAAGAGATGCGGCAGGACGATCCGGCCGGCGAGCCCTTGAGTCCCGTCTACGAGATGCCTGTGCGGCAACCGCGGTTCGTTCCCGTGGTCGGGCCCACGGCCGCGCGGCGCGGCCGGGCCGGGGGACCGGGGTTCATCGTGCCGCCCGGCGCGGTGTCCGGGCTCTACGACCCGGAGCGGCGATCCGCGTGGCAGCTCGCGGCGGGCGTGTGGGCGGAGTCCGGCGTCAGCTGGGAGCCGGAATCCGGCTGGGGCGAATACCAGCCGCACAGTCAGTCCTGGGCGGACGATGACTACGCCGGGGACGACGAGCCGTCGCGCGACGGCCACAGCTTCGCCTGGACGCCCGCCTTCTCCAGCGCGCCCGCCTTCGCGGGCGCGGCGAACTTCGCCGGGGCGCCCACCTTCGCCGACGCGCCCGCGCCCCCAGCGCCCCCAGCGCCCCCAGCGCCCCCCGCGCCCCCGGCGGCGCAGCCGCTCGTCCCGCCGCTGCCGGACCAGTGGCGGGACGACGAGCCGCAGGACGCCGCCCTCGGTGAGCCTGACGAACTGTACCGGGCCTGGCAGGGCTCGGTCCGCGAGGCGGTGGCGGACCCCGGGCGGCCGCGGCTGACCCCGGCCGCGCGGCACCGGGTGTGGCAGGTAGTCCGGGTGGGTGTGCCCGCCGCGGTCCTGGTGACGGTCGGCGCGGGCGCGCTGATGATGCTCACCGGCAAGACCAACGAGATGCTCGCCAGCCGCGGCGACCAGACCGCGTCGGGGACCGCGGACGTCCCGGCGGCGTTCGCCGGGTACCCCGGCCAGCGCGGGACGGTGACGGTCAACTCGATCGCGGCGGCGGGCGGCGTCCAGCTCGCGGTCGGCGCCGCCGACGGCCACCCCGCCATCTGGCGCCGCGCCGCCAGCGGTTCCTGGACACTGATATCGGCGTCGGCGCCCGCCATCGCCCGGCAGCCAGGCATGGACAGCCTGCTCAGCGTCGCGCACGGGCCGGCGGGCTGGATCGCGGTCGGCGCCGCGGACGCGAACGGCGGCCAGCAGCCCGTCGTCCTCACCTCCGCCGACGGCGCTGCCTGGCGGCCGGCCGACAGCGCCGCCTTCACCGCGCCGGGCGTCTCCGTCGCGGCCGTGACGGCCAGCGCCCGCGGCTACGTCGTCGTCGGCAGGCAGATGAGCAACGGCCGGACGTTCGCGGCCATGTGGTTCTCCGGCGACCTGCGGAACTGGGTCGGCGGCAGCAACGGCGGCCTGGACGGGCGGCTGGAGTCCAGCGCGGTGTACGCCGTCGGCGCTACCGCCACGGGGTTCGTCGCGGCGGGCACGCACGGCGGCGGTCACACGATCTGGACCTCCGCGGACGGCAAGAACTGGACCGTCTACGACGTGCCGATGCCGCCTGGCGTGTCCGGTGCCCTGCTGCAGCAGGTCGCGGTCAACGGCAGCCGCGTCGTCGCCGCGGGCTACGTGACCGGCAAGGCGGGCGACGCCCCGATCGTGGTCGTGTCGGCGGACGGCGGCTGGCACTGGCAGCAGATCCTGCTGTCCGCCCCCGGCGGCGTCGGCACGGTGACCACGCTGACCGCGGCGGGCAGCGGCTTCGTCGCCGCTGGCCTGGCCGGCCCCGCGGGCGCCCAGCACGCCGTCACCTGGAGTTCGCCCGACGGGATCACCTGGTCGGCGGCCACGCCGGTCAGCGCGGGGCAGATCACCGCGCTGTCGGCGGTCGGCGCCGTGGTTTCAGGCACCGCGCAGCGGGGGGCCGAGCCGTCCGTCGTGACCCTGATCGCGCCCTGACGGCAGCGACTCAGGCGCGGAGCCGGACCCCGCGGATCGAGGCGTCGAGCACCTCGGCGGTGTGCGCGGTGGCGATCGTCTGGCCCCGGCTGGCGAGCTCGGCCGAGATCTGCAGCGTGCAGCCAGGGTTCGCGGAGATCACCAGCGCGGCGCCCGAGCCGAGCACCGCGTCCGCCTTCCGCACGCCGAGGGCGCGCGCCGCCTCCGGCTGCAGCAGGTTGTACACGCCGGCCGAGCCGCAGCAGGTGCCCGCGTCCGGCAGCTCCACCAGCTCCAGCTCCGGGATGTCGCGGAGCAGCGCGCGCGGCTCGCGGGTGATCCGCTGCGCGTGCCCGAGGTGGCAGGCGTCGTGGTAGGCCGCCCGCACCGGCACCGGGTGCCTGGGCGCGACCGGGCCGAGCTCGGCGAGGAACTCCGCCAGGTCGCGGACCCGCGCCGACAGCGCCGCCGCGCGGCGTGCCATCGGCGGATCCGCGTGCCGCAGCAGCCGCTCGTACTCTTTCATCGCCGACCCGCACCCGGCGGAGTTCACCACGATCGCGTCCACGTCCGCCGCCTCGAACGTCTCGATCAGCCGTGCGGCGAACCGCGCCGCCTCGGCCGTGCGCCCGGAGTGCAGCGACAGCGCCCCGCAGCAGCCCTGGTCGCGCGGGATCACGACGTCGCACCCCTCGGCGGCCAGCACCCGCGCGGTCGCCGCGTTGACCCGCGGGAAGAACACCGACTGCACGCAGCCGGTGAGCATCCCCACGCTCGCGCGCCGCTGCCCGCGCGCCGCCACCCGCTCAGGGAACCGGCCGGCCGGCAGCGGCCGTCCTGGCTGCGGCGCGAGCCGCAGCGCCGCCGCGGCGGCGGGCGATACGCGGTTCAGCACCCCGCCGCGGCCCGCCAGCCGGTCCGCGCGGGTCCGCTGCGCCACCCGCAGCGGGGCGATCGCCGCCCGCAGCCGCCGCGGGTACGGGAACACCGCGAAGATCGCCTCCCGCGTCGCGCGGTCCCGCCGCGACCGCGGCGCCGGCGGGGCGGCAGGCGTGGCGGTCGCCCCAGGCCCTTCCGGACCGGCCGGGGGCCCGGCGCCGGCTTCCGTCCACTCCCGCGCGGCCTCGATGATCTGGTCGTACTGCACCCCGGACGGGCACGCGGTCATGCACGCCATGCAGCCGAGGCACCGGTCGAAGAGCTCGGCCGCCGCCTCGGTCAGCGGCGCCCCGTCCAGTAGCTGGCCCGCCAGGTGGATCCGGCCGCGCGGCGAGTCCATCTCCTCGCCCCACAGCTGGTACGTGGGGCAGGCGGGCAGGCAGAACCCGCAGTGCACGCAGTCGTTCACCGCGGCCCGGACGCTTTCCCGCGCCCCGTCAGTCTCGTGACCTACCAGGGGCTCAATAGCGTCGCTGCTCAATCAGATCTCCTCAGGGAACCGGCCTGGCGACATCCGGTGGCCGGGGTCGAACTGGTTCTTGACCGCCCGCATCAGGCTCAGCGACGGGACGCTCCCGGCCATCCCGCCGCGGCCGGCGAGGGCCGCGCGCACCTCGGCGGGCGCCGCCAGCACGGCGACGCCGCCGCGCGCGCGGTCGAGCGCGGCGCGCAGCGCCGCCACGAACCCGGCGCAGGCCTCAGGAGAACCGGCTGGCGGGCAGCTCACGTACAGCACACCGGCGCCGGCGGAGCCGGCCACCGTCGGCGCGATCCCCGCCGCGCGGCCCGCCGCGTCGATCGCGTCGAGCACCTGGGCCAGCGCCGACACCCAGAACGACACCCGCACCAGGGTCCCGTCGCCGGCCAGCAGCGCCTCCGGCGCCCCCGGCGTGCCCGGCCACCACGGCGGCGGCGACTCCGACACCTCGGCCACGGACCCGGTGGCCCCGGCGGCCGCCAGCAGGTCAGCCATCCCGCGCGCCCGCGCGGCCACGCCGTCCGCCGATCCTTCGAGCAGGACGCTCACCAGCAGCGGCCCGCCGGCGGACGGGCGGCTCAGCTCCACCGCCGACGAGATCAGCGACGAGTTCGCGGCCGCGGCGACGGCGGCGCCGGCGGCGGCCACGGCACCGGGGACGAACTCCGCCCGGACGAACGCCCGCGCCGCGGGCAGCGGGTGCAGCCGGAACGTCACCTCGGTGATCAGCCCGAGCGTCCCCGCCGACCCGGCGAAAAGCTTGCCCAGGTCGTAGCCGGCGACGTTCTTGACGACCTTGCCGCCGGACTTCGCCACGGTGCCGTTCGCCGTCGCGATCGTGATCCCGATCAGCAGGTCGCGCGGCGAGCCGTAGCGCAGCCGCCGTGGCCCCGCGAGCCCGGACGCCACGACGCCGCCGGCCGTCGCCGAAGCGGGCACGTCGAGCGCGATCTCCTGCCCGGCGGTAGCGAGCAGATCCGCGACGTCGCCCATCCGGGCGCCCGCCTGCAGCCGCGCCACCAGGTCGCCGGACGCGTGCTCGAGCACCGCGTCCATCCGGGCCATGTCGACGAGCACGTCGCACCGCGACGGCGGCGTTCCCCAGCCCAGCCGGCTCCCGCCGCCGCGCGGCACCACGGCCAGCTCGTGCCAGGCCGCGACGCGCAGCACGGCCGCCGCCTCCTCGGTGCTGCCGGGCAGCGCCACGAACGCCGGCACCGCGCCCGGGCCGTCGGCGATCGCGTCGGCGGCCGTGCCCTCGCGGACGTCCGCGCACGCCTCGGCGAGCGCCTTGGCTATGGAGTCAGCTGCGTACGTTCTGGATGGATGCATTAAAAGATCTCCACACCCGCGGCCGCGGCAGGATGCGCACCACGGCGCGGGCCGGGGACCTCACCGCACAGCCGCGGCGTCGGGAAGACCTTGCCAGGGTTGCACAGGTTGGCCGGGTCGAAGGCGCACCGGACCAGTTGCATCGTGTCGAGGTCCTCGGGGCTGAACATCTTCGGCATGTACCGGGACTTGTCCACCCCCACGCCGTGCTCGCCGGTGATCGACCCGCCGTACTCGATGCAGGTGTCGAGGATCGCGCCGGACACCACCTCCGCCGCCTCGGCCTCGCCGGGCACGGCGTCGTCGTACAGCACCAGCGGGTGCAGGTTGCCGTCCCCGGCGTGGAACACGTTCGCCACCCGGATCCCGGACTCCTGCGACAGCGCCCAGATGCGGGCGAGCACGTCGCCGAGCGCGGTCCGCGGCACCACGCCGTCCTGCACGATGTAGGCGGGCGAGAGCCGCCCGACGGCGGCGAACGCGGACTTGCGGCCGGCCCAGATGCCGGCCCGCTGCACCGGGTCGTCGGCCGACCTGATCTCGCGGGCGCCCGCTTTCTCGCACAGCGAGTGCACCGTCGCAAGCTCCGCCTCGACTTCCGCGGCGGGCCCGTCGAGCTCGACGAGCAGCACCGCGGCGGCCCCCTCCGGGTACCCGCAGTGCACCGCGGCCTCCGCCGCCTCGATGGACAGCGCGTCCATCATCTCGATCGCCGCGGGCACGATCCCGGCGCCGATGATGTCGGTGACCGCGCGGCCGCCCGCCTCCAGCGAGTCGTAGGCGGCGAGCACCAGGTGCACCGCCTCGGGCGCCGGCATCAGCTTGACGATGACCTTGGTGACGATGCCGAGCGTGCCCTCCGAGCCGGTGAACGCGCCGGGCAGGTCGTACCCGTTCGTGACGCCAGTGCCGTCGCCCAGCCAGGTCAGCTCGCCGGCCGGCGTGACGATCTCCAGCCCGAGCACGTGGTTGACGGTGAACCCGTTCTTGAGGCAGTGGGCGCCGCCGGAGTTCTCCGCGACGTTCCCGCCGACCGAGCAGACAACCTGCGACGACGGGTCGGGCGCGTAGAACAGCCCGTACTGCCGCACCGCCTCGGTCACCCTGAGGTTCGTCACCCCCGGCTCCACGACCGCCCGGCGGGCGACCGGGTCGACCTCGAGGACGGCACGCATCCGGGACATGACGATCAGCACGCCCTCGGAATGCGGCACCGCGCCGCCGGACAGCCCGGTGCCGCTGCCGCGGGCCACGAACGGCACCGAAGCCTGCGCGCACGCCCGCACCACATCCGCCACTTCGGGCGCGGTGCCCGGCAGCACCACCAGGGCGGGCGTGGTGCGGTGCGAAGTCAGCCCGTCGCACTCGTAGGTGCGCAGCTCCAGCGGGTCGGTGATCACGTTCGGGGCGCCGCAGATCTCCGTCATCCGCGGGATCAGCGCGCTGGCATCGGCCACAGCAGCACCCCTTCCCTACGGCATCCGTTCGTACGCGGGGAGCGTGAGGAAATCGCTGAACGAGTCGGCGAGCGCGACCTCGGTGAACAGCGCGACCGCCTGGCCGTACCTGGCCGCGTCGAAGCTGCCGCCCGCCAGCTCCTGGATCTTCACGAGCTCCTCATCGATCATGCGCTCGACCACGTCCTTTGTCACGAGGGGGCCGTCGTCGAGGATGACGTCGTTGTGGATCCACTGCCAGACCTGGGAGCGGGAGATCTCCGCGGTGGCGGCGTCCTCCATCAGGTTGAAGATGGCGACCGCGCCGTTGCCGCCCAGCCAGGTGGCCAGGTACTGCAGGCCGACGCTGATGTTGTTCCGCAGGCCGGCCTCGGTGATGCCGCCCGGCGTCTTCGACACCGCGAGCAGGTCCTCGGCGCTCACCGCGACCTCAGGGCGCTGCCGGTCGAGCTGGTTGGGCTTGTCGCCGAGCTTGGCGTCGAAGATCTCCTTGCAGACCGGCACCAGGTCGGGGTGCGCGACCCAGGAGCCGTCGAAGCCGTCGTTCGACTCGCGGGTCTTGTCGGCGCGCACCTTCTCCAGGGCGACGGCGTTGACCTCGGGGTCGCGGCGGGACGGGATGAACGCGGCCATGCCGCCCATGGCGTGCGCCCCGCGCTTGTGGCAGGTCTGCACGAGCAGTTCGGTGTAGGCGCGCATGAACGGGGCGGTCATGGTGACCGCGTTGCGCTCGGGGAGCACGAAGTCGCGGCCGCGGGTGCGGAACTTCTTGATGACGCTGAACAGGTAGTCCCAGCGGCCCGCGTTCAGGCCGGCGCTGTGGTCGCGCAGCTCGTACAGGATCTCGTCCATCTCGAACGCGGCCGGGATCGTCTCGATCAGCACGGTGGCGCGGATCGTGCCGCGCGGGATGCCGAGGAAGTCCTGCGCGATGGTGAACGCGTCGTTCCACATCCTGGCCTCGAGGTGGGACTCCATCTTCGCCAGGTAGAAGTACGGGCCCTTGCCCTTGTCGAGCTGCTTGCGCGCGGACGCGACCATGTACAGCGCGAAGTCGGTGAGGCTGCCGGAGGCGCGCTCGCCGTCGATGAGGATGTGCTTCTCCGGCAGGTGCCAGCCGCGCGGCCGCACGACGATCGTGGCGAGCTCGGCGTCGGGCGCCAATGCGTACGACTTGCCCTCCTCAGAGGTGAAGTCGATCATCCTGTCCAGCGCGTCCTTCAGGTTGAGCTGGCCCTCGATCATGTTCGACCACAGCGGCGTATTCGCGTCCTCGAAGTCGGCCAGCCAGACGTTCGCGCCCGAGTTGAGCGCGTTGATCGTCATCTTCTTGTCGGTGGGGCCGGTGATCTCGACCCGCCGGTCGACCAGGCCGGCCGCGGGCGGCACGACCCGCCAGGTGGTGTCCTCGCGGATGTGCGCCGTGTCCGGCAGGAAGTCGAGCATCGCACCGCTGCTCAGCTCCGCCTGCCGCCTGCGGCGCACCGCCAGCAGCTCCGCGCGGCGGGCGCCGAGCGCGTCGTGCAGCGCCACCAGCAGTTCCAGGGCCTTCGGGGTCAGGATCTCGTCGTAACGCTCTCCGGCGGGCCCGGTAATCTCCACGCGCTCAGGCATGCTCAGCTCCTCCCAGCTATGGTTGTCCATCCTAGGCAACCGGCTAGCGGCCGCTCCAGACCGGCTCCAGGCCGGCTCGGCCGGTCACCGGAACCGCGGGCAGCGCGGCCAGCACGTCGGTCTGCGCGCACCAGGAATCCGGGGTCCCGCGCAGCGGGGTCACGTCGCCGCGCGTCCCGGCGGCGACCGTGATCTATCGCAGGCTTAGCGTGACCGCCCGCTTATACGCAGCACCGTCCGGCGGAAATCGCGGCGCGCCTTATTCGCTGGCGGCGCCGGCAACGCCGCAAGCGCACGGGCAAAGCAGCGGAAACCCGGAACAATGCGGGATAAGGCCATTCCGCCGAGGCGACACGCCCCTGAGCTGCGAACGGCGCACCCGCGCCGCGGAGATGTGTTAAGCTGGACAATCTGCCCGCACACAAAAGAATGCCAAAAATACTTCAGCACGAGGAGTATATCAACCAAAATGGCATTTGGTCAAATAGCGAATGGTTCCGCCGAAGCCGATAATGTCGTTAACGTCGGCAGCGACGCCGATACCGCCGGAATGCAAGATTCTCGTGCCTCTTCGCTGCGCGCGGAACAGCGGTACGTGACCATGCTCTACCGCCTGCTCGACGAGGCGCGCGAGCGCAGCGAGCAGGCGCTCCGGGACGTCCGCGGCCAAGGCGCCCCCGGCGGCACGCACCAGGCGCGGCTGGAACGCGACGTCTCCGCCGCGGAACACGAGCGCCGTCTCATCCAGCTCAGCAACACCGAGCGCGGGCTGTGCTTCGGCCGCACCGACGACGAGGACCAGGCCACGCTCTACATCGGCCGCATCGGCCTGCGCGACGACGACTACGAGCTCAAGCTGATCGACTGGCGCGCCCCCGCCGCGCGCCCCTTCTACGCCGCCACCCCACGCAACCCGGAAGGCCTGGTCCGCCGGCGCCACATCTACACCAGGCGCCGCACGGTCACCGGCCTCGACGACGAGGTGTTCAACCTCGACAAGCTTTCCGACAGTGACCGGCTCACCCTGTCCGGCGAGGCGGCGCTGATCGCCGCCGTCAGCAGCGCCCGCACCGGCCGGATGGCCGACGTGGTGGCCACCATCCAGGCCGAGCAGGACCGCGTGATCAGGTCCGGCCTGGCCGGCGTGCTTGTCGTGCAGGGCGGCCCAGGCACCGGCAAGACGGTCGCCGCGCTGCACCGCGCCGCCTATCTCCTCTACACGCACCGCCGCACCCTCGAGCGCCGCGGCGTCCTCGTCATCGGCCCGAACGCCACCTTCCTTCGCTACATCAGCCAGGTGCTGCCCAGCCTCGGCGAGACCGACGTGGTGCTGCACACCCTCGGCGACCTGTTCCCCGGCGTGCACGCGACGGACACCAGGGACCCCGCCGCGGTCGTCAAGGGCGACGAGCGGATGATCGGCGTGCTGCGCCAGGCGGTCCGCGACCGCCAGCGGGTGCCCAGGCAGGACGTGACCGTCGACGCCGACGGCACCGGCATCCCGCTGCGCCGCGCCGCGATCCTCCGCGCCCGCGACCGCGCCAGGTCGCTGCGCAGGCCGCACAACGTGGCCCGCAAGCTGTTCGTCACCGAGCTGCTCACCGAGCTGACCTGGTCAGAGGCCCGGGTGCTGGACCGCCCGTTCGCCGAAGAGGACGTGCCTTACGCCCGCGAGCGGCTCTGGGACGAGCCGGGGGTCCGCGCCGCGCTGGACGGGCTGTGGCCGCTGCTGACCCCGCAGCAGCTGGTCGCCGGCTTGCTCGGGTCCGCGCAAGCGATCAGGTCCGCCGCCGGTTCCGCTCTTACTCATCCAGAACGTACGCTGCTTGCACGTCAGAACGCCCCCGCCGCCTGGACGGTGGCGGACGTCCCGCTGCTCGACGAGGCCGCCGAGCTGCTCGGCGTCGACGACTCGGAGCAGCGCGCGGCGCGGCGCGCGCTGGAGCGGGCGCAGCGCCTCGAGGCGAAGTACGCCAGCGAGGTGCTCGACATCACCGGCATCGCCGACCTCGGCATGGTCGACGCGGAGACGCTCGCGGCCTGGAACAGGGACAACGGGCCCGCGCTGGCCACCGCCGAGCGCGCCGCCGCCGACCGGTCCTGGGCCTACGGCCACGTGATCGTCGACGAGGCGCAGGAGCTGTCCGCGATGGCCTGGCGGATGGTGCTGCGCCGCAACCCGGCCCGGTCGCTGACCGTGGTGGGCGATGTGGCGCAGACCGGCTCCCCGGCCGGCGCGACGTCGTGGCGGCAGATGCTGGACCCGCTGCTGCGCGGCCGCTGGCGCGAGGAGCGGCTGACCGTCAACTACCGGACGCCGTCGGAGATCATGGCGGTCGCGGCGGACGTGCTCGCCTCGGTCGCCCCTGGCGAGGACCCGCCAGAGTCGGTCCGTTCCGAGGGCGTCGCGCCGCGGGCGGTCCGCGTGGCGCCAGGCGGCCTCGCCGCGGGCGCCGTCGCCGTCGCCCGCGCCGACCTGGCCGAGATCGGCAGCGCCGACGACGGACGGCTGGCGGTGATCGTCTCCGACGCCCGCGCCGCCGAGGTGGCTGCGGCGATTCCCGAGGCCGTGCCGGGCGACGAGCCCGAGTCGCTGGACGCGGCGGCCGCCCTGCTCACGGTCACCCAGGCCAAGGGCCTGGAGTTCGACCGCGTGGTGCTCGCCGACCCGGCCGGCATCATCGCCCAGTCCCCGAACGGCGGCCACGACCTGTACGTCGCCATCACCCGCGCCACGCACCGCCTCACGGTCGTCTACGACGACGCCCTCCCCGACTCGCTCCGCGCCCTGGAACCAGCCGAACCCCACGCCAGCTGAACACCCGTCACGGGACAGCTACCGGGCTACCTGTCCCGCTGAATCTTCCCAAGCCAAGTCCCCGCCCAACAAACTAACCGACCGGTCGGTCTTATTTATGCTATGGTTGCCGCATGGTCGACGGGAGGATCGCGCGCGGCGCGCGGACGCGGCTGGCCGTGCTCGACTCGGCGGTGGCGCTGTCCTCGGTCTACGGCCTGGACGCGATGTCGCTGGCCAGGCTGGCGGACGAAACAGGGGTCAGCAAGTCGGGCCTGTTCACGCACTGGCCGGACAAGGAGATCCTGCAACTCGCCATCGTCGAGCACGCGGTGCGGCAGTGGATGGACGAGATCGTCACGCCGGCGCTCGCGAGGCCGCGCGGCGTTCGGCGGCTGTGGGCGCTGCACGAGGGCCGGCTGGCCTACTACACGTCTCGCGCGCTGCCTGGCGGCTGCTTCTTCGTGGCGAGCCGGGCCGAATTCGACGACCGCCCCGGCCCGGTCCGCGACGCGCTGACGACCGCCATCGACGCCTGGTGGGAGTTCCTCCAGCACGCGGCGGAACAGGCCGCTGCGCTCGGCGAGCTCCGCGCGGGCACCGACGCGGCGCAACTCGCCTTCGAGATCGACGCGCTCGGCGAGGGCGCGGTCACGTCCGCTCGCTTGCACAGCCTCGAGCAGGGCGCGGCGTTCGCGCGCCGCGCGGTGCTCGACCGGCTGCGCGCGCTGTCACCAGCGCCGCACCTGCTACCTGGGGAGTAACCGATGGAAGGCGTTATCGAGCCGGTCATGGTCCACTTCGAGGACCTGGATGCGATGGGGGTCGTGCACAACGGCCGGTACGTCCTGCTGCTCGAGCGCGCGCTGGCGGCGTACTGGACCCGGGCCGGCTGGGCCTTCGACCCGGCCTCGCCCGGCTTCAAGGACGTGTTCTTCGTGGTCAGGGAGTTCGCCATCACCTACCACGTGCCGATCACCCGGGTCGGCCCGGTGCACGTCCAGCTATGGATCGACCACCTGGGCAACACCAGCGCGGTGTACGGGTTCCGGGTGCTGTCGGCGGACGAGACCGTCACGCACGCGGAAGGGCGCCGGGTGCAGGTCCGGCTCGACCCCGGCACGCTGCGCCCGGCGGCCATCGGTCCCGAGCTGCGGGAGGCATGCCGCCCGCTGGTCCGCGCAACGGCTAGCGTGGGAATAGATGCGAGCACCGGCTGACAAAGAGACGAGCAGCGTCCTCGAGGTCCTGCGCGAGCGGCTGCGCGCGGGCAGCACACCGGGCAGCCGCCCCGACGGGCTGCGGGTAGCGCTGTCCATCGAGGGCGGCGGGATGCGCGGCGCGGTCTCGGCGGGCATGGCGCTGGCGCTGCACGAGCTCGGCCTAGTGCCGGCCTTCGACGCGGTGTACGGCGCGTCGGCGGGCGCGATCAGCGCCGCGTGGCTGCTCAGCTCCTGCCCCGAGGGCCTGCTCGGCTGGGCGGAGCCGTCCTACGCCAAAGAGCTGATCCGCTGGCGAGCGCTGCTGCGCGGCCGCCCCGTGGTGGACGTCCGCTCGCTGATCGAGGACGTGTACCAGACGCGCTGGCCGATGGACTTCGAGTCCGTGCTCGCGAGCACGGTCGAATACCACCCGCTGGCGACCGACGCGGTGACGGGCGTGTCCACCGACCTGCGGCCGCTGATCGGCGACCCCGCGGAGCTGCGGCTGGCGCTGCGGGCGAGCGCCTCGCTGCCGTTCCTCGCGGGCACCCCGGTGGTGCTGCGCGGCCGCCGGTTCTACGACGCAGGGGTCGCCGAGTCGATCCCGCTCCGCACGCCACTCGCCCAGGGCGCCACGCACCTCCTCGTGCTCCGCTCCCGCCTGCCGCTCACCGTGGCCGCCAGAGCGGACGGCGTGCCGGTGCCCCGCCCGCCGCGCTCGGTCCGGCTGCTCGCCCGCACCACGCTGCGCAAGGAGTCGCCAGAGCTGCGCGCGGCGCTGCTGACCCGCGGCCGGCGCACGGCCGCCGACGTGGCGCGCATCGCCGAGCTGGAAGGCGAAGGCCGCGCGCTGACCATCCGCCCGTCCGCGTCGGCCCCGCCAGTCAGCCGCCTGACCACCGACGGCGCCCTGCTCGCCGCCGCCCTCGAAGCGGGCCGCGCCGCGGCCCACGAGGCGCTCGGCAGCTGACGACGCGCGGGCCCGGGCACATTCCGCGGCTGCCCGGTGTTATTCAGGTGACTAGTCTCCGCGGCGGTGGCACCATCGGGGAGACGGCAGATGCTTGGAGGACGATGACGACAGCTTTCGGCGAGTGGACCGAGATGTCCGCCGCTACGGGGGATTTTGACCTGGAAGACCGGCACGCGCTGCGGCGCGTCGCGGGACTCTCCACAGAACTCACCGACGTAACAGAAGTTGAGTACCGCACCCTGCGCCTGGAGCGGGTGGTGCTGATCGGGGTCTGGTCCGACGGCTCGCTGGCCAACGCGGAGAACTCGCTGCGCGAGCTGAGCCGGCTCGCGGAGACCGCGGGGTCCGTGATACTCGACGGCCTCATCCAGCGGCGCGGCCGGATCGACCCGGCCACTTACGTCGGCGCGGGCAAGGCGGCCGAGCTAGCCGGGATCGTGGCGGCGACCGGCGCCGACACGGTTATCTGTGACGGCGAGCTGAGCCCCAGCCAGCTGCGCGGGCTGGAAGGCGTGGTCAAGGTCAAGGTGATCGACAGGACCGCGCTGATCCTGGACATCTTCGCCCAGCACGCCAAGAGCCGCGAGGGCAAGGCCCAGGTGGAGCTCGCGCAGCTGCAGTACATGCTGCCGAGGCTGCGCGGCTGGGGCGACTCGCTGTCCCGGCAGGCTGGTGGCCGGGTGGCCGGCGGCGGCGGGATCGGCACCCGCGGCCCTGGCGAGACCAAGATCGAGACCGACCGGCGCCGGATCAGGACGCGGATCTCGAAGCTGCGCGGCGAGATCTCCGGGTTCAAGACCGGCCGTGAGGTACAGCGCGGCCAGCGACGGCGCAACGCGGTGCCGTCGGTGGTGATCGCCGGGTACACCAACGCGGGCAAGTCCAGCCTGCTGAACGCGCTGACCGGCGCGGGCGTCCTCGTGGAGGACGCGCTGTTCGCCACGCTGGACCCGACCGTGCGCCGGGCCGAGACGCCGGCCGGGCGCCCGTTCACGCTGACCGACACGGTCGGCTTCGTCCGGCACCTGCCGCACCAGCTGGTGGACGCGTTCAGGTCCACGCTTGAGGAGGCCGCCCAGGCGGACCTGGTGCTGCACGTGGTGGACGGTTCGGACGCCGACCCGCAGGCGCAGATCGCCGCGGTCCGCGGCGTGCTCGCCGAGGTTGGCGCGGCAAACGTGCCCGAGCTCGTGGTGATCAACAAGGTCGACGACGCCGACCCGGTGACGCTCAAGGCCCTGCAGCTGCGCGAGCGCGGCTCCGTCCCCGTCTCCGCGAAGACCGGCGAGGGGCTCGGCGAACTGCGCGCCGCCATCGAGCAGGCGCTGCCGGACCGCGACCTCGCGGTCCGGGTCAGCGTGCCCTATACCCGGGGTGACCTGATCGCGCGGGCGCACGCCGCCGGCGAGGTCACTCGCGTCGAGCACGGCCCCGACGGGACCCTGCTCGAGGCTCGCGTGCCCCCTGAGCTGGCCGCGGAACTCGAGCGATTTCCGGTCCTCGGCACGGCCAGCTCCGAGTTAGCTGAGCTTTTGTAACAGGGACTTGTCTCCGACCCCCCGGGTGCAATACCGTAACTGAACCGATATAGAAACAACGGGTGCGCAACGCGTTGCCAAGAACGCGAGCGCGCCGTTCGTATTACTTGGTAAGTATGGGAAAGTACGGTCAGCGCCGACGTCTACACAGCATGGCAGGTGGCCGATCATGATGGCTGGAACCCAGATGTGCGGTTCCCGGCACGCTAGGACACGCCGATGACCGCCCGCTTGCTGACCAACATCGGCCGGCTGTGGACCGGGTCCGAGATCCTCAGCAACGCCGCCATCGTGACCAGCGACGACCGAATCGCCTGGGTCGGCCCTTCCAACGAACTCCCGCGCAGCGTCCCCGGCGTCGTCGACGACATCGTCGACGTCGACCTGGTGGAGAACCTGGGCGGCGGGCTCGTCACGCCCGGCCTGATCGACGCCCACACGCACCCGGTCTACGCGGGCAACAGGTACGCCGAGCTGGCCATGCGGTCCAGCGGGCTGTCCGACTCCGAGATCACCGCCGCGGGCGGCGGCATCTCGTCCACGGTGACCGTGACCAGGGGCACCGACCCCTGGACGCTGTGCAACAACGTCCGTGAGCGGCTGGGCCTCTGGCTGCAGTCCGGCACCACGACGATCGAGGCGAAGACCGGCTACCACCTGACCAGGGACGGCGAGCTGGCCGACGTGCGGATGCTCCGCTCGCTCGAGGAAGAGCCGGGCATGCCCCGGGTGCACGTGACGTTCATGGCCGCGCACACGGTGCCGCCGGAGTACTTCGGCCGCCGCAGCGACTACATCGACGCGGTGGGCGCCTGGTGCGCGGACGCGGCCGCCGTGGGCGCCGACAGCGTGGACGTCGACTGCGAGGAAGGCCGGTTCAACGAGGACGAGGCCCGCTGGATCCTCAACGCGGGCCGCCGGTCCGGGCTGCTGCCGCGGCTGCACGCCTGCGGGCACACCCACACCGGCGCGGCACGGGTCGCGGCGGAGATGGGATGCGCCTCGGCTGACCTGCTGAACGCGGCGACCGACGACGACGTCGCGGCGCTGAGCAGGGCCGGGGTCTCCGCCGTGATCTGCCCAGGGTCGGCCCTGCACCAGGGCGTCACACCGCCGGTCCGGTCGCTGCTCGACAAGGGCGTCGCGGTCGCGCTCGGCTCCGACCACACGCCGGGCGGCGTCGGCATCACCTCGATGCCGCTGGTGATCGCGATGGCCGTGTCCTACCTCGGGATGAGCGTCACCGAGGCGCTGCGGGCCGCCACCCTCGGCGGCGCGCACGCGCTGCGCGCCCCCGACCGCGGCGCCATGGTCCGCGGCAGGCTGGCCGACATCGTGCTCTGGGACGCCGACCACGAGGGCGCCTTCGCCTGGAACTACGGCCTCGTGCCCCGCCGAGTCTGGCGCGGCGGCGACCCCGCCACGGCCTAACCCCGGGCCGCACCCCCCCTTACCCAGCCGGCTCTCTCGCGCCTGCGAACCCACCCCGCGTAGCGCCGTTCCCGTCTGCGGACCTGATAACAGCAAGAAGCCGATCGGCTGCCGGGCAGCCGCACGGCGCAGGGCGGGGA
>Ga0335075_10003192_pt1 | contig 26133 bp, 25 predicted proteins | sample Lox_Sample_24_FD_206723 | JGI IMG/M metagenome (GOLD analysis project Ga0335075, IMG submission 206723) | Soil microbial communities from Loxahatchee National Wildlife Refuge, Florida, United States - Lox_Sample_2.4 | ecosystem: Environmental > Terrestrial > Soil > Wetlands | place: USA...
CGACCCGCAATTTGTACACCAACAGATCTCTCCACAAGACGCCCATCCTATGATGTTCATGGTATCAATCGTTCTAGTTTTAAGTTGACATTAGCAACAACCTGCTCTCCAAATACAGCCACCGACTCCAATGCACGGACAATTTGGGAACCACATTCATCCGCAAGTAATTCGGGATTCCATGACTCCATTCTCAGATACGGCGAGCGAATATTCTCTTGACGATGGACAGGAAGGATTGCACTTGGTCGATATCTCGACATCAGGCTTTGCTATCCCTACAAGTCATTATATGCCATTACCGCGATCTCATCCTATGCACCCTATGCAAGGACGGACATTTTATGAATCGCCTGTGTTCGAAGATGAGGAATATGAACGCTCACCCTCTCCAGGAGGTCGGGAGCAAGTGAAGCGGCCTCTCAATGCGTTTATGCTTTATCGGAAGGATAAACAAACTGAGATCCCAACGAGCAACCACCAGTCTGTATCTCGGATAATAGGAGCAATGTGGAAGAGCGAATCGGCAGACGTCAAAGCGAAATACAATGGTCTGGCGCAGAAAGAACGCGAAAGACATCGTCAACTCTATCCGGGTTACAAATATAGTCCCAAAAAACGAATCAACAAGGACAAGAAAGTTAGGAGGACCATGAGTCAAGCTGCCCATGTAAAACGTCAAGAGGAAGAAAAGGCAATCTTGCGTCAATTGAATAAACGAGCGAAATCCGAAGGCAGCTTTGCTCGACCTCTTCCAGAATTTCTTCCATTGCCAAAATCGAAACAGAATTCTCTCGTCGACGACAAACGCAAAGCGAAAACTCCCGTTCCTGAATCAGCACCGCGAATGGTCCAGCAAATACCTAGATCTCACTCGGCTCAACCTCCTTCCGCTCAAGATTACTCGAAATTCACATCCAATCCGTCCCCTCAACTCAATCTCAACGAAGAGTCTGAAGAAGCTCTCAATATTCCTCAAGGATTTCAAATGATGTCTCATATGCCTGAGCATTACGACTTCTCGTATCCACTCGATTACAGCCACATTCAGCAAAACGGGACAGCATCTACAGATGCCAACTTCGATTCAGACACCGACTCATTCAGTCGCGAGTTCTCTGCAGCCCCCGACGATCTTGACTGTTCGCCTGATGAGTATACCCCTTTCGAGGAAAGCCAATTGTACGGTTCATTCGCAAGTCACGAAGACATTGAAATCTTCCGCATGAACAGTCCCTTTGCTGTAGAACAAAAATCATCGGAATTCGATCCCAGAAGTAATAATCCTCGTGTAACGAATATATTTTCGGAACATTGGAGCAGGGAAAGTACAGTCAATCCCCAAGCATTACTTGCGCAACCGGATAATGAATAATATACATGTTATTTTGGTGGAGTTTTGGCACAGGTTTGATGGTTGTTAAAAGTAATCCAAAGCAGAATTGTAATCTAGATTTTATATTGGGAATTGGGGTGTCGAGTTTCTATGCTGCATATTTATCTCTAGCCTTTTCTCAATTTCATAGGGGCGCGTGGGTAGACTGTCGGGATCTCTTTTTACATCTTACATACATTATGGGTATAATTGAGCTTATTTCCTTGTAGAGTCAATTCTCTTCTTCGCACCGTGTTCTATGCGGAAGCCTTCAGATCACGACGAAGGTGGATTTTCTTAATAACGAGCAAGAATATATTTTAACAATATAAATTGAATTTTTTTGGTGCCCGTCAGTGTTTCCAACTGACAGAACTATTTACAGTATACCCGCTGAACGCTAGAGGGTCTGCTATGCAGACAAGAAAATCCAAGACTATATATATAATGCTCATAACAATGTAGCTCTTTTGAAGGCCGTCAACACGGTACAAACCTCGGCAAGTCCATACCATCCCAAGCAAAAGAAAACCAAGTAATAAAAGGGGAAAGATCAAAATCACAATGTACGTAGCCAAGTTCAGAAAGAAACCTTAACAATTGAATCCATCCTTAATTCTCACCATCCTCCAATGGAGATGCTCCAAGCTCGCAGGCCCGGTCCTTCCAATAGGAGACAAGAGTCCTAAGATTGGCAGCTTCTTTTTCAAGAGTGGCAATCCTGGCTTTGTCTTCTGCTTTCTCTTCCTGTTTGCGGGCACGAGATCGTTGAGCGGCTACCGTATTCCGTCGACGTTTTTCAACGATTGCGGGATCTTCGCCAGTGACAGGGATACGACGCTTCGTGCAAAGGGTGACGGCAGGTTGAGGAGTAGATGGAGTTGTGGTAGCGGGAGTGATTGGAGTGAAGGGGGTGGCCGAAACTTTCCTCACAGGTTTAGGAGCCGGTGCAGCTTTACGAGTTTTACGAGCTGTAGGAGGTGAAAGTTCGGGAGTAGGAAGAGGCTCAGGTTTGACTGAGAGTTGTTCCTCTTTGACGTTGGGGATGGAGAATTGTTGGGGAGATGCTGAAGTGACGGTTGCGGAGTTGTTTTTGAAGAGCGAATACGGAGCAATCGAATCTTCTGCTGCAGCCCCAGTGAATAAGGGAGTCTGTTGCCATTCGTCTGGTGCGACAAGGAGGTCGCCATAGATGTTGAAATCTCCAGCGAACGAAGACGTGGCATGTAGATAAGAATCGATTTGAGCGAGGTCGATAGATGGTGAGTCAGTTCCGGTCATGAGAGTATCGGTGGTGAAATTTGTAGCGTTGGTATGAGGAGTGTAGAGGAATGAAGAGTCATCTTCAACATCGCCAACCAAACACTCATCAAACATTTTCTTCATTGCGGCCTCTGGCGGATTAGAGAAAGGATATGAGTCAAGAATACCAGAGACAAAGTTCGAGGTAGCAGTAGAAGAATCGAACTTGTGAGAACTGGAGACAGAACGAGACATCGAAACAGGAGACAAGGTATTCGCTGGAGTGTGTAGTAAAGGTGAAGTAGAAACCGTAGAGTTTGAGACCAATAGTGGGGTTTTAAATAGCGTAGGCGACTCTTTAGAATCGCGCGTGGAAGTGGGGGCGGTAGAATTATTATGTCTGAATAATGGACTGCCGGTCACAAATTTCACGCCGTCTGCCGATAGGACGGGAGCTTCTTTGGCAGTGCTGTTGATGTTGAAGTCGGTGTTGATGGGAACCCCAAAGACACCACTCGCCGCCTCCAGCGGCTGCGGGGTAATTGGCCATGGAGGGGTCATCATACATGCTGGTTGATTTGGAGACTGGCAAGGGTACGACGGATTCCTTGGTAAACTTGGACATTGCGATTCAGATAAACGCGTGATCGTGAAAGAGGAAATTGGGAAAATTGAAAGGGTTGAAGGTTTAAGTTGCTGCTTTGTATCGGACCGCCAGTAGTAGTCCGATGATTTACTGTGTACGCTCGTAAACTCTCGATCCGCTTATGTCAAGACTATAAGACGGAAAAAGAATCGATGGGAAGAAGTAGAAGCCGACTAATCCGTTCTTAGTTCGGCTGAGAAGCTTGTGGTGGTGAAAAGGTTTGTGTGGTTTGTAAGTTGCTTATTCGATCGATTTGTTGTAGATGGTTGATTGAAACTGCCAGACAACAGTAAACAGTGTAGTGGTTATTGAATGGAAGAGACTTTGGCGATGTTGCCGTGGACTAGAGTAGTCTTGAGTTGGCTCGTTGGGTTGGTTTAGTTTCTGATGATAACTGAAGAGAAAAAAAGTGGGCGATGGTTCCGATTATAATGGCAAAAATGAAATGGCTAAGTTGAGCGCACGTAGGTTAAAAGCGACAGTCCAAACTTAAATCGAGGGTAACGGAAGTTTGACAGTGGAGCCAATCATATTCTCGAACTGGCTGTGAGTCAGACTTTGAGAGGAATGTTTGAGCTGGCAACCACTGGGCACAGACAGCAGAAATTTCGGCAGAGGGCGGAGGTGATAGGGCAATTCAAAAAAGTAAAAAAGAAAAAGCTGCCCACATTTCTTAGCCTCAATCCGCTCAGCCGCGCATCTCTTCCTGCTGCCTTTTCATTTCATAGTAGCACAAGCCTTTTTTGGCTTTTTCTTTTATGCATCTACCAACGAGAAATAGCTAATAGCTCTTTCTTCCCCGTCTAGTTCTCCCAGGCGTTGATTTGGTGATGAAGAACAGAGTTTCGCTTTTCTTCAGCTGCAGAATTAAATGGCCAATCTGGGAAGATTGCTCGCACTTCATTTTATGGGATCAGCTTCGTGGGGCACAAAAGTCTAATTGGAGCGAACACGTTGGGTTGGGTAATGACGCGCGATTATCCTGATTGCATTATTAATTGATACGGAAATGTGACGCGTCGGAACACGTTAACGTCCTCCCGCTTAGAAACCAATAATTTCTCCGTCTGGTCGTGTTCAGACTTCTTTCTGCTCCTCTAGGCATCTTTTCCTTTTTCAACTCCACGACTGGCTGGCAGCAGTCTGCAGCAGGTAACTGGACACGTGGACAAATCCTTGATTTTATTCCGCTTGTTTTCAAATTTCAAGTGTGCTTTCCCACCTTCCTAAATTGCCCTGCCGGCCTTCCTCCGAAGATTGCATAGATGCGCCGCCAATGAAAATTCTCGACCCGACGTTGCGACCCGCCTTTCCGCCCAGACCTCCTTCTAATAATACATATAATCTCTATGCACTTTTTTCACGACGGGCTTTGTCTCCTGCGCAGATCCTTAACCGAAACTTTTAAGGTTTGCTGAGAATCACCGCTTCGTATTGCGTTACATAGCCACTAATTTAAACTCCGCCTCCATATCTATTCCGCTCTGACCGGTTTTCTCTCAATCAGCTGAGGCCAATGTCATTACGAGTAGCGCTCGAAACACCGACCTTTCAGAGAGGCGAAAACGAAATGGATTCAACTAGAACAATTGGATAAGGTTTGCGCCGAAGAGAACGGTGCATGAGCGCAACTGGGCGCAACAGCACCCACATCTATCCCAAGCCCTGTCGCTCTCCGCCACTCAAACGTGGCATGATCTCACTACGTGTGCTCAGAGCCAACTCCGACTTTTCAATTCATGGGGGGCTGGGGGTTTGGATCAGCCCCCACAAAACAATTACAGGCTAGAAATTATTTTAAATACAAGAACATTATTCTGAAACTCTTACAATTAAGGGGATGAGCTAAATATACTTCCCTTTTGTGATCTTCAATGACTGAATTGGTTAGTGCTTATGATGATAATCCCCAATACATTCCGCTTCTGCAGTGGCCGCCTAACCAGGTTGACTCTGTCCGTGTACTGCCGTCGTGTACAGAAAGAATATATGTATAACGGTACTAGTTGACACGAATCTGATAAAAGGCTGTAAATTCATTTTCGCGTAGCGCCGCATCAACCCGAACTAGCATTCGGCAATTCGCAATCGGGTCCTCGTCCAACAGTTGTCAATGAGTCTGTTGTTAACTTTAAGCATGCTGTCCCTCTCGCGGGAAGGTGAGGCCTAGGGATTGCTTTGGATAAGACTGGAAAGGAAAGGCATGAGAATCCTGCAGCCGGATTTGTCCTGGAGTGGGCCTGATACCGGGTGAGAACTTTCGGGTGTGGCTCTGAATAACACTTACTCATTCGTTAGCATGCGACACATATGCATTAAGACGTCGCAATACCACATTTGGAAGGGATTTGCATTTGGCATTTAACCTATTTTGTATGTCGTGGCTTCACGAGAATTTAGCTGTATATTTGCACAACTTTTACAGAGATTACTACTTCTGACTCCTTAGCCGTTGGCTTGACACAATTATTTCCACGTAGCCGGAGTTACATTAGCTAGTAACGTTGACGCTTTGATCAGTGACCATGGTTGACAACTCTTTTCGGCACAGATTTTGGATCTGATCAGATGCGATGTAGAGATCTCACGCGCTCTGATTGGATCAAACGTTTCTGAATGCTTATGTCATTTATACTGTAAAAGGCAGGTGGCTTATGCGTCACTTTTCCGCGAATCGCACTCCTTCACAAAGAGAAAAAAATCAGAAAGGCTAAATATAATTGAGAGTTGCTCACTCACCACTTAACCACCACGCCCTCACCCCCCGTCAAACGCACCATCCTCCATCGCAATAACCTTCCTCATCTCCCTACATCTACGACTTATCCTGCCATCACTGTTTGTTGCTACTCTTTCCACTCACGTCTGCTCGATCGCTGATCACATTCCACTAACCGCCATCACTCAACGCCTCCTGAGTTGCCTTCAGGGCAACCCGTCACCCCTTTTCCATCTGTCGACTTCATCCCCCGTACCCCTCAATAGCGACGATCGCCGGGGAGAGTCCCCGAGCACCTTTCGACAATGACCGATCCCTCCGAACCACCTCTCTTGGACAAAATAAGAGGCATGTGGGAGTTTGCCTCCACAATCCAGTTCCTCTACCTCTTCTTTGACATGTTTGGTCTCGAAGATGTGGATGTAGAGGTAACGCTCTTCGTCGTCAGATCTAGAACAGTAAACTGACATTTGCAAAATAGGTTTTTGAGGAAGAATTAGTCGGTGTCAAGGAACCAAAGCTGATTCCTTTGATTCGATTAAAGCTATTACAAGGATTATCCGGTAATCGATCCATTAGGTATTTCCCACAATATTTTATCCTAATTCTAGCCTCGAAAATTTGGATGAGTTTTGTAGGAAGCAGTTTATGAAACGCAAGCCAGATGCTAACCCTTTTGGTGATGAAGAAAACCCAACTGCATGGAGTGAACTAGACGTCTTTGCTCAGGTTTGTCGCATTCCGAGCTCGAGTTGACGTAGATTCGCGTTTTGCGGCAGCTTTGTACTTGGCAACTCGAAAACCCTGAACGGTTTAGGGAAAGAGCCGATGTAAAGGACTCGGAACAAGTTGACTGGGTATGTGTGAGGCACATGTCTGATCTAATTACAGCGAATATTACCGATAGGGTGGGACGCAAATGACAACTCCTACTATCTCCTTGACGATAATCGCCTGTACTACCGAGAACCTCCGGTAATACCTGAAGATCCATACCCAAGAAAAAGATTTCGAGGGAAGAAGCGGAAGAGAGGTGCTCGAAGAGTGGTTGAATCCGACGACGAATCTCAAACAGCGACAAATGGAGTTGAGTTTGACGAGGACGCAACGTGGCATGTCCAATGTATCACCATGGATGATTTCAATGACTTTTTGACAAAACTGAAAAAATCACGAGACCTAAACGAGAAAGCTCTTTATCGCCATCTCAATGAGAATGTAATGCCGCAATTGATAGAAGAGGAAAAAGAACGGGAACGGCAGAGGCAGATTCGTGAACAAGAATATCTCAAGGAACAAGCTTACGCCGCTCGCAAGCGATCAAATCGCCTGGTCCAACGGGAGGAAGATCGAAAATTGATGGCAGAGAGAGAAGCAGAAATGGCTAAATTGCAAGCTGAGGAAGAAGAGCGTAGACGCGAGCTTGCGAGAATTAAGAAACTAGAGCAAGAACGTGAGGCACGACTCCAGCTGCGTGAACAGCGACAGCGCGAGAGAGAGTTACGTATCCAGCAACGTGAAGAGGAGAAGAGAAAGGCTTTGGAGGAAGCTGAACAGCCAGGACAACAAATTAAGTTGATATTGAAGATGCCGGAGTCACCAGCTTCTGCCAAATTGACTGCCAGACAACAGGCGCTTGAGACTCAACGCCCTCCCTCGGAACCGGAATCTAAAAAGGAGGAGGAATCTTGGTTCTTTGATTGTCTTTGCGGGAAACACGGCACTAACTATGTACGCCCTTACTGAAAAGATTTTCTAACAAACAGGATGACGGTGGGTACACTGTTGCTTGTGAAAGGTGTGAGATATGGCAGCATGTTGACTGTCTACCTGATGCTACGGATAGATATGAGTTGAATCTCCGGAAGGATGCTCCGGAAGGAACTTATCCTGAATACGAATTTATCTGTAATCGATGTCGGAAGAAAGCAAAGGAAGCCAGCAAGGCTGAAGCGATCAAGACAAAGGAGCAGCTTCGTAAAGAGAGGGAAAGGGAGATCAATCGAGCCAAATATGAAAGACGGAAGGCTCGTGAAAAAGCCAAAAAGGAGGAAGAACGGAGAAAACGTGAAGAAGAAGAAAGACTTGGCATCGTGTCGACAACCCCCAATGGTCAGATGACCGAATCTCCTTCCGGTGAGATCCGAGTACAGCCTCACCGCCCTCCGCTTCTTGACTCTCCCCTCCAACTTCCGATCACACCTACCCAACCTTATACTACCCCTCCCTATCCTGCCCATCTGTCTTATCCGGCTCCAAGGCCTGTGTCCTACCCGGCACAGCCGCCTTCCGTGGCGCACTCATCCTCATTACCACAGAATGGCAATAGTGTTTCCATTGGCCAATATCCAGAATCGTCTCAAAGGCCCATCCCACCGCACCACCATACTCTCCCCCCTGCGCCGTATTCCGATCGTTCTCCCCAGCCTTCGCTATACTCATATGCGAGCCAACAAATGCCTCAGAACCAAAGTCCACAGTCTCAGCAAATTCGTCCTCCTATTGCTCCCTACTGGTCACTACATACTACCAATCAGCCAGCTCTTAATGGACACAGTTTTAGCCCGGCTCACTCTCACTCTCCACCCTATTCAAACGGCGTCACTTCTCTTCAGTCACAGACTACGAATATCGCAACGTCCCCTCCGCAGAACCTACAGAACAATGTGTCGGGTCAAAGTAATAATTTGCCTCCTCCAATAGTACAACAACAACATCGCCCACATCAGGCTCCTATTCAACCACGCCCATCACACTCACCTGAAATAAAACAACTGCCATCCCATGGCCACTCATATCCTAGGCAGGTCTGGTCAACCGTTCCGAATGAGATGACACCGTCGGGTCAACGAGTTCCGGCTCCAATTCAGCCGCGACCTGCGTCTCTCTCTCAGAGTCCAGTTGCAAATCATTCACCACTGGTCTTATCTAACAGGACTCAGATGGCAGCTCAACCTACCCCGACGTCTTCACATTTGCCAAATCAGCAGAGTTTCCCCTCAGTGCCTGTCACCGATCCTCAACAATCTGGCGAAAGTGGTAAGCGCGTGGCGGAGAAAGCATTAGATACAGTTCTCAAGGCGGGGCCTGTGGAGACATTAGACAAGAAAGGTTCCGATACGACTCAGCAGAGCAGCTTGATTCTCAATGGAGCAGTAACCGACGTTGTAGAACAAGATGGCGATGGTCCTGGAAAATTAGCAAAAGAAAATCAAAGGACGAAAATGTCCTTTTTGCTAAACTAGAACTTGTCGATAGTTTTGGACAATTAAGTAGCAGGCAAGGTCGGTATTCCAAGTACAAATCATAATTCCTGTGAAGTTCACGATTCTTTACATGAGAAGAGCATCCATTATATCTAAGATGTGGTTTGGATAGCATATACATCCACATTCCATTAATACACAGACGTACCGTGTCGATACCCGATCATAAACAGTGAAACCACGCCCAGACGACCCTTTCTAAGCACTACACTGTAAACAAATCTAATTTCCGTTGTTCAAATGAACACCCAACATTTCCGTAAAAAATTCAACGCCGTCATCCCCCATTCCCTGTCCCAAATTCATAGAAACATCGATACCTGTCCCTGAAAGATTCATATCCCCAAAAAATTTATCCGGATCAAATTGGCGGATTGCGTCGGGAGTTTCAGTATTCGGACTACTATCTGAACTGAGTGCCTGGATAGAGGCGCTTCCAGTGGCACTTGATGTGCTTTGACCCGTCGGTGTAGTAGCATTGAGACTGTTGCTTCTGGACGACATGTAACTGAGTCTATCGACACCCCGGACATCAAACGGGACATGCGGGGTGCTCATCCAATCGTTGTTCGACATCTGAGGATTCATCATAGGTGGAGTCGTTCCCGAGGGAGTAGTCTTTTCACTGCCTTTCGACTCGGTGGCGGCAATGTTATTGAAAATCTACAGTCAGGCACGAAGGGCAGGCAGGGAGTACATGGCATTCCCCATAGCCAACACTGACATCATATGGTCGAATACTGATAACTTTCTCCAAACCATTCAAATCCGCCTCCAATTGCATAAGGAAATGTCCTGCCAGCGGAACATGTTCAGTAAAACTTTGAAGTGCAGCAAGCATCATAGTCAAATCGGACTGGAGAGATTCTCGTGATGGGCCATTTGCGGGGGGTGAAGGAGGGGTCGGCTGTCTTAGCATCTCAACAAACACTCTTGCGCCAACGTAGATACAAAATGAGGTGTAGGCGCATTGCATTGTCACGTGGACATTGGCCGTTCCTCGTATAGTTGCTGCAACCTCGAGGGCTCCCATGTGACACCGTGACGCGAGATCGCTAAGACGAAGGGGAAGTTCAGTCAGTTGAGACTTGTACAACGCTGCTTGATTGAGCAGCACGGAAGAAACAGAGAGTAGATTCTGTAGAAAAGCAGCCTGCATGTTCATACTTCCAGGAACATACTTGAGATGTTGAGGGATGCTGAATTGGATAGTCGCAAGAAGATTGTCGAGGTCACGATGACGAGTGAGATAATCCTTATCATGGTGAGGTCTGTTGACGTGCAAATTAAGTCGGCCCAAAAAAGCCGTGATGCGAGCTATGGCAGCCATAGCGCCTATCTTATTGCGGTTGCCAGAAGATTTCGATGACGGGTATAGAGATTCTCCCGTGTTTTCACTGATAACACCGATCTAAAAGGTCAATCAAATTTATAAGAAATGAACATACGCCAGCTTGATATTCATCTTCGGATCCCGGTAGAAAAGTAGTAATATCGTCTTCATGCAAAGTTGCTGCCCAACCTGTTCCAAGACTGGCAAATTTGTCCAAAATGAAAGCCGCCCAAAAGGTCCGCCTCCTTTCCTCTTGATCAACCCAATCCCTTGGATCAGACAGAGTCTGTTTACAAAACAAGTGAGGTTCGTCGAGTCTCAACAAGTTGAAATAGACCGCCATTCTTGAGGCTCTCCCGCAATTCATCCAGGCATGGCCGAAAATGGCATGGATAAACTCAAAATAGGAAAGAAGAACAAGTGTTTGAAGAGTAGAGATCCTGTGAGGCTTAAGAGAATCGAGGGTGGTCTCTAGAAGATCTGTCAAAGATCGTCGAGCACGAGTGTAAAATATGTCCTTGTATGATCGTAAAGTTGCATCGGTAGAAACAGAAGCGCCAAGGGCCCATACGGCGTAGCGGAGACACACCGGCACACCGATATTAGGGGGGAGCTGTAGTTGAGACACAAATCTGCCGCGATGCAGGAAGGGGAGCATAGGATGTGCTTTCTCGAAATACGTATCTACTCTAACCACAATCAGCTTGAAATCAAGAGGAACTTGTACAGCCTGTTTGTGACATCTTCTGGCGGCAGCTCTTCAGTGATTCCCAAGCTTACCAGATCCCAGGCCCATTGATTATTCATGGAATTCCCATTGGCGCTCTGGGTATTCGTGTCATTGGCAAAGAGAGGAAATGCGTTGAGGTTGATGTCGTTGGAATCGTGACGAGATAGATCAGGAAAAACGGGTTGTGTCGAAAACAGGTTGTTGGCAATATTGGCATCAGAAGAGGAATTGGATTGGAAAGAAAATTGATTCAGAGCTGCAGGTGCGGCGGACGCCGGAGTTGAAAGTGTTTCGAACGGTAGCGGCGAGATCCCGGGAGGAGTGGGCAGATGACTACCAGAGGACGGTGAAGTCGATTGCTGAGTTTGGTGAGTTGCGAGCAATTTCTCGAGTTGTGCAAGCCTCTGTTCAAGAGTCTGAGATTTCTGTTCAAGCTTCTTGACATAGCCTTGCTTCGGGCCAGATTTCTTCCTGGTTTCTTCATATCCACTTGATCAATCAGTAAAGATCAAAAAATTGAGGAATTACCAGGCATGGCCCAGTCTTGCGCAGCTTCCGCACTTTGGTCTTGCAGAATCACATTTGAGCTTCCGTTTGCGACAGACGAGGCATGCTGTCAATCGCTTTTTATCTTCCGGTAGAGCAGTACTTGTCGGTGTCATTTGGGGCACTTGAGTATCGACGGTAGACGACGTTGTAGATGGAGACTTTTGTACAGAAGGGGCAATATTCAGATGCTGCTGTTGAGAAGCGGGCGGAAATTGAGACAAGAATTGACCAGAACGAGCAGGATCCATGTACCTGCTCTCAAGTGCTCAGTATGAAGGAAATGATGTCCTTAACTCCAGAGATGAGTCCGACAAAGGTGTGGAAACGAAGATTTTTCGAAGAATTGGACAGGATGTTGAGGATGAGAAAGAGGGAGGACACGTACAACACGCAGTGGGCGGATATTAGTGATAAACGCAAGTGAATGAAAGGGTAATCAATCACGGGTAACACAGCCTGCCTGGCTGAATTCTTGCAAGCCTAGCCTTATTTTTCGCTTAGTTAGGTCCTACCATTTGCATATCTTCAGCTGTTTGACGGCATTGCGACAGATTAACCGCCACTACAGGGCTTCCTCGTGCACTGCAGATGATTCCCAGCCAACCAAACGAAAATTGTCGAATCGACTGCCGTTTTCGTCAGTATTTCCGTCGGCCCAATTTGTCTCTCCGCTCCGACTCTGTCCAATCATGAGTGCTTATGTACTCAAGATGTCTGCATCATGCCGTGATCTGGCCATCAAAACGGGTTGTCTGACCGGTCTGGCCAATCACCCCACTGTTGCGCGCACGGCCTCTGATTAAAAATCCAACTTTGCCCAGTCTGTCTCATGCCTTCAACAGCAAGCGGCCCGTATCTCCGAGATATCTCCGATGGCCACGTTGCACTTTGCACTTACTGGCTGGGCTGCAAATGATGCTTGCTCCTCGCGTGGCATTGCGCGAACCGTGACTGCAAACGGTTTTGGCGGTCAGTGACTGCTTTCCTCGCCCCTTGGCGGAGACCTCGTGAGTTCTGGCGTATCAAAGCTAATCCAATGCAGATTCGCGACCGCTTTCAAATTGAGAATTTCGATCTGATCCAGACACCAGCTCGTGTCTCTAGCAATGCTTCGGCACGGTTAACTATAGTGTGTGCTAATTGCTTAATTGGATGAAAGTATCATAAATTAATTAAAACACATATCAAATCTCATCAAATATCCTATGCCCTGTACACACATAAGCTATCTGTACCAATATTCATTACAAGACAACGCATAAATGAATATCATAATAATAACGCAAAAGTCAAAGTTAATCATGCACCCAGTCATGGGAAGAAAATGGAATTGTGTCCTGGAGGCTGTCCATTTCAGCAGTCTGTTCACACGATATGAGTAACATGTATTGAGGCCAACGTACCGTGGTGAATTGGTCAAACGAAGTCGAAAATAGTTCGTTGCCGCCTGAGACATTCGACATGCTTGCCAGCGGAGGTAAAGAATCTTCTACCGAGACGTCTGCACAATAAGCATACGAGATTGCAAGCTTCTAGATCTGACCTGCAGAACTGCGCAAATTCGACATGACCTGGGACAGTCTTGGCAGCATGGGCTCCGTCATCGTTCCCGGATAGCGAGATTCCAGAAACAACACCAAGTCAGACAGTTTGCCGTTCTTGATCTGGGTCCACCTAAGGTTTTCTATAGCTGGGCTACTGTTGCTGGCGCCTCTCAATCTCTTCTTCAACGACTGACGAGTCTTGAACTCCAACGCAAAAATTTTGTCACCGCATTGTAAGTTTTTTTGACGACACCGACGGCAGGTTTCATTCTGATTTGATTCATCATACTGGCACTGTGACATTAGTACTCGTTTTAACCTCGATTCACCTTCTTCTTCGTGCTGCGACAATTGTAACACTTGGGGTGGCCAGCCGCACCGAACCTATTGTTCCCGGTCCGAGAGGGAACAGTAGAGGGTGTGACACTTGCTAAGTCTTCAGAATGAGGGGCTGGAAAATAGGGTTGAAATGATTGAGGGGGTTCCGGTGGTACTAGATTGCCGAGCTGCTGATAATTGTAATTGTAGGAAAGATTGTTATAAGATGCTTGCACGAGATCTCCCGCCACGTAAGGCGGCGATGGGGTTTCCCTGCATACGTCAGACACCGATGGCAGAAAGGGTGGATACCAAGTCACAGGCGTCGGAATATGGGTAAAGCTGGGGGTCGTTTGCGTTGACGGCTGTCCCCCATTCCCACGAAAGAAGAGCGGAGAACGCCGAGGGGAGACATTATGTGGATGAGTCACCAGGATCTTTCATTTATCGCAGCAACAGGGCTGCGATGAAGGCTCGAGTTATGATGGATGAAGTCTTTGAAGTCCTGTCGGAAACCGTAAACAGGGGCCTGGTAGAGGACTAAATACAACTGATTCAATACTGGCGAACTGAGTAAAGTCGACGTGGGTGATCTTATCAAAGGCAACGAACAGACATACTCTGAAGTCTAACTATGATCCGAGGAATATACCATAGTCAGCAGACCCGACTAGGGCGCAGTTCGCTAATTTTCGTGACGTGGATTCAGAGGTGCCATCCACGTTTTCATCCAGAGTTGTTTGCGGATTGAAAGTTTTCCAATTTGTCTTTGCCATCCTCCCTACCACCTTACTAGCAGCTGCTCGCTGAGGTAATCTGCAGGCTGACGCGGCCAAAGGGTCCAAACTAACTTTTGCTAATTTGGGTGGGCCGCTTTGCCAACCTAGCGTCAAATAAGCTTTATAGCGAAAAACGGACGTAGAACGACTAGTTTTTTAACTTCCACCGTTCTGGGAGTTCTGCATGTGGTCTCTTTTAAAGTTAGTTCGCCGCTTGAATCTTGTATCCGGGGCATCTGGAGGCCCGGATCTAGAATTCAATTTGGGATATGGCGGTGTCGTCACCCACAACTTTAAACTGGAAGGATCGGCACAAATTGAATAGACATCAGATCGGCAAATCCAATTAAAAGTCGTTATGCATATTTGAACTTTAAAAGGTGCCGCTCGTCGCTTCAGCCATGTGAATTAAGTGCGCCAAAAAGTCATAGAAACGTTTGCGTTTTTCCACATTTGGGGTCCGCCCCACTGTAGACCGCGTCACCGGGTACGTAGCGTCTCCGGTCTTATGGAGCTAGGAAGCTAATATTCGTCATCCCAACTACTTCCCAAATCGGACCTGGAATGAATCACAGAATCACTGACAAGCAGCAAACCTGCTCGTTTTGGTTTTTGGTAAATCCATGTGCATGTATATCTACAGAAATCATCTACAAACAATACACAGCTTTTTATGCAATACCATCATCTTCTTGCACTCTGACACATAGGCCTATAGTCAGGAATCAGATGTCATCTACTTCTAATCTCACTCTTCGTCTTCTTCAGGGACGCCTTCATGCATTGCTCCGTGTTGTCCGCCTCTTTCGACTGCTGTAATGTAACCTGCCCTGATGACCCAATCTCCAAAGTGTTCTAGATAGTGAGAATTTTCTGTAGTAATAGGTAATCCGTACCTCCATCATGCCTCTCTAGCGCATAGCGCTTAAACATGGGCCTAAGAATTTCTAAAATTTCTTCTTCATTGACTGACGGCCTATTCGGTTAGAGTAGCTCCAGTGACTGATTTTGCCTGTAGAGCTTATTCAAACGCTCGCCATAGTAACCTCCGCCCAACATCAAGTTGTAAGTGCCTGGAGCTTTTCCAACACATGCGAGTTCTGCTACCCACGGGCGTGCACATCCATTTGGACAACCAGTCATCCTCATTACGATGCTGGAATCTCGGAGACCAGCTTCCACAAGCGTATCTTCTAATTTTGTGATGAGAGTTGGAAGATATCGTTCACTTTCGGCCATCGCCAATCCACACCTAGAAAGTCAGTAATGTCATTAGATTCGAGCCTTACGTTGGGAAGGCAACGCATGCAGAGCTATATAGTTAGCTTGTTTCGATAGACAGTACTTACGAAGACAGTCTGAGACCCGAAAAATTCAAGTTATCGAGCTTATACTTGGCCAAAATCTCTTTGATTTGGGACAAGTCTTGAGAACGAATGCCAGAGAGAATGACATGTTGATTGCCAGTCAGTCGAAAATGTCCTGACTTTGATTTAATCATATACTGTGCTATCTCTAGCAGCCCTGACTTCGCGCGTAATTCTGTGCTATCTTCTACACGGCCTAATTCATTGAGCAACACAGATAACGGGAGGCATACCGTTCTCAATAAAAATTGTATGGCTGTACAATCCATCATCGCCCTTCACCCAGCCGCTGAAATCATCGATATTTTTTGTAAACGGCAGGTGATCACGAGGCGGCAAAATTGACCTTCCAAGCCGGGCTTCAACTTGCTTTTTAAACTCGTCTAGTCCCATATCATCAATAGTATATTTGAGTCTACAGTGGAATTAGTATCATCTTTGGAAGTTCCTACCGTGCATGTTTGCGGTTGGTGCGATCTCCATTGTCCCTTTGGACCAACATGATAGCTTCAGCAACCTCACTAACCTCGGGCGTCGTCACAAAGCCCAATAATTGGCCCAATCGAGCGTACGTTTTTTTACTTCCATGGGTCATACCCATCCCTCCACCGACCAATACGTTGAAACCAGATAGACCTCCAGATTCCTTGTCCTCGATAGCAATAAGTCCAACATCATGAGCGTAAACATCGGTATCGTTGACGGGCGGAACTGCAATGGTGATCTTGAATCTACTTCATCAGACCGTTCCAGTAAAAGAGCAAACTTTCGTGGTAAGTAAGTGGGTCCATAGAGAGGTTCGAAGTCCTGAACTGCATCCCCTGCAACCTGCGCCTTGTTTCCATCACCATCCTGCAGCCAAATCTTTATGTCAGTTAGAGTATCAAGTCTGGAGACGTTACCTCATGGTAGGCAGAAGTAGACGGTAGAAGGCGGTTACTGATTGCTTTCGATGCTTCGTATGCTTGAGCATGCAATTTGCTTTGCGTTGGTATTGCCGAGCACATCACGTTGCGGTTTACATCGCCACAGGCTCCAAGAGTAGTCAAAAGCGCTGTATTAATACCCCGAATTGTGGTCCGAAGATTCGATTTCAACACACTAAATTGTTAGTTGTCAGCAGATGAAAGTTGTACCCATGGAATTGAAAAGTTTGGCGAGTCGTCTAGAGGATTTAGTAACACTTGGACATGGTACGATACCAATTTGAAGGTCTCGTTCCCCCATTTTGTCGATATTTCGTCCATAGCAACCCACTGTTCTGGCTGACAAACTCCCCCTGACATTCGGACTCGAACCATGAACATATAGGCAGGTTCCAAACCCTGAGCCTTCCTTTCATCGCGAAGATCTCGATCATCTTGCATGTATGTGCCATGAAATTTGGTAAGCTGGGCATCTGATTCTGCGATCGCTCCGGTCGAAGTGTCCGCAAGACCTTGGGCAATTGTGCCGCGAAGAAAGTTCGATGCGATCTTTATGTCTTCATTTGTCAATGGTTTGGGCTCCTCGATCTCAGCATCCACTTGATCCACGCCAAGAGTCTTCCAAAGTTGGGATTCCCAAAGACTGTAGCCCGTTTCGTAACCATCTGGGTCTTGATCATCGCCTAAACCAACCGGCAGAAGTCTCATACCGCCTAATTCGGCAATTCGTGCGTCTAGGTCTTTTCCAGGTTTGTTGTAATAGATCTTATCTTCTTTGCGGGGCCAATAATGACTATCTCCCAAGGCGAAAACCCCATAGTTTATTCTGGACAGATCGAGGTCAGTGCTGTTCTTCAAGCCGTCCCACATTTCTCGCCCATTTTGTGGAAACTCTCCCTGGCCGGCGGTCGAGGTGCAAAAGATAACATTCTTCTCGTTCACCAAATCCTCGATCGGGAAGTCATCCATGGCCATCAGTTTGGGTTTTAGGCCTCTTGCTTTACCACGACGACCAATCCTCTTAGCGATGCTTTCCGCGTTGCCACCATCAGACGCAAACAAAATAGTTACCGGAGGCCCTGACAACCCCTCTACAAGACTTTCGATCGCTTCCTTTGCTTTGACCTTTTTAAGACGACGTTGTTCTGAACCATGCGAATGCGAAACATAAGGAGATAAACTTACTTTTCCTTTCACCAGATGGGTAAGATGATTTTCTCTGTCGATGAAGGCCTTGAGCTCCTTTTTCACCCGTTCCGAATCCAGTTGAAAGCTGGGATCAGCCCCCACAGAGCCCGACGGGGTCCACCGATAGAGTGGCCAATACCCAGAGTCGACCGCCATCTTCGTTTCTTGGAGGATATGCAAGGGGGATTGAATCTCGGAAGTATAGGGCAGATACGCCAAGATGACTGATGGACCATGATGCTGCTGAGCTTCGATCATCGCGTGCATGACTTGGGTGTATGAACTGTATATAGCAACTGAAGCAACATAAGCATTGCCAAAATTCATTGCATAAAGTCCAATGTCCTTTTTTCTATTTCCGAGACTCCCTTCCCCTCGCTGCGAATAGGGTTGAGAATCAATGATGAGCATGTTGACATTGGCACCGCTTGCAAGTAGATGATGAACACCGGAGGAACCAATGTCAAAAGCCCAGGATTCTGAGCCGATAATCCAGGGAACCTCGGATTTGAAAAGCCACGTGTGAGCAGCTAGACTCTGGGACAAGGGGTCGCTCTGGTGCCGCAATTGTTCTACAGCTGCTGCCATAGAGTTCTCTTCCACCGTTTGACTATGGGACGTTTCAGACACCCATAGAGACATCAACGAGTTCAAATCACCATGCCACAGATTACCCTTTCTCACCTCGGCAGATACATCGTTAGTAAGCTTCCTTCTCCTTTTAAGATCGGCTAGATATTCTCCTAGGATGTACTCCGGGCTTGATGAAAATTGGTCCGATACGCCACGAGAGGAGGCAGTGTGGTTAAGGATATGCAAATTTTCTCCGAACAATTGTTGCAAGACTTTGATGTACGCAATTTCTAGCTGAGGTTGTTCGAACCGAGACTCGAGATGTGGCATATACGTGCCTCCGATTACCAGTGCCTTTTGAGGAGTATCCGATTGCAGGTTTTTTACAATGCGACCTAACAGTTCCGAATGGGGAATTTCGAGAACTTCGCCAATCTGGTAAGACAGGATGTTATTTTTCGAGACCGATCGACCGTGAGAGGAAAGCAAGACGTCGATGAAGATTGGACCCCAATTTGTTGTCCGGTGTTGTAGTTGCTCTACGACTGCGACATTCGCGACAGACCGAGGGACGCAGTCCCAGAATTCAGAAGCAAGCCAAGGTCGACATAGTCGGACAAAGACCAAGCCGACGCCGTTGTAAATATCTGAAGGGCCAGCTTCGGCTACAGCCAGTCTCAGGTTGTTGAAGCACGAGCCGAAAACCACGATCAAATGTGTAGGGTTAGAGGGACCAGTGTATTCAAAGCAGCGATAGAGACGACCGACAAGCCGGTGAAAGAGATTGAAAATCCCATTGACAAGGCTTGGGTCCACAGGAGCAGCTGCATAAGCACTATTTCCTGGATCCGAAGACGAGAGGTCCAGTCCAGCGATCCCATCCTGGCCACCAGTGCCATTCCCGTTCGAAACTCCGTTGGCACCGTTGAGGTGCAATTCGACGCCGTTCCCAGAAGACGAGGTCGATGTATCCGGATTATGAGAGGGCAATTTTACGGCATTCAGTTCTTCTGCATCTCTCCGATAGATGGTATTGTCAGAAGCTGTGGCAGATTGTGGTCTATGGCTTCGCTCTATGGCATAACGGGCAAACATCGAGGTGATAGTATCGATACTCTCTGCCGCGATCGGAATATCGTCTTGGGATGTCTGCGAGAAGTGTATCACCCCTTTTCCAGATGATAGAGCCAGACTATGGGACAGAATTGCAATGTCTTGAACTTCTTGCAGTGAACTTGATTGGAGAATTGAGAAGCCAGTTTGGCGTAACGCCGTGATGACTGAGTAATCCGCCGATGAGCCTTGAGACAACATAACATGGATTACAATCGAATACGCAGAAAGTTTATAGAGGTGAGGTATTGCAAATAACAACGGCTCAGAAGTTGTCGTGATCGAAACTAGAGCCCCATCTTGAACTGTAGCCAAGATCGCCCTGAAGGGGTCGGCATTGACTCTCAACGGAATGACCTACTGCTCAATGGGTTTGAACTAAAGCGGTGATACCTGTGTCACTTTGTTCGTAAGGACATTTGGAGTTTGTGAAGAATAAAGGTGATCAAGGGTCGCGGCAAATGAGCCAGAATTAGTGAAGTTCGGCTGAACGCTAAAAACAATGTCGCTACTGTGATATGCGACTCTCGCCACTGAAGATTGTAAGTTACTTTCAGACAGAGGGGTGTACCTGCTTCTTCTCTCGAATATATCAAAGATTTTGGTTTCACGACCATTGTTAACAATGCTCTTCTTGTTCCCGATGATGCTCCAACAGCTCGTACTGAGTTCAGGAGACACTGTCAGGCAAAATTTTGCGAGCCAGTAAATCACGACATTCTTGGTAGGTAATTACCGTTGCTCCGATTCGTTCAAAGCAAAGGTATGTCACCACCAATTTTACTAGCGATCTCCGGATGCCGTTTCCGGGAGTCTGCTGAGAGACCAGGCGAGGCCAGAAGCAGGTAAAATTATCCCAGCTGGTTCTCCCTGATCCCTCCAGAGTCCCACCCTCCGTGAGACATCCCAAAACTCCCCACAATTGCGTCGATTACCGGTTCAATAACTTATGAGGAGTCGAGAAGGCGTGTGCACAGAGTTCGGACTGAATTTAGCAATTGGGTGACCCTTACCTTGTTCGTTAAAGCCTTTCATCCGTCAGTTATAGCTATTTGTTACGTCAACCAGCTACTGTCAAAGATCCCGTCGCAAGTTTCCCGACAGTACGTCGGGATGGGAGAACTCAGCTAGTTTAGCAAACAATTCGAGCCAACCAACTGCACCGCAACAGCGCGAATAGAAAATGTTATGACATAAATTCTTCCGCTGCGTGGCCGTACACCCGAGGGGATGCATATCGCGATCGAAAGAACCTTCCTCGCAATCGATCTGGGAATCCGGACATTCCGGGATTTGTCACAGGCTCGGCGCAATTGAGCCAGCCTCAATCCACTAATTTCAATCTAATTTGCATTCTCTTTCCACGCCAGCTGCAGCTCTAGCTGTCACCACCGGCGGCCGCCGTTGATGTATATAGCTATAGATAGCTAGGGATTCCGCCGGCATTGTTCTCTCGTCATTTCGCAACTCTATATATATTGTAGCTATAAGCGAGGGAGCTGCAGCTGTTAGCTACTGCTGGTGCTTTACGGCACGCATATAGCAAGCAGTTTAAGCAATGCGCGACACAGCTCAATCGATCTTCTCTGTAATAGGATGCCTTTTTGAAGAACAAAACTTGATTCCTAAGGGAATAAAACTACCCTTTTTATAGACAATTCCTGAGGACAACACTTGGGAAGCCAAAGAAGACATTAGATCTGATGCATTATGGAATCCATGGACTAAACAAACTCCGAAAATGACAATGATTACACTCTCATTAAGCTCGCTACAGCTTACAAACAACTACTCAGTGCTTTTCACAATTACTTTGGTCAACTTCTATCGATATTACAATTTGTCAACTTGTACAAAGTCAGAAATGAAGGAAACAAGCTTTAATCACTATAAAAGCTGTGGGTTACCTTGATCTAACCTTGATTTTCTCTTGATTTCAATTTTCGCTAAAATCAGTCCGGATTGAAATTAAGCGAAAACCTTATCTAAAGCTCTGATTTTTCTGGTTTTCCTTGGTGAAAGAATCTATGGAAAAATCAAAGCTTATCTACAGCCTTATCTCGGTTATATTAAGGCAGCTGACAATCTGACTGACTTCCAAAAACATGGTCAACGGACTTGAACACCTTCCTGCCACTGCTTCTCAAGCTAGTACTGCAAGTATGGACACTTCTCATGCATCTGTCAGCTATATTCAGCCTGCAGAAGACCCTCCTACCTCAGAACTCTCCTCTATGGATGAGAAACACTTTACAGGCGTATCTACAAACCAGATTTCCCTTGCCCAGACCTTGGAAGGTCTGGATGGATGCCACCAGCCGCTGCCAGCACACCAACTGCCGACGTACTCCCACTTACAATTGTAGAGCATCTACTAGACCCAGGGTTCCCCAATTGGCTAGGCCATTTACCACGGTATGGCATGCCATTCCCTAGCACTGATAATCCAGCTGCACCTGAAGATGCATATAGGGTCAGGTATCCTATGCAAACAATGGAACTCTACCACAGGGAGGCTAGGAGGGACACCAGGAGGTATGGTACTACAAGGTGCTTGACTAATCCACCAAATCATGCATAACCAATCATGCAAATAATCCATAGATCATTACATTCCCTTCGCAGCTGCAGCTGCAGTATCTCTATTTTTGTTTCATTTGCTTCGACCAGCTACTGCAACAGGAAACTGATCTGATCAGATGCGTTTTCATCGTGTTTCCCATCAGTTCATATGCATGGGTACACATTTTCATCTACACTAGTACTGGCATTATAATGATCTGCAGATTATTTGCATGATTGATTATGCATGATTTGGTGGATTAGTCACGTGCAACCGTTGATCACGATGCAATCATGATGCGATTGCAGATCACGATGCGATCCTCCTGGATCTGATGCAATATGAGCAATATTGCATCAGAACTAAGTAATAGGATGCAACAACGATGCAATACGATGCAATTTGGATTAATAATGTGTTTCTAGGAATTATCTATAAAAAGGGTAGTTTTATTCCCTTAGGAATCATCAAGTTTTGTTTTACAAAAAGGCATCCTATTACAGGCATACTGTTGCAGGCCGGGATGCAAGTTAACTGGCATAGAACTAGCTAGCCGTGTGGAGGAGAAAGATTAGTACGACATATCTAGCAGCCAGCTAATGCAGCCGTCTTATGCTAGAAAAGTACCCCTAGTACTGCCAACAGAAATAAAATTTTACTACAAGCCATGCATATATTGCATATCGTCTATGCATGCAGTCCGACTACTGTGATCACTCACTTCTTATGGCGGGCTTTAGCTAGCACAGCCTTAAAGTTAGTTAGTATTACTTACTACTATATATATCCAGCTATGCATGAATTCATAGTACTCCAACTGCAGCCGGGCCCGGATCCATGGCGCGGAATAACGCCACCCGCGGGGTTGTTCAAACTAGTACTAACATATCATACATACTAATGCCAATGACAATGCAATTGCGGTAAGAGCGTGCGGGTGAATGCAGGGTTCCCCCAGCAGTGCATGGAATATTAATTGAATTAACGTGCACGTGGGACGGCTCAACTTTTCATTTGAACACGATATATATCGATATGTAATACAACCAGGGCGATACTAATAGTTGTAGATTCAGCTGCAGCAGCTAGCTAGTAGTACTTCAAAGTCGTTGCAGCAGCAGCTGGTAACTGGTATCCACGAGACGCGCCTGATCGTCTATAGCTATAGCTACAGACTCAAAGCCCACAACGCCAGCCCATGTCTATTTGTTAATTGCTTTGCCATCGCAGCCATCGCCACTGCCCCGATCCCCTTTTCTTCATCCCCAAGTTCCGCCGTAATCCCGTGGCTACTCGTATCTTTTCTCTCCCGTCGATGGTGACGCCTAATAGGATGTTCCACGGACTGTACAATAGCAATCGCTCCGCGTCTGGGTTGGTGTTTCTCGAAAAGCTTTGTACTAAGAGTTTTTTGACTTGCCATATACGGCTTTCCATCCCAAGGTAACGAGTGTGTTCGATTCAACCTGTTGGCATGATGCGACGTGGTTATATGCATCACCTGGGAGGGTGCGGCCTTTGATGTAGTCATAAATCTAACTGGGGAAATAAACGGGACAGAAGGTTGAGTTTGTTGGTCCATCTCTTCCTCGTCCTCGGAAGGATAAGTGGGGTCTATATCGCGGGGAGCAGGAATTGAATGCCGTGTTTCTTCTGTCCGATCAATTTGATCTTCGTCCAGCGTACCGGGCACAAAGCTATCGATTATATCCCTAAGGGGCGTGTAAACCCCAACTGGTGACAAGATACAACGCGAGATTCGAGACGTAACCTGGATCGAATTTCGGCCTCATCCTCACTACCATCTTGTCTAGCATCCTCCTCCTCCACTTCCGAGAGATAAACATCATAATCCTCATCATCTTTTCCCTGATCATCTCTGATCGAAGATACACGGAGTTCGTATTCCTTTTTGAGACAATCATCCACAAGCTTTTTGGGCTGACCTGCTCGATAGTTATCAAGAAAAACTGGGCTCAATTTTTCCTCTTCAAAATCATCGAATACACTCCCGAAAACCGGTCTAATGTCTGTAGAGAGACTTTCAGGTATGCGGATCGGACTGGGAATTCTTTCTCTGCGATCTTCGTTGGGACGATTACTCTCTGGAGCTGGATTATGGAGTTTAGAAGAATCCTGCAATTTGTTGGCTGTGATCGAAGCGCGCTGATTGGCAACGCATATAGGCTGAGCAGCAGCAAATGACACACAGGACTTTCGCGGAGGGGTTCGGCTGGATGATCCTGGAGTATCGCTTCGTGAAGTCACTTCGCCGTCAGAGAAACTATCGTTGGGAGAGACGACATCGGGAGACGAGCATGTTGTTTTGGGAGAAGAAAGGAGACACGACAGAATCGAAGTGGTGGGGGTTCGACTAACTGACTGTTTTCTGAACAGCCCGGAGTGCGACGGCTCCTGTGACTGGGCTTGGTTGGACATCGCAACAAAAGTTGATGTTATTGATGCATCTTGAGTTATAGTCTCGGGTATTTCAGAGTCCTTTTCACTGAAGTATGAGACCCTTGCTTAGAGCCTCTCTGTTTTAGCTACGCATTCGAAGGCAGCCAGTAGTAGAAAAATCGAAGAATTGAGGGATTTAATCGTATCCAAGTCGAATTATGTGTTGTTTCGTTACTTGAAATTTGTGGAGGAATTTTTGGGCGGACAATTTATTTAATTAGGATTTGTGATTATGTCAGATTTTCCTAATTCTCGCATTCGTGCACCGCAATAACCTCAAAGCTGAGATTGGCCGCAATGAGCCATTCATTCCCACTTCCATGAGCGGTTGAGCCTTGAGCTGAACGCGACTGAGCTAATTGACAGCTACATGCATGCCACCGAGGAGCTTTGTGACCATAGAATGCGAAAAGGTTATTTATTTAACCAAAAACTATATATTTATCATATCGAAGTGATGTCCCTCAAACGACACGGAACAATGCGAGCTTTGACAATACCGTGCGATATCTAACCTTCGGCGACACACCCTTTCCGGGTTTGGGCGTGGAAGAGGAGGGTTCATGCGAAATAGGCGGGAAAATCAGATCCAAGACTGAGAAAGATAGTCAAAATAACCCAATCCCGGCGGAACATAGCTTCATGCATTCTTGCTTCGCGCCTCTTCACCCTTTGCACCCTTTGCTAAGAACATTTTCTCAAGGTCACACCCACTTACTGCGTGGACCCCTCTGCTTTTTGCGTAGTCCTTTATATCTTGATCCCCAGTGACGAGCACAGCCTTTTCCACGCTGGGGATTCTCCCGGAATGACGATCAGCTTGATCCTGTACCACTTGTATAACGAGGGCATCAATCCCGTCTTCAGTATTCCTTGAGAGTAGTTGCTGCGATCGGCCAGCCAGGTTTGAAAGGCCATTGCCTTGCTGTGTGATCACTCGCACTCTTTTTGACAAAAGCGCTTGTTCGATTACAGAAAGCGCTTCAAACGCGGCAGGACCAAGGGGAGGAAGGTTTGCTTTGAGGGTATCTAATTCATTGACGACTACCTATGAGGACACGAAAGGAATAGAAGGTCATACCGATTAGAGGAACAACGATTTGCCACTCTCTTGTTTGTACCGCTTGCTTCAGCAAATCCAGTTCTAAGACAAGAATACTCGTATCAAACACCAGAATCTACAGTCACCGACAGTAGCTGGTGTGAAAGTACGGTATATGTTGACTTCATCGTCTGTCGCCCTGCTTTGTCTTTTCTTGAGAGTTTGGAAGAATGTACGATATGGGGCTCAGGTCGCTGCGCTTTCAGTTGTGTCTTCAGCTCATGTCTCCGAGCCTACAGTCATTTTTCAGCTGAGCATTCGCGGAAGCGTACGCTCAGGAATTGTCTTTCATCTAGGCTATTGGCATCTCCTTGGTTCTCCCCTTCGGTAACCATGGAAT
>Ga0335075_10003193_pt1 | contig 26129 bp, 24 predicted proteins | sample Lox_Sample_24_FD_206723 | JGI IMG/M metagenome (GOLD analysis project Ga0335075, IMG submission 206723) | Soil microbial communities from Loxahatchee National Wildlife Refuge, Florida, United States - Lox_Sample_2.4 | ecosystem: Environmental > Terrestrial > Soil > Wetlands | place: USA...
GTCCAAGCTCATCGTGACGACCAGGGTGGTGGCGTCGCCGCCGTGGATCGGGAGGCGGGTGGGGTCGAGGGTCTCCAGGAGCTGGCAGAACGCCTGCGCTGTCTTGCGGCCGTAGGGCACCGGGCTGCTGGTCGGCTCACCGGGTTTCGAGGCTCGCTTCGCTCGCACCTCAACCAGCATGGGGTCGGCGTTTCGCCCTTCCTCAACCAGCGCGGGGTCGGCGTTTCGCCCTTCCTCAACCAGCGCGGGGTCGGCGTTTCGCCTTTCCTTAACCAGCGTCGGGTTGTCGTCGCGGCGGGGGTTGGTGAAGGCGTGGAGGTAGGTCGCGAGTCTCGCGGCGGAGGCGTCGGGGATCAGGCCGCTGATGCGGGTGGTGCCGTCACCGAGGGCGCGCAGGGCGAGGCGCATGCGGTGGTGGGCGGAGGCTTCGAGGTCGGCGAGTTGGCGGGCCTCGACGGCTTCGGCGATCTCGGGGGCGATCACGTCGAGGATCCGGCGACCCAAGCGGCGTAGCTCGGTGGGGTCGAAGCGGGCGGCGTACCCGACCAGCACCTCTTCGGCCTGGTCGACGAGGGCGGTGTCCACGTCCGGCGGGAGCTCGGCCAGCGCTCTCGCGATCACGCCAGCCTGGTCCAGGTTGACCGCGCCCTCGCGCAACGCCGCCGCGAGCACGGGCCGCTCACCCAAGGCCATCGCCAGCCGGAGATCGGCCGCGCAGTCACCGCGCCGGCGATGCGTCGCGGCCGCCGCCCACACACCGACGTCGCGGGCGCCGGACTCCTCGGCCACATCGCCGGCGTCCGCGGCCACCCTCAGTCGCAGCTCCGCCACTCGCGCCTCGATCGCCGACAGCTCCACCAGGGCAGCCGCCTTGTCCGGGGTGGTCATGAAGGCCGGGTTCACATCGGCCACCGACTTCAGCACGCCGTCGAGCTCACGGGCGGCGAGGCGGATCGGGTGGTCCATGCGAGCCTCCGAGAGCTCAACGACGGGGTGGGTTCGTGTCTCGATTCTACTCGAACGTAAGTTCGATTGCCCCTCGTCTTCCACAAGGCCGACTGTCGGCTCACGGGGTTTCGAGGCTCGCTTCGCTCACACCTCAACCAGCGGGGGCTCGCTCCGCTCGCACCTCAACCAGCATCGGGTCGGCGCCGCTCGCACCTCAACCAGCGGAGGGCTCGGCGTTGCTCGCACCTCGACCAGCGTCGGGGCGGCGTCCGGATGTCGAACTTAACGTCCATTTCACATGGACCGCGGTCTGCGGACTTCGCTACGTTATATCGTATATGTGAGCGGGATCTCATTTGCCCGCGGACCGATACGAGTAGGCGGTGTCCATGTCGCTCCACCCATCCACCCCCCGTCGCAGCAGCAGCCTGCGGCGCGTCCTCACCGGTACGACGGCCCTGGCGCTGGGCCTGGCGGTCCTGACCGCCTGCGGTGACGACGACACGAGCAGCGGCGGGGGTGCGGCCGTCGACGACGCGCACGTGACGCTCGCGAGCACGGCCATCACCAGCAGCCTCGACCCGGCTGCGGCGCTCTCCTCGGTCGGGCGCAGCTACACCAAGCAGGTCTTCGACCAGCTCGTCAGCTTCGACGCGAAGGGCGAGCTCCAGCCCGGGCTCGCCGAGAGCTGGGAGCGGGTCGACGACACGACGATGACCTTCACCCTGCGCGAGGGCGTGACGTTCTCCTCCGGCGCGGCGTTCGACGCCGACGCCGTCGTCGCGAACGTCGAGCGCGTGCAGTCGGGCGACCCGGCGTACACCTCGGTCGCGGCGAAGACCGGCACGATCGAGAAGGCCGTCGCGGTCTCCCCCACCGAGCTCGAGGTCGTCACCGACGGCCCGGATCCGATCCTGCTCAACCGGCTCACCCTGCTCGACATCGTCGACCCGGCGACGTTCGACACCGACCGTCCCGCGGGGACCGGCCCGTTCGAGGTGACCGACTACCAGGAGGGCACGAGCATCGAGCTCGAGCGCTTCGACGACTCCTGGCGCGCGAGCGACAACGTCGAGGCGATCACCTTCCGCGCGATCCCCAGCCCGACCACCCTGGCCAGCGCCCTGCAGACCGGCGAGGTCGACGTGGCCTTCGGCCTTCCGGCCGACGTCTCCGTGCAGCTGGAGTCGAAGGGCTTCACCACCACCAACCGGTCCGCCGGCTCCTCGGCGATCACCAGCCTGATCGCCGACGTCGAGCCCAAGCTGGCCGACGTCCGGGTGCGCCAGGCCATCAACTACGCCATCGACCGCGAGGCGTTCGTCGAGGGCTCGCTCGGCGGCTTCGGTACGCCGAACGGCAGCCAGTTCCTCCAGGAGGGCTACCTCGGGTTCGACCCCGACCTGCCCCACTACGGCTACGACCCGGAGAAGGCCGAGGAGCTGATCAAGGAGGCCGGTGCCGAGGGCCTCGAGCTCCCGATCGCGACCACCGCGCTGTTCAAGACCCAGGCCGAGGCGGTGGCCGGGTTCCTCAACGCGGTCGGCTTCAAGAGCGAGGTCGTCATCGAGGACCTCTCGGCGTTCATCGGCTCGCTGCTGCAGAAGAGCCAGACCCCGCTGCTCTACTGGCAGACCGACTACTACGACCTGCGTGACATCGCCGCCGTGACCCGCTTCGGGCCGCCCGCGCCGGGTCAGCAGGTGCACTTCGACAGCTCGGAGTACCAGGAGCTGTTCGTGCAGCAGGGCCAGGAGCTCGACGAGGACGCCCGTGCCGACCTCATCCAGCAGATGGCCAAGGTCATGCACGACGAGGCCGGCGTCCTGATGCTCGCCTGGCCGGACAACCTCTACACCTCCGCTCCGCGGATCAAGGAGCTGCCGCTGACCGGCGACAGCCTGATCCGGGTCGAGGAGATGGTCGTCACCAAGTGACCACCGTCGACGCGCGTCCCCCTGCCGCCGCCCGGCGGCAGGGGGGCGCCTCCCCCCGCCTGAGCCGGCTGCCCTTCCCGGTCCGGCTCCTGGCCCGGATGGCGTTCACGCTGCTCGGGCTGCTCACGCTGCTGTTCTTCCTGGTCCGTCTCAAGGGCGACCCCGCCGGCGTGCTCGCCGGCCCCTCGGCCACCCCGGATCAGCTCGACGCGATCCGGGCGGCGTACGGCCTGGATCGGCCGCTGTTCGTGCAGTACCTGGAGTTCCTCGGCGACACCGCGCGCCTCGACTTCGGCGAGTCCATCCTCAGCGGCGAGGCGGCGCTCGGCTCGGTGCTCGGCGCCCTGCCCGCGACCCTGCTGCTGATCGCCATCACGATGATCGTCTCGGTCGTCGTCGGGGTGCCCGCCGGGCTCGCGCTGCACCACGGCCCCCGGTTCGTCCGCGCCCCGCTCGGCGGCCTGCTGACCCTGGCCCAGGCCGTGCCGACCTTCGTCATCGGCGTCGGTCTGATCTCGCTCCTGGCCGTCCAGCTCGGCCTGCTGCCCGCCTTCGGCAGCGGCACCGTCGAGAGCCTGGTGATGCCGACGATCACGCTCGCCCTGTTCCCGATCGCGCGCACCGCGCGGATGATCGACGCCGAGCTCGACCTCGTCGACGAGCAGGACTTCCTGCGCACCGCCGCCGCCAAGGGCGCCTCGCGCCGCCGCGTGGTCTGGCGTCACGCGCTCCCCAACGCCTTCCCCGCCGTCACCGCCGCGCTCGTCGTCGAGCTCTCCTACCTGATCAGCGGCGCCGTCGTCGTCGAGGTCCTCTACGCGTACGACGGCATCGGCAAGCGCCTCGTCGACGCGATCTTCGCGCGCGACTACCCCGTCGTGCAGGCGGCCGTCTTCGTGATCGGCGTCGTCGTGGTCCTCGTCAACGTGTTCGGCGACGCCCTCCTCCGGGTCCTCGACCCCCGCACCGGAAGGGCCGCCGCATGAGGACTCCCGACCTCCGGTTCTGGACGCCCGTGACCGTCCTCGCAGTCGTCGTGACGGCCTGCCTGCTCGGCCCGGCCCTCGTCGACGCCGACCCCATCGCCCAGGACCTGGGCAACCGTCTCGAGGCGCCCACCTGGCTGGGCGGCAACGGCGGGCTGCTCGGCACCGACTCGTTCGGTCGCGACCTGCTCGCACGGACCCTCGCCGGCGGCCGGGTGTCGCTGGCGGTCGGCTTCGGGGCGGCCACCGGCGCCGTCGTGCTCGGGGTGCTGCTCGGACTGCTCGCCGGCTACCGCGGCGGCCGGCTCGACCGAGCGATCATGACCGGGGCCGACATCTGGCTGGCCTTCCCGTTCCTGGTGCTCGCCCTCGCCGCCGTCGCGGTCGTCGGCTCCGACATCCCGGTGCTGATCGCGCTGCTCACCCTCGGCGGCTGGGTGCTGCCCACCCGCGTGACCCGCACCGTCGTGCATCGGCTGCGTGGCGAGGACTACGTCGTCGCGGCGACCGGCGCCGGCGCCTCCGACCGGTACGTCGTCCTCAAGCACCTGCTGCCCCAGGTGCTCCCGGTGACCCTGGTCGTCTGGTCGTTCACCGTCGGCACGCTGGTGGTCATCGAGAGCTCGCTGTCGTTCCTGGGCCTCGGCGTACGACCCCCGACGCCGTCGTGGGGCAACCTCATCTCCGACGGCACGGTCTACCTCGAGACCGCCTGGTGGATCATCGCCTGGCCCTCGATCATGATCGCCCTGACCGTGCTCTGCGCGAACACCCTCGGCACCGCCCTGCGCCGACGCCTCAGCGGCGCCGGCCTCGACCCGGAGGTGCTGTCGTGAGCCACACCCTCGTCATCGACGACCTCTGGATCGAGGCGGGCACCCCCGAGCGCCCGCAGGTGCTCGTGCGCGGCGCCTCGCTGACCGTCCCGCGCGGCGGCGTCGTCGGTCTGGTCGGCGAGTCCGGCTCGGGCAAGACCGTCACCTGCATGTCGTCGCTCGGTCTGGCGGGCAGCGGCGTCCGCATCACGCGCGGGTCGGTCCGCCTGCTCGACACCGAGCTGGTCGGCGCGGACGCCGCGACGATGAGCCGGGTCCGCGGCGGCGTGGTCGGCACCGTCTTCCAGGACCCGCTCAGCTCGCTCAACCCGCTCCAGCGCATCGGCACCCAGATCGCCGAGGCGATCGTGCTGCACCGCGGCGGCCGCGCGGCGCAGCACCGAGCGCGGGTCGTCGAACTGCTCGCGTCGGTCGGCGTACCGGGCCCGGAGCAGCGGATGCGGGCCTACCCGCACGAGCTCTCCGGCGGGCTGCGGCAGCGGGTGGCGATCGCGATCGCGCTGGCCAACGAGCCGGCGCTGCTGGTGGCCGACGAGCCCACCACGGCGCTCGACGTGACGGTGCAGGCCCAGGTGCTCGAGGTGATCCGTGCGGCGACCCGCTCGCAGGAGCGCTCCGCGCTGATCGTCACCCACGACTTCGGCCTGGTCGCCGAGATCGCCGACCGGGTCGCGGTGATGTACGCCGGCCAGATCGTCGAGGAGGGACCCGTCGACGAGATCTTCGACAGCCCCCGGCACCCCTACACCCGCGGCCTGCTGGCCAGCCGGCCCACGCTCGAACCCGGTCGGCGCCGGCTCGCCGCGATGCCCGGCCGGCCGCCGGCGCCCGGCCAGTGGCCCGACGGCTGCTCGTTCGCGGCCCGGTGCGCGAGCGCCACGCCCCAGTGCGGCGAGGCGCCGCCGGTCCGTACGACGCCGAACGGCTGGAGCCGCTGCTGGCTGCCCGCCGGCCCGACCCTGGAGGTGGTCCGGTGAGCAGCACGGTGCTCGAGGTGCGCAACGCCCGCAAGACGTACGACGTGACCCGGAGCCGGCGTACCGAGCGGCTGGTCGCGGTCGACGACGTCACGCTGCGGGTCGAGGCGGGTGAGACCGTCGCGCTCGTGGGCGAGAGCGGCTGCGGCAAGTCGACCTTCGCCCGGGCCGCGGCGATGCTGGCGCCGCTGGACGAGGGCGAGGTGCGCTGGTCCGGCGAGCTGGTCTCCGGACTGCGACGGCGGCAGCTGCGGACCCACCGCCCACACACGCAGCTGGTCTTCCAGGACCCGGCGGCCGCGCTCTCGCCGCGGATGCGGATCGAGGAGATCCTCGCCGAGCCGCTGCACATCCAGGGACGCGGCGTCGAGGGCGCGGCCGACCTGCTCGACGCGGTGGGCCTCGACCGGTCCCTCGGCCGACGGCTGCCCCGCGAGCTCAGCGGGGGCCAGCGGCAGCGGGTGGTGATCGCGCGGGCGCTCGCCCTCCAGCCCCGGCTGCTCGTGCTCGACGAGCCGGTGGCGTCGCTCGACGTCTCGGTCCAGGCGCAGGTGCTCAACCTGCTCTCCGACCTGCAGGCCGAGCGCGGGTTCGGCGCGCTGCTCATCGCCCACGACCTGGCCGTGGTGAGCAGCGTCGCCGACCGGATCGGCGTGATGTACCTCGGCCGGATCGTCGAGGAGGGACCGGCCGAGGAGATCATCGCCAACCCCCGGCACCCGTACACCCGGATGCTGGTCAGCGCCGTCCCCGCATTCTCGCCGAGCGAGCGCCGCGACCGGGTGCCGGTCGCCGGCGACCCCGTCACCCCGTGGGCCGGCCTGCCGGGCTGCACGTTCGCGTCCCGGTGCCCGGCGGTCACCTCGCTGTGTCACGACCGGGTCCCCGAGCCGCGTCCGCACGCCGGCGTACGGGTGGCGTGCCACCACGCCTGACCACCGGGTCCGCTGTCGGCGGCACGGCGTACGGTCGTCGCCGTACGACGGACCCGGACGAGGAGCGTGGATGACGGTCACCGAGATCGACGGCGAGGACTGGCGCGCGCGTGACCTGACCGGCGAGCTGTACGTCGACGTCCGGTTCCACGACGTCGACCTCGGTCAGGTCGTCAGCCGGGGTGCGAGCTTCGACGGGTGCACCTTCGACAACGTCGACCTCGGCGGGGCGAAGCTCGCCGACACCGCCTTCACCGGGTGCACCTTCCGGCGCTCGTCGCTCTTCTCGACGACGTTCACCGGCTGCAAGCTGACCGGGTCGGTCTTCGAGCGCTGCCGGATCTCCGGGTTGAAGGTCGACGGCGGCATCTGGGACTACGTCGTGCTGCGCGGCGCGGACCTGCGCAAGAGCTCCTTCGAGGGCGTCAGCCTCCGCGAGGCCGACCTGGCGGGGACCCGCTTCGACGGGGCGACCCTGCGCGGGGTCGACCTGCTCGGCGCGACGCTGCACGAGACGACCTTCATCCGCGCCGACCTGCGCGGCTCCAACCTGGGCTCGTTCGACGTGCGCTCGCTGGTGCTCAAAGACGCGGTCGTCGACCCCGAGCAGGCTGTGCTCCTCGTCGAGAACCTCGGGCTGCGGGTCGAGACGCGCTGATCCCGCCCGGACTCAGCGCCGCCGCAGCACCGGCACCTCGACGCCGTCGCCGACGTCGAGGTCGCCGTCGGCGTGGTCGTCGGGGAACGCCTCGAGCATGCCCTCGGGGTCGATGAGGGTGACCGCGTGGCCGTCCAGCACGAGGCGACGCACCGCCTCCAGCAGCATCCGCCGGCCGATGTCACGGACCTCGTTCACCCGGGTCAGGTCGAGGACGACGGTCGACTCCGTCGGGGGCTCGTCGGCGAGGTAGCGCAGCACCCGCTCCATCCCCACGAAGTTCACCGAGCCCTGGAGCTCGTAGGTCCAGCCGTGCCCGGGCTGCCCGCCGGGGAGCTCGGTCCGACCTCGGACCAGCGAGCGGGCCGGCGGCGGCACCTCCATCAGGTGCATGCCCATGTCCCGGGAGAGCCGCTCGAAGACCTGGACGCCGCGGACCGAGTTGCCGTGCCGGTCGAGCCGCGGCGAGAACGTCGCCAGGCCCGCCTGACCGGGCAGGGCGCCGATCAGTCCGCCGGCGACCCCGCTCTTGGCCGGGATCCCGACGCTGGTGAACCAGTCGCCGGCGGCGTCGTACATCCCGCAGGTGGCCATCACGGCCATCACCTGGCGGGTCACCTCGTCGGGGACGACCCGCTGGCCGGTGACCGGCTGGACGCCGCCGTTCGCGAGCGTGGCCGCCATCAGCGCCAGGTCCCGCACGGTCACCAGGACCGAGCACTGCCGGGTGTAGCCCTCCACCACCTGCTGGGCGTCGGCCTCGACGATGCCGTGGCTGCGCAGCATGAAGGCGATGGCCCGGTTGCGGTCGGCCGTCTCCAGCTCGGAGGTGAAGACCGCCTCGTCGACCTCGAGCTCGCGGCCGGCGAACGCCGAGAACCCGCGCAGGACCGTCTCGTCGTCGATCAGCGCGTGCACGGTCAGCGCCCCGGCGTTGATCATCGGGTTGAAGGGGCGCCCGGTGCCGATCTCCAGCGACAGCTCGTTGAAGGCGTCGCCCGACGGCTCCACCCCGACCTTCGCCAGCACCGCGTCGAGACCGTGCCGGGCCAGGGCCAGCGCGTAGGCGAACGGCTTCGAGATCGACTGGATCGAGAACTCGACCTCGTCGTCGCCCACGGCGTACACGGTCCCGTCGACGGTCGCCAGCGCGAGCGCGAACCGCTCGGGGTCGGCGTCGGCGAGCTCGGGGATGTACGCCGCGAGCTCGCCGCTGCGGTCGGTCCCGCACTGGTCGAGGACCTGGGTCAGGTAGTCGGGGATCGGAGAGCGCACCCGCCCACCCCACCACAACCACCCAACCTCTCGGCTCGCCAGGTTTCGAGGCTCGCTCCGCTCGCACCTCAACCAGCGTCACGCCTCACGCTGGTTGAGGTGCGAAGGACGAAGTCCTGAGCCTCGAAACCCCGCACCACGAGAGTCGGCCCCGACCCAGGCCGACTCCCCGCTCACCAGGTTTCGAGGCTCGCTCCGCTCGCACCTCAACCAGCGTCGGACGGCCACGCCCCCGCTCGCACCTCGACCAGCGCCACGCCCCCGCTGGTTGAGGTGCGAAGGACGAAGTCCTGAGCCTCGAAACCCCGTACGACGAGAGTCGGCCTCGACCCCGGTCGTGGTCCCCAGAACAGGGGACGTTCGACGCCGGACGACCGATCCGGTCCGCCGCTTGACCATCCTCGGACGATGGCACGGTTGCTGCGCGCCCTGGGACGGTTCTGCGCGCAGCACGCCCTGGTGGTCATCGCCGTCTGGGTGCTGATCGCGGGGGCGGTGATCGCCGCGGTCTCCGGCGTGGGCGCGCAGACGAGCAACGACCTGTCCCTGCCCGGGACGGGCAGCCAGTCCGCGAAGGACCTGCTGGAGGACCGGTTCCCGCCGCAGCAGAACGGCGTCAACCCGATCGTCTTCGCCGTGCCGCAGGGCAAGCTCACGGACGCGGCGTACAGCCAGGCGGTCAGCGACTCGGTCGCGGCGATGGCGAAGGTCCCGCACGTGGCCAGCGTGACCGACCCGCTCAGCAGCTCCGGGCAGACGGCGGGACTCCTCTCCGACGACGGGGGTACGGCGTTCGCGCCGGTCCTGCTCGACATCGGCTCCGGCGAGCTGACGACCGAGATCGCCCAGGACGTCGTGGACGCGACCGACCCCGCACAGCAGGCGGGCGTGACCGTCGCGGCCGGAGGGTCGATCGGCTCCACCCTCTCGGCCGACGACTCCGAGATCAGCGAGATCGTCGGGATCGTCGCGGCGATGATCATCCTCAGCCTGGTGCTGGGGAGCCTGGTCGCGATGGGGCTGCCGATCCTCACGGCGGTGGTCGGGCTCGGGGTGGCCCTCGGCACCGTCGGCCTGCTCGGTCACGTCGTCACCATCCCCTCGGCCGGCCCCACGCTCGCGACGATGATCGGGCTGGGCGTCGGGATCGACTACGCGCTGTTCCTGATCACCCGCCACCAGGACCAGCTCCGAGAGGGCATGGGCGTGACCGACTCCGTCGCCCAGGCGGTCGCCACGTCGGGCAGCGCGATCGTCTTCGCGGGCTGCACGGTCGTGATCGCCCTGCTCTCGCTCGGGGTGGCGGGCATCCCGCTGGTGAGCGCGCTGGGCCTCGCATCCGCGATCGCCGTGGTCGCGGCCGTGCTCGTGGCGATCACGCTGCTGCCCGCGTTCCTCGGCCTGCTCGGACACCGGATCGGCTGGCTCCGCGTCCCGTTCGTACGCCGCGGCGCGGATCGCCCCGGCGGGCTCTGGTCGCGCTGGGCGCGGGTCGTCCACGACCACCCGCTCCTCGTCGCCGGGCTCTCGCTGGCGGCGGTCGCGCCGCTGGTGATCCCCGTCTTCGCCCTCGAGCTGGGCCAGGAGGACGTCGGCGCCACCTCGCCGGACACCACCGAGCGGCAGGCCTACGACCTGATCACCGACGGGTTCGGCGTCGGCTACAACGGCCCGCTCCAGGTCGCCTCTCGGCTCGACCCGGTCGCCGCGCCGAGCGCGGAGTTCACCCGGCTGTACGACCAGGCGACGGCGATGCAGGCCGACCTGGAGCAGCAGCAGACCGACCTGCCCCGCGAGGCGCACCAGCTGAAGGAGAAGCAGGCGCGGCTGGGGGCCCGCCAGCAGGAGCTGGAGAGCGAGGGCGACGCGCTGCAGGCGCAGCAGGCGACGCTCGAGCAGCAGGCCGCCGCGCTCCGCGCCCAGCAGGCCGACCTGGAGCGCCAGGCCGAGCAGCTGCGGGCCCGGCAGCGTCAGCTGGAGGCGGAGCGCGACCGCCTGGTGGCCCGCCGGGACACGCTCCGCCGCGAGGCAGAGGCCCTCGCCGCGCGCGCCCGGCCGCTGGTGGCCGAGCTCGCGCGGCTCGACGTACGCGCCCGGGTCCTGGAGAGGCGGATCGCGCACGCGCAGGAGCGGGGTCGCTCGGACCGGGTGGCCCGGCTGCGGGCGCGGCTTTCCGACGTTCAGGACCGGCAGGACGCCGTACGCCGCCAGCTGGCGCCGTTGGAGCGCGAGGCGCGCGAGCTGGCCGAGCAGGCACGCCGGCTCCAGCAGCAGGCCGAGGAGCTGCAACGTCAGGCCACCGCACTCCAGCGCCAGGCCGACGACCTGCAGGCCCAGGCCGCCTCGCTCCGGCAGCAGGCGACGGAGCTCGAGGCCGAGGGCGCGGACCTCCAGGCCCAGGCCGACGACCTGCAGCAGAAGGCCGCCACCCTCCAGCAGCAGGCGGACGCGCTGCAGGCCAAGGCGGACCAGCTGACGGCCGAGCAGCAGGCGTCCGAGCAGGAGAAGCAGCAGGCCGAGCAGCTCCAGGCCCAGCTCACCGCCATGGTCACCGCGGCCGGCGGCGACGAGCGGGGCACCGACGACCGGGTCGTGGCGCTCCAGCAGGCGCTTCAGGACACCAGCGGCGTCGTCGCGCTCACCCCGCCGCAGCTCAACAAGGACGGCGACGTCGTGCTGCTGTCCGCCGTGCCGCAGACGTCACCGGCCTCCGACGACACGGCCGACCTGGTCGTGGAGGTCCGCGACGACGTGCTGCCGCCGGTGAACGGGGCCGGGATGACGTCGTACGTCGGCGGCTACACCGCGTCGTACGTCGACCTCGCGGCGAAGATCTCCGACCGGCTGCTGCTCGTGATCGGCACGGTCGTGCTGCTCGGCTTCCTGCTGCTGATGATCGCGTTCCGCTCGCTGCTGATCCCACTGCAGGCGGCCCTGACGAACGTGCTCTCGGCGGCCGCGGCGTTCGGCGTCCTGACCGCCGCCTTCCAGTGGGGCTGGGGGCTGCCGGTGCTCGGGATCGACACGGCCGACGGCTCGGTGCCGATCGCGAGCTACGTGCCGCTGATGATGTTCGCCGGGCTGTTCGGGCTGTCGATGGACTACGAGGTGTTCCTGGTCAGCCACCTGCAGCAGCACCACCAGGCGGGCGAGGACGCGCGGGCGGCGGTCCGCTCCGCGCTCGCGTCGAGCGCCCGGATCACGACGACGGCCGCCCTGATCATGGCGTCGGTCTTCGCCAGCTTCATCCTCAACGAGGACCCCACGATCAAGCAGTTCGGCGTCGGTCTCTCGGTCGCCGTGCTGCTCGCCGGGTTCCTGGTGGTGACGCTCGCGCCCGCACTGCTGGTGCTGGCCGGCGAGGCCGCGTGGTGGCTGCCGCGCTGGCTCGACCGGCTGCTGCCGCACGTCTCGATCGAGGGCGACGAGCCCGCACCCGAGGCGCCGCTCGAGGAGCGCACGCCGGTCGGGTGACCGGCGGGTTTGGCCGCTCGCCCCCGGGTCGATGCTGTGCTGGTGACCCGCCGCGCCGTCTCCGCCCTGATCCTCTCGCTGCTCGTGCTGAGCGGCTGCTCGGCCTCGGTGTCCGTCGGCGCCCGGGCCGTCTCCCCCGAGAGGCTGGAGGAGGCCATCGCCGGGAAGATCACCGTCGACGGCGGCGCGGGCGACGCGGAGTCCGCCGGGATCGAGGTCTCCTGCGACGACGAGCTCCCGGCGGAGGTCGACGCGAGCGTGGACTGCTTCGGGACCGACGCGGAGGGCGGGCGCACCGGCTTCCGGACCGTCGTGACGGACGTGGACGGCCAGGACGTCGACTTCGACGTCGACCTGTTCCTCGACGGCGACACCCTCGCCGAGCAGGTGGGTGCGCAGCTGACGCAGCAGGGGTACGCCGTGGAGTCGCTGGAATGCGAGGAGGTGGCCGGCGAGGTCGACGCGACGTCCACGTGCACCGTCCAGGTCGAGGGTGCCGCCGAGACCGACGAGCTCGCGATCACCATCAAGGAGGTCGACGGGCTGCGGTTCCGCTTCGCCTACCGCTCCGTCACCTGATCCCGACCGATGACTCCGGCCGGCCGCGCCGGTCGGTACCGCCATGCCCACCGCACAGATCGACGCCCGCTTCGGCGTGCCGACCGCCAGCCCACTGCCCTGGACCGCCGTCGAGCGGCAGCTGACCGAGGCCGAGCTCTACTGGCTGACCACGGTCCGCGCCGACGGCCGCCCTCACGTGACGCCGCTCGTCGGCGTCTGGCACGACGGCGCGTTCGCCTTCTGCACCGGCGTCGGCGAGCAGAAGCAGGTCAACCTCACCGGCTCGCCGCTGGTGGCGGTCACGACCGGGTCCCCCGCCTGGACCTCCGGCACCGACATCGTCGTCGAGGGCCGGGCCGAACGGGTCGTCGGTCGGGCCTCGCTGGACCCACTCGCCCGGGCCTGGCGCGAGAAGTACGGCGCGGACTGGGCGTGGCAGGCCGAGGACGAGACCTTCGTCGGCGACGACGGCTCCCGCCCGTGGGTGTACGCCGTCCGGCCGGCCAAGGTCCTCGCGTTCGGCAAGGACCCACACAGCCAGACGGCGTACCGCTTCTAGCCGGCCGCCACGTGCTCGGCGGCCAGGAACGACAGCCCGAGCGCCGGCAGCAGCCCGTTGCCCGCGAGGTAGCCCGCCGCCCCGTGACCCGAGATGCCGGCGGCCGCCCCGCCCGCGGCGTACAGGCCGGTGATGGGGGTGCCGTCCTCGCGCAGCACGCGCGCGTGCTCGTCGACGACCAGCCCGCCCTGGGTGTGGAAGAGCGCGGGGGTCACCGGCACCGCGCGGTACGGCGCCCGCAGCGGCGCCTCCCAGCGGGTCCGGCCGTGCTCGTCGGGAGCCTCGCCCTCCGCGGCCGCGCGCGCGGCCTCCAGCGTCGCCGCCAGCACGCCCGCGTCCAGTTCCGTGCGCGCGGCCAGCTCGTCGACGTCCGAGGCGATCCGGGTCACCCCGGACTCGACCGTGTCGCCGTAGTCGGTGAACGGCAGGCAGGCCTCGTGGATCCGCTCGTCGAGCACGATCCAGCCGCGCCCGCCCGTCGCTGCCTGCAGCGCGGCGGCGTACTCGCTGTAGCCGGTGGTCTCGTCGCCGAAGCGGCGCCCGGACAGGTCGACCACGACGGCGCCGTGCATCACCGTCGCCCAGCCCGCGAGCGTCGCCGCCGGGGTGAGGGCGGCGTGCCCCTGGTAGGCGTCGAGGTAGGCCGACGCCGCGCCCAGCCGCTCGCCGATTCGCAGCGCGTCGCCGGTCGACCCCTCGCTGCCGTGGTAGGTCGCGCCCGCGATCTCGGGCAGGTGGCGGGCGACCAGCTCGCGGTCGGCGCCGAAGCCGTTGGTCGCCAGCAGCACGGCGCGGGTGGGGATCCACTCCTCGCCGTTGGGGGTCTCGACCAGGACCCGGCGGACCGCACCGTCGACCACCTCGACGTCGGCCAGCCGCGCGGGGACCATCAGGTCGATCAGGTCGGAGGCGCGCACGGCGCGCAGGATGTCCCCGAGCATGGCGTGGCCCGCGCGGCCCGGCACCGTGTGGCAGCGGTACGCCGAGTGCCCCGGGTAGCCGAAGTCGGTCACCAGCGACAGCGGCAGGTCGACGTCGTCGGCCAGCCACTCCAGCAGCCGGGCGCTGACGCCCGCCAGCGCGCCGGCCAGTCGCTCGTCGGCCTCGCCGTGGGTCTTCGCGCGGATGTCGGCGAGGAACTGCTCGGGCGAGTCCTCGACCCCGGCCTCGCGCTGCCAGCGGGTGCGGGCGCCGGGCACCATCGCCGTCGACATCGACGTGTTGTTGCCGCGCGCGAAGTGCTCGTTGCGCTCCACCACCAGCACGCTCAGCCCGAGCGACGCGGCCCGGAGCGCGGCGACCAGCCCGCCGCCCGCGCCCGCGACGACCAGGTCGGGTCCCTCGAAGTCCTCGCTCACGCCCGCACCCCCGTCACCGCACCGCGGTGGGCCAGCAGCGCCAGCGCCGCGGCCGTCGGGTCGAGCAGGTACGGCGCGCTGCGCTGCTCCTCGACCTCGACGGCCGAGCAGGCGTTGAGCACGAAGTCGCAGTCGAGACCGTCGACGGTCCGGGCCACGGCCGCGGCCCAGACGGCGTCGTCGGAGATGTCCTCGACCGCCAGGTCCAGGACCGCCGTCGGCGCCACCGTCGCCACGCCGTACGACGCCAGCCGTCGGTCCAGCTCCGCGGCGATGGCCGCGTTGCGGGCGACCGCGCCGAGCCGGCCGCCCTGCGCGGCGACGAAGCCCGCGGCCAGCCGGCCGATGCCGAAGACCGGTCGCTGCAGCCCGTGGTCGCCGTCGACCAGCGGGTCGAGCACGCAGTCGGGCAGGAAGCCGTCCCACTCCGCCGGGTCGGCCTGCCGGTAGCGCGCCAGCAGAGCCTCCTCGCTCGCCCGCATGTCGGCCTCGGTCTCCAGCGCGCGCGGCCCCTCCTCCAGGCGCTCGAGCACGACGCGCACGCCGTCCGGCGCGAGCTCGTCGTACCGCGCCTGGCGGCGGGCGAGCTCGGCCTCGTCGACGACGATCGGGGTGATGGCGAGCAGACGCATCAGGACACTTCCTCCTGGGTGTGACGGGACATGAGAGTGGGGCCACCGGCGGTCGAGCAGCGAGGAGCGCCGTCGGACCCACCGGTGGTCGAGCAGTGAGGAGCGCCAGCGACGAGCGACCGTCGAGACCCCCGCAGCGCGGAGGCGACGGTGGGCACCGCCGACACTCGGCCCACCGGGTCTCGACGGGCGCTCAGGACTTCGTCCTTCACTGCTCGACCACCAGGGCCGACCGGTGGTCGAGCAGTGAGGAGCGCCAGCGACGAACGCCCGTCGAGACCCCCGCAGCGCGGAGGCGACCGTGGGCACCGCCGACTCCCCCTCGCCGGGTCTCGACGGGCGCTCAGGACTCCGTCCTTCACTGCTCGACCACCAGGACCGACCGGTGGTCGAGCAGCGAGGAGCGCCGTCGGACCCACCGGCGGTCGAGCAGTGAGGAGCGCCAGCGACGAACGCCCGTCGAGACCCCCGCAGCGCGGAGGCGACGGTGGGCACCGCCGACACTCGGCCCACCGGGTCTCGACGGGCGCTCAGGACTCCGTCCTTCGCTGCTCGACCACCAGGGCCGACCGGTGGTCGAGCAGCGAGGAGCGCCGTCGGACCCGACCGGTGGTCGAGCAGCGAGGAGCGCCAGCGACGAGCGACCGTCGAGACCCCCGCAGCCCACAAGCAACGGCGACCGAGACCGACCACCGTCAGACCCCGAGGTACGCCTCGCGCACCCGCGGGTCGTCGGCCAGGTCGGAGGCCTTGCCCTCGAGCACGATCGCGCCGCTCTCGATGACGTAGGCACGGTCGGAGATCGCGAGCGCCTGGGAGGCGTTCTGCTCCACGATCAGCACCGTCACGCCGGTGTCGCGGATCCGGGTGATGGCCTCCAGCACCTGGGCGGCCAGGTTCGGCGCCAGGCCGATCGACGGCTCGTCGAGGGTCAGGCACTTCGGGCGTGCCATCAGGGCCCGGCCGATGGCGAGCATCTGCTGCTGGCCGCCGGACATGGTGTCGGCCCGCTGGTGGCGTCGCTCGGCGAGGATCGGGAACAGGTCGAAGACCTCGTCGAGGGAGGAGCGCACCGTCGAGCGGGACTGCGTGTAGGCGCCCATCTCGAGGTTCTCGACCACTTGGAGGTTGCCGAAGAGCGCCCGGTCCTGGGCGACGTGCACGAGACCCGAGCGGACCAGGCGGTGGGCCGAGCGGCCCTGCACCTCCTCGCCGTCGAAGCGGATCCGGCCACCGGAGATCCCGACCAGCCCGGCGATGGCGCGGAGCGTCGTGGTCTTGCCGGCGCCGTTGGCGCCGATGAGGGAGACGATCTCGCTGCGGTCGACGTGGAGCGTCAGGCCGTGCAGGATCTCCAGGCGCCGGTAGCCGGCGTGGATGTCGTCGAGCTCGAGCATCATGCGTGGTCCTCCCCCAGGTAGGCCTCGACGACCCGCGGGTCACGGATGACCTCCTGCGGATCGCCCAGGGCGAGCTCGCGGCCCTCGGCCATCACGAGCAGCCGCTCCGACAGCGCCATCACGGCCGCCATGATGTGCTCGACGAACATCACCGTGACGCCGTCGGCGTGGATCTCGCGGAGCAGCTCGATGATGGGCGCGCGCTCCGCCGGCACCAGGCCCGCCAGCACCTCGTCGAGCAGCAGCAGGCGCGGCTCGAGAGCCAGCGCCCGGGCGAGCTCCAGCCGCTTCAGCCCGGCGGTCGGCAGCGTGCCGGACGGGGCGGCGACGTACTCCTCGAGCCGGACCCGCTCGATCACCTCGAGCGCGTGGTGACGCGCCGCGCGGCGGGAGCGGTGGCGGTGGTGGGCCGCGATCGCGACGTTGTCCAGCACGCTCATGCTCTCGAAGGGGCGCATCAGCTGGAAGGTGCGGACGAGTCCCGCGCCCGCGACCCGGTCCGCGGACCAGCCGGTGATGTCGCGGCCGTCGAAGACGACCCGTCCGCTGCTCGGCGGCAGCTGGCCGGCGAGCAGCGAGAAGAGCGTCGTCTTGCCGGCGCCGTTGGGACCGATGATGCCGAGGAACTCCCCGTCGGCGACGGTCACGTCGACGTCGCTCACGGCCTTCAGGCCGGCGAACGACTTGGTCAGCTTCTCGACCTGGAGCAGGCTCATGAGCGGAACCGATCGCGCAGGGTGCCGTAGATGCCCTTGGGCATGAACAGCACGATGAGGATGAGCAGGGTGGCGTACACGGCGACGTCGAGACCGGACAGGCCCTCGAGGAACGACAGGAAGCCGGGCGGCTCGCGCAGGATGTCGGCGATCCACTCCGAGAGCGGGCCGACGATCAGCGCGCCGACGAGCGGACCCCAGATGGTGCCGATGCCGCCGATCACCGCCGGCATGATCGCGTTGACCGAGACCGCCGACCCGAAGGCCTGCTCGGGACCGACGAAGAAGTAGTACTGCGTGTAGAAGGAACCCGCCAGCGACGTCAGCGCACAGCTCGCCGCGACGGTGATCAGCCGGACCCGCATGACCGGGATGCCGAGGGACGCGGCGGCGACCTCGTCGTCGCGCACCGCCTGGGCGTACTGCCCGGTGCGCGAGTGCACGAAGGCGATGGTGCCGATCAGGCCCACGGCCAGGATGCCGAGCGGGATCCAGAAGTAGAGCGGGCTGCCCGCCTTCCACTGCATCATCGTCCAGGAGTCCTCGGACAGGATCGGGACGTTGAAGCCCTCCGTGCGGTGCAGCACGTCGAGGTTCTGCACGCTCAGCAGGAACACCATGGCGAAGGCGAAGGTCGCCAGCGCGAAGTACGACCCGGCCAGCTTGTAGCGCAGGCAGAGGAACGCGATCAGGCAGCCGGCAGCGGCGGAGATGACCGCGCCGACCACCATGGAGATCCACGGCGAGACGCCGTGCTCCACGAGGAGGTAGGCGCCGGTGTAGGCGCCGATGCCGAAGAACGCGGCGTGGCCGAAGCTGAACATGCCGCCGTAGCCGCTCATCAGGTTCCAGCCGACCGCCATGATCGCGAAGATCAGCGTCCGGACCGCGACCGTCTCGGTCTGGTCGTCCAGGAAGAACGGCAGCACCGCGAGGACGGCGACGAGGACGGCGAGGACGGTGTACGACCGGGCGGCGCTGCGGTCGCGCAGGCGCGGGTCGTCGGTGGCGACCGTGGTGGGCCGCCCGGGACGATCGGTGAGGGCCGTCATGACGCCGCCCCGATGATGCCCTGGGGCCGGAAGAACAGCACCAGCACGAAGACGGCGAAGACCAGGATCAGCGAGCCGGTGCCCGGGAAGTAGAGCGCACCCACGGTCTGCACCAGGCCGATGATCAGCCCGCCCAGGAGGGCACCGGTGACGCTGCCCAGCCCGCCGAGCACCACGATCACGAAGGCGAGGATCGTGAACTGCTCGCCGACGGTCGGGGTGAGGCTGAGGAACGGCGCCATCAGCCCGCCGGCGACCGCGACGCAGGCCGCGCCGATGCCGAAGGTCAGGGCGTAGATGCGGCGCACGTCGACGCCGACCAGGGAGGCGCCCTCGGCGTTGGCGGCGACCGCGCGGATCGACATGCCGAAGGAGGTACGGCGCAGGAAGAGCAGCAGCGCGGCCGCCACCAGCAGGGCGCCGGCGAACGCGATCAGCCGCTCGTACGACGCCACCGCGCCGAAGATCTCCAGCGACCCGTCGACCGAGCCGGGGACTCGCAGCGGACGGCCACCGAAGATCATCAGCAGCACGTTGATGATCAGCAGGCTCAGGCCGAGGGTGACCAGCAGCGGACCCTCGTGGCTGCCGGACAGGGTCAGCTTGTTGAGCAGCGCGACCTGCACGACCACGCCGAAGACGAACATGATCGGGACGGCGAGCAGCATGGCGACGTACACCGGCAGCCCGCCGGAGCTGGTCATCTCGTAGACCAGGTACATCGCCATCGTGAGCATCGCCCCCTGGGCGAAGTTCACGATGCCGAGGACGCCGAAGATCAGGGTCAGGCCGACCGAGACCAGCGCGTAGACGCCGCCCAGCAGCAGGCCGGTGACGACCGACTGGGTGACCAGGTCGGTGGCGCGGTCGCCCACGGCGTACACCAGGACGATCGCGACCACGACGGCCGCCACCACGCCGAGCGGGACCACCGCCTCGGAGGGACGGCGCAGCGTCCCGCGGTCCGGCGGCGCCTCCGGCGCCGCGGCCGTGCTCGTGGGTTCCGTCATGTCGTTCGTTCCTCCTCGCGCGCGGCTCAACGGCCGACCGGGTAGACGATGTCGGCGGTCTTGAACTGGTCCGGGAAGACCTGCTCGATCCGGCCGTCGCGGACCTGCATGACCGTCACCGAGGCGTTCTCGTTCTCGCCCGTCTCGTCGAAGGCGATCGGGCCTCCGAACTCCAGCAGCGGGTCCTCGACCTGCAGCCCGGCGATGGCGTCGCGCAGCTCCTCGGGGTCCTTGGACCCCGTCTCCTCCAGACCCTGGGCGATCACCACGACGGCCTGGTAGGCCAGCATCGCGGAGGTCTCCATGGTCCGGCCGTACTTCTGCTCGAAGCGGGCCCGGATGTCCTGGGCACGCTCGTCGGTGGCGGCGTAGTGGTAGTTGGCACTCAGTACGTCGGCGCCCGCCGCGCCCGCGTCGGCGGGGAACGCGCTGTCGTCGAAGCCGCCGTTGGCGACGCCGTACACCGCGTCGACGTCGCCGCCGAGTGCCCGGATCGCCTGGGCGATCAGCAGGCTGTCGGGGTAGTAGCCGGTCACGGCGAGGACGTCGGGGTCCGCGGCCAGGGCCTCGCGGACCTGGGTCGTGGCGTCGGTGAAGTTGGTGGCCGGGTAGGTCACCTCGGACACCATCTCGATGCCCTCCTTCTCGGCCTCCTCGGCGAAGGCGTCGTGGACGCTCTGGCCGAACGCGCCCTCGATGTGGAGGTAGGACACCTTCCGCACCGGCTTGCCGTTGGCGGCCGAGAGCTCGGCCAGCGCCTTGGCGCCGTCGCGGCCCATGCTGGAGGCGTTGGGCTGGATCCGGAAGGTGTGCTCGTAGCCCTGCTCGAGGATCACGTCGTCGACCGCGACGTCGATGACCAGCGGCACCCGGTTGCGCTCGGCGACCGCGGAGACGTTGGCGGTGACGTCGCTCTGGTACGTGCCGATCAGCGCGACCGCGCCCTCGCTCACCAGCCGCTGGGCCTCGACCTGGCCGGCGTCGGCGGTACCCTTGCTGTCACCGGCCCGCAGGACGAGCTGGTCGCCGCCCAGGGACTCGATGCCCCCGGCCGCGTTCAGGTCGTCGACCGCCAGCTGGGCGCCTTCGTGCATCATCTCGCCCTGACCGGCCAGGGCGCCCGTCAGCGGGTGCACCGAGCCGATCACGACCTCGTCGTCGGCCGGCTCGTAGCCACCGCAGGCCGAGAGGGCCAGGGCGCCGAGGAGACCGACGACAGCGAGGGGGAGCTTCTTCATGGTGCGAGACCGTCCTTCCGGGCCGGACGACTGCGGAAGCGTTCCGTCGGCAGGAACGCCTTCCGAGCCAGGCATCGTTTCGCTGAGCGGGCCATCCAACATGCGAACTGGTCCAGTCCAGCGGGATCGGCGTCACTATTGCACGTCCCGTACCCCGAATTCCAGAGGCTGCCGCGAACGACGTCGTTCTGATATCGTTTCTCTCAGCGAAACGCACGCGGAAAGGCGAGGTGCGCGATGAGCCCAGACACCCCTGCGACCGACGAACGCGAGACTCCAGGCGGAACCGAGGCCGCGGACCGGGTCGCCGACGTACTGCTGCTCTTCGGCCGCTCGGACGACCCGCTCGGCGTCTCCCGGATCGCCCGCGACCTGGCGTTGAGCAAGGCCGTGGTGCACCGGATCCTGCGCTCGCTCGCCTCCCGCTCGCTGATCCAGACGGCCCCGGGCCGGGCCGGGTACGTGCTGGGACCTGCCGCCGCCGGACTCTCGATCCGCGCGTGGAGCCAGCTGGACCTGCGGACCGTCGCGTCGCCGGTGCTGCGTCGCCTGCGCGACCGGACCCGTGAGACGACCACCCTCTCCGTGCTCGTCGGCGACCAGCGGGTCTACCTCGACCAGTTCGAGAGCCCGCAGGAGATCAAGATGGTCGTCGAGATCGGCCCGCGCTTCCCCCTGCACTCCGGCGCGTCCAGTCGGGCCATCCTGGCCCACCTGCCGCAGCCGTTCATCGACTCGGCCGTGCGCCAGATGCTCCAGCAGGAGCCGGACGCCGACGTCGAGGCCTACCTCGCCCAGCTGGCCGAGATCCGCGAGCGCGGGTACGGCATCTCCCTCAACGAGCGCGGGACGGGCGCGGCGTCCATCGCCGCCCCGTTCTTCGACGCCGCCGGCAACGTGCTGGGCTCGATCAGCGCCTCCGGGCCGATCTTCCGCTACAGCGACGAGTCGGGCGAGGAGCAGCGGGAGCAGATCCGGCTCGTGGTCGAGGCCGCCGGCGAGGTCACCGAGCGGCTGCGGCCCGACGTACCGGCCTGACCCGGGCTCGGCGCCCCACCAGACACGACGGCTCCGCACCCGGCGGGTGCGGAGCCGTCGTCGTGCCCTCACGGGCGGGTCGAGGTCATCGGTGCGCGGGCGACTTGCTCCTGCCCATCAGCCCCTCGACGACGCCGACGAGGAGGACGGCAGCCACGATCGCCACGATCGCGCCGATGACGTTGAGCTCGCCGAAGTCGCCCGTCCCGAGGGCGGTGGCGACGACGCCGCCGATGAGCGAGCCGATGACGCCGAGGACCAGGGTGCCGAGCAGGCCGAGGTTCTGGCGGCCGGGCTTGAGCAGGCGGGCCAGGGCGCCGACGACGAGACCGAAGACGAGGAAACCGATGATGGACATGGAGGACCGGTACCCCGTTCGGCGCGGCCGATCTCGACGCCTTGCAGGAGTGGGTACCTCTCGTCCATGAGCGAGAACAGCAACGAGCCCGACCCCCAGGACGGCCCCGACCTCGACGCCGAGCGTGAGGAGATCGGCGAGCTGCAGGACCGACTCGACGCGGAGGCGGAGGGCGACGGCCTGGCCGCCGAGGCTGGCCGGAGCGAGGAGACGGGACTCTCCCAGGGCTGAGTCCGGCCCCGGGAAGGAGGCCGGCACCCGCGGCGTTGGAGCAGGCGTGAGGCTCTCGCTGCTCGACCGGTCCCGGACGCGGGCCGGCACTGTCGACGCCACGGCGCTCGAGCTCACGGTGGCGCGCGCCGTCCACGCCGAGCGGGCCGGGTACGAGCGGTTCTGGGTGGCGGAGCACCACGCCGTACCCGGGATAGCGTCGGGGACGCCGGCCGTCCTGCTCGCCGCGGTCGGCGCGCGCACCTCCACGATCCGCATAGGCTCGGGCGGCGTCATGCTGCCCCTGCACCAACCGCTGGTCGTCGCCGAGCAGTTCCTCGTCCTGGAGGCCCTGCACCCGGGCCGGGTCGACCTCGGACTCGGCCGCTCCTCCGGCTTCACCCCGCCCGTACGCCACGCGCTGCGCCGCGACCTCGACGCCGGCGACCTCTTCGAGAGCGACCTCCGCGAGCTCCGCGGCTACCTGGAGGGCACCGGCGAGGTGACCGCCAGGCCCGCTGCGCGCCGTACGGTGCCGATGCACGTGCTGGCCACGGGACGCGGGGTCGAGATCGCCGCGCGGCTCGGGCTGCCCGTCGTCGTCGGCGGTCCGGTGCTGGACTCCGAGGACGTGGGCGAGCTGCTCGCCGGCTATCGCCGTACCTTCCGACCCCACCGGGGAAGCGAGCCGTGGGTGACGGTCTCGCTCGACGTCCTGGTGGCCGACGACGACGCCGCCGCGCGCGAGCTCGCACTCCCCGAGGCCTGGGCGATGGCGCAGTCGCGTCAGACCGGCGAGTTCCCGCCCCTCGAGCCGGCCAAGGTGATCCGTGACCGGACGTGGCCGGCGCAGGTGGGCCGCCGCGTCGAGGCCGCCCTGGAGCGCGCCGCCGCGGGAGGCCCCGAGACGGTACGCCGGCGCCTGGAGCGGCTGGTCGATCGGACCCGCGCCGACGAGGTGCTCTCCAGCGCCTCGACCCACGATCACGAGGCGCTGCTCGCCTCCGATCGGCTGCTGCGCGACCTGGTGGCGTGAGACGGACCGGTCGTACCCGGACCAATATTCGCTCTCCCGTGCGATCATCGGACACGGCTGTCAGGAGTGACGTATCACCGCGCGGGTGTATCTCCGGTCCGCTGACAACGGCGTGGAGGGGTTGAGATGGATCACGATGTCACCCGGAAGAGGTGCTCGTTCTGCGGGCGCCAGGGCGAGCGGGGGCTGCAGTTCGCGGGCGGCTTGGGCGCGATGATCTGCGAGGACTGCGTCACGCACTACCACGAGCTGTTCTCGGACACCGCCGCGGCGGACGCCGCCGCAGCACCGCCCTGGGAGCGGATGACGGACGCGGAGATCCTCGCCGCCATCCCGTCCATCTCCCAGACGGCCGCGCAGGTCGACGACTTCCTCGTCGAGTGGATCGAGCTCGCCCGGAGCCGGAAGCTGTCGTGGACCCAGATCGGGAAGTCGCTCGGGGTCTCCAAGCAGGCCGCGTGGGAGCGGTTCGCCCAGCGCGTGGACGACGCCAAGAGACGCTCCACCGCCTGAGGGCGCTCACCGGGAGTGGCGCGCGCTGAACCGGACGGCCGGGCGGACCGGCACCAGGGACGAGCGCGGGTCCTCGGACAGCGGCGACCTGCTCGTCGGATCGGGTTCCAGGTGCCAGTTCCGGATGATCGCGGAGAGCGCACTGGTCATCGTCGCCAGCCCGAGATGCTGGCCCGGGCAGAGGTGCAGACCGCGCCCGAAGCCCAGGAAGCCGCGCATGGCCGACCGGTGCTGCCACCGGTCCACGTCGAAGGCCGACGGGTTCTCGAACACCGCGGGATCGCGGTGGATGACGTAGGGGCTGATGATCAGCCGGTGCCCGGGCGCGAGCTCATACCCACCGAGCACGGTCGCCTCGGTGACGGTGCGGTTCAGGATCCACGTCGGAGGGTGGAGACGCAGCGCCTCGAGGATGACGGCGAGGGCGAGCGGGGATAGGGAACCGGGCGCCTGCGGGCGCTCCAGCGACTCGGCGAGGAGGTCCTCCTGCAGGCCGGGTCGGTGCGCGAGCTCGAGGAGCGCCCAGGCGACGCCGATGGCGGGGATCCGGTGCGCGGCCAGCATCGAGCCGATCACCAGGTCCGCGAGCCGGTCCGGCGTGGCGTGCGCCAGCTGCTGCCTGCGGACCACCTGGGCGACGTAGTCGTCGGCCTCCGGCGTGCGACGGCGCGTCTCGATCAACGGGTCGATGACGGCGCGCGCGGCGCGGTAGGCGAATCGGATCCGCAGCCGGGACGGGGTCGGGAGGAAGGACGGGAGGGCGAAGGGGCTGCCGAACACCGCGGCCAGACGCGCCAGCAGCCGGCCGACGACCGGCTGGACGGTGGACCAGTCGTCTCCGAAGTAGTGCCCGTACGTCACTCGCGTGAGGACGTCCTCCAGACGGGGAAGCGGGTCGAGCGCCATCGCGGCGTTCGTCGTCGTTCTCGGGAAGGCCTGCTCGATGAGCCGGGAGGTCTGCGGCCCGAGATGGGTGACGGCTGTTCGCCGTAGACCCGGGCCCAACGCGGTGAGGGCCTCCGCAGCAGCTCCTGCTTGTCGTACGGTGACGCGCTCCGAGCGGAAGTTGCCCAGGATCGCGAACGCACGCTGACGATTGGTGAGGACCTCGTGTGCCAGGTCGACGTCGTTGACGATCGTCGTCCGATCGTCGAACGCGACGATCGCGCCGTACCGCTCCCGCAGCCCCAGGAGGAAGCCGAGCCGGTCCTCCTCGTAGGCCATGAGGTTCCCGGCCCACCGATCCCCTCGGGGTCCAGGCGGACGGGTGCGGAGCGCCGTCGATCCTGCCGTGGTCATCACCGTGTGCTCATCGCCAGATGTAACCCGAGTTCAGGCTCCGACCGTGCGAGCGCTGGACCAGGCGGGCGATGGTGAACTTCATACGACGCATGACAACCTCCAGGTGGCCGTCGTCAGGCTGGTCCTGACGACTGTCAGGCGCATCTTGACGGACACCGAGCCTCGGATCCGGAGCGACACGCCAGAGAGTGCGGCCGTGTCGTCGTACTCGGGTGGACTACACCAGCGTCAGGGCGTGCTTGACGATCCGCTGGGCGATGAACTTGACTCGAAGCCTCCATCGGCAGCACCCGCCCGCCCTCGACTCAAGACCCGACGCCGATTCCGGTGCGTCGGGCACCGAAACTTGTCGCGCGGTTGACAAGTTCGGGAACAAGTCGCGGCTGTCCGAGGTCCAGCACGCGACATGTGGGTCTAGAGCGCCTAGCGTCGATCAGTACCGACGCCGAACAGGCGTCCATTGCGGGGGAGGGTCGAGATGGCGCAGGAGTACCGAACGGTCACGCCAGCCGGGGTCAAGGTGCGTGAGATCACGATGAGCGCGCTCGCGCGCCTCGGACTCGTGTCACCGGCGACGCTGGGAGGGATGACTCCCGAGGACCATCAGCGCAACTGGGACTCGTGGATGTCGGACGCGTCGGAGCCAGACCCGAACGCGCACTACACCCCGTACCGGTCGACCGACCCGACGACGCCCGACGGGGAGCAGCAGTCTCCCCCGGATGTCCCCTGATCGACGCCCGGCTTGCCATCTGCTGCCCAGCCCCATCTCGGGACGGCGGCTCTCGCACTGCGGCCTGCCCTGGACCCGATGGTCAAGCGGGTCGTCGACGACATCGTGGCGGCACTGCCGCCACACGCCGCCGCCCCGGGAACCCCGCGCCACCAGCTGCTGCTGAGGGCCGCCCGGGTCGCGGCGCACCACTTCCTCGACGACGCCGCCGGCCCTGAGGAGCCGGACGGCGCGAACGGCTCAGGCGGCCGGGTCGACCAGGTCGACGAGCTGTTCCGGCGCCTCGGCCGGACCCAGGCCGAACGCGACCACGACTGGACCACCCTCGACACCAGCCTCCACGTCGCCACCCGCGCCTCCTGGCACCAACTCGTCGACTTCGCCACC
>Ga0335075_10003194_pt1 | contig 26123 bp, 22 predicted proteins | sample Lox_Sample_24_FD_206723 | JGI IMG/M metagenome (GOLD analysis project Ga0335075, IMG submission 206723) | Soil microbial communities from Loxahatchee National Wildlife Refuge, Florida, United States - Lox_Sample_2.4 | ecosystem: Environmental > Terrestrial > Soil > Wetlands | place: USA...
CTGCACGCGCGGCGCCCGGTTGCGGGCGATGAATTTCTGACTACTCGCTTTTGCCACGGTTGGCCTCGCTACCCCTGCTGGTTGACACGACGTTTAGCCGGCGCGGATACCGCCCGGATGTGACCCAGGTCACAGCCCGGCCACGATTCACCGGTGCCCTATTCACTGGGAGTTCCCACGACGTTCTGCGCCTGGCCAAGCCCATCGGGCGCCAGGTCCTGCAGAATTTCGAGGAAGTCCTTCTCGGCGAGCCGGCGGGCGCGCGCGATCAGTAGCGGCAGCGGGCTCGACGGTTCGTTCTTGCGATAATAGTCGCAAACGAGATCAAGCAGCCGCATGGCGTCGCCGCGGCTGGTGATCTCCGTCAGCGCGGCGGCGGTGATGCGCCGGGAGCGCGGCGCGGTCTCCGGCGTCGAGCCGGCGGGGCCTGCCGCCTCGGCGACCGGCGCGGTTGGCTCATCCTCGGCTGGTGCGATGGCATAGCGCTCGATCACGCGCGCCACTTCGCCGGCGAGCTTGATCAGTTCGCTGTAGTCTGGCCCGTTGCCGTAGCCGCTTCGGGCATCGAACACGGCCGAGATGGCGGTTGCCTCTTTGCCGGTCGCCTCGGCGGCGGCCCGCAGCGCAGAAAGGCGTGTCGCGTCGCTATCCTGGAACGCCGAGCGGATCACCGTTTCGGTTGGCTTATCCTGTGCCTCGCTCGGGATCGCGCCGGTGGCAATACCGACGTCGCGCCATGAGTAGTTGCCAAGCCGAGGCGAGCTCGCCAGCGGCATGTCGCGGATGAATTTAAGAACGAGCCCCGGGTGGCCGACCCTTAGCAGGGCATTCGCCCGCAAGGTGGGATCGTTGTCGTCTTCAGGGTCGAGCTGCGGGTGGATCTCGTCCCACCGGGTCTCCAGAAGCTGGCGGGTGAGCTCCAGCACTTCGGCGTAGTCGGCAAGTCCGGAGAGATGCAGCCGTGCCACCGCGAGGTGGGCCAACACGCGCAAATCCCGGGTCCGCTCGAGCAGGGCGACAGCCTGCGCCACAACCTCTTTCCAGTCCGGTTCTTCGGCCGCAATGATGGTGTCGCCGTATTGTTGCTCGGGCTTGCCCTGGGCGGCACGATCCAGTGCTGCGAAATCCGGGTCGAATTCCAGATTGGGACCGGTCGGGGACGCATCCGACACGGGATCGAGCCAATTGCCGGAGTCGAGCGGGGGCATAGTTACGGGTATCCGCGGGCGCGGTCCAGCCACGTCGTCGCGACGCGGCCATCATCGCCTGTCACCGTTGTGCGGGTCGTCACGCTGGTCCGACCGCCTCCCACCTTTCACCGGCGATTTTCGCGCAAGTGAAGCGCCGTGTCCAGGACAATACACGATGGTAGTGCGTTGCGGGGCGGCCTTGGAGGCTTGGCGGAAAGGTTCACGCGAGCAAGCACCGGGAGGCGAGGCGCCACCGATCCGGCCTCGGCGAAAGGGGAATGACCCACTCGGCCAATGCGCCGCGGAACATAGGCCATGAAGCCGGTCGGTTGACTCTTCGGCGGTGCATACCGCCGCACCGCAACAATCGTAGCTGGCCGGGCCAAGCCCAGCCGCGGCGCGGTACGGGTCCTTCGCGCGCTCCGTGCGAGGCTTTCCCCGGTCGTTAGTAGTCCGTTGTGGCGCGGCCGGACCGAAGCTTCTATAAGCAGCGGAATAGTGTCGCAACCAAGGGGGCGGATGCCATGCGCACAATCATCATTGCCCTGCTTGCGGGCCCGCTGGTCGCCGCCGCCGCGGTACCGGCGATCGCTCAAAGCAACCCCTCGACAAATCAGATCATCCAGTCGCTGAGGCCAAGCGGGAACCTTCTGCAAGGCGGCACGCGCGGCATCCGGCTGGCCGCCCCGTCGTCGTCCGGTTCGGGCGCGCAGTCCGCACCGGCCGCCGCGTCACACGTCACCCGCTCCGCCACGGCGGCCGCGCGGCCGTCCGCGCCGACACAGGCCGAGGCGGCGGCGCCGTCGGTCAGCCTCAATGTGGATTTCCCAACCAATTCGGCGACGCTGACGCCGGACGCGAAGGCGACCCTCGATCGGCTCGGCCGCGCGCTCACCAGCAAGGACCTGGCAAGCTATCGCTTCCGCATCGAGGGGCACACCGACACGGTCGGCTCGGCCGGCTATAACCAGGCGTTGTCACAACGCCGGGCGGACGCGGTCGCCGCCTATCTGGAGCAGGCCTTCAGCATTCCGTCGTCGAGACTGGAGGCAGTCGGCATGGGCGAGCAAGGCCTGCTGGTCGTCACCCCGCCGCAGACCGCGGATCTGCGCAACCGGCGGGTTGCCGTTATCAACCTCGGCGCCTAGTCGCGACAGCGGCGCGGCGCGCCGGTGAAGGGTACCGACGACGACGATACGGTCAAGGTGAGCCCACCCGGTTCGCGTGGACGCCAAGCTCAACCTCGGGCGGCGCGATCCGGGCGCGCCTTGTTTGCGTTGGCGTGGGCCGCGAGCGGCGGGGCGCTGGTGGGCCTGGCGGCGGCGCTGTGGATATTGTGGCCGCGGCCCTTGCCCTTGCCGAAGCCGCCGGCCGCGACCCGGCCGCCGGCGGCGATCAGGCTGGCGCCTGCGCCACCGGCACCTGTGGCGGCGCCTGCTCCCGCCGCGCCTGCCTTCGCCATCCGCACCGCGAACGAGACCGAGATCCGCGAGCACGTCGCCGACACCCTGACTGTGTTCCGCTTCGCTGCGAACCCGAACATTATCGTGCTGGATTTTCCGACGCTGCTGCAACAGGGACTGATGCTCGACCGGGTTGCCGCGCTGCAAGAGAAGGCCGGCCTGCCGCGTGATCGCGTGCTGACGGATGCAGAACTGGATGCGGCGATCCGCAAACGCGGCGACACGATCGCAACTTTCTATTATGGCCACGACTATTCGGCCGCTGCGCTGGCGCGATTCTTCGAACTTGCCGATCGCCAGCACATCGCGCTGAACGAGCAGGAGGAGAAGCTGCGCGCGCTGGTGCGTCAGCTCGGCTGGTTCGCTCCCGGTGCGTTGGGCGGACTGATCTCCGTTCCCCGCGTGGGCGCGGATCCGAATGTTACCATGTCGGCGCGGGCCGCCATCCTGCGCCACGAGCTCTCGCATGGGGAGTTCTTCAGCGATCCGGCCTATGCTGCGTATGTGCGGGGGTTCTGGCGGACCGATCTGACCGAAGCGGAGCGCGCCGGGGTGCGCCGCTTCCTTGGATCAGAGGACTACGACACCGCCGACGAAGAGCTGATGCTGAACGAGATGCAGGCCTATGTGATGTTCACGTTGGATCCGCAGTTCTTTCAGGCCTCCGATGCCGGGATGACCGATCAGCGGCGGGAGCAGCTCGAGGAGGAGTTCCTGCGTGGCCTGGACGTGGCGTGGCTGAGGGACAACATGATCCACAAGCTGGCCGCGGCGCCATGATAACTGCGGCGGCGAGCGCGGTTCATGCCTCGCGGGGATGCGGGAAGCCTGGCCCATCGAAATCCATGGAGTCGATAGAATAGCCGAAAAGTCTTGAGTCATACTACGTAGTACCGCTGCACAGAGATTTTGACCGATTGATCGTCCGACGGACGTGGCGCGGACAGGTGGCAAGCTGGCCTAGGCCGGTCGCCTCTCCGCCAAGGCTGAGAGTCAGTGAGCAGACCACTACACAACGTAGCGGCGGAGGCCATCCATCAGTCGGGGCGCAGTGAAATTCAGCAGCAACCCGGCGCGAATGCCGCTCATGCGGAGATAGGTCCGCAGTTGCATCTCGTGCACCGCCAGGATCGTCGCGACGGACTTGATTTCCAATATGAGCTGTTCCAGCGACAACAACATCCGCCTTGAAACCGTCACCAACCTGCTCGCCCTTGTAGAGCATCGGAATGGGGACCTGTCGCCCGAACCCGACGCCTGCGCGCCGCAGCTCGACACACAGGCACTGTTCATAAACGGCTTCAAGCAAGCCCGGGCCGGTATTACGGTGCACCTCGACTGCCAGTCCAATGACCTGTTCGGTCAATGACTCTGCCAGACGCATGCGGGACTCCGTGTTCCCAGTGGTTCTCCGCGCTTCCTCCGTGCGAATCAAAAATAAATCGTCAGCACACCGGCCGTCGGTGGGAGGCCGCGGGGCACAGTGCGCTACCGGGTCGGCCCATGCCGTGCGTCCGGCGATCCGTTGCATTTTTGATTCGCACGGAGGAAGCGCGGAGGACCACGGGGAACACGGAGAGGGATGCTCACGCGGCCTGCGCCTGGCGCCCTGCAACGCACCACCTGCGATAAAGATCGATCAGGGCGACTTCGGCAGCGTATCGACCAGCATCACCGCTGCGGAAACGCTGGCGCCACGACTGCGGGCGGCCTCGATCGCGCGCCCGAGCCGGCGCACATAATCGCTGCCATTGTCCTCTTGATTGGGCGGAGGTGAATCGAACAGCGGCACCGAGGAGGCAACAGCGATGATCATGTCGGTGCCGAATGGCGGCGCGACCTGCCATTGCGGACGTCCGCCCCCGGGATTGCCGAGCTCCAGCACCTGGCCCGAGTGCAGGGTGCGGGCCGGCACCGCGACGTAATGATCTTGCGGGTCTGCAACGGTCGGATAGAGATGCTCCAGCGATCCGTCGTGCGCCAGGTAATCGACCCGCAACCGGCCGGCGAAACCGGGCATGGTCACGCGCGGCTGGATGTATTGGTCCTCATGCAGCGCCGTGCGCCCGCCGGCAAGGACCAGTCGCAGCCCCAGGTCCGGCGCGCCGGCCAGCGGCGTGACCGGCCGTATCGCAGACAGCGCATCGCAGAACACGGGATCGACCCGTTGCACGCGCCAGTCCAGCGCGTGTGAGCCGGCAGCGTCGGTGACCTCATGGCGCAGCGCATCGTCGGCCAACCGCCCGGCGATGCCGGTCACCGTGACCGCCCCGCCGTCCTGCACCGCGCCATCCACGAGCACGCACGGCGCGGCGGACAGCACCCGCTCGATCTGCTGACGAAGCGACCCCAATCCGATCGCGGCGACCTGCTCGGGCGGCGGGGCCACTGATGTGTTGCCTGGCGACTGGGGTGGCGTCGGCTGGAGGGACGGCTGATTCGCTGCCGTACCGCCGGCGGGCGCGGATACCGCGGCAGGGGCGGCGGGCGGCGGCTCCGGCTTCGGCCCGGTCGCCGCCGGGCGAGCAGCCGACGGAGGCGGCTGGGTCGATGCGGTTGTCTCGGGTGCCGCCGGAGGAGCGGGCGATGGCGGGGCAATGGGCGGCGAAGGCGATGTGGCCGGAGGGACGGCAGCAGCTTTTGTCGGCGGCGCCGCAGCCGGCGCTGGAGCGGCGGCCTCACCGGTCGGCGACGGATTCGCGGCTTGTCGCAAGGGCGCGGGAGCGGTCGATGTTGCGGCGGACGGCGGAGGAGCCGCTTGCGTAGAGAGTGCAGGAGCCGGTTGCGTGGAGGGCGGCGCAGATCCGCCCGACGGCTGAACATCGGCGACTTTGGTCGCCGGTACCGGGCGCAGCACGAACCACCCGCCGGTTGCAAGCACGGCTATTCCGGCCACCGCCGCCGCAATGACCAATGGCATGCCGGAGCGCTTCGCCGCGGACTGCGGCGGGGAGACGGCGGCAGCCGCCGGCGCGGAAGATGGCCGAACTGGCACAGAGACCAATGTGGCTTCGGCTTCCGGCTCCGGCGGCATCGCTGCCGGTCGCGCGGCCAAGGCCGCGGTGATGGCTTCGCCGAAGGCGGCGGCCGAGGGATAGCGGTCCTCCGGCCGCTTCGACATGGCGCGGCGAACCACCGCGTCCAGCGGTACCGGCGACGTGACGGCCAATTGCGAGGGCGGCGGCGGGTCGGTGTTGAGCACTTTGTGCATGATCGCGGTCATGCTGCCCTCGAACGGGCGCTCGCCGGTCAGGAGCTGGTAGAGAAGGACACCTGTCGAGTAAATGTCGGTGCGTGCATCGACGACTTGGCCCATGAACTGCTCGGGCGACATGTAGGCGGGGGTGCCCAGCACGGTGCCCGCCTGGGTCATGCTGCTGCTCTCGATCCGGGCGATGCCGAAATCGGCGATCTTGGCCTGCCCGGCGCTGGTCAGGATGACGTTGGCCGGCTTGATGTCGCGGTGCACGACCCCGCGGCCGTGGCTGAACTGAAGCCCGCTCAGGACGTCCTGCATGATCCGGGCGGTGTCGGCGATCGCGAACCGCTCCTGCCGGTCGAGCAGGTGCTTGAGGGTGGTTCCGTCGACGAACTCCATCACGATGTAGGCGAGATCGCTGGTCTCGCCGTAGTCGTAAACGGCCACAATGTTGGGGTGACTGAGTCGTCCGGCGGCCTGCGCCTCGCGGCGGAAGCGGGCGATCTCCTCCTCGGTCTCGGGTTCGGGATGCTCGGGCAGCCGCACCGCCTTGATGGCGACGCGTCGGGCGATCAGCGGGTCCCAACCGTCATAGACGACCCCCATGGCACCGCGGCCAAGCGTGCCGCGGACCTCGTACTTGCCGAGGGCTTGCACGACCTCCAACGATGTTCCCCACCCAGCGAACCGATGCAGGAGATCATAGACCGCCAAGCTGGCAAGAGGAACTGCCAAGGCGTCCGGCGATCTTCTCGCCGCGGCGCCCTCACCCGCCCAGCCGCCGCTACCGCAACGGGAGACGCCTCTTTCTAGTCCTCGCTGAGCGCGAAGTGGCCGACGAGGAGACCGATCGGAAGCGAGAGCAGGCCCCAGCTTCCCAACGCGGTCAACAACACGTGTCGCGGATCATGCACGGTCAGTTGCAGATATACCGCAACCGTTAGCATTGCGACGCTGCTGCCGGCTAGCCCGGTTCTGGCGAGGAAACGCTTCGCTCTGATCATCGGTGCCCGCTGTCCGATTGAGTGCCCGCTCTTGCCTTTCTTTACTGGGCGGCGCGCACCCCACGAGCGCGACCGCTCAAAGAACGGATGTGAACTACTTCTGCCGTTTACCAAGTCTGGCAAGCGGTCACAACACTGTCAAGCATTCGATGAGCGGTCAAGGCGGAGGCCGCCCGACGCCCGAGTAGCCCGGCCCGGCGGCCGCTCAACGGGTCGGGCGAGGCGGCGACTGGCTATAATCGTAGAACCCGCGGCCAGTCTTTCTGCCGAGCCATCCGGCCTCGACGTATTTTACCAGTAACGGGCAGGGCCGATACTTACTGTCCGATAAACCCTCGTACAGGACCTGCATGATCGACAGGCAGGTGTCCAAGCCTATGAAATCGGCCAGCTCCAGCGGACCCATCGGATGGTTGGCGCCCAGCCGCATGGCGGCATCGATGCCGCTGACCGACCCGACCCCCTCATAAAGGGCATACACCGCCTCGTTGATCATCGGCACCAGGATGCGGTTGACGATGAACGCCGGGAAATCCTCGGCGACTGCGGTGGTCTTGCCCAGCCTGGCGGCCAGCGCCTGGACCGACTGGAAGGTCGGCTCGTCAGTGGCAATGCCGCGAATGATCTCCACCAGCTTCATCACCGGCACCGGGTTCATGAAATGCATGCCGATGAACTTCTCGGGCCGGTCGGTCGTGGCGCCGAGTCGGGTGATCGAGATCGACGACGTGTTGGTGGCCAGCAGGCAAGACGGCTTCAGGTGCGGCGTCAGCGTCTTGAACACCGACCGCTTGATCTCTTCTTTCTCCGTCGCCGCCTCGATAACCAGGTCGGCGTCGCCGAACGCCCCGTAGTCGGTCGTGGTGTTGACGCGCGCCAGTGCGCCGTCCTTGTCGTCGGCCGTAATCAGGTGGCGATTGACCTGCCGCTCCATGTTGCGGCCCATGGTCGCCACGGCTTTCTGCAACTGCTCGGGGCTGATATCGAGCAGGGTCACCGGCAGGCCCGCCAGGGCGCAGATATGGGCGATGCCATTGCCCATTTGCCCGGCACCGACCACGCCCACCCTGGCGATCTCGGCAATTTCGGTGGCCGGCGGGACGGCGACGGACTCCGGCGTGACTTCGACGTTCATCAGGAGCGCTCCAGTTCGGCTGCCAGTTCCGGCAGCGCGGTGAACAGATCAGCGACCAGGCCGTAGTCCGCGACCTGGAAGATGGGCGCTTCCTCGTCCTTGTTTATGGCAACAATAACCTTGCTGTCCTTCATCCCGGCCAGATGTTGAATCGCGCCCGAAATGCCCACGGCAATATATAAGTCCGGGGCGACGACCTTGCCGGTCTGTCCGACCTGGTAGTCGTTGGGCACAAAGCCGGCATCCACCGCCGCCCGCGAGGCGCCAATCGCCGCCCCCAGCCGGTCGGCGATCGGCTCGATAAGCTTGAAATTATCTCCGCTCTGCATCCCGCGCCCGCCTGATATGACGATACGGGCCGCGGTCAGCTCGGGCCGCTCGCTTTTCGACAGCTCCGCGGAGACGAAGCGGGAGATCACCGCCGGTTCGGTCGCCGCCACCGACTCGACGGCTGCGTTGCCGCCCTCGGTGGGCACCGGGTCGAAGCTCGCCGCGCGCACGGTGATCACTTTCTTCGGGTCGGCCGATTGCACCGTGGCGAGCGCGTTCCCGGCATAGATCGGCCGAATGAAGGTATCGGCGTCCACCACGCCGGAGATGTCGCTGATCGGCTGGACGTCCAACAACGCGGCGGCTCGCGGCATCACGTTCTTGCCGACGGCAGTGGCGGCGGCGAGCAGGTGCGAGTAGCCAGGTGCCAGTTGCACCAGCAGCGCCGCCAGCGGCTCCGCCAGCACGTGTTCGAAGCCCGGCAGGTCGGCGGCGAGCACCTTGGCCACGCCGGGCAGCTTTGCCGCCGCCTCGGCGACGGCGCCGATCCCGCTGCCGACGACCAGCCCGTGCACGTCACCAAGCTGGGTGGCGGCGGCAACGGCGCTGCGCGAAGGCTGCTTGATCCCGGCTGCGTCGTGTTCCAGCAGGACGAGACTCGTCATCGATCAGATCACCTTCGCTTCGCTTTTAAGCTTCTGCACGAGTTCCGCGACCGAGCCGACCTTCTTTCCAGCTTGGCGCTTCGGCGGCTCGGCAACCTTCAAAACCTTCAGGCGCGGCGTCGGATCGACGCCGAGGTCGGCCGGCTTCACCGTCTCGATCGGCTTCTTGCGGGCCTTCATGATGTTCGGCAGCGAGGCATAGCGTGGCTCGTTCAGCCGCAGATCGGTGGTGACGATTGCCGGCAGCCGGAGCGCCACGGTCTCCAGCCCGCCATCCACTTCCCGCGTGACCGTGATCTGATCGCCGTCGATCGTGACCTTGCTGGCGAAGGTGCCTTGCGGCCAGCCGAGCAGGGCCGCCAGCATCTGGCCGGTGGCGTTCATGTCGTCGTCGATTGCCTGCTTGCCGAGGATGATCAGCCGCGGCCCCTCCTTCTCGGCGATCGCCTTCAGCAGCTTGGCAACCGCGAGCGGCTGCAGCTCGGCATCGGTCTCGACCAGGATGCCGCGATCGGCGCCCATCGCCAGCGCGGTGCGAATCGTCTCGGCGCATTGCGCGATGCCCAGCGAGACCGCGACGATCTCGGTGGCCACGCCCTTTTCCTTCAGGCGCACCGCCTCTTCGATGGAAATCTCGTCGAACGGGTTCATCGACATCTTCACCCCGGCGGTTTCCACTCCGGAGCCGTCCGCCTTCACCCGCACCTTCACATTGTAGTCCACCACCCGCTTGACGGGGACGAGTACCTTCATGGGAAAACCGTGCCACCACCAAAGAGACGCAAGCGCACCCCCAGGGCCAGTTTGGCCCAAGGGACTGTTCGCACCTGCAATATGGGGCCGGACCATATGGGGCGGCCCGAGCCGCTGTCAAACAAAGGATGTGTGGGCGGGCGCGTTGCCCGGGCCGCGGGTCAGCCGCGCAACAGCATCATCATCAGGATGAACAGCAGCAGCGCGGCAGCTTGCAGGATGACGCGCCAGCGCATCAACTGATTAGAACGCGCCGGATCTCCGCCTCCGCGCGCGAGCCCGATGAACCCGGCGAACAGTACCCCGAGGGTTGCCAGCATCAGCATCGCAACCGGGATGGCAAGCCACCGCATTCGCACCACCTTGGCTGGAGTGCCCCAACCATAAAGCCTCGTTGCCGCAATTTCACCCCGATCACCTTCCTTCCCGAGCCAGGGAGTTGACCGCGCGCGCCGGACTGTGATCGTACGCTCGATGAGATCGCTCGCCCTGACCCGCGTCATGGCCGGCCTTGCACTTACGTCATGGCCGGCCTTGTGCCGGCCATCCCCTGCCTGTTGCGGCACGTCAGCGCGAACAGGCAGGGGATGGCCGGTACAAGGCGCACACGGGCTTGCCCTGGTCCTGTTGGTGGCATGGCTGGCGCTTGCCGGCGGCGCGGTGGTCCCGGCGGTCGCCGCCCCTGCCCCCTCCCCGTCTCCCGCCCCGGTCTCCGGGATCACCCCCGAGCAGGCGCGTCAGGCGCTCGACGTGCTGAACGATCCGGCAAAGCGGGCGGACGTGGTGAACACGCTCGAGGCCGTGGTGAAGGCGCAAGCCGCCGCGCCCGTGGCTGCTGCCCCGGCACCCGCGCCGCCGGCGCCGAAGGCGGCGGCACCGGCCCACGCTCCCGCCGGCACCAGCTCGAAGGTAACCGTGGAGCCTGGCAGCCTTGGCGCCGCCCTGCTGGGCGGAGCGGGCGGCTTGACCGGGCGACTCTCCGCCGTGGCGATCGGGGCCGTCCAGGCTGTCCACGGAGTCCCGCTGTTCTGGGGCTGGCTCGTGGTGATCGCAACCAACCCGTATGCGAAGGTGCTGTTGCGAGAGGCGGTCTGGCGGGTAGTGATCGCCTTCGGCTGCGGGCTCGCCGTGGAGTCGGGCGTGCGGCTGCTGCTGCGGCGCCCGAACAGCCCTCCGGAGACGGAGCCGGTCTCACCCGATGAACCCGATTCGGGGGAGGCGCGCGCAGAGGTCGGCGAGACCGAGCCGCCCGATCGTCGGCGCAATCGCGCGCGGATGCTATTGCGCCGGCTACCACTGGCGCTGCTGGGTTTCGTACTGGATTTGCTGCCGGTGCTCGGTTTTGCCATCGCCGGGCATATCGTGGCCGCGACCCCTGTCGGCGGTTCGGACGAGACGCGGCTGGTCGTTGTCGAGATGGTCGATGCTTACGTGATCTGCAGCGCGGTCGTCTGCCTGGCGCGGATGATGCTGTCGCCGCAGGTGCGGAGCTTGCGCCTGGTGCGGGTCTCGGATGCGACGGCGCTATGGGCCACAAAGTGGATCCGTCGGATCGCGGCGGTCGCGGCGTTCGGCTGGGCGATCGCACAGATCGGCCAGTTGCTTGGCATGTCGGACGAGGCACACAACGGGCTGATCAAGCTTACATCGCTGATCTACCACATCTTCCTGGCTGTCATGGTGCTGGAGAAGCGCCGGGCGGTGAAACACCGGCTGCGAGCGCCCTCCGGCGCCACGGGCATGGCTGCGCGGCTGCGCAATGCCGTGGCTCCGGTCTGGCATTGGATCGCGCTGTTCTTCCTGGCCGCCTCCTGGATCGTGTGGGCGATCGAGGTCCGCAACGGCCTCGCCGAAGTATTCCACCTCTTTTTCACCCTTGTGCTGGTGGCGATCGTTGCCCGGCTTGTGCTGATCGTGCTGCTGGGCTCGCTGGACCGGGCGTTGCACATCAGGCCGGAGACCGCCGAGCGCTATCCCGGGCTGGACGATCGGTTGCACGCCTACCACCCGCTGCTGCAAGGCCTCGCGCGCATGCTGGTCTGGCTGGCTGGCGTCCTGGTCCTGCTGGAATTCTGGGGGGTGCCGACTTTCGAGTGGTTCACCGGCGACTATCTCGGCCAGCGCCTGGTTGCCGCGCTCTGCACAATGGCGGTGACGTTGGCGCTGGCCGCGGTTGTCTGGGAGGCAGCAAACGCGGCCATCCAGGCGCATCTTGCCCGCCTGACCCGCAGCCAGCAGATGGCCCGCTCGACACGGGTGCGGACACTGCTGCCGCTGTTGCGCACCGCGCTGCTGGTCTGCATCGTCGTGATCGCCGGGCTGACCATGCTGTCCGAGATCGGCATCAACATTGCCCCGCTGCTGGCAGGAGCGGGCATCGTCGGCGTCGCCATCGGCTTCGGTTCGCAGAAGCTGGTGCAGGACCTGATCACCGGCATCTTCCTGCTGCTGGAGAACACCATGCAGGTCGGCGACTGGGTGACGGTCTCGGGCCTGTCGGGCTCGGTGGAGCATCTGTCGGTGCGCACCATCCGACTGCGTGCCGGCGACGGCTCGGTGCACATCATTCCGTTCAGCTCGGTCACCAGCGTGACCAACACCAATCGCGGCCTCGGCAATGCCGCGGTCAGCGTCACCGTCGCCTATGCCGAGGATACCGACCGGGTTGGCCAGGTGTTGCGGGAGATCGCGGCGCAAATGCACAAGGAGCCCGACTTCGCTCCAAGGATGCTGAGCGACCTGCAGTTGTGGGGCGTGGACAAGATCGACGGCGCCTCGGCGACGCTGAGCGGCCAGATCGTGTGCACGGATGCAGGGCGCTGGCCGGTGCAGCGCGAGTTCAATCGGCGGGTGAAAATACGGTTCCAGGAACTCGGGATCACCATATTCAACCCCGTCCAGACGTATCTGATTTCCCCCGCGCAGCCCGCCCCGGCACGTCCTGGGCGGCCGGACACCAGGGAGGCCGCGGAATGACCGACTTCGCCATGCTTGCCGATCTCATCTCGCGCGACGGCTTCGCGTTCGTTCATGGCCCGGCGATGCGCGAGGTGCTGGAGCGGCACGGTTCCCTGGCCGACTGGAAGGCGTTTGCGGCAAGCTGGAACGATCTGGGGCTGGATACATACATGGCCGACGGCGGGCGCTACCGGAAGCGCCGCCATGCCGCGTTTGCCGCCGACCCGCGCGGAATCCGGCGCAAGCCGCACCAGGCGCATTACCAGAGTCGCGACTATAACAGCCTGAATGGCGGCATCGCCCGCTGGTTCGATCCGGTGCTGCCGGAGATCGGCTCCGGCCCAAGCATGACGGCGATCCTGAACACGTGCGGCCTGCTGTTCGGTCGGCTAACCCCCGCGCCGGCATGGCACATCGAGGTGCACCAGTTCCGCATCGAGGCTCGTGCCGATGCCGTCGGGCGTCCGACGCCCGAGGGCACCCACCAGGATGGCGTCGATCACGTGCTGGTGCTGTTGGTTGGGCGACAGAACATTCAGAGCGGGGTCACAACCATCACTGATCTTGCACGTCGTCCGCTCGGCAGCTTCACACTGGCCGAGCCGGTGGATGCTGCGCTGGTGGACGACAACCGCGTCATGCATGGCGTGACCCCGGTCGAGCCGGTGGATCCCACCCGTCCCGGCTTCCGCGACGTGCTGGTGGTGACGTTCCGCCGCGAGAACGCCGGCGCCTGACCGGTCCGCCGGTGCGGATCGTCGCCGGTACCTGGCGTCGCCGGCGACTGGTTGCGCCGGCGGGGACTGATACGCGACCCACCAGCGACCGCGCCCGGCAGGCGCTGTTCGATATGCTTCTGCACGCGCCATGGGCCGGGCGCGATGCGGTCGAAGGCGCGTTCGTGTTGGATGCGTTCGCCGGTACCGGGGCGTTGGGGCTGGAGGCCCTCTCGCGGGGAGCCGCCGCTGCCACATTCATCGAATGTGATGCGGCTGCTCTGCGGGCGTTGCGGTCCAATATCGCGGCGTGCGGGGCTGAGCAGCGCTGCACCGTGGTGGCCGGCGATGCGCTGGATCCGCCGACGGGGCGGCGTTGTGGCTTGGTGTTTCTTGATCCCCCATATGGGCAGGGCTTGATAGCTCGGGCACTCGAACGTCTTGCGGCACGCGGCTGGGTCGGTCCCGAGACACTTGTCGTCGCCGAAACGGGCCGCGACGAGGCGTCCCCCGGCGCCGCGCCGCTATTGGCCGAGCGAATCTACGGCGCCGCGCGCATCGGCGTCTGGCGCCCGGCTGATAACAGCCGACCCGCCCGGTGACCGCTCCCGATTGGGCTCCGCGCTGACATGGTGGCGGAATGCGCTTCGCTTTTCCGCCCTACGGGAGCGGTCCAAGACCCGCACAAAACATGCGCCATCACGAGACCGGCCCAAGACACGTAGGGCGGAAAAGCGAGGCGCATTCCGCCAAAACCCACCTCTGCACCAAATGTCCGCCGTCAGTCGGCATTGCGCAGCACATGCGCGACCACCTCCGCGAGCCGCCCATAATCCGCGGGCTCGTTGTAAGCGTGCGCCGAGAGCCGCAGCCAGATGCTTCCGGCCATGACATGCAGCGGGGCGTCGGTCTTCGCTTCCAGCAGCCGTGCCCGCAATGTCTTGGCCCGCTCGGCAGTGACGCCGCCGGCAACGGGCAACCTTACCACGCCCATGGCACCGGCAAGCGAACCGCTCGCCCCGACCTCGCTGTTCAGCCGTCGCGCGAGCAGCGCCGTCGCCTCGGCTGCGAGCGCCGCGTTCCGTGCCCGCAGCGCCTCGCCGCCAAGCCTTGCATGGAAATCGATCGCGGCCGGCACGGCGAGGAAGGCACTGAAGTCGCGCGTCCCGGTCCAGTCGAACTCCTCCAGGAAACTCTTTTCGTAGCCGTGCGAGATGGTCACCGGATGCAGCCCATCCTGCCCGTCGGGCGTGGCCCAGATGAACGCGCTGCCTTTCGGCGCACACAGCCACTTGTGGCAGTTTCCAACGTACCAGTCCGCACCGATGGCCGGCAGGTCCAGCCTGACTTGCCCCGGCCCGTGCGCGCCATCGACCAGCACTGGCACCCCACGCTCGTGGCAGGCGGCGACCATCCGTTCGACCGGCAGCACCAGCGCGCTCGGCGAGGTGATATGGTCCAGCACCGCCAGCCGGGTGTTCGCCGTGATCGCCGCCACCAGCCCACCGATCACGCCGTCCGCATCCGGGTTCGGAAACGGAACCGCCGCCTCGATCATGCGCGCGCCAGCCAGTTCCGTGACATAGCGCACCGTGTTGCGAACCGCGCCATAGCCGTGCGTCAGCACGAGCACCTCGTCCCCGCGCTGCAATCGGCGGGAGCGCAGCACCGCATTGCAGCCGACCGTCGCGTTTTCGAGGAAGCCGAGGTCCTTACCCTCGGCACCCATGAAGCGCGCCAGTCTGTCGGCGGCGGCGCGCAGCGCAGCCGGCAACACAGCCTGCATGAACCGCGTAGGCTGCACCTCCATGCGGCGCCGCCAGTCTTCCTGCACCGCCAGCACCACGCGGGGAGTGGCGCCGAACGAGCCGTGGTTCACGGTCAGGAAATCAGGGTCCAACGTCCATTCGTGCCGCACGGCAGCGCCGAGCAGAGGTGGTTGCACTTATAACCCCCTCGTCGGCTGCGACCGCATCGGGCCGGTGAAGCGATCGAAGCGGAACGGCGCCGGATCGACAATCGGCGAATCGCCGGTGATCAGGTCGGCGGCGAGCCTCCCCGCTGCGGGCCCGATGCCGAAGCCGTGGCCGGAGAACCCAGTCGCCACAAAGAATCCCGGCATCGCGGCAACCGGCGAGATCACCGGCACTGCGTCCGGCGTCACATCGATCATTCCGGCCCAGTGCTGCGCGATTCGAGCCTGCTTGAACGCCGGAAAGCTCCGCTGCAACGATGCCAGGGCGTTGTTGTTCAGCCGTTCGATCGGATAGGGATCGAGCACGCGAACCGTTTCGAACGGCGACGGGGAGTCGAGCGGCCAACGCCGCTTCAGTCGCGCTTCCTCCAGGAAGCGGCTGCTCAGCCGCACCTGCACCGTCGCCTGACCGGACCGCCAGAGCGGCAGGAAATCCAACGCCAGCCGGAAACTGTCGGGCACGATTTCGGAGACGCTGGCGTTCAGGTTGGCGACGGTATACCCGCCGTCCAGCCGCTTGCGGAACCCGAACCCGGACCCGCTCGCCGAAATTTCCGGCGCCCCGTCCAGCTTCTCGGTACGCATCACCGAGGACCGCACTTTGAGCTGCTTGAGATCGAGACCGTGATTGCCGCAAAACAGGCGCGACCACGCCCCCCCCGCCAGCAACACGGCATCGCAGGCGATGCGCCCCTTTTCGGTCACAGCCGCAACCACCCGCCCGCCGCTCGTCTCGACGCCCCGCACCGCGCAGCCGGTGAGAATGGTCGCACCCAGCCGGCGCGCTGCCTCGGCGATGGCGGGGGCGGCCTTCTGCGGCTCCGCGCGCCCGTCGCTCTCCGTGTAAAGGGCGGCGCGGAACTTGTGCGCCGCCCCTGGCATCAACCGAGCGATCTCGTCCGGCCCGATCATGCGCGTATCGAGCTGATAGGGCCTCGCATGTTCCAGCCAGGCTTCTCGCCTGGCAACGTCGGCATCCGTCTCGCACAGATACATGATGCCGGCGGTACGGAATCCGGTTTCGCCACCGACCGCCCTGTTCATTCCCTGCCAGAGCCGAAGGCTCTCGATGATCAGCGGCAGTTCGCGGGGATCGCGGCCCATCTTGCGGCACCAGCCCCAATTCCGGCTCGACTGCTCGCCGGCGATTTCGCCTTTCTCGCACAGCACCACGGCGACGCCTTTGTCGGCCAACGCCCAGGCGGCACTGACGCCGACGATCCCGCCGCCAGCAATCACTACTGCCGTGCGGTCCGGAACAGTCGTATCCGATGCAACAGGGTCGACGCGCGGTCCCACGATCTTAGCCCTCCAGAAGCCCGAGCGCTGTCAGCTCATCGCGCAGCGCCGCCGGGTTGGTGAAATGGATGCCGTGCATGCCCAGCTCGCCGGCCGCGGCGGCATTCCTGGCATTGTCATCGATATAAACGAACCTGGTCGGCTCCAGTGCATGACGCTCCAGCAGCAGGCGGTAGAGCTGCGGATCGGGCTTCACCAGACGCTCCTGCCCGGACACCATGATCGCTTCGAACCAGCCCAGGAAGTCGTATAGTTCGAGCGCGATCGGGAAGGTCTCGCGCGACCAGTTGGTCAGGCCGAACAGCCTGACGCCGTCCACCTTCAGCTCGTGCAAGATCTGCACGGACTCTTCGATCGGCCCACCCAGCATCTCGCGCCATCGCAGATGGAATGCGTCGATCAGCTCGCCGTGTTCGGGATGCTGCGCGCGCAGCATGGAGCAGGCCTCGGCCCAGCTTCGCCCGCGGTCCTGCTCCAGGTTCCACTGCGGCGAGCAGATCTCGGCAAGGAAGCGTTCCCTCTCCGTTTCGTCCGGGATGAGCTTGCGGTAGAGATGGCGAGGGTTCCAGTCGATCAGCACGCCCCCAAGATCGAAGACGGCGCCGGTGTACTGCGATGGCATATCCGACTGTTATCGCGCTATCGTCGGTGGCTCAAGCGTGGCGCGGCGGACGCACTCACCTCGTCATGGCGTATCCGGAAATCCACCGCAACGAATGCCGACACAACGGCGATGAGCAACGGCACCGCCGCGCGTTTCCGCGTCGATGGCGCCTTGTTGCCGGCAACCGCCTGGCGGGAGGTGCTCGATGGGGTGATGCCGGCCTCCGCGGCGCATCGCCGGAGCCTGAACCGCTGCACGTGATGGAAGCCGCGGAGTGATCGCGATGCCGAGCATGAGCTGGCAAAGACGATCCGCGGCAAGAACGCCGCGGTGGACAAGATCACCTCTAACGTGATCTTCCGAGGCCGCGATACCTATGACGCCGTGCTCCGGGCCCGTGTGCTGACGCGTGAAACCGTCGCCGCGCTTGCAGCGCATCCCCGATTCCCTCATCTCCGATTTCATCGAACACGACCCGGGCTGCGCGATCACGTTCACCATCTTTCGTGACCGCACCAGCTACGCCCCGCTCCTGGACACCGAGGTCCCGACGGGCTGATACGAAGGCCGATCCCCCCTCCCGCACGGGGAAGCGGGAAGGCGACCGAGGAACCCATGGCCACGCGACCGAAGATCCGCCGACGACGCCGCACCAAGATCATCGCCACGCTCGGCCCGGCCAGCTCCTCGATCGACGTGCTGGCGCGCCTGTACCAAGCCGGAGCCGATGTGTTCCGGCTCAATTTCAGCCACGGCACCCACGAGGACCATGCCGCCCGCTTCGCGATGATCCGCGAGTTGGAGGAGCGGTTCGACCGCCCGATCGGCATCCTCGCCGACGTGCAGGGACCCAAGCTTCGTGTCGGCCGCTTCGGCGGCGGACGCGTGCATCTGCAGACCGGCCAGCCGTTCCGGCTCGACCTCAACCCGACGCCCGGCAACGCCAACCGGGTCAACCTGCCGCATCCCGAGATCATCGAGGCTGCCTCGATCGGTGCCTCGCTGCTGCTGGACGACGGCAAGCTGCGGCTGCGCGTCGCCCGCAAGCGTGAGGATGCGCTGGAGACCGAGGTGGTGGTCGGCGGCCCGCTGTCGGACCGCAAGGGTGTGAACGTGCCCGACGTCGTGCTGCCGATCCCGGCGCTGACCCAGAAGGACCGCGCCGACCTCGCGTTCGCCTTGCAGCACGGCGCGAACTACATCGGCCTGTCGTTCGTGCAGCGGCCGGAAGACGTCGCCGAGGCAAAGCAGATTGCCGGCGGTCAGGCCTGGATCATGACCAAGATGGAGAAGCCGCAGGCGGTCGAGAACCTGGATGAGATCGTGCGCCTGTCGGATGCGGTGATGGTGGCGCGCGGCGATCTGGGTGTGGAACTGCCGCCGGAGGAAGTACCGCTGGTGCAGAAGCGCATCGTGCGCGCCGCCCGCCAGCTCGGCCGCCCGGTGGTGGTGGCCACGCAAATGCTCGAGAGCATGATCAGCGCGCCGGCGCCGACGCGCGCCGAAGCCTCGGACGTGGCGACCGCCGTCTTCGACGGCGCCGACGCCGTGATGCTGTCGGCCGAAACCGCTGCCGGCCAGTACCCGTTCGAGGCGGTAAATATCATGGACCGCATCGTCGCCAGGGTTGAGCAGGACCCGGGCTGGCGGGCGATCATCGATGCGAGCCGCCCTGAGCCCGAGCGTTCCGCGGCGGACGCGATCGCCGCGGCGGTCAGCCAAGTCTGCCACACGATTGGGGCGGCCGCGATCGTGGCATTCACCGCTTCGGGCGGCACCGCCGTGCGCGTAGCGCGGGAGCGGCCGGAAGCGGCGGTTATCGGCTTCACCCCGAACCTCGAGACCGCGCGCCGGCTCGCGGTGGTGTGGGGCGTTCATGCGGTGATGACGCCGGACGTGCATTCGCTGTCGGAAGCCGTGGCGCGCGCAGTGCGCGCGGCCCAGGCCGAAGGGTTCGCGCAGCACGGCGACGAGATCGTGGTCGCCGCCGGCATTCCATTCGGCCCCTCCGGCACGACCAACACGCTGCGGGTCGCCGCAGTAGGGTAGGCGGCGCAATTCTCAGCAGGGGGCGCCAAGTCCTTTGACCCCTCCCGCTTGCGGCTACGACGGTCGCACATGTACGGAACGAACCTGACACCTTGATCGGTTCGGCCTCGGGAAAGAGTCCACACGGCGGGCCGCAGAGGCCTGCACGGAGGACCACGAAGCTGCGCTGTCGCCGGGTGATCGATTAGTCTCAAAAGCAAGAAATCCCCTTCGTGGCCCTCCGTGCAAGCCTCTGCGGCCCTCCGTGTGAGCCATTGTAATTGCCGCCTTCCATGGTTTGCTTATTCATTCCGCACATGTGAAGCCGCTGTAGCCGCTTGCGGGAGGATCGAACCGCGAAGCGGATCGATGGGAGAGGGGGGCCGTGCCGGATCGATCACTCTCACGGATAAAAGTCCATCGCACAGCAAGTTTTCCTTGACTTCGCCGGCGCTCTGTGCTTTAATCCTGCCCGTGTTCGACGCAGCCACCGCACCGGCCGAAGCCCGCAACCCCGATCCAACCGATCGGGCCCTGCCCCCCTGCGTCGGCAAGTTCCTCTGGTTCCTCCACACCTTCGTCGCCTACGGCCGCAACCTCGCCGATACGCTGCGCCGCCACGCCGCCGACCCGCGCGTCCTCCCCTGGTTCACCGACGTCGCCTTAACCTTCCGTAGCGCCGACCTCGCCGTGATCCTCGCCCGCATCAGCCGCGGCCTGCTCCGCGCCGCCGCCCTCGAAGAAAGGCTCCGCAAGCTCGCCGCCCGCGGCCAGGACCTCGATTCCGACCGCATCCGCCCGAGCAGCCCGCGCAAGCCACGCCCCCGCAAAAAGCCAGCCCCCCGCCTGCACGACGCCATCCGCGCCCCCTCCCTCGACGCCCCGCCCACCCTCGAGCAGATCGCCGCCGAGGACCGCCATCGTCCGATCGGCGCCGTCCTCGTCGATGTCTGCCTCGATCTCGGCATCGTGCCCGCCCGGATGGATCGTGCCGCACCGGAGGAACTGCGCCGCGCCGTCATTTTTTACGGCGGCAGCCTCGTCGCTCTTTACGCGACCCGCCTGCGCAAAAGCGGTGATCTCGCCACCCTCCTCAGCGACCTTCCCCTTCCCATCGACAAAGACGGCCGCCCCACCATCGCGCATCCCCCATGGCCGGGTTCCCCCGAACTCCCCCTCCCCTTGCGGGAGAAGCGGATCGATGGGGCGAGGGGGCCGGGCCCGTAACGCACCGCAGCGCCTTCACACACAAAAACCACGGAACGGGACCGGCCCACGGCCAGCCCCGCCGTGTTGCACTGAAAAGTTCTGATTTGCTCGATTTCTGTGGCCCTGTGGGCCGAGAGATTTTTCTCGACCCAACGCGCCTCCGCCTGCTTCGGCGAGGCCATGCATGTCGAGCGCTGGAAGAATGAAGGTTAACACGAAGTGCCACGGGAAAAGCGCTTGGCTCCAGCGACAATGACCCGCCCGGCCACAGCGTCCACCGACCTGGGGAACTTCCGTGGCTCTTCGTGCGACCTCTGTGTGAACCTGTCCCGACCATGAACCAAGCCTTAGGAATCGTCTCGAACATCTGCGACCACGGCAAGACCGGCAAAAAATGTGGCAGGCAGCTTCAAAACCCGATGACTCGCCCCTCACGCGACCGTTAGAGTGAGGCATGAACGAATCACGCGCTGGCTGCCGAGCCCTTGTACTCGCCGTTGCCCTGCTTCCCGCCTTCGCCGCCTACCCGGCGACGGCGCGGACGAGCGATCCGGTCATCCCCGATCCCACCGTGCCGACCGGCGTCTTCTCGGACTTCCTGACCGGCCAGTTCGCCGCAAATCAAGCCGACCCCCGAGTCGCGGCACAGGACTTCTTGCGTGCGCTGGCGGTGGCACCGGCCAGCCCCGAACTCCTGCAGCAGGCCTTGCTGGCTGCCACCCTGGGTGGCCTCCCGGAAGCGCCGGGATTGGCGCGACAACTTCCGGACAACCCGATCGCCCAGATGCTGCTTGGGGACGAAGCGGCACGTACCGGCGACTGGGACGGAGCGGCGCAGCGCTTCCGCGCGCTGCCCCAGGACGGGTTCACGCGGTTGCTGCGCCCCTTCCTCATCGCCTGGGCCGAGCAGGGCGCCGGCCGGACCGACGCCGCGCTGGCCGGACTCGAGCCGATGCTGACCCAGCCTCGCTACCGCGGCGTCTACGCGTTGCACGCCGCGCTGATCGCCGACCTGGCCGGCCGCACCGCCGACGCCACCCGATACTATCGGATCGCCGAGGCCGACTACGGGACCCCCACCCTGCGGCTGGCGCAGATCCTCGGCAGTTTCGAGGCGCGGCAGGGTCACGAGGCCGCAGCCCTGCAAACCCTCAACACAACCGCCCAGGACGCGCCGATTCTGGCGATCGCCTTGCCGGCGGTCGCCGCCAGCCTGCATGAGCGGATGGTCCCGAACGCGCTGGCCGGCATGGCGGAGGCGTATCTCGGCCTGGCCGCAGCGTTGCGTGAGGACAACGAGGACCAGTTGGCCACCGTCCTGCTGCGGCTAGCGCTAGGCCTGCGGCCGGACTTCGCCGCGGCTCGGCTGGTCCTCTCAGACATTCTGGAGGGCGAGCATCAGCCCGACCGCGCGATCACTGCACTCGCCCCCGTCCGCGCCGACGACCCGCTCGAGGCCGTCGTGCAGATGCGCCGGGCGGAGCTGGAAGCCAGCGCCGGGCAAGCGGACGAGGCGCTGCGCCAGCTTCACGTCCTGTCAAAGACATATCCCGACAGCTCGCTGCCGGACGCCGAGGCCGGCGACATCCTGCGCATCAAGGGCGACTACGCCGGCGCCGCGACCGCCTATAGTCGGGCGATCACCCGCGTTGGCACGCCGTCGGAGCGCGACTGGCCGCTGTTCTACGACCGCGGGGTCGCCTACGAGCAATCCAACCGCTGGCCGCTCGCCGAAGCCGACTTCCAGCGCGCCTTGCAGCTCGAGCCCAATCAGCCGGTCGTGCTGAACTATCTGGGCTATAGCTGGGCCGACCGTGACGAGCATCTGGCCGAAGCACGGAAGATGATCGAGGAAGCCGTGCGCCAGCGTCCCGACGACGGGGCGATGGTCGATAGCCTGGGCTGGGTGATGCTGCGCCAGGGCGACATCGGCGGTGCCGTACGGACCCTCGAACGTGCCACCGAGCTGATGCCCGAGGACCCGACCATCAACGGCCATCTCGGCGACGCCTACTGGGCCGCCGGCCGCAAGATCGAGGCGACCTATCAGTGGCGCCGGGCACTCACGCTCAACCCTCTGCCGGCCGACGCCGCGAAGTTGCAGGCCAAGCTGCACGAAATGACGACCCAGGCGGCAGCGCAGGTACCGGCGAGCCAGGTACAGCACATCCCCTGACCGACGGGACGCCTCCACAGGCTGAGTTCGCGCCCGCCAAGGTCAATCTGTTCCTTCACGTGACCGGGCGGCGTGCCGACGATTACCATCTGCTCGACAGTTTGGCGGTGTTTCCCCCGGTGGGCGACGAGTTGCGCGCATGGCCGGCGGCGACTCTGTCGCTAAACGCGATCGGGCCGTTTGGTGCTGCTGTCGGCGAAGGCGCCGACAACCTCGTATTGCGTGCCGCTCGTGCCCTGGCAGAGCAGGCAGGGATCGGGATGGGCGCTAGGCTAGTGCTGACGAAGAACCTGCCGGTTGCCTCCGGCATCGGCGGCGGGTCCGCCGATGCTGCGGCGACGCTCCGGCTGCTGGCGCGCATATGGAACCTGAGGCTGCCGGCGAGCGATCTGTCTGCGCTCGCTCTCGCACTCGGCGCGGATGTACCGGTCTGCCTGGACAGTCGAACCGCTCGCATGGGCGGCATCGGAGAGCGGGTTGAGCCCGGGCCGGTCCTGCCGCCCGGCGGCATCGCCTTGGTCAATCCCGGCGAGCCAATAGCGACGGGCCAGGTCTTCGCCGCACGCCACGGCACATTCTCCCCCACGGCTGACCTGCCGGACCGCTGGCATGACGTCGCCACGATGGCGGCGGACCTGCGTGCATTTCGCAATGACCTTCAGGCCCCAGCCATTGGACTTTGCCCGGCAATAGGGAAGGCACTGGCGGCGCTGGCGACCAGGCAGGACTGTCTGCTGGCGCGCATGAGCGGCTCCGGGGCAACCTGCTTCGGGCTGTATCCAACGCCCGAAGCAGCGCGGCAGGCGGCCGGGCAACTGCAGACGGGTGGCTGGTGGAGCTGGGGTGGTGCATTGACGTGATTCAATCCCGCTTCGTCATCACCGGCCATGACGCTGGAGGCCATGATGCGGGTGTGAGCGCCGTGGGTTCCCCGTGTTGCACCCGCACACCCCCCATGCTAGAGGCCGCCGGCCGGTGTGGCGCCGGCGGAACGCGCCGACCGGCGCGCATGGCCTCAATGCATTTGGGACTCTCTGGTGGCAGGCGAAACGACAATCGCATCCGGCGGCGGGCTGGCTGACCGTTACGCTGCCGCCCTCTATGCTTTCGCCGAGGATAGCCGCGCGCTCGATGCGGTCGTTGCCGAGATGGAGCAGCTTGGGCGGCTGATCGACGCCAGCGCGGATTTTCGCCGACTGCTCGGATCGCCGCTGATCGATATCCACGATGCGCGCAAGGCGGCCTTCGCGGTCCTGGAGGGGGAAGGCTTCGGCAAACCGGTGCGCGACTTCGTCGGCGTGGTGGCGAGCAATCGCCGGCTGCGCGACCTGCGCCAGATGGTTGGCGCCTTTGCCAGGCTGGTGGCTGAGAAGCGTGGCGTCATCACGGCTACCGTCGCCTCGGCGCACCCGCTGAGCGATGTGCAGCGCCAGCAGCTACGCGCCCGGCTGATCGAAGCCGGCTACGGCAACGTCAACATCGTCGAGCAGGTCGAGCCCGACCTGCTCGGCGGCCTGGTCGTGCGCGTGGGCGCGCGGCTTTACGACACCTCGTTGAAATCCCGCTTGCAACGACTGCAGTTCGCGATGAAGGGAGCCGCCTGATGCTGGAGATCCGCCCGGCTGAGATCTCGGAGATACTCAGAAAACAGATCGCCGCCTTCGACACCGAGACCAACGTAGCGGAGACCGGCCAGGTGCTTTCCGTTGGCGACGGCATCGCCCGTGTGTTCGGCCTGCAGAACGTCATGTCCAGCGAGATGGTCGAATTCCCCGGCGCCGGCGTGCGCGGCATGGCGCTGAACCTGGAAACGGACAATGTCGGGGTGGTGATCTTCGGGGACGACCGTCAGATCCGCGAAGGCGACACCGTCGCCCGCACCGGCGCCATCGTGGAAGTGCCGGTCGGCGATGCCTTGCTTGGCCGGGTGGTCGATGCGCTCGGCAACCCGATCGATGACAAGGGCCCGATCGACACGTCGGAACGCCGGCACATCGAAGTGAAGGCGCCTGGCATCATTCCTCGCAAGTCCGTGCACGAACCGATGCAGACCGGCCTGAAAGCGATCGACGCGCTGATCCCGATCGGTCGCGGCCAGCGCGAGCTGATCATCGGCGATCGTCAGACCGGCAAGACCGCGGTGATCATCGACACGATCATCAACCAGAAGAAGATAAACGCGGCGAACGACGAGAAGACGAAACTCCATTGTATCTATGTGGCCGTCGGTCAAAAGCGCTCGACAGTGGCGCAGCTCGTGCGTACGCTGGAAGAGAACGGCGCGATGGAGTATACGACTGTGGTCGCCGCCACGGCGTCCGATCCGGCACCGATGCAGTTCCTCGCTCCCTATTCCGGCTGCACCATGGGCGAGCATTTCCGCGACCACGGCCGCCACGCGGTGATCTTCTACGACGACCTGTCGAAACAGGCGGTCGCCTATCGCCAGATGTCGCTGCTGCTGCGCCGCCCACCGGGACGCGAGGCTTATCCGGGGGACGTATTCTATCTGCATTCGCGCTTGTTGGAGCGCGCTGCGAAAATGAGCGACGAGTACGGCGCCGGCAGCCTGACCGCGCTGCCGGTGATCGAGACCCAGGCGGGCGATGTGTCCGCCTATATCCCGACGAATGTGATCTCGATCACCGACGGCCAGATCTTCCTTGAGACGGAGCTGTTTTTCCGGGGCATCCGCCCGGCGGTGAACGTGGGCATTTCGGTCTCGCGCGTGGGATCGAACGCGCAGATCAAGGCGATGAAGCAGGTCGCCGGACGCATCAAGCTGGAGCTGGCGCAGTATCGCGAGATGGCGGCCTTCGCGCAGTTTGCTTCCGATCTCGACGCGACGACGCAGGCACTGCTGGCGCGTGGGGCCCGACTGACGGAGCTGTTGAAGCAGCCGCAATATCACCCGGTGCCGGTCGAAGAGCAGGTGGTGGTGATCTTTGCCGGCGTACGCGGATATCTGGACAAGATCGACGTGGGGAAGATCGGCGCCTTCGAGTCGCAGTTCCTGACCGAGCTGAAGTCGCGGGACGCCGGGATATTGGACTCGATCCGCAGCGATCTCGAGATCAAGCCCGAGGTGGACAAGAAGCTGACGACGTTTTTGGATGGTTTCGCGAAGTCGTTCGGGTAGGGCGGAAAAGCGAAGCGCATTCCGCCATCGAGATGCGAGTGTCAATCGCAAGGACGATTGGAACCATGTCACGAAGCCTCACCCCCACGACCGCCATAGCCCCGCCACGACACTCGTCGCTGTGAGCCCCTCATGCCGAGTCTGAAAGCCCTCCGCACCCGCATCAACAGCGTCAAATCGACGCAGAAGATCACCTCGGCGATGAAGATGGTGGCGGCGTCGAAGCTGCGCCGCGCACAGGCCCAGGCGGAAGCGGCACGACCCTATGCCGAGCGCATGGAACGCATGCTGGGCGCGCTCGCTGCCTCGATCGGCGGCAGCCCGACCGCGCCGCCGCTGC
>Ga0335075_10003197_pt1 | contig 26095 bp, 24 predicted proteins | sample Lox_Sample_24_FD_206723 | JGI IMG/M metagenome (GOLD analysis project Ga0335075, IMG submission 206723) | Soil microbial communities from Loxahatchee National Wildlife Refuge, Florida, United States - Lox_Sample_2.4 | ecosystem: Environmental > Terrestrial > Soil > Wetlands | place: USA...
CGGACCGACACGCACGGGCGGCGGGTCACCGACATCACCGCGAACAGCCGTGACCCGTCGGGCAGCTGGACGGTCAGGCTGGGGCTGGCCCGGTCGAACCGGCGTTCCTCGTTCCCCGCGCGGGCGGCGATGAGGCGGATCAGCTCGGCCAGCTCGGCATCGGAGGCGGCGGCCGGGGCGGCGCGGGTCATCCGCCCGTCGGCGTACCGGACGAACACCTGGTCGCAGCCGTTGACGTCGATGTTCTCCACCAGCGGATCGTCCAGCAGCCGCTGCAGGCCGCCCAGGCCGAGCAGCGAGTCGGCGACCGCCTGGCTGATCCGCTCCTCCGCCTCCGGGTCCAGCGCCGGCTGACCGGCGCGCAGCGCCGCCGCAGCCGCGCGTTCCATCGCCTGGCCAATCAGGCCGGTTACCTCAGCGTGCCGGTCCCCGGCGGCCTGGCCGTCCGCGGTGGCGTCGCGCTGCCGGGCCTGGCGGGCCAGGGCGGCGGCGACCTCGGCCCGGACCTCCGCGGTCACGGCCTGCTCCGCGTCATCCTGGCGGGAATCCGCTGTACCGGGCGGCGGCGTGTCCTGGCCGGCGCTGCCCGGCCACCCATGCGGCAGGCCGGATGGGCTGCCGGGCACGGCGTTCACAGCGGGCTCCGCGGCACGCCGGGGCCGGCGGCGGCCGATGCTCGGGCGCTGCTGGCTGGAAGCGGGCGGGCGTCTTCGTCCTGCGGCCCCGTACCGGCCTCGTCCGTGGTCTCCGGCGGGGTTACTGCCTGGCTGACCCGCCATGCCGTCTCCGCGGCCGCTGCCAGCAGCGGCAGCCGCGCCGGCGGGCGCCAGCGGGTTCTCCAGCCGCGGTGCACCGGGACGCCGCGCAGCAGCCCGGCGCCGGCCGGGTCCCACGGCAGCCGGCCTGCCACGTCCAGGCCGAGGGTGTCGCGGATCTCTGCCGGCCGGTACCCTCCGGGCCGGCCCGACAGCAGGAGCTGCGTCTGCCGGGCCCGGTCAGCCACCGTGCCGGGCCGGGCGTGGATGCGTGCCAGTGCCGCGGTGTCACCGGCGGTGACCAGGAGCAGCAGGTCGGCGGCATCCAGCAGCGCGGTGACCGGGGTGCCAGCTGCCAGGCGGCCGCAGTCGGCGATGATGACCTGGCCTGCGGCCGAGGCGGCGGTGACCGGCTCGTATCCGGTGCCCGCCAGCTGGGTGGCGGCGGCGTGCGCCTGGCTCGCGCCCGCCGGGCCGGGCACAGCCTGCAGGCCGCCGGGCAAGTGCGCGGCGTGGCTGGCGAGCAGGCCGGGGCTGCTGCCGCGACGGGCGGCGGCGGCCAGGCCGACCATGCCGGGAGTGTCCGGCAGGCCGAACCAGGCTTGCAGGTCACCACCGGACGGGTCGGCCTCCACCAGCAGCGGGTCGGCGCCGGCGGGCCAGCACGCCGCGATGCCCAGGGCGGCGGTGCTCGCCCCCGGTGAGCCGCTGAATGACGCGACGGCGATCAGGGTCATGGCACATCCGTGCCCGCCGGGTCGAGCTCGACCAGGACCGGGGAGGTCAGCTGCTCCACGGCGGGAGCGGCGGCGGTGTCCACCAGCAGGCTCACTACCGTCTGCGCCTGGCCGGCAGCAGCCGACGGGGTGATGCCGGTGACCGTGGCGATGACGACGCTGGCGTTGCCGGTGGCGGGCTGGCCGCTGGTCGTGCCGGTGTCCTGGCCGGCGGCGCGCCCGGACAGGATCGCCACCCGGGCGCCGGGCTGCAGGTCCGGAGGGAAGGCGCCGGGGCTGAGCGGCAGTGCAACGATCGCCTTCCCCGAGGGCGGGAAAGCGGGCGGGCCAAGATCGGCCGGTGACAGCAGCGTCCCGGCCACCAGCGGCACGGCGACAGTCCGGCCGGTCAGCTGCGCCTCCTCGCTCGCCGGTACCGTCGCCACGCCTGACACCTGCGGGAGGTCGGTGACCGTGAGGTCGGATGCTGACAAGGCCGCGCCCGCTGGCACCGGGCGGGCCAGCGCAAGGACCTGTGCGTGCCTGCCCGTGACCGCGGACGCGGCGGCCAGGAAAGCGAACACGCACGCCACCACCAGTACCGCCCCGGCGGCGATCCGGGACCGGCTGCGATGCCGCCCGGGCGCGATCCGGGGCTGGCCGCCCCGCGGCGTTCCCGGTCCGGGTGGTGCGGGCCGGGTCCGCGTGCTGCCGTCCCGGGACGCGAGCCCTGGTTGCGATGGCGGGGAGTACGGGGCGGTCACCAGGTCCTTCCCTCCGCAGGTACCCGCGGACCGAGGCTGACAGTGCCCGGGGATGCGGGCACCGTCTCAGGACGCGAGGATGGCCCGCCGCGCTGCGCCGCGCGGCTGGTCACGGCGTGGTCCCGGTGACGATCGCCTGTGACTGGGCGACCGGCACCTGCACGGCCGCTGCGGTGGTCAGGCCGCCGAAGGCACCGCGGCCGCCGCCGCCCACCCAGGTCACGTTCCAGCTGATGGTCGCGGTCACCGTGAACGCGCCGCCGGGCGCGGATGCTGAGCTTTCCCGGTAGGTGTGCCCGCAGGTGGGTGACGAGGCCGACGGGTTGTCACCCGGCCGGAACGGGGTCCCGGGGCCGTGGCAGACGACCACGGACCCGTCGCCCATCCGCCAGGTCACCAGCTGCGGCACCGCGGTCGCGGTCACCCTCACGCCGGGCACGGCCGCGGTGGCTTGCACCGGGTTCCACGGCCCGGCCAGCCACAGCCACGTCGGCACATTTACCAGCTGATCCGTGCCGACCGGCGGGCTGGCCTCGATCAGCGGCGCCTGCAGGCCGAGGTGCTTGACCGCCGTCTGCGCCAGAACGGCGGGCGACACCGGCGGGGCGCCCGGCGGCGCCCCGGGACCTCCGGGAACCGGCAGCGGGCACGCGATCGTGGCGGCGTCAGTGAAGCACCCCGAGTTCGATCCGCCGCCCGGCCCGCCGGCGTGCGCCGCCGTTCCCGTCCCCGCGGGCGAGCCGCCATTCTGAGCAGTTAACGAGCACCCGGCACCTTGACACGTCACCCAGCCTTCGCCGCCTCCCGCCAGCGCGGGCGTTACCCCGGACGCAGCCAGGATGACGGCGATGACCGCTGAGAACAGGAACCGCTTCAGCATGTGCCCTCCGCGTGCACTGCGAGCTGGGAGACCATCCAGTGGCCGCCAGCCAGGGTGACTATCGCCTCGGTGAGGCGGTGCCCGCCGGGGACGTTGTTCTGCAATCTGCCGGTGGCGGCGACGTAGTTGAGCCAGTGCGAGTCATCGGTGCAGTCGCGGATCACGACGGTGTCGGGGGTGGCGGCTGGCCGTTCGGAGGTCACCTGCGGATGGATGACCAGTGCGCCCCTGATGACCAGGCCGGCGTTGTGCGCGTTGTGCAGTCCGCTGATGAGGGTGGCAAGTGCGCTGCCGGACGCGTACAGCGCGAGCTTCGGGTCTTTCCAGTTCGCGGTGAGCCCGGCGGCCTGCATCTCCTTCCACATGCCGTCGTAGGCGGCCAGCGCCGACCGCGCTGCGGCCTGGTCCGCGGTGAGCGACGGGTGCGCAGATGGTGCGCTGGATTCGCGCGGTGCCGATGAGGACGGCTGATCGGCGTGGCCGCTGCTGTCGCTGCACCCTCCGGCGAGCAGCACCGCTCCGGCCGCCGCGGCCGCCAGGACCGGGAGCCCTGGCCGGGCGAACCCGAGCACGAAGCGTCACCTCCCCGGCCGCGGCCGTTACATGGCCGATATCTCACCGGTGAAGACTGGAAATACCGGCATGCGCGGCATAGCGCGCGTGCCTGACCGCACACTGCCCACCTTGTGCCGGCATGGCGCCAGGTTCAAGCGAAAGTTCGGCGCGCGCAGCAATCATGCGCGCACCAGATGTACGCGCAGCCATGGTGCGTATTAAGGCCAGGCGGGCTCAGGGGCGTTCCGAGCATAGGCCAGTGACGAACAGGAAGTACCGCGAATGACAACCGGAAGGAATCCCGACCATCAGCTGCACCAGTTCCTGACCGCAGCCCGCGAGCGGCTCAGGCCAGAGGATATCGGCGTGCATCCCCGCGGCAATCGCCGCGGCCGGGGGCTGCACCAGTCCGACCTGGCTGATGCCCTGATGGTCTCCGACCGGTGGTACAACGGCTTCGAGAACGGCGCCCGCCCGCCGTCGCGGCACGAGGTGCTGGTCAGCCGCATCGGCCAGCTGCTGCGGCTCAGCCCGGCCGAGCGCACCTACCTCCACCTGCTGGCCACCGGCCACGAGCCAGCCCCACCGGACACCGATCACGCCGCCAGCGGCCTGGAGGTGCGGCCGGTGCTGACTCAGCTGCTGGCCATGCTCGGCCCCGGCCTGCCGGCCATCGCCTGTGACATCGCCTGGAACGTGCTCGCCTGGAACCAGGCCAGCCGAGATCTGCTGGCCTGGGACGCTGCCATGCGAGGCGGCGCCACCAACGTGATCCTGTGGCTCTTCAGCGACGACGGTGAGCGCATCGTCGCTGATCTCGAACACGCCCGCGAGGCCCAGATCGGGAATGTGTTTCTCGCGCTGGCCCGCCACCCTGGCGACCGGCGGCTGGAGCGGCTGGCTACCCAGCTCCAGGAGATACCGGCTGCCCGGCAGCTGTGGGACCGGCGGCGAATACCCGACGACCCGATGGTCAGCACCAGGCGGGTCCGCCTGGCACGCGGAGGCACGCACCAGGGTCACCTGCTCACCGTGGAATTCCCCGGCGGGCTGCGGCTGCTCACCCTCGTCCCAGGCGCGAGCTGGCTGTCCGCGATCCCCTCGACCGACGGGCACCGCCGCCTGCGCAGGCTGCCTGCGGCGCATCCCGGCCTGCCGACATGCGCCTGACCATGCAGCGCGCGGCCCTGTGGCCCATGCAGCCGACGAAAGCGGCCGGACCGGCAACGAGGCCGGGATGACCGGCGCGGCGGTTGCCGACGGCGTGGTGGTATGCGCGGTAACAGCCGCGGCGGCGGTCCTGGCCGGCCGATTCGCCGCCGGCCCCTCCCGCGACCGCGCCGCGAGCGGGCAGGAGCCAAGCGAAGACACTGCCGAGGGCGACACGGGCACCCGCGCGCGGCCGGCTGTCCGGGTCGTGCTGATCGGGGCCTGCGCAGCGGTCTGCTCAGCCCTGGTGTATGCGCGCGTCGGATGGGCAGCACCGCTGCCCGCCGCCTGCTGCCTGTGCGCGGCCGGTCCCCCGCTGGCAGCCGTCGACCTGACTGAGCACCGGCTCCCTGACAGGCTCACGCTGCCGGCCATCGCCGTGACCGCGGTCCTGCTGACCGCGGCAAGCTGGCAGCGCGGCGACTTCCTCCCGCTCGGCCGGGCGGCCATATCGGCCGGTGCCGCCAGCGGGTTCTTCCTGGCGCTCGCCCTGATCACCCGCCAGGTGGGAGGCGGTGATGTCAAGCTCGCCGCGCTCACCGGCATGCTGCCCGGGTGGCTCGGCTGGGACTACTTCCTGTTTGCCCTGGTCTCGGGTCTCCTGCTGGCCGCGATAGCCGCCGCGGGACTAATCGTGACCCGCCGCATGTCGCGGCGCGACCCGCTGCCACTCGGTCCGTTCCTGCTCGCAGGGGCACTGGTCAGCTTGCTGGCCTGAGAACAGGAAGGCAAGAGGGCCGCGAGTACGTCCCTGGCACGGCGGTCACTCGCCGGGCCACCGGAGCAGAAACCACACAGCGCGGCCAGGCCGGCCGCCTTCATGCCCCCAGCACGCGGCAAGCGAGGCGACCAGGGCCAGACCACGCCCCGTCTCGGCGTGCAGAGTGACGCTCTCCGGTGCGGGCGCATCCGGGGCGCCGCCGTCCATGACGGCAACGCAGACCGTGCGAGCCCCCCGCCAGACCACTACCTCGAACGTGCCGCCATAGCCGCTCGGCGTGTGCGCCAGAGCATTCGTGACGACCTCGCTGGTCAGCAAGACGGCCGTGTCCGCGACCGGGCAGTCCGCCAGCAGGCCAGCGACAAACCGCCGGGCCTGCGCCACCTGGCGCGGGTGGCCGGCAAACACCCGCCGCTGCGGCCAGCAGATGCTGACTGTGCTCAGCCCGCCGAGAACGGCAACTCGCAGCCTCATGCGCAGGCGCAGGCCAATGCGGGCCACAGCCCTCCGGCAGCACGCGCCCTGCCGGCAGACCCGCGACCCAGCAGCCGCGGCGTGCCCGCGCCAGGCACGTGCAACCAGCCGAGGCAACCTCGCTGCAGGCCGGCGATGCCGCAGGCGCGGCCGCTGGCGGCGGCTGCCCTGACTCGGAGTCATCGGCGTGATCCGTTCGGCTGGCTTCGGGGCTCTGGCATCCCCGGCTGCCCGCCGGCTGGCGGGAGCAGCCGATCATGGCCGGACTCCCCCAGCGATGCCAAGTCCGCCGGACGGGAACCTGCGATCGGGACCGAGCGGCCAGCATACCGCTACTCGTATCGGCTCGTATCGACTCGTAGGAGATCGTTACTAGTCGGTTAGCCTCATCCCCGTGACCAAGATCGACCCGACCGGGCCGGTTCCGCCCTACAGGCAGATCGCCGGGATCATCCGTCAGCGGATCGCCTCCGGCGAGTACCCGAAGGGCTCACGGCTGCCGACCGAGTCGGAGATGGTCGACACCTGGGAGGTAGCCCGGACCACCGCCCGCAGGGCCGTCGCCCTCCTCCGCGAGGAAGGCCTCGTCACTACGGTCCCGCAGCGCGGCACTTACGTGCGCTGACATCACAAGGCGACCCCCGCGAGCCACCCCGGCCCGCTGACAGTGAGATGAGCTGCGGGCAATCCGCCGTCGCCGGCCAGGCTCAGGGCTGTAGCCGACCGCTGCCCGCCTGGTCTGGCACGGAGGCGATCAGCAGCTTTTGTCCGGTGGGAGGCGTGCTGAGCTGGCGTGGCGCCGGCCTGCTGGTGCTGGCACGCCAGTGCGGCGTTCGAGCAGTTTCGCGGCGGCGGCCTGACCGTCGCCGATTGCTGCGCGTTCGTCATCGGTCAGCGGGATGGACCCCAGCACGCAGTGCCGGCTGGCCTGTGCCTCCAGGAGCCGGACTTTCCGTTCACTGGAACCCGGTCACCTCGCCAGCGCGACGGCGGCGTCGGCGGCCGAGGCGAACAACTGCCGGCGCGCCGACTGGGCTGTCATCCAGCCGCGGTGCTGCCACTGGCGGCCGGCCAGCGAGTCTCCGGCCATCACCACCTCGCCGAACGGGATGCAGCGGTAGCGGGCGATCGCCATCAGCGCAGACGCTTCCATCTCCACGACCAAGCACCCTTCATCCACCCGGCGCGCGACCCGTGCCCGGGTCTCGCGATAGATAGCGTCCGTCGACCAGCTCAGGCCGCGCGTCGTCTCCACGCCGGCGGCGCTGAGCGCGCCGGCCAGGTGCTCAGCCGGACCCAGGTCAGCCGAGACGACCCGGCCGGCCGGCAGGTAGTGGAAGGACGTGCCCTCGTCGCGCACAGCACCGGTCAAGATCACCGCGTGGCCCATCACCAGGTCCGGTACCAGCGCCCCTGCCCCGCCGCAAGCGATCACGCCGCGCACTCCGCGGGCAATGACCTGCTCGAGCATCGCGCCGGCCAGCGGCGCCCCGACTCCGGGATGGAACACACCCAGCCGGACACCCAGGTGCTCGATCTCCCACAACGATGCCGGACCCATCTCGCTGTGCAGGCGGCACACAGGCCTCGCGTCCTGACGGCCGGAGAGTTCCTCGACGACGTCACGGAAGAAGCACGCCACCGCGACCGCCGGCGCGTCAACCCGGCGGATTAGCCGGCCCGGCTCGATGACCGCCTCACCAGTCAGATCCTCATCCTCCAGTAACGGCAGCCGTCGGTGATCAGCTGGCCCAGACAACCCTGCACCTCCCTGCAACCAAGCCAGTAGCAACCGCCCACGTGACTTCCCGAGCCAACCGCCACCAGGTGCGGCTGCTTTCTTCCCCGCCGCGCCGACAGGCCCGGACGACAGCCGGCCTGGCCCGGAACCACCCACTGGCCGCCGGGAGAGCGGCCAGCTGGGCCGTCCTTTCCTGGTGCCCGCCGGCCCCCGGCTGCGGGCTACCGGCCAGGGTCGTCGCGGGCGAGCACGGCCGGCTCGCTGCCCGGGCACGCCTGGGCCACCCGGTCTCGTCCATCCATCCTTCCAGTTACGTGCTGACCGCGGATCGCGTGCTAGCCTTCCGTGCTATCAGTTGCGGCACGAAACGTAAGAGAGTCATGACGGACACCGCTCGCCCTGCCGCTTGCCGGCGGTGCGGCAAGCCCCTTCCGCCTCCCAACAGTACTGGCAGGCCTCGGTACTACTGCAGCGGGACATGCCGAAGCGCGGCACGACGGGACAGAGCCCAGGCCGCAGGGAACGCCATCGGCGTACACGACACCTTGACTTCTGATGCTCGTAAACGAATGATTGACATCATGTCGAACGAAACCGCCGCGGTCGGCTCTGCCGCCGTGGCCGGGCGGGCGGCAGCGCACCGCATCCTCAGCCAGTTCCTGCCGGGCGGACAGGCGGACCCGCTGACGGGTATCGCATTCATCCAGGGCGCGGCGAGTGAGATAGCCGACGGCATGCAGGCCGCGGTGCAGTCCGCCCGGGAGGCGGGACACACGTGGGCGGAAGTCGGGCAGGTGCTGGGCACATCCAGGCAGGGAGCATTCCAGCGGTTCGGCAGGCCGCCGGATCCGCGCACCGGCCAGCCGATGGCCGCAGCGATGCCGCCTGGCGCCGCCGAGCGCGGCGCCAGGCTGCTCGCCGACCTGGCCGCCGGCCGCTGGGCCGAGGCCTGCCGCGACTTCAGCGAGCCGGTCGCGCAGAAACTTGACGCCGACCGGGTGGCCGTGATGTGGGCACGTCGCACCGGGATGAGCGGGCAGCTGGAACGGATCGGCGAGCCCGTGGCCTACCAGGCGGGCGACCTCACGATCGTGGAAATACCGCTCTCCTTCGAGGCCGACGAGCGGATCGCGCGGATCAGCTTCGACCGCGACCACAAAGTCGCAGGGCTGTTCTTCCTGCCGCCCGGCCTCACCTGAGATCAGGACCACAAAGAAGAAGAGGAAGAACGTGTACCAGTCGTACCCGGCCGACGCCAGCATCATCATCTCAGGCATCCTGCGGGCCGCCGGGCTGGCGGCCGTCATCCGCCTCTGGCCTAAGAGCTCCGGCGCGTTCGTCAAGCCCGCCGCATGAACAAGCTCCCCGCGGTGAGAGATCCGCGGGCGGCGCCCGCATTTACCAGGCACCCCAAGGCAGCCTGCCTGCCGCAGCCGCCTGTCACGATCCTCATCCCCGACATCGACCACCGCACCGGAGGCTACCCGTGAACCATGTTGCTGCTTCAGCGTCGGCCGGCTACCACGCCCCGCTGGAGATCGCGCTGCCAGTCATCGCCGCGGTCATCATCGCCAAGGTGGTCCTCTCGGCAATCAGAGGGCGTCCGGCCATCACCGGGAAAATCACCGTCCGGTGCGGGCGGGGCCACGTCTTCACCACGACCGGGTCCCGGCTCGGCTCATTCATGTCCCTGCGGCTCGGTGCCGCAAGGTTCCAGTACTGCCCCGTCGGTCACCACTGGGCCCTCGTCCGGCCCGTCACCAACTCCAGCCCGACCGGCCAAGACCAACGGCTCGCCAGGCGCGACTGACACTGGAACGACTGCATGTCGTAGACCGCAACTACGTCGGCGGCCATGGCCCGGCGACCCGCCATCTCTCGTCGACGCCGCACGGTCACCTGGCTTGCGGCTCGGTCGCCGAGCTGACCGGCGAAGCGTTTCGCACACCAGCCGAGACCGCCATGTGGCTCCACGGGTTCGAGATCAGCCCCGCCGCTTCGCCGTCTCGGGCCGGTGCCCCGAATGCTGGTAAGCCGTCATGCTCAGCTACTTCACCTGCACCGCGAGCTGCGTGGGCGCAGCAGACGGAAGCGGCATTTGCCCAGAGCCTGCCCATCTCCATTCTCAGCCGGCGCTGAACGGCACCGCGCCCTAGTACATTCTGCGTACTACACTGATCGCGGCATCACGAGCCCTCCGGGAAGGCAGCAATGACGAGCGACTTGATCCGGGGCTCGTCGGACCGGGGCATCCTTGTCCTGACCAGCCTGGCCGACTCCCCCAAGCACGGCTACGCGCTGATCAAGGACATCGAGGAGTTCGCCGGGGTGCGGCTCGGCGCCGGCACGCTCTACGGTGCGCTCAGCATGCTCGAGAGAGCCGGCCTTGTCGAAGCGCTCCCGGTCGAGGACCGGCGACACCCGTACCGGATCACCGCCGCGGGCCGCGGGCACCTGCACGCGCGCCTGTCGGAGGCGGCGCGCATCGCCGACCTCGGACTGCGCCGGATCGCGGCGACGACATGACCGGCTGGGTGCTGTCCCTGTACCCGCGCAACTGGCGGCAGCGTTACGGTGCCGAGGTTGCGGCGCTTTCCGAGGAACTCATCGAGGCCGGCGAGACGAGCCGGCTGCAGGCCTGCCTCAATCTGGCCGCGGGCGGTGCCGCCGAGTGGCGCCGCGTGCTTGTCAGCCGGGCGGTGCTCATCCGGCTGGCTGCCCTCGCAGTCACAGCCACGGTTCTCGCCGTCCTCGTGCACAGCACAGTCCGTGGAGCCGCGGCCAGAGCCACCCGGCCGTACTTCGAGGCTCATCCGGCCGGATGGCTGCTGACGGCGGCCGAGGCGCTCTGGGTCGGTGCCGAGCTGGCGGAATTCTGCCGGGGCCGGTGGTCGCGCGCGTGGCACGACCGGCAGCGGGAAACCCCGCCCGGGCAGCGCGCCTTCCTGCCGCTGTTGGCCGTGGCAGGTGCGGTCGCGACTGCGGGCATCTATCTGGCACCGCCGGTGTTCCCTGTGGCGGCGATCGAGCCAGGACGGGCCGCGTTCGCTGCCGGGCTCGCCCTCGCCGAAGCCGACTGATCCCGCTGATCTGGTGACCAGCGGCCGGCACCGCTAACCGGCCGGAGCGCCCGGCATCCGCCCAGCTGGCTCCGGGCGCAGCGCTCGTTCCCACCACCAGATCCCCGGCGCAGGCCACGTCGGATATTACACTTTACGATATATCATTGTCAGAGCGAGTGCGTCGGCTGGCTCGAGTCACCCGGGAAGAAACCGCGAAAGGAGTTCACGATGGCGGTCTTGCTGAGCGTCACCGGCGTCGTCTGGCTCGTCCTTGAACTCGGGCTGATCATCCGCGACCGGCGGCACGGTACCGGCGGCACAAGCGCCGACCGGGGCACCAGGACAGTCAATTTCCTGCTGATCATCGCCGCGGTCATCGCGGCCAGTGCAATGGGATCCGCGCTGAGCTCCAGGTCGTCGCTGCGGCTGATACCTGGCACGCAGCCGCACGGCTGGCCGCTCATCGCCGGCCTGGTGATCATCTGGATCGGGCTGGTCCTCCGGGTCTGGTCCGTGCACACGCTCGGCGCATCGTTCCGCACCACGGTCGAGGTCGACCAGGGCCAGCAGGTGGTGACCGCCGGCCCCTACCGGTGGGTCCGCCACCCCTCCTACACCGGGCTGCTCCTCACCGCGGCCGGCTTCGGGCTGGCATTGGCAACCTGGCCTGGCCTGATCCTGTGCGTCGCGCTGCCAGTGGCGGCCCTCGTGCACCGGATCCGGGTAGAAGAGGCAGAACTCGGCCGGGTCCTGGGCCAGCAGTACCAGCAGTATCAGCAGCACACCTGCCGCCTGCTGCCCGGCCTCTGGTGACCAATGCCAGCGCCAGACGGTAGCCCCCGCCCGTTGGGAAGACGCCACTGGATGAGGACGGTTTGCTGGCCAGAGACGTTTGCTCGCGCACTCGCGACAGCGCTCAGCCCGTCGCCGCGCAGGATAAGACCCCTTGGTCGCCGCTTGTCGATCCCGTCATGATCGCTGACGCCGTCCGCTATATCGCCGTGGACAGCTTGTAGAGAACCGGACCCGGCGGGCTACAGAGGGACTCGCAGGCACAGCACGCCCACAGCGCAAAGTGGCCCGTTATCCCGGTAACCCCCAGTTCACGGGTCGTTTCTGCCGGGCGCGGAAGGTGCCGGGCGCGAATCAACGTAGGCTGAGCCGACGGTTACAGCCCGCTTGTCCCGACCCATCGGAATGCCCGCTGACCTGGCGTTTCTTCATTCACGCCATGTGAATACTGCATTCCGTCCGTCCCGCGCCCGTGCATTACGAATCGCCCTGGCTAGTTGCGCTGAACGCCCGGCAAGCCGTCCAATTAAGTTCAGTCAGATCTGACCGCATTCAGTGACTGTCTTGCCAGCGTGCAGGTGTCGCGGAGGTCATATCGTCCGCAGGGCTTGAGTTGGTGACAGACGGGCGGCACGCGCGGCTCCGAGGAGCTGCCGCTTCTCGGCTCGGTGAAGCCGAACGAATGGGACGCGACCGACGCTAGCGTCTTGACGGGGTCAATACCTGATTCGATGCTCAAAGACGCTCTGTCTGGCGGGTTCCAGTCGCGGGCTCCCATGGATCCGTCCACCAAGTCAGTGCTGTTGCAACCCCCCCGTGAGCACCCAGAACGCGGGCCAGGATGTCACGACCGTCCTCGACCGCGAGGGCGCAGTCCCGCTTGGCTTGTTCGATCGGGAGTTCGAGGAAGACAGCTCTGCCCAGGCGGTGGAGTCGCCGGCGTCGCGGCCAGCCGACTGTCCCGTGCCGAACGCCGCTTGCTCAGGTTGGCCCGGGCAGCACGTCGGCAGCTGGCATGTGGACCAACCGCGAGAGGTTAGCTACCGGCTGCGCGGACCCGGGCGGCGCCCTGGCGTGCGCGGAGGGCTGTGAGCAGCATCTGGGCAGCCAGGCAGGCGCCGACTCCCTCTCCGGCCCGCAGCCGCAATTGCAGCAGGGCCTCGAGGCCCAGTTCGGTGAGTACGGCGGCGTGGGCTCGCTCGCGGCTTTGCTGCCCGGCGATTAGCCTGCTCTGGACGGCTGGCTCGAGCCGGACTGCGAGCAGCGCCGCGATCGAGGTGACCAGACCGTCCAGCACGACAGGGACGCTGCAGCTAGCTGCGCCGAGCGTGACGCCGGTCAGCAGTGCTATCTCCGGTCCGCCGAGCGCCGCGGCGACCGCTCGCGGGTCATCGAGCGAGTGGCCGTGTGCCGCTCGTGCCCGGCTGACGGCGGCGCTGACTACATCGCGCTTGCGTGTGAGGATCGTCGCGTCTCCGGCTGCCCCCAGGCCTACTGCGGATTCTGGGCCGAGTCCTAGCAGCACGCAGCACAGCGCGGCCGCGACGGTGGTGTTGCCGATTCCGATCTCCCCGAGACAGACCAGTCCGCGTGCGGCGAGTTGCTGCCCGAGCACCTGGCCCTGATCGATGAGCGCGGTGGCGTCGCCCAGCGTCATCGCGTCGGCGGTCGCCAGGTCTCCGGTCGGACCTGGTGCCTGGGCGTGCACGGCTTCCACCCGAAGTCCGGCCTGCTGGGCCGTGGCGGCGCCCAGGGAGACGCCGAGACGGGTGGCGGCGAGCACGTCGGCGGTGACCGACGCGGGATAGGCCGATACGCCGAGGCTGGCGACGGGGTGATCGGCTCCCGCGACGATCAGTGTCCCGCCGTCGGGCGGGACGGGGCGCAGGGCAAGGACCCGGCTGATGGTCGCATCGAGTATGCCAAGTGACCCCGGGACTGTCAGTAGGTCGTCGCCAGCGTCGCGGGCTGTTACAACGGCCCGCTGGTCGGGGCCGGCCAGGTGTGAGACCGGGGGGCACGGCTCGCGGCGGATCGAGGTGCCGCGAACCGGGACAGCGTGAGCAGGACCGCCATGAGCAGGCCAATCAGTAGCCGGCTCGCAATCTGCCAGCGCTGCTGAGCGGTCGTCACCCGGGCGGCTGTCGCGCGGCCATCGTTCGCTGATGAGCACATCGTCCAGCGGCAGCCGTTGCGACCAGCCGTGCCGCTCCAGCCCTGGTTCGGGTGGGCGCTCGTCTGGCCAGCCCGCGCACAGCCATCCGAGTGTGGCCACGCCGTCGGGCAGGCTGAGCAGGTCGGCCAGGTCTGCGGGCTGGAACAGGGTTACCCAGCCGAGTCCGAGTCCGGCCGCGCGGGCCGTCAGCCACATGTTCTGCACGGCGCAGGCGCAGCTCCACATGTCCGTGTCGGTGAAGCTGGCCCGGCCGAGTACGCCGGCCGGGTGGACGCGCCGGTCGCAGGCGACGACGACGCCGAGTGGGGCATCGCGGATGCCTTCGAGTTGCAGGTCGAGCAGCCGCGCGCGGCGGTCTGGTGTCAGCAGGCTGGCCTGGCGCAGTCGTTCCCGGTCGGCCAGCAAGACGGCGCGGTCGCGGGTCGCCCGCTCCGTGATGACGATGAACCGCCAGGGCTGGGAGTGTCCGACCGACGGTGCCTGATGTCCGGCTGCCAGCACCTGCCGGAGCAGTTCGGGCGGTACTGGGTCGGGCCGGTACCGGCGTACGTCTCGCCGCGCGGCCAGCACGGTTGCCAGCGCGGTCATGATTGGCTCGCCCAGGGCCCATCCGGCCGGGTCGGCTGCCCGGTCTGCAGCCGAGGTGCGATCGCCGGTCAGCGGTACCGGGCGGGGCCAGGTCGGGTCACTCATCGCAGCGCGGTGCCGATCAGGGTGACCGTGGTAGCGGTCTCGATCAGCGCGCCGAACACGTCCCCGTTGATCCCTCCGAGACGTCGCACCGCATGACGTCGCAGCAGCCACGCGGCGGCCAGCGCTGCAGCCTGGGGCCCGAGGATCCATGGGGGCGGAATCGACAGAGCTGCTGCGACGCCAATGCCGAGGCCCAGTGCCGCGACGGTCCAGGCGGCCCCCGCAGCGACGGTGACACGGCCGGCGACGAGGGCACCGAACCCGGACTGGCTGTGCGCGGGGGCGCGCGAGGCCGCCGCGTGCACGGCGGCGACCCGGCCGGTGGCGGCACTGACCGCGAGCACGCCGACGGGTGCCCACGTACCGCCCGTCAGGCCGGTCAGTGAGGCGATGTCGGCCGCGAGTATGAGTATCAGGGTGACGACGCCGAACGGGCCGATGTCGGACTGCTTCATGATCTGCCGGGCCCGCTCAGCCGGAGCGCGGCTGCCCAGGCCGTCGGCGGTGTCGGCGAGGCCGTCCAGGTGCAGTCCGCGGGTCAGTGCGGCGAGCGCTGCGGTGGCGAGGGCGGCACCGAGCAGGTCCGCGTGCGGCGTCCACGCGCGGATGGCCGCTGCGGGCAGCGCGGCCGCGGCGCCGATGACGGCGCCTATCGCAGGCAGGGCGAGCAGCGCAGCGGCAGCATCGGCCGGTCGCGGGTCAGGCTGCGCCCGGACCGGGATGGCGGTGAACATGCTCGCCGACAGCGTCACCCGCCGCATCATCGCAGCCTGCTCGGGATGCCGGCGGTGACGAGCCACACCTCGTCGGCTGCAGCGGCCAGCCGCTGGTTGAGCTCGCCGAGCGCGTCTTTGAACAGTCGGCCGGACAAGGTGGCGGGCACGATGCCGCTGCCGACCTCGTCGCTGACGGCGACTGCGGTGACAGCCGTGACGGTCCAGGCCGTGACCAGGCTGTCGACCGCCCCGGCGAGCCTGGATCCGGCATCCTCCGGGGGATGCTCCAGCCAGCAGCCGCTGTCGTCCATGACCCGGGCAAGCCAGGCGGTGATGCTGTCGATCAGCAGCGCACCGTCCGCGCCCTGGCCGAGGATCTTGGCCGGGTCCGGTGTCTCGGAGGTCTGCCAGCCAGCTGGCCGGCGCTGACGGTGGCGCTCGATCCGGGCGGCCCACTCCGCGTCGCCAGGGTCGCTTGCCGCGGTGGCGATGTACGTCACCGCCGGTTCGCCTGTCAGCAGGCGCTCGGCGTGGCGGGATTTTCCGGACCGGCTGCCGCCAAGCACCAGCACGCGTCTGCCCGGACGCCGAGGGCTGACCTCGATGATGAGCGTCGCCGGATTGGTCAGCCCGCGGGCCGCGACCTCGGCCGGCAGATCGGCGAGCCGGACACGGACGATGCGCTGGGTCGGCAGGCTGGCGTCGCTGACGCAGGCCGCCAGCGTATCGGCGGCCACGCCTTCCGATATGAGGCAGGTGACGATGGCGGGCAGGTGCCGCATGCCCATCAGGATGACCAGGCTGGCGCGCGAACGCGCCAGCGCCTGCCAGTCGATACGGCTCGCTGGATCGCCGGGGTCGCGGTGCCCGGACACGACGGTGAAACCAGCCGCGCCGTCGGTGCTGGTCAGCGGTATCCCGGCCAGCGCGGCAGCGGCGGTGGCGCTGGTGACGCCCGGGACCACTTCGACCGGGATCCCGGCTGCAGCGCAGGACTGCACCTCCTGGGCACCATGGGCGAAGACGAACGGGTCGCCGCCCTTGAGCCGGACGACCGTGAGCCCGGCGAGCGCCCGGTCGATCATGATCGCGGTGATCTGCTCGTAGGTCAGTGTCGGGTTGCCGGGCAGGCGGGCCGCGTCGATGATCTCCACGCCGGGCCGGAGCCGACTCAGCAGTCCGGCCGGGGCCAGCCGGTCGGTGATGACGACATCGGCGGCCAGGAGCCGGTCCAGGCCCCGGACGGTGATCAGGTCGTCGGCGCCCGGCCCGCCACCGACCAGGATCACCCGGCCGCGCGCCGGCTCCTCAGGCATCGCCGGTCACCTCGCGCAGCGCGAGCGCGAACCGGTCCGACGTCGCGACATCCCGGACCGCAACGCGGATCCACCCAGGCGCGAGGCCGGGGAACGTCTCACCGCGCCGCACCGCGAAACCATGCGCGTGCAGGCGCCCGCGGATGTCCGCAGTCGGCGTATCGATCAGCACGAACGAGGCCGCCGGGTCTGGCACGACCCGGACCGTGCTGATGCCGGTGAGCCTGGCCAGCAGGTAATCCCGCTCTTCGGCGAGGCTCCGGGCCCACGTGACCGCCTCGGCAAGCGCTGCCGGAGACGCGGTCGCGATGCACGCCGTGAGGGCGGGAGCCGATACCGGCCATGGGGGCTGCGCCACAGCCAGGTGCGCGGTGAGGTCCGGTGCGGCGAGCACGTAGCCTGCCCGCAGGCCTGCCAGGCCCCAGGTCTTGGTCAGACTGCGGATAACGACGATGCCGGTGAGGTCGGGCTGCCCGGCCAGTGAATCTGGCTCGCCAGGCAGGCAGTCGGCGAACGCCTCGTCGACGACGACCGTCCGGCCGGGCCGGGTGAGCGCGAGGATCGTCTCGCGCGGGTGCGCGACCGAGGTGGGGTTGGTGGGGTTGCCCACGAACACCAGGTCCGCGCTGGCGGGTACAAGCTCAGGTTCGAGACGGAACGGAAACGGCACAACCACGCGGCTGACAGGGTGACCGGCGGCGCGCAGGGCGGCCTCGGGCTCGGTGAACTGCGGCTGCACGACGACGGCATGCCGCGGGCGCAGTACCCGCGCGAGCAGGACGAACGCCTCGGCCGCGCCCGCCGTCAGCAGCACCTCCCCAGGTGCCCGGCTGTGCCGGCCCGCGACGGCTTGTACCGCCGCGCGCTGATCGGGATACGCCGCGAGATCGGTGTCGCGAATCCGCGCGGCCAGCCACGCTGGTGTTCCCGTGGACCGGACGTTGACCGCCAGGTCGGTGAGGCCGGGCACGAGATCGGCGTCACCATGGTGAGCCAGCCCCGCGAGCACGGCATCATCCTTCGTTGTCGGCACAGCGCGCATGCTCACTGGGACAGAATCCGGGCGCTGAGTGCCGTGCCGACGAGCCGCTGCGCCGCGTGCGGCAGCCCGGCCCAGTGCACGTGCAGGTAGGAGGCGAGCAGCGTCGGCGTTGCCCAGCCCTGCTCGCTGCCGTCGCGCAGTCGCCAGGCCGGAGATCCGCCGTGCGCCGGCTGGCTGGCAGTCCGGTGGAACTCGTGCGCCCGGACGACCGTGCCCGCCGTAACGAGCGGGCTGGACGTCAGCGCGGTCGCCTCCCGGTATCCGAGGGTCAGCCTGGGCGACATCGCGGCCTCCGCTGGCAGCACCGCGCACTGCTGGTGCCCGTCTAGGGTGCTGCCAAGCCAGAGCAGGCCGGCGCACTCGGCGACGACTGGCATGCCCGCAGCTGCACGGGTCGCGACGTCGGCACGAAGCGTCGTGTTCGCTGCGAGTTCGGCCGCGTACAGCTCGGGAAAACCGCCGCCCACGACAAGCGCGTCGGTGCCGTCCGGCAGCGCGCTGTCGGTGACCGGGTCGAACTCGACGACCTCGGCACCGGCGGCGGCCAGCAGTTCGCGATGCTCGGCGTAGCCGAACGTGAAGGCGGGACCGCCGGCGAGCGCCACGCGGGCGCGGGCGTGCGGCTTTGCGTCCTCGTCTTCGCCCCTCCGTGCGGGGAACGTGGCCGACCACGGCGCGGCGTCCAGCGGCGGTGCGGCCGTGGCGATCTCGGTCAGCAGTTCCACGTCGAGATGTCTGGCGATGATGGCGGTCAGTGCCGGGAGCCAGTCCCGGACTCCGGCGGCCCGCTCCGCCGCAGGCACCAGGCCGAGGTGGCGGGATGGGGTATGCAGCAACGCCTCGGCGGGCAGCGCGCCGACGACGGGAATGCCGGTGCCGTCGAGCGCATCCCGCAGTATCTGCTCATGCCTTGGCGAGGACACCTGGTTGAGCACGACCCCGGCGACCCGGACGGCCGGGTCGTAGCCGGCGAATCCGTGCACGGTCGCGGCGATCGACCGGCCCGCGCCGCCGGCGGGCACGACCAGGATGATCGGCGCGTCGAGCAGCCGGGCGACGTGCGCGGTGCTGGCGAAGTCGCCGCGGCCTGCGGCGCCGTCGAACAGTCCCATCACGCCTTCGATCACGGAGATGTCCGTGCCCGCCGCGCCGTGCAGGAACAGCGGGGCTATCAGTTCCTCGCTGGTCAGCCACGGGTCGAGGTTGCGGCCGGGCCGGCCGGTCGCGGCGGAGTGATAGCTCGGGTCGATGTAGTCGGGGCCGACCTTGTGCCCGGAAACCCGCAGCCCGGCGGCCCGCAGGGCGGCCATCAGCCCGGTTGCGACGGTCGTCTTGCCGTCACCCGACCGGGTCGCGGCGATGACGAGCCGCGGCTGGCTCACCATTCGATTCCGGCCTGACCTTTGCGTCCGGCGTCCATCGGGTGCCGGATCTTGGTCATTTCGGTGACCAGGTCGGCGGCGGCGATCAGGTCCGGGTGGGCGCGCCTCCCGGTGATGACGACGTGCTGGTTGCCGGGTCGAGCCGCCAGCGTCGCGACGACGTCCGCGACGTCGAGGATTCCGTTGCTCACGGGGTAGGTGAACTCGTCCAGGATCAGCAGCCGGTAGCGCTCGCTGGCCAGGTCAGCCTTCACTTGTTCCCAGCCGGCCAGCGCGGCTTTCTCGTGATCCTCGGCCGGGGTCCGCAGCCAGGACCAGCCCTCGCCCATCTTGTGCCAGGTCACCGGCCCGCCCTGCCCGGTGTTCTCGTGCACGGTGCCGAGCGTCTTGAGCGCGGCTTCCTCGCCGCTCTTCCACTTCGGGCTCTTGGTGAACTGGAATACGCCGATGGGCCAGCCTGCCGTCCAGGCCCGCAGGGCCATGCCGAAGGCGGCTGTTGACTTCCCCTTGCCGTCGCCAGTGTGCACGATGAGCAGCGGCAGGGTGCGACGCTCCCGCGTGGTCAGGCCGTCGTCGGGTACCTCGGTGACTTGTCCCTGGGGCATCAGGCTGCCTCCTTCGCCTTGATGACGGCCGCCAGTTCGGCTGCTGCCTCGTCTCGCCGGCCTTGGCTCGCCGATGCAAGGCCGGCGACCGTGACGAGTTCGGCGCCAAGATCGGAAGCAATCCGGCTGGCCAGGCGCAGTCGGACAGGTCCGTCCTCGGCGTCGACGACGATGGCGGCCACGCCGGTGAGCCGCCGGGTCGCATGCTGCGCCGCGCTGAACGGATCGGCGCCGCCGGTAGCGCGGCCGTCGGTGACGATCACCACCAGGGGACGCCGGTCGGGGTCGCGCCAGCGCTCGCGGCGGATCAGCTCGGCAACCGCGTCGAGGCCTGCGGCGAGCGGGGTCTGTCCGCCGACGGGCAGACCGTGCAGGCGGCGGGTTGCCAGTTCCACGGATCTGGTCGGCGGCACGACGGTCGTCGCCGTACGCCCGCGGAAAGTCAGCACGGCGACCCGGTCGCGCCTGCGGTAGGAGTCCGCGAGCAGTGAGAGCGCTACGGTCGTGACGGTCTGGCTGCGCCGGCGGGCGGCCATCGAGCCGGAGGTGTCGAGCAGCAGGATGACAAGGTTGGCTTCGCGGCCGCGGCGCAGCCAGCGGCGCAGGTCCTGGCTGGTGGTGCGGAACGGCTCGCCGGGCCGCGCGAGCGCGGCGGCCCGCAGGGTGGGGATGAGGTCGGGGCGGGTGGTGGTCTCGATGCTGGCCGCGGGCCGGCCCTGCGTGCCGCGCGAGCGGGACCGGTTACCACCGGTGCCGGTGCCGAGCCCGGTCACCTGCAGGCGCCGGACGCTGAACGCGGTGCCGGGCGCAGCCGCGGTTCGCGGATTCCCTGGCCGGTCGGACGCAGCGGGCTCAGCCTGTGCAGCGTCGGCCGGCGGCGATCCGGCGTCCGCCGGTCCCGGGTCGATCGGAGAGCTCGCGTCGGACGCTGCCTGACCGGCCGGGCCGGTGGCGTGCTGCGCTGGCTCACCGTCATCGCCGCCCGGCGGCTGACCGCCGCCGTCATTGTCGGGCGGTGGCTCAGGCTCGTCGCCGCCGCCGAGTGCTTCATCGAGGCGGCCGGTGTCAAGGCCGGGATTGTCGAACGGGCCGCGGCGGAGTCGGTGCGGCAGCGCGAGCCTGGCTGCCTCGCGCACGTCCTGGTCGGTCACGACGCTGTCCCCGCGCCAGGCGGCGTGCGCGATCGCGGTCCGCGCGGTGACCAGGTCGCCGCGCAGCCCGTCCACGCCGAGCGAAGCGCACGCGGTCGTGATCCGGGTCAGCTGCGCGTCGGGCAGGTCGACCACGCTGAGCCGGGCGCGCGCTGCAGCGAGGCGGCTGGTTAGCTCCTGGCTTACCTGCTCGTAGGCCGCTGTCTCTGCGGCCGGCTGCAGGTCGTGCCGCAGCCGTGCGCGGACGGCGGCGGCGCGCTGGCTCGGGTCGGCGCTGGCAACGACTGCGACGGCAAGCCCGAACCTGTCCTGCAGTTGCGGCCGCAGTTCGCCTTCTTCCGGGTTCATGGTCCCGACGAGCAGGAACCGGCTGGCGTGCCGGAGCGAGACACCTTCGCGCTCCACGGTCGTGACGCCCGTAGCGGCGGCGTCGAGGAGAACGTCGACGAGGTGATCGGGCAGCAGGTTGATCTCGTCGACATACAGGACACCACGGTGAGCCTGCGCGAGAAGTCCTGGCACGAAGGCTTCCGAGGTCGGCGCTCCGGCGAGTACGCGCGGGACGTCCAGGCTGCCAGCGACCCGGTCTTCGGTGGCGCCGAGGGGCAGTTCGACGAGCCGGGCCGGGCGGTATTCTGCAGCGGCGCCGGACAGGTGCGGGCCGTCCGGACAGGCCGGGTCGGGTGCCGCCGGGTCGCAGGAGAACCGGCACTTGGACACGACAGCGATGCCGGGCAGAAGTGCTGCCAGGCCGCGGACCAGCGTGGTCTTGGCGGTGCCCTTCTCGCCGCTGAGCAGGACGCCGCCGACACCGGGATCGACGGCGCCGAGCAACAAGGCCAGGCGAGCGTTGTCCTGGCCGACGACGGCTGCGAACGGCAGTGTCGCCAGCACCGGTGTCGCAGACGCCTGCGTCGCGAGCTTCTGTGTCGCGGCCCTGGCTGGATCGCTCGGCGGCTGGGTGACCTCCGGGACTTTTGTGGTCATCGGCGGTCCCCATCCGGCTGAGCGTCCTCGAGCTGGCCCTCGACTTCGAGGTAGGCGTCTTTGAGCTGGCTGATGGTGGCGTCTTCCGGTGTTTCCCACAGGCCGCGGTCGGCGGCTTCGAGCAGCCGCTCGGTGATGCCGCGCAGGGCCCAGGGGTTGCTGTCCTCCAGGAACTTGCGGGTGCCGGGATCGAGGACGTAACTGGCGGCGAGCTGCTCGTACATCCAGTCCGTGACCACCCCGGTAGTGGCGTCCCAGCCGAATAGGTAGTCGACGGTGGCCGCCAGCTCGAATGCACCCTTGTAGCCGTGCCGCTTCATGGCGTCGATCCAGCGCGGGTTGACTACGCGGGAGCGGAACACCCGGGCTGATTCCTCGGTGAGCGTGCGGGTCCGGACGTAATCAGGCCGGGTACTGTCGCCGACGTAGGCGGCCGGCGCGGCGCCGGTCAGCTCTCGCACGGTCGCGACCATGCCGCCGTGGAAGGTGTAGTAGTCAGCTGAGTCGGCGATGTCGTGCTCGCGGGTATCGGTGTTCTTGACCGCGACCGCGATGCGCCGGTAGGCAGCCTCCATGTCCGCCCGGGCGGCCCGGCCGTTCAGTCCCCGGCCGTAGGCGTGGCCGCCCCATAGCGCGTACACCTCGGCCAGGTCGCTGTTATCGCGCCAGGACCGGCTGTCCAGCGCCGCGAGCAGGCCGGCCCCGTAGGTGCCGGGCGCCGAGCCGAACACCCGGCTGGTGGCTCGCCGCATGTCGTCGTGGTGGGCCAGGTCGGCCATCACGTGGGCACGCAGGAGGTTGTCTGCCGGATCCTCCTCCAGCCCGGCGACCAGCGTGACCGCGTCATCGAGCAGGGCGACGACGTGCGGGAAGGCGTCCCGGAAGAAGCCGCTGATGCGGACGACGACGTCGATTCGCGGCCTGCCGAGCTCGGTCAGGCCGATGACCTCCAGCCCGGTGACACGCCTGCTGGCCTCGTCCCAGCAGGGCCGCACACCGAGCAGCGCGAGCACCTCGGCGATATCGTCTCCTGCGGTCCGCATCGCGGCGGTGCCCCAGATCGACAGGCCGACGGACTCGGGCCACTTGCCGGTCTCTTCCCGGTACCGCGCCAGCAGTGAGTCCGCGAGCTGGCAGCCGGTATCCCAGGCGAGCCGGGACGGGACAGCCTTTGGGTCGACGGCATAGAAGTTGCGGCCGGTTGGGAGCACGCTGATCAGCCCGCGCAGCGGCGAGCCGCTCGGTCCGGCGGGCACATGACCGCCGTCGAGGGCATGCAGCACGACGGTAATCTCGTCGCTGGTCTGGGCCAGCCGCGGGACGATCTCGGTTGCGGCGAACCGGAGTAGCTGCGAGACGGCCTCATTGGTCTGGCCGAGGACGGCCGCGACGGTGTCGTCGGCGGCGTCGGGTCGCCACCCCGTTCCCTCCATGGTTTCGACAACAGAACGGGCGATCGCCTCGGCATGATCGGTTTCCGCGCGCCCGGCGCTGCCGCTCTCGTCCAGGCCGAGCGCCTCCCGCAGGCCGGGCATCGCGCCGGCCTGGCCCGCCCAGATCTGCCGCGCCTGCAGCATGGCGAGAACCAGGCCGACGCGTTCGGGCCCGGCGGGCGCGGCGCCGAGCACGTGCAGGCCGTCGCGGATCTGGGCGTCCTTGACTTCGCACAGCCACCCGTCGACGTGCAGGACGAATTCGTCGAACTCGGCGTCGTGCGGCCGGGAGTCCAGGCCGAGGTCGTGGTCAAGGCGGGCGGCCTGGACTAGGGTCCAGATCTGTGCCCGGATCGCCGGCAGCTTGGCCGGGTCGAGCGCGGCAATGCTGGCATGCTCGTCGAGCAGCTGCTCGAGCCGGGCCAGGTCGCCGTAGGTCTCCGCCCTGGTCATCGGCGGTACCAGGTGGCTGACGATGGTTGCGTGCGCGCGGCGCTTGGCCTGGGTGCCCTCACCGGGGTCGTTGACCAGGAACGGGTAGATCAGCGGCAGGTTGCCGAGTACCGCGTCGGGGGCGCATCGGGCAGACATGCCGAGGCTCTTGCCTGGCAGCCATTCGAGCGTGCCGTGCTTGCCGAGGTGGATGACAGCGTGCGCGCCGAAGCCAGACTCCAGCCAGCGGTAGGCCGCCAGGTAGTGATGGCTCGGCGGCAGATCTGGGTCGTGATAGATCGCGATCGGGTTCTCGCCGAACCCGCGCGGCGGCTGCACCATCAGTACCACGTTTCCGGCGGTCAGTGCGGCGAGCACGATCTCGCCGTCGGGATCGCGGGAGGTGTCGACGTACAGCTCGCCGGGCGGCGGGCCCCACGCTTGCTGCATGGCTTCGCGCAGGCTCGCTGGAACCTGTGCGAACCACTGCCGGTACTGCGCCGCCGGGATGCGCACGACGGCCTCGGACAGCTGCTGGCTGGTCAGCCAGTCCGGGTCCTGGCCGCCTGCGGCGATGATGGCATGCATGAGCGCGTCGCCGTCGGGTGGCTCGATGCCCGGCAGCGTGCCCGTCCCGTTCACCGGGCCGACGTCGTAGCCCGCCGCGCGCAGCGCGCGCAGCAGCGCGACTGCGCTCGCCGGGGTGTCCAGGCCGACGGCGTTGCCGATCCGGGCGTGCTTTGTCGGATAGGACGACAGCACGATCGCGACCCGGCGCTCTGCGGGGGTCGTGTGGCGAAGCCGGGCGAGCGCCATGGCCTGGCCGGCGACCCGCGCCGCGCGCTCGGGGTCAGCGACGTACACCGACAGCCCGTCCTCGCCGGTCTCCTTGAAAGAGAACGGGACGCTGATCAGCCGGCCGTCGAACTCCGGGATCGCGACCTGCGTAGCCGCGTCCAGCGGGCTGAGCCCGCCGTCGCCGGCTGCCCATTCGGCTCGCGGTGTCGTCAGGCAGAGAGCCTGCAGCAGCGGTACGTCCAGCCCCGCGATGGCGCCGGCGTCCCAGGCGTCCTCAGCACCTCCGGCCTGCGCAAGCGCGGCGGTGCTGCCACCAGCCGCGAGTACCGTCACGATGAGCACGTCCGCGGTCGCGAGCCTGGCCAGCAGGTCAGGATCTGCGGACCGGAGGCTGGAGCACCAGACCGGCATCGGCGTGCCGCCGGCCGCGCGGACCGCGTCGGCGAGGTCGTCGATAAAGGCAGTGTTGCCAGCTAGCTCGTGCGCCCGGTAATAAACGATGCCGATCACCGGCGCACTGGCCGGGTCTCCGGCGGTACTGTCGCGGTGCGGTGGCTCACGGACGCCCCAGGGCGGCGCGGGCTGCGGGGGCTCGAATCCGGTGCCGCCGAGCATGACAGTGTCGGTCAGGAACCGCGCCAGCTCCCGCAGGTTTCCCGTCCCGCCGTGCGCTAGGTAGGCGTGTGCCTGCGCGGCGATCCCGGCCGGCACGGTCGAGTGGGTCATCAGCGCCGCGTCCGGCGCCTGTTCTCCGCTAACCACGATGACCGGGCGGTTCAGGCTGCGCAGCGATGCCAGCCCTTCCCGCCAGGCTTCCTCGCCGCCGAGCAGGCGCACGACCACGACGTCGGCGCCGTCAAGCAGTGCGGGAAGGTCGGCGGGGAGCAGGCGAGCCGGGTTGGCGAGCTTGTATCGTGCCCCGCTGGAGCGGGCAGCGAGCAGGTCTGTATCCGACGTGGACAGCAGCGCTACCGTGCAGAGACGGTCGTCTTCCACGCACTCCTCCTCCTGGGGTCCGCGCCCCAGTTCATGGTCGCGACGCCGGAGTGTCCTGGCTTCCGGATCGGCGCTCGCCCCGGCCTTCCAGCCCGCAGGGCCGTGACCATTGGTGGGGTTTGCTACCCGGTGACAGTGGCGGGACCGCGCCGGACTTGCACCGGCTTCCTCCGCTGGCTGTCGCGTTGTGGTCCCGACTGTACTACGGCGGCCGGAGCTGCACCTGGCGGCCGCCGGACGTGGCAGCCAGGTGCGCTGGTGCCTATGATGCGCTTCGTCGGCGGCACCGGACTGCGGGCGCGGCCGACATGATCCGCGCCGGTGCCGTCGAGGGCGCCGGCCACCGGCTTGAGAGCGGAGGCTACCCAGTGCAGGCGGCCGTCGATGCGTGCCCTGGCGTGCTAACGCTGCATCCGGCACGCGACGGGAGAGTTGCGCGGATCCGGCTGCCCGGTGGTTACGTTTCAGCTCGTCAGTGGGCCGCCGTCTCAGTACTGGCACGGGAGTTCGGCGACGGGAACCTGGACGTCACCGCGCGCGGCAACGTCCAGGTGCGCGGCGTCCAGCCGGGCCAGGCAGCCTCGCTGGCGAGCCGGGCCGGGCAGCTGGGCCTGCTGCCCTCGCGGGCCCATGACCGGTCGCGGAATATCACCGCCAGCCCGCTATCGGGCCTCGGCGGCCGGCGGCCGCTGCGCCGCG
>Ga0335075_10003198_pt1 | contig 26087 bp, 23 predicted proteins | sample Lox_Sample_24_FD_206723 | JGI IMG/M metagenome (GOLD analysis project Ga0335075, IMG submission 206723) | Soil microbial communities from Loxahatchee National Wildlife Refuge, Florida, United States - Lox_Sample_2.4 | ecosystem: Environmental > Terrestrial > Soil > Wetlands | place: USA...
GCGCATGAACCGCGGCAGCACGGGACAGCCGTTCCGCTCCGCCTGCCCGGCCACGACCCGGCACAGCATCGTGCAAATTTTCGGAGAAATTTAGCTGCCTTGTGGGCTCGCAGTTAAGGCAAATGCGTGTGAGTTCTTAGTTACCCCGTTAAAACACTGGTCATTCATATTTTTTTGGAATTACATGATGGTAACACAACAGGAGGCCACGCCATGCAATTGGGCGACATCCTGGTCGCACAGGGACTTGTAAGCTCCGGCGATCTCGAGGAGGCACTCGAGCGTCAGCGCCAGCAAGGCGGCCGGCTGGGCGAAAACCTCATCGCCCTTGGCCGGATCAGCGCCGAGGACCTCGATTCGGTTCTCCACTCCACCCCGCTTGCGCCGCGATCGCTCGAAGAAACGGGAATCGCCCTTGGCGACCTGCTGAACCTCGTCACCAAGGCGATGTATGCGAACAGCCTCGAGACGCCGTCGATGATCATCGAGCAGCTGAAGCTTCCCCCGCTCGCAGTGCAGCAGCTGCTCGAGCAGGCGAAGGACCGCAAGCTTGTCGACGTGCTGGGTTCCTCGGGCCTGCGCGCGGTTTCGGAACTGCGCTACACGCTCACCGAAAAGGGCAAGCAATGGGCGCTCGATGCAATGGCGCTCAACCAATATATCGGGCCTGCGCCTGTCCCGCTTTCGGCCTATGTCGAGCGCGTCGCCCGCCAGGCCATCGCGAATGAGCGCGTCGATCGCGACTCGATCGATTCCGCCTTCGCGAAAATGATCGTCGCGGAAGATTTCGTCCAGGAAATCGGCCCGGCCATCAATTCGGGCCGCTCCATCCTGCTCTACGGCCCTCCCGGCAACGGCAAGACAACCGTCGCGGAGAAGGTCGGCGACATGTTCCGCGACGTCGTCTACATTCCTTACTGCATCGAGGTCGAAGGCCAGATCATCAAACTTTTCGACCAGGGCACACACAAACAAATTCCGCACGCCAATCCGGCCCGGCCGGGCACACTCCGGCGTGAGGATTTCGACAAGCGCTGGGTGCCGTGCCGGCGGCCCTTCATCGTCACCGGCGGCGAGCTCACGCTCGAAATGCTCGATCTGAGCTTCAACACCCAGGCAAAGTTCTACGAGGCACCGCTGCATATCAAGGCACTGGGCGGCATCTTCGTCATCGACGATTTCGGCCGGCAGATCGTCTCACCCGAAGCGCTGCTCAACCGCTGGATCGTGCCGCTGGAAAGCCGCGTCGATTTTCTCAAGCTGCACACCGGCAAGAGCTTCACGCTGCCCTTCGACGAACTTGTCATCTTCTCTACCAATCTCGCGCCGAACGAATTGATGGATCCCGCCTTTCTGCGCCGCATTCCCTACAAGATCGAAATCGGTGCGCCGTCGAAGGAGGATTATCGCCGCATCTTCCGCGCCGTCGCCAAGGGCGCCGGCTTCGAGGACGCCGACGAGATGTGCCAGTTCGTGATTACCGAACTCAGGGAGAAGAACGATTTTCCGCTGGCGAGCTATCAGCCGAAATTCATCCTCGACCAGGTGCGCGCCGCCTGCAAATTCCGCGGCATCGCGCCCCAGTTCCGGGCCGAATTCGTGGAACGCGCGCTGAAAAACCTGTTTACGAAAGACTCCCCCGGCTATGGCGCGCGCGTCAACCGCCCGACCGTCGCCAAAGCGGCGTAACCAGTTTTCCATCAGACGGGTGAATTCGAGGACCAAAGATTCACGCGGGGACGCGGAGATCGCGGAGTTTCTTGGACACCAAGACACCAAAGGCACCAAGAAGGAAATGGCGCGCGGAGCGCACAATAACTTGGCGTACTTGGTGTGGTGGGCTTTTCTTCTCCGCGGTCTCCGCGCCCCCCCCGCGTGCCCATCCGTTTTTGACGCAGAGTAACTCGCGGCAATCCATTTACCCGAGGGCGGCCTTTCTGCGGGCGAGGCTTTCGGGCGGCCAGAGAGTCTTCATGTCGTAATAAATGTCATAGGCGGGCACTTCTGCGGGCAGGCCGACCCAGGGCAGTTTCGAACGCATGAAGATGTGTACATCGGGTGGCATGCCTTCCGGCGCATCCAGCGTTCCCACCCGCACGAAGCGCAGCGGCGGCCGCCGGCCATAATCGCTCCACAGCGCCGTGCGGCACGCGGGACAACGATAAATGTCATGCGGGCGCCCGCTATCCGTCGGCACGGTAACGGGCTCGGGCGCACCCCGGAGGAGTTCAATGCGATCGGTCTCGATCAGCGCGTTGATGACAAAAGCACTGCCGGTCTGGCGCTGGCAATCGCGGCAGTGGCAGCAATGAACGAACATCGGCCACGAAGTGAGCCGGTAACGCACCGCGCCGCAGGCGCATCCGCCTTCGAATATCTGTGTCACGTGATCCTCCGTTCCGGCACCCAGGGTGTCCCGCTCGCATTTTGGCCGCGCCACATTCCGCCGCAATCGCCCGTTTGATACAAGCGGGGGACGCCCGCAGTTTCAGGATGCCATGACGAAAATCCGCATTACGGACGAGATTGCAATCGACGAGAGCGAGATCGCCGAGAGCTTCATTCTCGCGGCGGGTCCCGGCGGGCAGAACGTCAACAAGGTCGCGAGCGCGGTGCAGCTGCGCTTCGACGTAGCGCATTCGCAGTCGCTGCCCGATATGGTGCGCGCGAGGCTGATCCGGCTGGCCGGACGCCGGCTTTCGAAGTCGGGCGAACTGATCCTGACCGCGCGGCGCCATCGCAGCCAGGAACGGAACCGCGAGGATGTCCGCGTCAGGCTCGTCGCGTTGTTGCGCGAAGCCGCCACGCCGCCGCGCCCGCGCCGCAAGACGAAACCTCCTTCGGCGAGCAAAAAACAACGCCTGGAAAACAAGGCGGCGCGCGGTCAGCTCAAGCGCCTGCGGGTGAAGCCTCGTGGGGATTGAATCCTGCTTGCCTTCGCAAGGCTTCCCGCGCAAGGGATACGGCGCCAGCATCGGAGGCCGGACATGGAATATCAGAACATTCTCGTGAAGACGGAAGGCGCGGTGGCGGTCATCACCCTCAACCGCCCCAAGGCGCTCAATGCACTCAATTCCGAGCTGCTCCACGAACTGGTCCACGCGCTCGAAGCCATTGACGCGGATGACAGCCTTCACGTGACCGTGCTGACCGGATCGGAACGCGCCTTTGCCGCCGGCGCCGATATCAAGGAGATGGCGCCAAAATCCTATATGGACATGTACAAGGCGAATTTCTTCGCCGCTGCCGCCGACCGGATCGCTGCAATCCGCAAGCCCATCGTCGCAGCGGTTGCGGGCTATGCGCTGGGCGGTGGCTGCGAACTCGCCATGCTGTGCGATTTCATCATTGCCGCCGACAACGCGAAATTCGGCCAGCCGGAAATCAATCTCGGCGTGATGCCGGGCATCGGCGGCACCCAGCGGCTGACGCGCTTCGTCGGAAAATCCAAGGCGATGGAAATGTGCCTGACCGGCCGCAACATGGAGGCTGAAGAAGCCGAGCGCGCAGGCCTCGTGAGCCGCGTCGTGCCGGTCGCCGAACTTCTGTCAGAGGCAATGAAGGCCGCACAGAAAATCGCCGCCCAATCCGTGCCGATCGTGATGATGACCAAGGAGACAATCAACCGCGCCTACGAAACGACTTTGGCGGAAGGCATCCACTTTGAGCGGCGCGTCTTTCACGCCATGTTTGCGACCGAGGATCAGAAGGAAGGCATGGCCGCCTTCGCGGAAAAGCGAAAACCGGAATTCAGAAACCGCTGACGCCGCCGCATTGACCGCAAGCCCGGACGCGGGCTAAAAACCGCGCCCCTTCTTCCAGGACAATGTGCCCATGCCCAATATCGATTCCGCCAAGAAGCGCGTCCGCCAGAACGCCAAGCGAATGGAACGAAACCATGCCCGCAAGAGCCGCGTCCGCTCGTTCACACGCAAGGTCGAGGAAGCTTTGTCGGCCGGCGACAAGGCGGCGGCGCTCCTGGCGCTGAAAGCTGCCGAGCCCGAATTGATGCGCGGCGCGACCAAGGGCGTACTGCACAAGAACACCGCAAGCCGCAAGATTTCCCGACTGACCAAACGGGCTTTCCAGCTGCCCGGCTAAGCCCTTGATAAGCATATCATTTTTTTTGTGAGAGTTATAAGTCCTTTTGAATACTACCTTTTTTCTTCAGTAGCCGGACGTTTGACCATGATACAGGGAGATTCAAAAAAGTTTCGCACAATCTTGGAATTTAATAACAGGAATCGACCTTTTCCTAATTTATACAAGGGGTTAAATTGTGTCACGAAATTGCAACAATCCAAAGTTAACCACTTGCAAACCTTAACGACCCGTGTATTCTGCTTTGGCTGGCGGCGGTCACGGGGTGAAAACAAGCCAGAAAAGCGACAGTAAAGCGTTGGGAAAGACGGCAGTCGAGAGCCGAATGGCCAGAATTGCGTCTTTGTAGGTAGAGTCTAGCTTTGCAGTTTTACTTGCGTGTGCGGTACGTTCATGCGTGCCGGAGAGAGAGATTTTGCCGGAGGGTAGCGTGACTTCTGTCGGAAACACGAACGGGTACGCCGGCGATATTCTCCCCGCCCAGGCCTGGGAACTTCTGGAGCGCGATCCAAAAGCCCAGCTCGTCGACGTACGCACGCGCGCCGAATGGGCATTCGTCGGCGTCCCGGATATTTCCGGCCTGGGCCGCGATCTGCACAAAGTTGAGTGGCAGCTGTTTCCGGACATGTCGCTGAACACGGATTTCGTGCGCGACGTTGCGGAGCGCCTGCGCAACAGCGGAGCGGGCGCAGACGCGCCGGTGCTTTTCCTCTGCCGGTCGGGGGGACGGTCGCGGGCGGCGGCCATCGCCATGACCGCAGCGGGCTTGAAATCCGCCTTGAACATCGCCGGGGGGTTCGAAGGTGATGCGGATGCGACGGGGCACCGGGGAACAGTGAATGGCTGGAAAGCCTCGCGGCTTCCCTGGCGGCAGAGTTGAAGAAAAGGAGGTGCGCACCGGAAATACACAGCAAGACCAGCGAAATAAAGGAAAGAATACGGACAAATTTCCCGAAGGGGGAGCCGGAGATGGAATGCTCCGGTCAATTTTGAGGTACGGGGATGACTCAACCACTGAAAAAAGCTCCCGATTGGCTTGCCATTTGGTCGGCGGCGCGCGACAGGCTGCGCCGCGAACTCGGGGGCGCTACGTTCGATGCCTGGATCGGCAAGTTGAGCTTGCTGGATTTCCGCAATGACGAGATCAGACTCGGCGCTGTCCGCCCCTTTGTCCGTAACTGGGTCGCCAATCATTATATGGGTCGCATCGAAAAAGCGCTACGTGCAGAAGGCGGGAATCCCGCATCGCTGACGATTGTTCTCGCACCGGCAGAAAGCCCACGCATCGGCAGCCCTGCCCCGGAGGAGCAGGTCCGGCAGCCGGCTGCCGTCACGGCTCTTCCCTCCGCTCCCTCCGCGGCCATACCAAATCCGGGCGATCGCTCGCTCTTTTCCCGCAGACCGGACCCTGCCCTGTCGTTCGCCGCTTTCGTCGAAGGCATGTCGAACGCACTCGCGCTGCGCGCGGCGCGCAGCTTTGTGGAAGACGACGCCGATGGCATCTCCGTGCTCTATATCCATGGCAGCTTCGGATTCGGAAAAACGCATCTTCTGAACGCGATCGCCTTGGCGTCCGCCGTACGCGGCCAACGTGCATTGCTGCTTGGCGCCGAAGATTTCATGCGGCAGTTTCTGGGCGCGCTCGGCCGGCGGGAAACGCTCGGCTTCAAAGACGAATTGCGTGCCGCCGATATCTTGCTGATCGACGACCTGCAGCATCTCTGCCGCAGCTCGGCCACGCTCTCCGAATTCCTGCATACGCTGAATGCCTATGCCGATCTTAGGCGCAAGCTTGTGGTCGCCTCCGATCGGCCACCATCCATGCTCGAAAATCTCGGTGCCGATGTGCGCTCGCGCCTGTCGGGTGGAATCGTCACATCGATCGAGAAGCCCGAGCGGACGACGCGACTGGCGATCCTGAAGGCCCGGGCCGAAGATTATTGCAGAAAGCATACGAGCGTAATCATCCCCGAAGATGCGCTGGCACGCATCGCCGACCTGGACGATGCAACCCCGCGCGACCTGCTCGGTTATTTCAACAATCTCACCGTCCATGTGGGACTGACGCAAAATCCGGTGGCGCTGAATGTGGCGGTGAGCACGATCATAAGCCGCGGCTCCACGCGCCGGATCTCCATCGAAGATATCCAGCGCAAGATCGCCGATTTCTACAAGCTCGATCCGCGCGAGTTCCAGTCCGCACAGCGCAGCAGGCGCGTGGCGCGGCCGCGTCAGGTCGCGATGTTCCTCGCCCGCACCATCACCGAGCGATCCCTGCCCGAGATCGGGCGGCGGTTCGGCGGACGCGATCATACCACCGTGCTCCATGCCTGCCGGCGCATCGCCGCGCTTTGCGAGGAAGACCCCACCTTCGCGCAGGAGGTCGAGTTCCTGAGACGCGTTCTGGCACCCGATAAATAGCGCCTGCAACCCGGCCCTCCGGATGATCCCGGAGGGCCGTCGCCGGCCTTGATGTGCTGTTCCCGCGCGGCTCGCGCCCTGCTATAGTTTTCCGCCTGAGTCACCGCTCGGTGGAACTCAGGCGTCAGTGGGTTTCCGGAAGCTCGGAACAGGCCGCCGGCGCCCACTATCCGCAGCCATGTTTTCAAGCGCAGGGTCATGAAAGTCACCATCGAACGCGGCGCATTCCTCAAGGCGCTGAACCATGTCCAGAGCGTCGTTGAGCGGCGCAATACCATCCCCATCCTCTCCAATGTGATGATCGAGGCGGGCAAAGGACGGCTGAAGCTCACGGCGACCGATCTCGACATGGAAATCATGGAGACGCTGACGGCCGACGTGATTCGCAACGGCGCAGCGACCGCGCCGGCCCACATGCTCTACGACATCGTCCGCAAGCTGCCGGACGGCGCGCAGGTGCAGGCCGAATTGCTCGCTGCCGAAGGCGGGCGGCTCGCCATTTCGGCGGGCAGCGTGCGCTTCGAACTTGCCTGCCTGCCAAAAGAGGACTTTCCGCAGATGACGGCGGGCGCCCTGCCCTTCCGCTTCCGCCTCCAGGCCAATGACCTCAAGCGGCTCATCGACAAAACCCGGTTCGCCATTTCGACCGAAGAAACACGCTTTTATCTCAACGGCATCTATCTGCACGCCCATAAGGACGGGGGCGGCAAAGGCGAGATGCGCGCGGTCGCCACGGACGGACACCGGCTCGCGCGCTTCCAGTTCGAACTTCCGGACGGTGCCGCCGACATGCCCGGTGCCATCGTGCCCCGCAAGACGATCGGCGAGTTGCGACGGCTGCTCGACGACATGGACGGCGCGATCGACGCATCGCTTTCCGATACGAAAATCCAGTTTACGACCGATGGCGTGGAACTCACGTCCAAGCTGATCGATGGAACCTTTCCCGACTACCAGCGCGTCATTCCTTCCGCGAACGACAAGGTGCTGACGCTCGACTCGCGCGAATTCGCGCTGGCGGTGGACCGGGTTTCCACGATTTCCGCCGACAAGACGCGCGCCGTGAAACTGAGCCTCGCCGAGGATCGTCTCACGCTCTCGGTCATCAACCCGGATTCGGGCACGGCAACCGAGGAGCTGGGCGCGTCCTACACCGCAACGCCGCTCGAAATCGGCTTCAACGCGCGCTATCTGCTCGACATCACAAACCAGATCGAGGGCAAGGAGATCCGCTTCGTGCTGTCGGATGCGGGATCGCCGACGCTGATCGAGGACGCGGAAGACAGCGGCACGCTTTACGTTCTCATGCCCATGCGGGTCTGAGTTTGACGCACGCACTTGACGAGACGTTCGAGACCTCTGCACCGCATTGCCCGCTTCTTGCGGTGACGCGGCTCGCGCTCGCCAATTTCCGCTCCTATGCGCGGGCCGAACTCGTGCTCAGCGGCCGTCCTGTCGTGCTGGCGGGCTCGAATGGAGCCGGCAAGACAAATTTGCTCGATGCGATTTCGCTGCTGTCGCCCGGCCGCGGCTTGCGCGGCGCACAGCTTGCCGAGCACACGCGCAAGGCGCCCCAGATGGCGGCGGGGGACGTGCTTTGGGCCGTTTCCGCCACGATTCGGCGCGACAACGAAAGTTACGAGATCGGAACCGGTCTCGTTTCCGGTGCGGGTTCCGAACGGCGCGAAGTCCATCTGAACGGTGCGCCGGCGCAGAATTCCGCCGATCTCGCGGAAATCGTGCAACTGGTGTGGCTGACGCCCGCCATGGATCGCCTGTTCAGTGACAGCGCAAGCGCAAGGCGCCGGTTTCTCGACCGGCTGGTGCTTGGTTTTGAGCCTCAGCATGCGCGGCTGAGCCTGCGCTACGAACAGGCAATGCGCGAACGCGCGAGGCTGCTGCGCCTCGGTCCGCGCGATCCGGGCTGGCTCGCGGCGCTCGAAAAGGAAATGGCAGAAACCGGCGTCGAAATAGCCATGGCGCGGGCGCGCATCGCGGGGCGGCTGAATGCATCGCTCCATCACCGCGAGCAGGCGGGGGTGTTTCCCGCGGCACAGCTCGCGCTTGCTGGCGACACCGACAGGCTTGTGGCGGAAAAAGGCGAAGAAGCTGTCGAGGCGCAGCGAGCAAACCTTGCGGCGGCGCGGATTCGCGATGCGGAATCGCGCCGAACGACGGTCGGCCCGCATGTCAGCGATCTCACCGCGCGGCATACGATGAAGCGGATGGACGCGCGCGACTGTTCGACGGGCGAACAGAAGGCGCTGCTGATTTCGATCGTGCTGGCGAATGCCCGGGAACTCGCGCAGCTGCGCGGCGGCCATGCGCCGCTGCTTCTGCTCGACGAGATCGCAGCCCATCTCGATGCGCGGCGGAGGGCGGCGCTGTTCGAGGAAATCCTGGCGCTTGGCGCCCAGGCCTGGCTCACCGGCACCGACATTTCGCTGTTTGAAAATCTGGGTTCGCGCGCCGATATATTCCTGGTCGAAGCCGGCCAGTTCACCCGCCAGAGCTAATCACACGAAAGCGCATTCAGAATGCCGATTCCAGTCGCAGCAGCATTTTTTTGCACGCGGAGACGCGGAGACGCGGAGTATACATTTTGCCCGCGTCTCCGCGTCTCCGCGTGCAAATACGAAACGGGCAACAGCTGATGGCCATTTCTCCTGCCACACCGGAGCCGAATGATTACGGCGCCGAGTCGATCAAGGTGCTCAAGGGCCTCGATGCCGTGCGCAAGCGGCCGGGCATGTATATCGGCGACACAGATGACGGCTCGGGCCTGCATCACATGGTCTATGAAGTCGTCGACAACGCGATCGACGAGGCCCTGGGCGGACACGCGACCCGCATCGACGTGGTGCTGAACGCCGACGGCTCGTGCTCCGTGCGCGACAATGGCCGCGGCATCCCGACCGACATTCATGCCGGCGAAGGCGTCTCGGCGGCCGAAGTCATCATGACCCAGCTGCATGCCGGCGGGAAATTCGAGCAGAGCGCCTACAAGGTTTCCGGCGGGCTGCACGGGGTCGGAGTCTCCGTGGTCAACGCGCTCTCCGAATGGCTCGATCTGCGCATCTGGCGGGGCGATCAGGAATATTACATGCGGTTTCGCGACGGCGATCCCGAAGCGCCCCTCAGGGCGGTCGGCGAGACGCGAGGCCGCCGCGGCACAGAAGTAACATTCCTGCCCAGTCCGAAAACGTTTTCGAAGACTGAATTCGATTTCGCCACCATCGAACATCGCCTGCGCGAGCTCGCCTTCCTCAATTCGGGCGTGACGATCGTGCTCGCCGATCTGCGCGGGGTCGAAAAGAAGGAAGTGACGCTGCACTATGAGGGCGGACTCGAGGCCTTTGTCCGTTATCTCGATCGCGCCAAGACGGCGCTCATACCGGCGCCCATTCTGCTGCGCGGCGAGCGCGACTCCGTTTTCGTCGAGGTAGCGCTCATGTGGAACGATTCCTACCACGAGAGCATGCTTTGCTTCACCAACACCATTCCCCAGCGCGATGGCGGCACGCACCTCGCCGGCTTCCGTGCGGCGCTCACCCGCGTGGTAACGAAATATGCAGAGGAATCCGCACAGGGAAAGAAAGAGAAGGTTCCGCTCACCGGCGACGATTGCCGCGAGGGGCTGACCTGCGTGCTCTCCGTCAAGGTTCCCGATCCCAAATTCAGCTCGCAGACGAAGGACAAGCTCGTCTCCTCCGAAGTGCGCCCGATTGTGGAAGGCACGGTCTATGACCAGCTGAGCGCCTGGTTCGAGGAACATCCGAACGAAGCCCGCGCAATCGTGGGCAAGGTGATCGAGGCCGCGACAGCGCGCGAAGCGGCGCGGAAGGCGCGCGAACTGACGCGGCGCAAAGGCGCGCTCGACGGCATGTCGCTGCCCGGCAAGCTCGCCGACTGCCAGGAGCGCGATCCGGCCAAATGCGAGATATTCATAGTGGAAGGCAATTCGGCCGGCGGCAGCGCCAAGCAGGGCCGCAATCGCGAGAACCAGGCGGTGCTGCCGCTGCGCGGCAAGGTGCTGAATGTCGAGCGCGCACGCTTCGACAAGATGCTGTCGAATGCGGAAATCGCCACGCTCATCACCGCGCTCGGAACGGGCATCGGGCGCGAGGAGTTCAACCCCGACAAGTTGCGCTATCACAAGATCATCATCATGACGGACGCCGATGTGGACGGCGCCCATATCCGCACGCTGCTGCTGACCTTCTTCTACCGGCAGATGCCGGAGCTGATCGAACGCGGCCACGTCTTTATCGCGCAACCGCCGCTCTACAAGGCGACGCGCGGCAGATCCGAGCGCTATCTGAAGGATGAACGCGAACTCACCGATTACCTGATCGCCGAGGGCTCGTCGGGCGCGGTGTTCACCTTGCACACCGGCGAAACCATCGCGAGCGCCGATTTCAATGCGCTCGTCGCCAAGGCGCGCGCCGCCGTCGCCGCACTTGACGGGTTCCCGCGCCATTACCCGCGCTTTCTGCTGGAGCAGGCCGCCATCGCTGGCGCGCTCAATCCGGAGGTACTCGCAGATGCTGCGCGCGCCACCGATACCGCCTCTTATATCGCCCGCCGCCTCGATCAACTCTCGGACGAGACTGAGCGCGGCTGGCATGGCGAACCGACGCCCGACGGAGGACTGAGATTCTGGCGCGAGGTCCGTGGCGTGCGCGAGGCGGTGGCGATCGATGGCGCGGTGATATCGAGCGCGGATGCGCGCAAGCTCGACAGGCTCGCGCCGGATCTTCAGGGGGCTTATCTGAAGGCGGGTACACTCACGCGCAAGGATGAGACGCGCGAGATCCGCGCGCCGAGCCAGTTGCTCGATGCCGTCTTCGAATGGGGCCGCAAAGGGCTCGCGCTGCAGCGCTACAAGGGCCTCGGCGAAATGAATGCGGAACAGCTGTGGGAAACGACGCTGGATGACAATGCACGCACGCTGCTGCTCGTAAAGGTGGAGCACGCCGACGAGGCCGACGACCTGTTCGCCAAGCTGATGGGCGACATCGTCGAGCCGCGTCGCGAATTCATCCAGGAAAACGCGCTCCACGCCGCGCTGGACGTGTGAGATTCGATGAGCGATCCCTCCAGACCGCTCGATCGCGCGACCCTCGAACAGGCGTTCGAACGGCTTGGAGAATTGGCGGCGGCGCACGAAAGAGTCGTTGAAATATCCGTTTACGGCGGCGCGGCGCTCATCCTCACGATGCCCTATCGCGTCGCCACGCGCGATGTCGATGCGGTGTTCGAAAGCGATCGGCCGTTCGTCCGGCGCGCGGCAAAGGTCATCGCTTCGGAGTTCGGATGGCCGGAGAACTGGCTGAACGACGGTGTAAAAGGATTCCTCAGCCGCAGCGATGCGGATGCCGAATCCAAAAATCTCTTCAAAACCTATCCATCCCGCGGCCAAACCGGCTTGCGGATTTTTGTTGCTTCGCCATCCTATCTGTTCGCAATGAAGTGCCTGGCAATGCGCGCAGGCGCAGTCGACGAAACGGGCGATATCGCGGATATCCGGAAAATCGGGGAAGTTCTGGGAATTCGGACGGCCGAGGAGGCGCTGAACGTCGTCGCGCGCTACTATCCGGCGGGGCAAATTCCGCCGAAGACGCGGTTCGGTATCGAGGAGATTTTCGGACAACCGCCACCGTCCGGAAACTAGCACATGTCGCAGCTTCGCCCGCAAAGCATTGCTGAAATAGCGGAGCGTGCGGTGCGCGGGTCGCAGTCATTCGATCCATCGGTCGCAGAATTCCTTGATGAATGGCAAACCATGTCCGGCCGCGGGCGCCGGCGCGCGATCCTGATCGAACCCATTGGAATCGACCACGTGAAAGACGCCTATCTCGCGGCCCTCGCCGAGCACCTTGCGCGCGAGGAAAGATTCGATGTGCCAGCATGGACGGAAAACGTTTCACGCTTCCTGGACGTGCCTTTTTTTGCGGGCGGCCTGGAATCGCTGAAAGCCATTCTGCTTGCCGAATCGCCGCCGGCATTCCGACGCCGGCTCATCTTCATCAGCGCGGACGCATTATCGCGGCCTGATCGAACTGGCATACTGCGCGAAAACGCCTGAAGGAGACAATTCCATGCAAATACGTGCCGCGGTGGCCTGGGAAGCGGGCAAACCCCTGTCCATCGAAACAGTCGATCTGGAAGGCCCGAAAGAGGGGGAAGTCCTCGTCGAGATCAAGGCGACCGGCATCTGCCACACCGACAAATACACGCTGTCCGGCGCCGATCCCGAGGGGCTGTTTCCGTGCATTCTGGGTCACGAAGGCGCCGGCGTCGTTGTCGATGCCGGGCCGGGCGTGCGCACACTGAAGAAGGGCGATCACGTCATTCCGCTCTACACGCCGGAATGCCGGCAGTGCAAATCCTGCACGAGCCGCAAGACCAATCTTTGCACGTCGATCCGCGCCACGCAGGGCAAAGGATTGATGCCCGACGGCACGAGCCGCTTTTCAAAGAACGGAAGACCGATCCTGCATTACATGGGCTGCTCGACCTTTGCGAATTACACGGTGCTGCCGGAGATCGCGCTCGCGAAGGTCCGCGAGGACGCGCCATTCGACAAGATCTGTTACATCGGCTGCGGGGTGACGACCGGCATCGGTGCGGTGATCTTCACGGCGAAAGTCGAGCCGGGTGCGAATGTGGTGATCTTCGGCCTCGGCGGCATCGGCCTCAACGTCGTGCAGGGCGCGCGGATCGCCGGCGCCGACATGATCGTCGGCGTGGATGTCAATCCTGCGCGCGAGGCGCTCGCGCGCCGGTTCGGCCTCACCCATTTCGTCAATCCGAAAGACGTGAAAGGCGATCTGGTGGGCCATCTCGTCCAACTGACCAAGGGCGGCGCAGATTACAGCTTCGAATGCATCGGCAATACCGACACCATGCGCCAGGCGCTCGAATGCTGCCATCGCGGCTGGGGCACCTCGGTGATCATCGGCGTCGCCGCCGCCGGCAGGGAGATTTCGACCCGGCCATTCCAGCTCGTCACCGGCCGGGTGTGGAAAGGCACAGCCTTCGGCGGCGCCCGCGGCCGCACCGACGTGCCGAGGATCGTCGACTGGTACGTGAACGGCAAGATCGCCATCGACGAGATGATCACCCACACCCTGCCGCTGGAGCGGATCAATGACGCCTTCGATCTGATGGCGAAGGGCGAGTCTATCCGCAGCGTCGTGGTGTATTGAGCACTGCAATATCCACTTGGATCGGCGTCATCCCTGTGGCATCTGTATCCGGAATATTACTGTCAGGGCGATGAGGGGTTAAGGCTATGAAGATGCGGGTTTCCATTTTGCCGTTTGTGATTGCTGCCGCCATGCTTGGGAGCGGAGGGTTTGCCCTCGCCCAGAACGCCAAGGCGACGGCCGTGCGGTCGTCGATCCTGGTCCTCGACAGACAGGCGATTGTGATGGGCTCAAAGCTCGGACAGAACATCCACCAGCAAATCAACGACGATGTGGACAAGCTGCGGGCGGAATTGGGGCCACAGGGCCAACAGCTGCAGAGCGAGATGCAGGCGCTTCAGGTGCAGCCATCCTCGCCCGATCATGACAAGAAAATGCAGGCGCTACAGGTCAAGGAGGCCGACTTCCGCCAAAAGGTCCAAGCGAAGCAGAGCCTGATCCAAGGCGGAGAGATGGTGGCGCAGCAACGCTTTACGGCGGAACTGACTGCAGTCGCGAATGCCATCATGCAGGAGCGCGGTGCGGATGCCGTCGTGGAGAAAGCGTCGGTCTTCACCAGTGTCAGCGGCATCGACATTACCAAGGACGTGATCCAGCGCCTCGACCGAAAAATCACGAGCTTCAAGGTGCCCCTCGTCAATCCACCTGCGGGCAGCGGAATACAGATGCAACGATGATCTTTGAAGGCACCCGGGGTCAGGCGAGACGAAGGCTGAAGCTCGCACGGAGTGCCGGATAGAAATTCGGGACTTCGGGATAGGCGTCGAGTACCTGCCCCAGCGCCTTCTTCAGTGGTGCGAGCCAAGGCTCGAATTTCCGGCTGTTTCCTATGCTGCCGCGATAGATCGGCCGCCGAGCTTGTTCGACGCTGACCGTCACGATCGCCTGCTCCCTCTCATAGAAATGCAGACAATTCTCTTCGAAAGGGAGTCCGAGATGGCCCAGGAGACGCCGCACCTCCTTCTCCGGGTCTTCGACCAAATGCTCGTAAAAAACACGATGAACCCGGCCCGGTAACACCTCGTCGAAATGGGCCATCAGCTCAACATACCCCGCGTAGTACCGGCCGAGATCGTCGAGGCTGTGCAGCCATTGGGGCCCTTCCGGAAGGTAGTTCGTGAAACAGGAAAGACAGCAATCCAGCGGATGCCGACGTACGTCGATGATCCTGGCGCCGGGAAAAATGAGATGGATCAATCCGGTGTAGATGAAATTTTCCGGAAGCTTGTCGACGAAGAACGGCGAACCGGCTTTGCGCCGCGGACGTGTTCGTTCCAGATATTCCTCGCCCAGCGAGCGGAATAGCCCGATGTCTGCGAAACCAAGCATTTCGGGATAGCGGTAGGCGTGGCGGTCGCCCGGACGCCCCGCGCGCAGACGCATCGCAAGTTGGCTCAGGTCGCGCAACTCGCCGGTTCGTTCGATTGCGGAATGGGCTGCGAGGATCTCCTGAACAAGTGTCGAACCCGCCCGCGGCATGCCCACAACAAAGATCGGCTCTGCGCTTGCGCAGCCGGCGCCTTCACGCAGGCGAAAGAATTCCGGCGTGAACACGGCCCTGGACCGCCCCGCGAGGTCAAGGAAAGGCTCGGTTGCGCCGGAAACGCCGGTGCTCTGAAATTCGTTGCTTAGCCGATAATTCTCGAATGATTCTGCGTAGCGTTGCGCGTCCTGCAATGCCTTTCCGAGCGCAAAGTGCAATTGCGCGCGCGTCGCGGTCAGCAATCCTGGCCGCGCGAGCAGCCCGCGCAGATGATCGATGATCGGCGGCGCGAACCGGATCGTTTTCACCGTCGCGAGCGTCCGGTAACCGGCCGCGAAAACCGGCAGGATTTCGACGGCCTTCCAGAAGGCGGCGACGCATTCGTCCTGTCTGCCGATTGCCCGCAATGCCCGTCCAAGCGAAATCCAGGCGCCGGGCCTTTTGTGCCCGTCTCCGAGAAGCAGCTCATATTCCGCGATCGCCTGATGGAAATCTCCCGCATCATACAAAGCGGAAGCCCTGAGTTCCCGGTAGAAGGATTTGGCCGGATCGCGACGCAGGAGATCATCGAGCACGCCGAGCGCAAGATGTCCTTTATCCTGGGCAAGCAGCGCAACCGCGTAAAGCAGGCGCGTCGGCTGGCATTCGGGTTCGCGTTCGATGAGTTCTCTGAGCGCGGATTCCGCCTCGGAAAATCGCCGGCTCTTCATCGTGGCCGCCACCAATTCGATCGCACTCGCAGCGCCCTTGCCAGGCCCGCCTTCCGAATGGGCCAACGCGCCGGCAAGTGCGCACCATGCGTCCACGAATGTAGGCGCCAAGTCTATCGCGCTGGCGAATGACGCAATCGCTTCCCAATGTTGGCCCAACGATTCGAGAGCGAGACCAAACTCGAGCTGCGCGAAAGCAGAATCCGGCTGCAATGCGACGAGAGGTTCGAGGATCGCTTTCGCCTCGGCGACCTTCCTCTGACGCCTGAGGGCCGCCGCCAAAACCAAAAGCGCATCGGCGTTTTCCGGCTGCGCCTTCAGAATGTCTCGCGCCCGCTCTTCCGCTGCAGGCGGATCCGAATTGAGCAGCCGACGGACTTCCGCCGAACTCGCAGCGGCTGGCGCCGCCGCATCAGCAGTCTGGTTCAGGGACAAAGCTCCGACCCTCGGTTACCGCGAATCGGTTCGGAATCCGGGACATAAAAAAATACCGCGGCCGGACGTTCCGGCCGCGGTGATATATCAGGCTTAACAAAGGATGTCGTTACTTCGACACGCCGATCGCTGGATCGTACTCGGTTTCCTCATAGCTGGTGCCCCAGGTCGTGCCGCCATTGCTGGTGCCGGCCAGATAAACGTCATCGTTGACTTCATTATACACTTGGAAACCGGCCGCTTCGAAATTGCTGCCGGTGGTCGTGATCGCAACCCAGTAGGGCGTATTCGCCTTCAGATCGGTCTTCGAGATTTTCGCGGTCGTGATGCCGCAGCACTCTCCGAATTCCGTATCGGTCGAGCCGGTCCCTTGAGCAAGCATGGCGCCCGGCTCGTTGCTGCCGTTGTCGGCGTAGAGCGTTAAAGTAACTGAGTCGTCTCCAGACACATAGCCGACGCCAGCCGACAGCGTACCCACCTTCGCGGCCTTGCTAAGGACGAACTGCTCGGCAACACCATAGGCAGCTCCAAAGAAGCTCGACGGTCCGCTGAGCGTACTGCCATAGCAGCAGAAATACGCTCCATCCGGATTTGTCGCGATCGTCTGCCAATAATAACTGCCTTTCTTGGCAGTGTGGACGGGCGAAGCTTTGCCCGGCATTACCGACACGAACCGATTGTCCTTGCTCAGCATCACGTTGGGACGGGCATTTGCGGCAGTCGCGATGAGCGCGATCGCTGCGGTTGACAACAGGATTTTCTTAAACATCAAAACCCCCTTTGTTTGATTTGATAAGATGAGGGGAGAAACCCGGTGTCTCTCCCTCCCGGAGGGTAAACACGGAGTTAGGTCCACCGCAAGAGGCGACTTGCTTCGCCGGATGACGATCAAGCACGGCCGCGGTTCCCCTTCGGTCGCGGTGGTGCTCCGTTTACCATGAGGCCGACAGGATGGGAGAACGGCCCAAGAAGTCGGGCTGCGGGCTGCGCCCGCCGCGCAAATTGTGTTCCGGTTGGCCGGGATTAAGCGCGTGCCTCCACGAACCAGCACGCGGCCGGCGGCGTGACGCCGATTGGGGAGAGATATTTCCCGTAGGCGAACGAAACGGCCTCGCGAATCTCCGCACGCGTCGCCTCGTCCAGCTCCGCTGCTGCGCGAGCGAGCGGGCCGATATTGAGCACCTCGGCCGCAGCCTCCGCAAGTGTTCCTCCCATGTTCATCGTGGCGTCGAATGCCTCGATCTCAATGTGCGAATAATGTGCAGATTCGAGAAGGGCGCGAAGGCGTCCGCCATCGGCGAAAGCAAATGGTCCCGGAGCGCAAGGATCGGCCGGCTCCTGAGGCTGCAGGAGATGCATGGCCGCCTCCATCGGAGCGGAAGCCCACAGATTCTCGTCCATGCCGCGCCAGCACACAAAAACGAACCGGCCGGAAGGCGCGAGCGCATTTCTGATATTCGCGAACGCAGCCACCGGATCGGCGAAGAACATGACACCGAAGCGGGAAAAAATCAGATCGAAGACCGGCTGGAATTCGTAGTCCGATGCGTCGCCCTCGAGAAAAACAATGTCCGCGTTCTGTGCCCTGGCGCGCGCCCGCGCGACGTCCAGCATCGGACGCGAAATGTCGATGCCGGCTGCGGCGCCCGCGCTGCCGGCACGAAAGGCCAGAAGAAATGTTGACGTGCCGCAGCCGCAGCCGATATCCAGAATACGCTCGCCTTGCTGCGGCGCCGCGAAACGCAGGACTGCTTTGGTGATTTCCTCCATATGGAGATCGATTTTCTCCTGCAACCGCGCCCAGCGCTCTCCGGCGGGTCCATTCCAATATTCGATCTGTTGCGCGTTCAGAGATGGGGTCATGAATTTGTCTTTTCTCGCCGACGGGCAAGCGTGCGAAGCCGCAGCGCATTCAGACGGATGAATCCGGCCGCGTCTTTCTGATCATAGGCGCCGCGGTCGTCTTCAAAGGTTACGAGGTCTTTCGCGTAAAGCGAATACGGTGACGAGCGGCCGGCCACGATCACATTGCCCTTGTAGAGCTTGAGCCGCACCGTGCCGGTCACAAATTCCTGGCTCCTGTCGACGAGCGCCTGCAGCATTTCGCGCTCCGGCGAAAACCAGAAACCGTCATAGATGAGCTCCGCATAGCGGGGCATCAGCTCGTCCTTGAGATGCGCCGCGCCGCGATCAAGCGTGAGCGATTCCATGGCGCGGTGCGCCGTCAGCAGAATTGTCCCGCCAGGCGTCTCATACACGCCGCGCGATTTCATGCCGACAAAACGGTTTTCCACGAGATCGATGCGGCCGATTCCGTTGGCGCGACCGAGTTCGTTCAAGCGTGCGAGCAACGAAGCGGGAGAGAGCGCCTTTCCGTCGAGCGCAACCGCATCGCCATGTTCGAATCCGATTTCCAGGAGAGTAGGTGCGTCGGGCGCCTCTTCGGGACTGACCGTGCGCTGATAGACGATCGGATCGGGCGTCACCGCCGGGTCTTCCAGCACCTTCCCTTCCGATGAGGAATGCAGAAGATTCGCATCCACCGAAAAAGGCGCTTCGCCGCGCCTGTCCTTGGCGATCGGTATCTGGTGGGCTTCGGCGAATTCGAGCAGCTTCGTGCGGCTCGTCAAATCCCATTCCCGCCACGGCGCAATCACCTGGATGTCCGGCTTGAGCGCATAATAAGCAAGCTCGAAACGTACCTGGTCGTTTCCTTTGCCCGTTGCGCCATGTGCCACGGCATCGGCGCCCGTTTTGGCGGCGATTTCGATCTGTTTTCTTGCAATCAGCGGGCGCGCAATCGAGGTCCCCAGCAAATACGCCCCTTCGTAGAGCGCATTGGCACGAAACATCGGAAACACATAATCGCGGACGAATTCCTCCCGCAAATCCTGGACGAAGATGTTCTCGGGCCTGACGCCGAGCAGCTCGGCCTTGGCTCTCGCCGGTGCGAGCTCCTCACCCTGCCCCAGATCGGCGGTGAACGTGACGACCTCCGCGCCATAGGCGGTCTGCAGCCATTTGAGAATGACCGACGTATCGAGCCCGCCCGAATAGGCGAGCACGATTTTTTTCACGGGCCTCGGCACGGAAATCTCCCGGAAGGATTCACACCGACTATATTGACCGCCTCGCCTCCCACAAGCGCGTCTCTGTCTTGGCGACCGCCGGACCCGCGGGTTACGCTTTATAAGATTGCCATTCCCGTGCGCGCTCCCCCAGGGGACGCCATAGCTCCGAGACTCGATGACCGCGTATCAGCAAGGCGAACCGCGTCAACCGACAGCTGCCGCAGAGACGGACGTTTTCGCCGTGGCCGCGGCGGAATTGCGCGCGGCGCGGCCGTTGCGGAATCCCAAATTGCGGGAAGCGGCGGAATGGCTCCGGCAAAAAATGCCGGAAGCCGCGGAACGTCTGCTCTCGAATTACCTCGAAAAGAATCCCGACGATCCCGGCGCGCTTCATCTGATGGCCCAGACCGCCTATGCCCAGGGCCAGAAAGAAAAAGCCGAGGCGCTGTTCGTCCGCTGCCTCGAATTCGCGCCGGATTTTGCCGCCGCGCGCTACGAATATGCGAACACGCTCTTTCAGCTGAACCGGCCCTCTCTCGCACTGGCAGAGCTCGATGCTCTTCTGAAGGACGAGGCTCACAATCTTCTCTTTCTTGATCTCAAGGCGATCGTGTTCTCCGCGATGGGTCGGCACGCCGAGGCGGCGACCTGCCGCCGGCAACTCGCGGAGAAATATCCCCAATCGCCAGATGTCTGGATCAAATATGGCTGGGCGCTGAAGAGCGTTGGAGAACGCGCGCAGGCTATTGCTGCCTTTCGCAAGGCGACAGAACTTCGCCCGTCCTGCGGCGAGGCATTCTGGTGCCTTGCCGATCTCAAGAGCTTTCACTTTTCTCCGGAAGACGTCGCGAGCATGCAGGATCAGCTGGCGCGGCCCGAGGTGTCCGGCGAGGATCGGATGTACCTGCACTACGCGCTCGGCAAAGCCCATGGCGACGGCAAGAACTACGCGAAATCATTCGAAAACTACGCGCGGGCGAACGCCATCAAGCGCCTGTCGATCGAATACGACCCGGGCTGGCTCGCGCGGCATCTGGCCAAATGCAAAGCCTTGTTCACGCAGGAATTCTTCCGCGAACGGCAGGGCAGCGGCTGCAGCGCGCCCGACCCGATTTTCATCATGGGGATGCAACGCGCGGGTTCGACGCTTGTCGAGCAGATCTTGGCGAGTCATTCGGCCGTGGAAGGAACGGCCGAGCTTCCCGATCTGTCACTGCTCGCAGAGCATGTCGGTGAGAAAATTGCCCCCGGATACGGGTCCGGATATCCCGAAGTGCTCGCCAGGCTGGATGCCCGAACCCTGCACAAGTTGGGCGCGCGTTACCTCGAGACGACGCGTCCGCGCCGCGCCGCGGGCCGTCCGTTCTTCACGGACAAGATGCCATACAATTTTCTCCATGTCGGCCTTATTCATCTGATCCTGCCCAACGCAAAGATCATCGATGTCCGGCGGCATCCGCTTGCCTGCTGCTTCTCCAATTTCTCCCTGCACTTCAAATTCGGAGCCCTGTTTGCGTACCGCCTGGCGGAGCTTGGCCAGGCCTACGCCGATTACGTGGAACTGATGGCGCATTTCGACGCCGCGCTACCCGGTCGCGTCCACCGGGTTTTCTATGAGGAGCTGGTGCGCAATCCCGAGTCCGAAATCCGGCGCCTGCTCGATCATATCGGATTGCCGTTCGAAGACGCTTGCCTGCGATTCCACGAAAACAGGCGGGCGATGGATTCGGTGAGTTCCGAGCAGGTGCGCCGCCCCATCTTCAGCGAGTCGGTCGATCATTGGCGCAATTACGAGCCGTGGCTCGGGCCGCTCAGATCGGCGCTTGGTCGGGTGCTGGATGCCTATCCCGAGGTCCCGGATTTTGCGCGGCGCCACTAAGCGAGCGGTCCGACGCATCCCGGCTTGACCGCAATCCAGCCGCGTGTTTACTTGGAAATGCGACGCATTCTCGTTTGCACGCCGCACGAGGGCCAATCCATGAGCAAGCATCACGGTAGCGAGACGCTGAAATTCGAAGGCTTCAGCGGCTATTACGGCAGCGTGCCGTCGGGATATGGCGGCTTTGTGTGGAGCGACGTGGATTATCTGAACGATAGCTATTGGCAGAATGTGAAAACCAACTGGTGCGACACGGGCTATCAGAACGCACTCGACGGCAGCGGCCTCGCCTTCGCCCGGTATGATAGCGTCGGGCATTATGGTGCGACCCAATACTACCATCCGAGTTACGGCTATTTCAGGTCGGACAATCTGAAAGATACGTTCAATCTCGTCAGCATGGTTGCGGCGTCGGCCTGGGAAACAAAACAGACCTTCCAGTTCCGCAGCTATGTCTACGAGCCGGACAAGGGCTTCGTGCTAAAGGGCATCGCCACCATCAAGATCGGGCAGACGGCGCAGACCATCGTTTTTGCGGATCTTCAGCAAACCAGCGTCCAGCGTGCGGCATTCGATCACATTTCCGCCCTCCGGATCGTGTCGGCAGGGGGCAGCTTTGGCAATACTTGCAGCTATGGCGCGGGCGATTACACCCGCGGAAACCAGCTCGCCTTCGACAATCTCAAGATCACCTGGAACGGCGGAGTGCCGCACGGCGCCGGTCGCGCGCCTGCGAAGCCGCTGCTTGCGAACCATCACGGCGCGCCGGTGGCTGCTCACCTGGCGGCAAATATGCATGCTGCGCACGCCGCCCCGATTGAGTCCGCAACCCTGGATCACGCAACGGACGGTTATCACTCCGAACTGCAGTCACTGCCGGGCCACGGCCCCGCGGGTCTGACCGCCCAGTTCGATTTGCCGAGCGTGGAGCATTTCGGAACCTGACGGTTTCGCACAGCGCGCCGAAAGCCTTTCTCCGCCGTCAGCCGGGCAAGGGGGTGCACACCGCTTCGGCGGCAGCAGGCGCAGTATGGCGTGGGCGCGCGCGCAGCTTCACGCTTTCGCTCCTGAGCTGGCCGCAGGCCGCCATGATGTCGCGGCCGCGGGGCGTGCGCACCGGCGAGGCGTAGCCCGCGCGGTTCACGATCTCGGCAAACTTCTCGATCCGCTCCCAAGACGAGCATTCATAGGGCGCGCCCGGCCACGGGTTGAACGGAATGAGATTGATCTTCGAAGGAATGCCCGCGAGCAGGCGCACAAGCTCTCGGGCATCGGCAAGGCTGTCGTTCACATCCTTCAGCATCGCATATTCGAACGTGATCCGCCGCGCATTCGAAAGCCCGGGATAGGCCCGCGCCGCCGCCATCAACGCGGCGATCGGATATTTGCGGTTCAGCGGCACCAGCATATCGCGCAGTTCATCGCGCACGGCGTGCAGCGAAATGGCGAGCGCCGAGCCGATTTCGGCGCCGGCGCGCGGGATCATCGGCACCACGCCGGCTGTCGACAGCGTGATGCGCCGCTTCGAGATCGCAAGCCCGTCGCCCTCGGCCACGATGGCAAGCGCCGCCTTGACGCTGTCGAAATTGTAGAGCGGCTCGCCCATGCCCATCATCACGACATTGGTGAGCCGGCGTTTCTCCCCGGTCGATGGCCAATCATCGAGCGCGTCGCGGGCGACCATCACCTGGCCCACGATTTCCTCCGGGGTCAGATTGCGCACCAGCTTCTGTGTCCCCGTGTGGCAGAAACGGCAATTGAGCGTGCATCCCACCTGCGAGGATACGCAGAGCGTGCCGCGATCAGCCTCGGGTATGAACACCGTTTCGAACTCGATGCCCGGACCGGTGCGCAAAAGCCATTTCCGCGTGCCGTCGCTCGAAATCTGCTCCGTCACGATGGCCGGACGCGCAAGGCTGAACCGCTCCGTCATGAAGGCCCGGAACGGCCTGGCGAGATTCGTCATGCCCTCGAAATCCCGCGCACCATGGACATAAATCCAGTTGCCGAGCTGGCGCGCGCGCATCGCCGCTTCGCGCGGCGCTACGCCTTCCGCCGCCAGCGCCGCCTGCAGCGCCGTGCGGTCGAGCCCGGGCAATGAAATGAGAGCCGTCAATCAAACCTCACATGGCGCAGGCCTGATGCGCCTTTTCGAGTGCATCTGTGAAGCCCGCCAGGGAATAGGTATCACGCGTGACCGTACCGCGCCTGGAGGTGCCGGTCACAACGGCTTCGGGCGCGGCCTTCATCGCGTCCACGAGCCGCTGCTCATCGGCCTGGGATTCCACCCAGGCACCGCCCGCACCGCCATCGTTCTTCGTAAAGAAAGTGAATTTGTCGGCGCCGATTTCGACCGTCACGTCGCTGCCGTCCTTGTATTGATAGCCGGGAACGATCTCCGGCTCTGCCTTGGCCTTGCGGCCGGGCCAGTCATTGATCAGGAAGAAAGTGGGATCGCGCCGCACTCGCGCCGGTTCCATGGAGGTGGGCCGCGACAGCGCGTAGCAGACCTTGGCGGCGCCCGCATCGGTCGTATAGGCCGCCCAGCTCTGGAAATTGCCCAAAATCTGTGGTGCAGCCTCTGCGATACGAGGCGCGAGAAGGGCTGCGGTCATGAAAAACGCGCAAGACAGGCGTGAAATCATGGCGGTTCCTTGCTCCAAAAGACAATGTGCGGCGCGGGTTCTTGTAGGAAATTCAGGCCTTACTATGACCGCTTGGCCCCGACAATGGGAACCCGCTCGCGTCTGTTGCCTGAAGGGGTGCTGTCCGAATTAGGACAAGCGGCGTGGGGAAACTAGGACACTCTGCGAAAGCGGACGCGATCCGTCCCTTTGATCAAGAAGGCTTCGAAACCAGCATCTCGCCAAGCGTCGCGCTGCGGTCTAGTGCCTCCCTTTTGGTTTGCCCACCATTGCGGTCGCTCTGCGCTCTTCGGAAGTGCCCTCCCAATTATCTGTCCAATTTCCGCGAAGGTAAGATCGAACTCGCGAAGTGACTGGCGACGCAGATGGTCGCGCAAGGGGTCATAAGCAGCCATCGACTTTTTTCCTCGCCTTGAGGGCGGGATGCCCCCAGTGGGGGGTGACTTCTAACGGGTTTCATGATTCTTTTGTGGACGAATCGCTCTGGGGTGAGAGCCGTGCGATTCCATGGTTGGCTGCCTATCGACCGCCAAATGCTGCCGAATCAATGGGTAGCATAGCGGCGGAGGTTTCGCCATGCCTGAAAAAGTTAACGCACCAGCGGCAGCAACGGTTGTTGGCACGGCGGGAAGACTCCAGCTATTGCAGTCCCCCATGCGGGATCGAGACGTCCGGGAAGCAGTAAGGCGTAAGCTCTTCAGCCAATACGGAACCGACTCGCATTCCAGAATTGTCGAGGAAATGGGCGTATGGTCCGGCTCCGTCCGGATCGACTTGGCTGTAATCAATGGTGAGCTGCACGGCATTGAGCTAAAGAGCGACCGTGACACGCTGGAACGCCTTCCCTTCCAAGCACAACTTTACAGCAGGGTTTTTGACCGGGTTGAGCTGGTCGTAGGAGCGAAGCACTCAGAGAAGGCGGCGAAACTTGTTCCCGATTGGTGGGCCGTAAGCGTTGCGACACTACGCGATGGAGCAGTGCATATCAGGCCCATGATCGGGCATCCAGGCTCTCGAAACCCAATCCCAGACCCATATCTAGTTGCGCAATTGCTATGGAAAGACGAAGCTCTGGCCGTTCTTGAAAATTACGGCATCGCCAAAGGGTTTCGAAGCAAAAATGTGCGCGTCGTACACGAGCGTCTTGCGTCATTGCTTTCTTTTGAAGACCTATCGAGAGAAGTGCGGGAAACCCTCAAGCGTCGACCGTCAGATTGGTTAGGGCAGTAGGTGACGGGTCAATTCAATGTGTCGGTTTACGCCGAGTTGGACCCAATGCTCTAACCCTTGTGGACCCCCTCCTGCTGCAATTGCATCTATCGTTTGATCCGCCCAACAATGCGCAAGCGGGGTGCGGGCCGCGTTTTGGCGGATCGATTTCGCATGACCTGTTAGCTGCGGCCCCATGTCAACGCCGCCATATCCCGTAGTTCCTACGCCTCGGCAAATCAAAAAACCACCGGGCAGTGTATATCTAACATTTATCGGGAAGCCCCAAGCAATTCCGGATGGCGGCGGCGTAACTGGTACAGTCGCGTAATCGCCGAAACCAAGAGTATATGGCAAATGACCATGCATAGAATTCCAAAGAACCCATTCAGGGCGCGGTAAGACGTGAAGCCCCGATGGCATGCCTTGAAAATTTTCAGGCATCGAAGTTCCTGCAATCGAAACAGACCGCCAATTCTGACCCAGATGCAACTGCTGAAATGCTTGGACAACAACCGCGCCTAATGCGGCCGTTGCCTGCAAATTATCAGCGAGGTCTACGATGAGATCAGTCTGGTTTGGAGGGAACGGGAAATGAGGTTGCCATTGAGCCGCCTTTGCCATCTGCGCGATATCAACCCGTAGACCGACCCCACGATGGTCCGTTCCGACTATAGCAGCGACGGCATTTTGATAAACCGAAGGGGCGGCCAGTTTCGTTGCCGGCACTAACCTCAACCCGATGCTCCGGCATGCAGCCGCAATGTCGGTCAGGGGGTGATGGGTTGCGCTCGTATGCGGCAGAGCGGATGCGTCCATAAAAAATTTGGTCTGCCCCCATGCCGTCATTAATTCGCTGGCGATCACTGTTGGAGCGGCAATCGCGGGGTTCGCTTTTGTGGCCTTCTTGCCCACGAATTGC
>Ga0335075_10003199_pt1 | contig 26083 bp, 16 predicted proteins | sample Lox_Sample_24_FD_206723 | JGI IMG/M metagenome (GOLD analysis project Ga0335075, IMG submission 206723) | Soil microbial communities from Loxahatchee National Wildlife Refuge, Florida, United States - Lox_Sample_2.4 | ecosystem: Environmental > Terrestrial > Soil > Wetlands | place: USA...
GTTCGTGAGAGACCAGTTCGCGGCGCTGTGCGAGTTGGCGGCGCCGCTGCGGCTGACCGTGGACCTCGAGTATGTTCCATTCGCGCAGGTCCGCACGCTCGCCGAGGCGGCGGCGCTGGTGTCGTCCACCGCGCAGGCCAACGCCGGACTATGTATCGACACACTGCACTTCGACCGCGCGAAGGACCCGCTCCGGGAGCTGGCGCGGCTGCCGCGCGAATGGTTCCACTACGCGCAGATATGCGATGGGCCCGCGGCCTGGTCCGCCGAAGAGGCACACCTGCGGTACGTCGCGCGTGAGGGGCGCCTTTGCCTCGGCGAAGGCGGCATCGACGTGCGGGCAATCCTGCAGGCGATGCCGCTGATGCCTTACTCGATCGAGCTGCCGAATGCGCAGCAGCTCGCGGAGTTGGGTCCCATCAGGTTCGCGCGCCGCTGCCTGGAGACCGCGCGGCGCTATATCCGGGAGACCCTGCCGCCGCCGCCGCTCGGCCGCGGCCTGCCTTTGCACAGGCCGACCCAGCGCGGCTTCTGACCCGCGGCGCCGTCCCGGTCACCTTCCCCCTGCCCGAGACGGCCGGCGACTCCCGCCGCACCCCTCGTGCCCGCCGCCCAGCGCCCGGTGCCATCCCGTCGCATATACTATGCGCAGGCACCGGGGAGGCGTTGGGCGAGCGCAGAACACCATGAGTACGGAATCCGTAGCGGCGGCGAAGGCCAAAGGCGCCGCGGGCAAGCGTGCCGGCCGCAAAACCGAGCGGCGCGGCGAGGCCGAGACCTCGCGTGAGGAGATTCTGGCGGTTGCGACCGAGGAGTTCGCCCAGCGCGGCCTCGCCGGCGCGCGCGTCGATGCCATCGCGGAGCGCACGCGCACCTCCAAGCGGATGATCTACTACTATTTCGGCAGCAAGGATGGCCTCTACAAGGCCGTGCTGGAGCACGTTTACTCGCAGATCCGCACGGTCGAGAGCCAGCTCGATCTCAATGCGCTGCCGCCCATCGAGGCCATGCGGCGCATCGTCGAGCTGACGTTCGACTACGACGAGAGCCATCCCCACTTCATCAGCCTGGTGAACGTCGAGAACGTCAATCACGGCCAGTTCGTCTCCAAGCTGGCCTCCATCCGCAAGCGCTATTCAAACATCCTGCACCTCATGCAGTCGGTGTTGGATCGCGGCGTCGCCAGCGGGCAATTCCGCGCCGACGTCAACGCGATCGACGTGCGCCTGGTGATCGGCGCCCTGTGTTTTTTCCGGGTTTCGAACCGCTACACCTTCGGCGCGCTGTTTGATTGCGATCTCGCCGATCCGCAGACCAGGCGCCATCACCGGCAGATGATCGTCGACGCGGTGCTGCGCTTCCTGCGCGCCTGACATTTCGCGCGGGGCCGCGGCCGCGCCGACAATCGCGTTGACACCCGCGGGCGCGCAACGGCGATAACCCGAGCCGACAGGCCGCGCCGTATCGCGGCATTCGCCGCCTGCACTCGTTCGCGCCCGGCGAACCGCTGGTCTCGCACGCGCAACATCTGTCGCGTGGTTGACATGTACTATCTAGTTCGTCTATTTTGCTTCCAGGCAAGAATGGTTTAGGGGGCGATGCGGCGCACGGCGCGGCATCGTTCGAGAGAGAGCACCAGGCCGGACCAGACCTGCGCAGCCGGCAGCAGCGCGGGACGGGCAGGCTCGTCCCGGCAATTTTCAGATTGAGGGGGCTAACCGTGAACATCGAACCGATTCCAGTCAATGACCGCGTCAAGTCGGCCGAGCTGCACTCGCTCGTCCGGTGCATCATTCGCGCCGCGGGAGTGTCCCTCGCGCTCGGCGCGGTCGCGGTGCCGGCGCTGGCACAACAGACAACCGCGGCCGCAGCCAACGGCTCCGATCAATCGCAGAGCGTTGCCGCCGCGCCAGCGGCCGACGCGCCGGCGGCGCAGACCGCGCAGCTGCAGGAAGTCGTGGTGACCGGCACGATGCTGCGTGGCGTGCAGGCACCCGTGGGCGCCAGCCTGATCACCATCGGGCCGCAAAACTTCGCCGAGACCGGCGCACAGACCGTGCAGCAGGCGCTGGAGAACAACCCGGTGATGACGGGCTTCGGCAGCCCCGCACAGGGCTCCGAGAACAGCTTCGATGGCGCCGGCACCTATGCGCCTTCGATCCACGGGCTGGGAGCGAGCGCGAGCAACGGCACCCTAGTGCTGGTCGACGGCGAGCGGATGGTGCTCGGCGGCATCACTCACACTCTCGCCGACCCCAACATCATCGCGCCGCTGATGGTGCAGAACATCCAGGTGCTGCCGAACGGCGCTTCCTCGACATACGGCTCCGATGCCGTCGCCGGTGTCGTCAACGTCATCACCCGCCAGAGCTTTCAGGGATTCATGGCCACCGGCCAGTACGGATTCGCGAACGGCTACAATGCCGAGAGCGGCGGCGTTCTCTGGGGCGATACATTCGCCAACACCTCGATCATGGCGTCGCTCAACTACGAGCAGCGGAGCTCGCTCGAGGACTCCCAGCGCTCCTTCAGCCGCGACTGGAACTACACCGGTCAGGGCGGCGCGGACTTCGACAACTATGACTGCTCGCCGGCGAGCGCCGAGGTGAGCGGCAAGTTCTACCTCTATCCATACACCAACGGTATCGCCGGTGCCGCCGGCTGCTCCACGGCCGGCCAGACGGATCTGCTGCCACAGGAGGCGCGCACCAACGCCATGGTCAAGTTCACGCACGTAGTGGACGACAACCTCTCCTTCAACGGCTCGCTCATTTACTCGAACGAGTACTACCGGCTCGAGGAGCCCCGTGGCAACATCACCGCCACGGCGTATGGGCCCGGCAGCGCGCCGCCCGGCGGCGCCGGTCAGATCAACCCGTTCTTCGAGGGGCCTCCCGGCGCGACTTCCGAGGTCGTGAACCTGAATGCCGACAGCCTGCTCGGCAGCGGCGCCTACGAGTCGGGCGGTACGAAGACCACCATGGGAAGGTTCAACGTGATTTACGGCCTCCCAGGCAACTGGGAGGCGACCCTCGGCACGACCGTGGGTGAGTCCGACAATTCCCTGCGGATCATCGGCGAGATCTGCTCCAGCTGCTTCGACCTCGCGGTCAACGGTACGACCAACGCCGGCGGCAATCCGCTGCTGCCGTCGATTCCGGGGACGACCACGACGGTGACCACGCTGCCCCTGACGACGGGCAATGCCTTGAACGCATGGAGCCCGACGGCAGCGGGCACATCGGCCGCCGTCCTGAGCAATCTGAGCAACTCCGCGACGGTGGAGAGCTCGCTGCAGACCTTCAAGGACGTGATCCTGAAGTTCGACGGCCCGCTCTTCCAGCTGCCGGGCGGAGCCGTGAAGGGCGCGGTCGGCGGGGAGTACCAGAACCTGGGCATCTCGCAGCAGGCCGTCGAGCCCAACAACACCGGGCCGGCGAGCGAGGGCTCCGAGGACATCCTCCTCGACTGGGGCCGGGACGTGAAGTCGGCCTTCGCCGAGGTGCTGCTGCCGGTCTTCGGCGGGGATGAACAGGCGCCGCTGCTCAAGCGCCTCACCCTGGATATTTCCGGACGCCTCGACGACTACAGCGACGTGGGCTCGACCGAGAATCCCCGGTTCGCGGTGGACTGGAGCCCCATCGAGGACCTGACGTTGCGCGGCGACTTCTCGCGCACCTTCGCGGCGCCCGCGCTCACCAGCATCGGTGACAACGGCGTCACCGTGGAATCGGGATTCACGGGCACGACCGTCGTCTCCAACCTGTCGCTTCCCAATACTTTCCCGGGCGCGATCGGCCTGCCGGGCTGCACGGCCGCGACGCCCTACTGCACCATCGGCACTCCGGCCGTGACCGGCATGCAGGTGAACGGCCCGAATGCGCACCTCAAGCCGGAGACGGGCAAGGACTGGTCGTGGGGATTCACGTGGACGCCGCAGCAGGTGCCGGGGCTGACAGTGGACATGACGTACTGGAATGTCGAATATTTCGGCATGATCACCTCGCCGCTGGCGACATTCGCGGTGAGCTCGCCAGCTTTGAGTCCCCTGCTGACGCTCTATCCCGGCGGCGCAACGGCGGCGCAGATCGCGGCTCTGACGGGGACGAGACCGCAGACGGGAGCCCTGCCCGCCAACATCTACTATATTTACGATTATGAGCAGCAAAACGCCATCGACCTCGAGGCGCACGGCATCGACAGCACGGAGAGCTATGCCAGAGACACGCCCATTGGCGTGCTGAGCGCGAGCCTGCAGTGGTCGCTCAACCTGAAGATGGCCGAGCGCTTCGGCAGCACCGGCTCATGGTTCGACGTGCTCAACACGGACGGCTTCAACACGACCTTCCCGTCGACCCGCCTCGGTGCCTCGCTCGACCTAGGCTGGTCACGCTCGGCGCTCAGCGTGCACCTGATCACCAATTACGAAGGCTGGTATTACAACTGGGATGGCGATGCGCCCTATCCCCTGGTGCGCAATTCCACCTTCCAGCCGATCGGCGGCGGCCAGCACATTCCCGGCCTGGCGATCATGGACGCCTTCGTGTCCTATGCCGCTCCCAAGGACAGCATGCTGCACGGCGCAATGTTCACGCTCTCCGTCGACAATCTCGTCGACAAACGGCCGCCCTTCTACAACATCTCGGGCGGCTACGATTCCAGCGCGGCCAATCCGATCGGGCGTGAGGTCACCCTGGCGGCCACTTATAAGTGGTAGCGGCTCCCCCCGGCCGCCGTGACGGGGCCCCTGTGCCCGCCGCGGCGGCCTCCTGGGAGGGCGGCGAGGAGCCTGCCGCAAGCGTTGCGCCGAGCGGCGCTGCGTCGAACGCGATGGTGATGCGTGGCTGCGGGGATTCGAAGGGAACCGTGCCGTGCCAGAGATACGACGGAAACAATACCAGCCGCCCGGGCACCGGCTGGATATAGCGCCGCGGCGGGAAGAGATCGCCAAAGTCCGCGGTCGGCTCGCCGAACTTCAACCAGCCCTCGCGCCTGCGCTCGTCACGGCAGACCTCCGGAACGGAGACGTAATAGGCCGAGCTGATCCAACCTTGCGGATGCACGTGGTTGAGATGGAAGCCGCGGTCGAGCAGGCGGGATGACCAGGAGCTGACATAGAGGAAGCGCTGCGCCCGCCGTGCCAGGAAGGGGTGCGACGGATCCGGTCGCAGGCGCGCGATGTAGCCGGCGACCGCCGCATCGATGGCGGTGCGCAGCCGCTCGACGAGCGCATGGCCGTTGTTGAACACTTCGTCGTAGAGACGGGTCCCGCCGCGCAGGGTCTGGGTGAAGTGCTCCCGCTTGTCATCGTGGAGCGGCTCGAGATACGCCGCGAGATCGCGGTTGAACTCCAGCATCGAGCGGTAGCCTGCGGGGGGCGGCAGGTCATGGAAGACGACGAGCTCCTCGTAGCCGGCGAGCCATGCTTCCTCGCGCATCTCACCCAGAGCGCGGTGGCAGAGGCAGAGCAGCGACAGGGCGGCCTGATCGGCCGGCCGGGCCGACAGCGCCCGGCGCAGGAGCGCCTTGGCTCGTTGCGGTTGTCCGCGGCGCAGCAGGAAGGCGGCCGCATCGATGCTGGAGTCAGGATTGTCGGCGTGCGCGAGCACGCTCGCCTCGTGGGCGGCGCCGGCCTGCTCCATCTCTCCCAGGGCCTCGAGCGCGCGGCCGCGACCGGCCAGCGCGCCGGCATCCGACGGTTGCAGCCTCAGTGCCCGCTCGAACACGGCCAGCGCCTCAGCGGCACGCGCCGCCTTCAGCAGGAAGCGGCCCTTCGCGGCAAGGATCGAAGCGGCCTGCGGTGCGCGCACCGCGGCGCGATCGTAGGAGCGAAGAAACGCATCGTCGCCCCCCTGCCGATAGAGCAGCTCGTTGAGCTGTAGATGGGCTTCCATGTCGAGCGGCTCGCGTTCGAGCAGTTGCTCGAGCACGTTCGCTGCGGCATCGTACTGCCGCAGGTGTTGCAACAGCACTGCGAGGTCGAGCGCGACCTGCCGGTCCTGAGGCGCGGCTCTGTGCGCCGCCTCCAGGAATTGCAGGGCTTGCGCATGCCGCCGCTGATGCTTGAGAGCGAGGCCCATCGTGTGGGACCAGGCGACGTGCTCGGCGGGGCTGAGGCGATCGGGCTGCGCGCCGCGCAGGAGCTCTTCCGCCTCGGCGCTGCGCGCCATGCGGATGAGGAGTGCGGCGAGCCGCAGCCGCAGCTCGAGATGATCCGGCGCCCGTGTCAGGGCCTGCTCGAGGCAACTCGCGGCTTCCGCATTTCCGCCCTGTGCCTGCAGCGCGGCCGCCAGATACATGCTGACCTGGGGCGGTGCCGACGGCGCGGCCAGTGCCTTGCGGAACAGGCCTTCCGCGGCGCTCCACTGTCCCTGGCGAAACTCGCCCACGCCGTGCACATACGCGGCCACGGCGTGGGCCGGGTCGATGCGCAGAATCTGCCGCAGCCGCTCGCGGGCGAGCGGCCAGTTGCCGTCGTTGAGATGCCGCACCGCCTCGTTGAGCAGACCCGTGACCGGATTGTCAGAGCCGCCGCTCATGGGCGCTCATCCTACGGCGCGCATGCTCAGCCCGCAGGCAGCTCGATCTGCCGGACCGGACCGAGCAGCACCAGGTAGCAGAGCACGCCGAGGAGCGCGACCGCGCTGACGAAGGCGAGTCCGCCCACGAAGGAGCGTGTGCTGCCGAGGATCACGCCGATGACCGCGGGCGTTACGATGCCGGCCAGGTTGGCGAAGAGATTGAACATCCCGGTGGTGAGCCCGCGCAGGCTGGGCGGCGCGAGATCGGTGATGAGCGTCCAGCCCAGGTTGCACATGCCCTGGCCGAAGAATACGAACGACAGAATGCCGATCACGGCGGCGTTGCTGCGCACGAATGCGGCCAGCAGCAGGGTGCTCGCCATCGCGAGCCCTGCCACGATGGGCGCCTTGCGACCGATCGTGGCCGAGCCGGTGCGCCGGATGAGCCAGTCCGACCACCAGCCGCCGACGAGCAGTCCCACCGACGCAGCGATGTAGGGCAGCGCGGCCAGGAGCCCTGCGGTGCGCAGCTTCAGGTGATGAGCGGAGGCAAGGTACGTCGGATACCAGGTGAGGAAGAACACCAGCGTCGAGTTGCTCGCGAACTGGCCGAGCCCGGCGCCGAGGAAAGCGCGATTCGCGAGCAGCAGGCGCATGCTGCGCCACGACCATCGCGGCGGGGGCGGTGGCCGCACCAGGCCGCCGCCGCTCCTGATGTGCTCGAGCTCCGCGCTGTTCACCGAGTGGCTGTGTTCGGGGTCCCGGTAGACGACGAACCAGATCGCCGCGAGGACCAGTCCGGCGCCGCCGGTGAGGAAGAACAGGGCCCGCCAGCCCCAGGTGTCGGCGACGTAATAGAGCGGCGGGCTGAGGAAGGCCAGGCCGAAGTACTGTCCCAGGGAGAATACGCCGTTGGCGCGGGCCCGCTCGCCCTGCGGAAACCAGGCGCCGAGCACCCGGCTGTTGGAAGGAAAGCAAGGGGCTTCCGCGCCGCCGAGGCCCAGCAGACAGCCGAGGAGCGTTGCGAAGCTCCACGCGGTTCCCAGGAGGAAAGTGAAGATCGACCAGAGGCTGAGCGCGCAGCCGTAGACGATCCGCGTGCCGATCCGGTCGAGCAATATGCCGCCCGGAATCTGCGCCGCCACGTAGGTCCACGAGAAGGCGGACAACAGCAGCCCGAGCTCGCCGGCGCTCAGGTGCAACCGCACCCGCAGGAGCGGCGCGGCGATGCCGAGCACCGCGCGATCCAGATAGTTGACGGTCGTGCCCGCGGTGATCAGCGCCAGCGAGAGGAAGCGGACCTGGGTGGGTCGCACTGCGCCAATCCCGAGAGGAACCGTCTGTTTCGCGACTTCGGGCACGATCGGTCGAGCCTCATGTGGCGCTGCCTCCAGGCGTGCGCAGGATGTATTATCCTCACTAGTTCGTACACTCATGTCAATGACGCCTCGCCGAAGGCGCCTCGTTGACATGTACTATCCAGTTCGTCCATACTGCTGCAGGTTCGCCGGGCGAGGAGTTTCCACAATGGCAACGGCAGTGAAAGACGGCGCTCGCGGCGAGCTCGCTGAGGCCGAGCGGGTCGAGATCGATGCGATGATCGGTCGCGCCCGCGCGGCCATGCGGGCCGTCGCGCAGTACGAGCAGCGGCAGGCGGACCGCCTCTGCCAGGCGCTCGGCTGGGCGACTTCCAACGAGAAGACCTTCACCCGCCTCGCGCGCATGAGCGTCGAGGAGAGCAGGCTCGGGGACCCGGAGGGACGCATCTCCAAGCGCTTCAAGATCATGGGCGTGCTGCGCGACGCGCTGCGGGGCAAGAGCATCGGCATCGTCGAGCAACTTCCCGAGAAAGGCATCGTCAAGTACGGCAAGCCCGCGGGAGTCATTGCCTCCCTGGTGCCGACCACCAATCCGGAGCTGACCCCGCCTTACACGGCTATCTATGCGGTCAAATGCCTCGATGCGGTGATCTTCTCGCCGCATCCGCGCTCCAAGAACACGACCCAGGAAGTCGTTCGCATCATGCGCCGAACGCTTGCGCAGCTCGGGGCGCCCGAGGACCTGCTGCAATGCGTCATGCGACCCAGCATTGCTTCGACGCAGTATTTGATGTCTCACTGTGACGTCACCTTTGCCACCGGGGGGCAGCCCATGGTGCGGGCGGCCTATAGCTCCGGGCGACCCGCCTACGGTGTCGGCGCAGGTAACTCGACGATGGTCATCGACGAGACAGCGGACCTGGACATCGCTGCCCGCAATACTCGGATGTCGAAGACCTCGGATTTCGGGTCCGGTTGCTCTGCGGACGGCAACCTCCTGATCGACTCCCGAATCTACGACGCGTTCCTGCGCGCGTTGCAGGCTGAGGGCGGCTACCTGGCCACGCCCTCACAGGCGAGGGCGCTCGAGCGGGTGATCTGGGACGAGGACGGACACCGCCTTCCCGATACCGTCGCCTGCGCGCCGCAGGTGCTGGCGGAGCGCGCCGGATTCAGCGTGGCGGCGGATCGGAAGTTCATCATGGTGGAAAACGACAAGATCGGTCCGCGGCACAACTGGTCGCGGGAGAAGCTCACCACCGCGCTCGCGGTCTATCGCTACGAAGGCTTCGAGCAGGCGCTGGAGATGGTCCGCCAGATCTATGAGGTAGGCGGCAAGGGACACTCCTGCGGCATCTATTCCCATGACGACGGGCACATCGACCGCCTGGCGCGCGTCGCCCCCGTGAGCCGCATGATGGTCAGGCAGCCGCAGTCGAAAGCCAATGCCGGCTCCTTCACCAACGGCATGCCCATGACCTCCAGCCTCGGCTGCGGCATCTGGGGCGGCAACATCACCAACGAGAACATCCACCTGAAGCACTTCATGCAGACCACCTGGGTCAGCCGCCCGATAGCGGAAGATCGGCCCTCCGAGCAGGAGCTGTTCGGCGAGTTCTACAACACCGAGGCCCTCTGACCTTGTCGCGCAATACCGTCGCCGACCATCTCGTGCGCTACCTCGAGCGGCGCGGGATCCGTCACATCTTCGGCCTCTGTGGTCACACCAATATCGCGGTCCTGTCCGCGCTCTCGGGCAGCAGCATCCGTTTCGTCAATGTCCGTCACGAGCAGGTAGCGGCTCACGCAGCCGACGGCTACGCGCGTGTAAACGGCACCGCTTCGGTGCTGCTCACGCACCTCGGTCCCGGCCTGACGAATGCCGCCACTGGCGTCGCCAACGCGGCGCTCGACTGCATCCCCATGGTCGTGATCGCAGGTGACGTGCCGACTCACTACATGGGCAAGCACCCCCACCAGGAAGTGAACCTGCATGCCGACGGCTCGCAATTCGAGATATTCCGGCCGTTCGTGAAGCGCGCCTGGCGCGTCGATCGCCCCGATCTGTTTCCCGAGATCCTGGTGAAAGCCTTTCAGCTCGCCGAGAGCGGTCAGCCGGGTCCGGTGCTGGTCGATGTGCCCATGGATGTCTTCTCAGCGGAGCTGGGTGCCGCTTACCAACGCCGTCTCGCGACGCCGGATGCGCCACTTCATCGTCCTGACATCGATAGCGGCGCGGCGCGGGAAATCGTCCAAGCCCTGGCGACGGCGCGACGGCCGATCATCTACGCGGGCGGCGGCGTATTGCTCGCGAGGGCCAGCGAGGAGTTGCGGCAGCTCGCCGAGCATCTGGGGCTGCCGGTCGCCCACAGCCTGATGGGCAAGGGAGCGCTGCCGGACGATCATCCGCTGGTGCTGGGCATGAGCGGCTTCTGGGGCACGCGCCTCGTCAACGAGGCATGCATGGCCGCCGACTGGGTGCTCGCCGTCGGCACGCGCTTCAAGGAAGCCGACTCCAGCTCCTGGTATCGCGACTACACCTTCAACATTCCGCCGACCCGGCTCGCGCACATCGACATCGACCCCAGCGAGATCGGGCGCAACTTCCCGACCGAGATCGGCGCCGTCGCCGATGTGAAGGCCGCGCTCGCGACGCTCTGCCGTGTCGCACGCGAGCTTCATCCACAGGGTCGGAAGAATACGGAGATGGAAGCGCACATCGCGCGCTCCCGCGCCGAGTTCGCGCAAGCCAACCGCGCCATGGCGTTGAGCGACGCCTTTCCGATGATGCCGGAGCGGATTCTCGCCGAGACTCGCGAGCTGCTGCCGCGCGATGCCATCGTCACGACCGACGTCGGCTGGAACAAGAACGGAGTCGGACAGCAGTTCCCCATCTATACGCCGGGCAGCGTCCTGACACCCGGCGGGTTCGCGACCATGGGATTCGGACCGCCCGCCGCCATCGGCGCCAAGCTGGCCGCGCCCGACCGGACGGTGATCTCCCTGGTCGGCGACGGCGGCTTCGGACAGAACCCGGCCGCGCTCGCGACCGCGGTGGAGCACAAGCTCCCGATCGTCTGGGTGGTCATGAACAACAACGCCTACGGCACGATCGCAGGTTTGCAGCAGGCGCACTTCGGCCTGACGCTGGGCACCGTGTTTCCGAGCGAAGGCAAGGACTGGAAGGAGATCCGTCCCAACTATGCCGAGATCGCGCGCGCTTACGGGTGCGAGGGCATGCGGATCGCCTCCGCCGGCGAATTCGCGCCGGCACTGCGCCGGGCGCTCGAATCGGGCCGGCCGTGGGTGCTCGACGTGCCGATGAAGAACAACCCGACGCCGACCACCGGGCACTGGAACATCCTCGACATCTACTCGCCCGGGCGAAACGTCTCCCACGTCGCCACCGACTGACAGGCCACATGCAGCAGCGCGTCGACGTACTTGTGAGCGAAGTCGGCCCACGCGACGGGCTGCAGAGCATTCGCTCCATCATGCCGCTCGAGGCGAAAAAGGCCTGGATCAGCGCCGAGGCCGCCGCCGGCGTGCGCGAGATCGAAGTTGGCAGCTTCGTGCCCGCGAAGTTGCTCCCGCAGCTCGCCGACACGGCCAAAGTGGTCGCCCACGCGCTCGCCATCCCCGGCCTCACCGTCGCCGTGCTCGTGCCCAACCTCAAGGGCGCGCAGGCCGCTGTCGCCGCCGGCGCTCACAAAATCACTCTGCCCTTCTCGGCGTCGAACACCCATTTGCAGAAAAACGTGCGCCATACCCCGGAGGAAATGCTCGCGGAGACGCGAGCGATCGCGACACTGCTGCGAGGCCTTCCGCCGCAGCGCAGACCGAAATTCGAGGCAGGCATCTCGACGGCTTTCGGCTGCAGCTACGAAGGCGTCATTCCTGCAGACAAGGTCGTGCGTCTTGCTGAGACCCTCATGGAAGCAGGGTGCGATGAGGTCGGGCTGTCGGACTCGGTGGGCTACGCGAACCCCGCGCAGGTCAAAGACCTGGTGAATCGGGTGCGGCAGGTCATCGGCGAGCAGGCCTTCGCCGGGCTGCACCTGCACAACACCCGCGGTCTCGGCCTGGCGAACGTGCTCGCAGGCCTGGAGGTCGGCGTACGGACCTTCGACAGCTCCCTGGGCGGCCTCGGCGGCTGTCCGTGGGCGCCGGGCGCGTCGGGCAACATCGTGACCGAGGATCTCGTCTTCATGTTGCAGTCGATGGGGATCGCCACGGGCATCGACCTGAGCCGCCTGCTGTCGGTGCGCAAGATTCTGCGGGACGCCCTGCCGCAGGAGGAGGTGTACGGCTTTCTCCCCGAGGCCGGCCTGCCGCTCGGCTTCGACGCTGGAGGTTGATAATGAAGAAATGGCACGTGGCCACGGTCGCGGCGTGCGCTGTGACGGCGCTGATCGCTCCGGCAGTCCGCAGCCAGGCGGTCCTGCAGCGGATCGCGCCGATCCAGACGACAGGGGGACTCCTGGCGGGCGAGGTTCTGCCGTCAGGTGTCAGTGCGTGGCTCGGCATCCCCTATGCCGAGCCGCCCGTGGACGATCTGCGCTGGCAGCCGCCCCGACCCATGCACTGGCGCGGCGTCTGGGACGCCGACCGCAAGATGCCGGAGTGCATCCAGACGCTGCGGCCGCACGACATCAACAACTACTTCGGCGAGGAAGCGACCAGCGAGGACTGTCTCTACATGAACATCTGGGCGCCCGCCGGCGCGCATGCCGGCGCGCGGCTCCCGGTGATCGCATTCATCTATGGCGGCGGCTTCTCGATCGGTTCCTCGGGCATGGCGCTGTACGACGGCGAGCAGGTCGCGAAGCACGGCGCGGTGTTCGTCAATTTCAATTACCGCGTCGGCATCCTGGGTTTCATGGCTCATCCGCAGCTCACGAGGGAGCAGGGCGGCCACTCCGGCGACTACGGCTTCCTCGATCAGAACGCGGCCCTGAAATGGATTCACGACAACATCGCGAAATTCGGCGGCGATCCTTCCAAGGTGGTGCTCATGGGCCAGTCGGCCGGCGCGGGCTCGGTCACCGCACAGATTTTCAGTCCGCTGTCGCGAGGCCTCTTCAGCGAGGCGGTGATGTCGAGCGGCTGCAGCTGGGCCTCCTCCGGATTCATGGGGCCGGAACCGACTCTGGCGCAGGCCGAGCAAACCGGACTGCAGATCCAGAAGCTGCTGCATGCCGGCAGCATCGCGGGCATGCGCGAGCTGCCGGCCGACCGGATCATGGCCCTGCAGGCAGAGTTCCAGGTGGGCGCGAACAGGTCGGGAGTGCGCACCGGGCCGATCATCGACGGCTATTTCACGCCCGGGAGCCAGCTCGAGATGCTCCAGGCGCACGAGAACAACGATGTGCCCATCATCGCCTCGTCCAACGAAGACGATATCGATTCGAACATGAATCCGCTGACGCGGGCGACGACGGTGGCGCAATACAGGGACATCGCGCGCAGGATGTACGGGGACAACGCCGCTCAGTTCCTGGCGCTATATCCGGTCTCGTCCGATTCCGAGGTGAGCGCGATGGCACACCGGGCGGCGGAGGATGCCGGCATGCAGGGCAGCGCCCGTCACTGCGGTCAAATGCAGGCCGAATACGACAAGTCACCCGCCTACATCGACCTGTTCACGCTGAAGAACCCCTACGTCCCCGGAGTAAAGATCGCAGATCAGGACACGGCCACCATTGGCGCCTACCACATCGCCGACATTGCCTATTGGTTCGGCACGCTCGACGCCTACAACATGTTCCGTCCCACGCGCGCCTGGCGGCCGTGGGACCGCGAGCTGTCGCAGGACATGATGAGCGCGCTGATCGCCTTCGCCAGGACGGGAAGTCCGGCGACCTCCGCGGTCAGGTGGCCGGCCTGGTCGGCGCAGCACGAGCAGCGGGTCGTATTCGGCAACAGGATCACGGTGCAGAACCTGGACACCCGGGGGATGGACTGGCTCGCGGCCCATCCGGCGGCGCGGCTGCCGGTGCCGCCGCCCCGCCCGGGAACCAAGCCTTACTATTGAGCTGTCAGGTCTCAGCGAGCGGCCGCGGGCGGCGCGGCGGTCCACTTGAAGTTCTCCTGCGGGCCGACCTCGTCCTCGCCCGCGCCTTCCAGCGCGAGCAGCCGGCGCTTGATCGGCAGGCCGCCGCCGAAGCCCGTGAGGCTGCCGTCGGCGCCGATCACGCGGTGGCAGGGCACGATGATGGGCAGCGGGTTGGCACCATTCGCCAGGCCGACGGCGCGCGAGGCGCTCGGCTTGCCGATGCGGCGCGCCAGCTCACCGTAGGAGATCGTCCTGCCGAAGGGAATGTCGGCGAGCGCACGCCACACCCGCCGCTGAAACTCCGTGCCGCGCGGCGCGAGCGCCAGCTCGAACCCGCGCCTGCGGCCGGCGAAATACTCGCCGAGCTGTGCGATCGCGGTCCGGAACGGGCGCTGATCGGCGATCCAACCGTCGCGCGGCTGTTGCGGCCGCGGCCCGGACTGGAAGCACACCTGAACCAGGCGCTCACCGTCGCCGGCGAGCAGCAGTCTGCCGATCGGCGAGTCGATCTCGTGCCAGTACAGGGTTTCGGGTGTCGTCTTCATCGGCTCTCTCCAGCAATAGTGTCACCGCCGCGGCGGCCCCCGGCGGCGCACCAGAGGTGCATCACCGCATAACCACGCCAGGGCCGCCACGCCTCGGCGCGGCGATCCAACTCCTTGACCGTCAGCGCCGTGCCGCCGCCGGCCGCCATGCGCCGCACGATGAGGTCGGCGCTGAGGAACGCATCCGGCTCGCCTAGCGCGCGCAGCGCGATGTACTGCGCCGTCCACTCGCCGTAGCCGGGCAGTGCCACCAGACTGGCGATGACTTGCTCGGCCGGCCGGTCGAAGGCCACCTGTCCTGCCACCACGGCGCCCGCCAGTGCCCGCAGCGCGCCAATCCGCGCGCCCGTCAGGCCGAGTCCGTCGAGGTTGGCGGCGGCGAGCGCCTGCGGCGTCGGAAAAAGGCGATCGAGTCCCGGAACCGCCGTCGTCACCGGCTCTCCGACCCGCGCCACGAGGCGCCCGGCCAGGGTGCGCGCCGCGGCCACCGTGACTTGTTGACCCAGCACCGCGCGCACGGCGCACTCGAACGCGTCCCAGGTACCTGGAATGCGTATGCCGGGGCGGCGGCGCACCAGCGGGCGCAGCAGGGGGTCCGCTTCGAAAGTCGTGGCGAGCAGCGACGGGTCCGCGGCAAGGTCGAACACGCGCCTGGCGGTGGTCGCGATCTGGAACAATGTCGCCGCGGGCGCGCCGCGCACGCGAAGCTGCAGCGCATCCTTGCCGGGGAGGGGCCGCACCTCGATGACCGCGTGGCCGGCATCGGTGCGGATGAGCCTGGCGTAGCTATCCTCCTCGACACGCTCCACGCCCGGCGTCGCGCGCAGCGCGAAGAAATCGCGCAGGTGCGGCCAGTCGTAAGGGGGGCGGTAGGACAGGGCGAGCGATACCTCATCGCCGGCGCTGCGCGCGGGCGGCTCGCGCCGTTCCCGGCGCAGGTCGCGCGGCGCCCGCTGATAGGCCTTGCGGAACGCATCGTTGAAGCGGCGCAGGCTGCCGAAGCCGGCGGCGAGCGCGATCTCGGTCATCGGCAGGTGGCTCTCGTCGATCAACCGCTTGGCGAAATGCAGCCGCCGTGTCTGTGCCACCGCGAGCGGCGACGCGCCTACGTGTTGCGTGAAAAGACGATCGAGATGACGCGCTCCAACGCCCACGCGGGCGGCGAACTCGCTGACGCTGCTGTCATCGAGAGCACCGTCATTGATGAGTCGCAATGCCCGCCGCACAACGGCGGATGTACCGAGCCACGCCGGCGTGCCGGGCGCCGCCTCCGGACGGCAACGCAGGCATGGCCTGAAGCCGGCTTCCGCGGCCGCGGCCGCGGAAGCGAAATAACGTACGTTGGCCCGCCTGGGTGATGGCGATGCCGGACAGATCGGACGGCAATAGATGCCTGTCGAAGTCACGGCGATGAAGAACTTGCCGTCGAAGCGGGGGTCGCGGCTCAGGCGCGCCCGTTCGAGCACGGTCGGGTCCAATGGCGACATCTCTTGCATGGCCGGCAAGATACGCCGCGACGTCCGCGTCCACTAGCCATTTTCGGACGTCCACGCTGCGCCGGTCCGCTACTTGCTGTGACGGCCCCCGGTCTCCCGATACGCGCCGCCAGGGCGACTCGCCGGGGACTGCCGGGAGTTTGGTTTCGTGCGCGGCCGCGAGCGCTGGCCCATGCCTGAGACGAACCGCTTGGATGAGGTCCTTTCCCGTTGCGCCGCAGGCGCGATGCCGACCCGCGTCGCGGCGATGCACCTCGCGGCAACGCTCGAGGTCGTCGCGGCACTGTCGGACTGGGGCCTCCTCGGTCTGGAACGCACCGTGCTCGACATCGGCTGCGGCATCGGCAGGCTCGAGGCCGCGCTCTCACCGCTCAGCGGCGCCGTCATCGGGCTCGATGTCTCGGCGGCAATGATCGAGCAGGCCCGCACGCGCTGCGCGGGGTTCCCCAACGTGCGTCTGCTCCTCGGCAGCGGTCACGACCTTGCCGGCATCGCCGATGACAGTGTCGATCTCACGGTGCTCGTCGACACCTTCCCCTGCCTGCTGCTGTCGGAAGGGGAGCTCGCGGAGCGCCTGCTCGCGGAGATCGCGCGTGTATTGCGGGTGGGCGGCGACCTGGTGATTCTCGGCTTCTCGCATCGCGACGATGTTGTGTCCGAGCGGCGCGATCTCGAGCGTCTGGCGCAACCCCGGGGACTGTCGTTGGCGCGGACCGTGACGCGCGCCTGCGCCTCGTGGGATGCGCCGGCGTTTCACCTGACAAAACGCGGCTCTTGGCCCGCCTGTCGGCAATGAGACGCAGATCACAATATTGCCAAGTGATGGGGGAGCTTGAGATAGTACTGTCTTGAGCGCTTCGCACAGGGTCCGGTCGCGAAGCGGAGGATCGAAGGGGGGAACCCATGACGCTCTCTGCCTCGACTCGCGGACATGACTCCGCAATGGGCGCGCTGCGTGCCGTGCTGGTCGCTGGCGTACTCGCCGCCGCCGCACCCGTGGTGCGCGCGCAGCAGTTGGCCGCCAATCCGGTCAATCAGCTCAAGCGCCTCAGCATCGAGCAGCTCACCGATGTCGTGGTGACCTCCGTCACTCGCGGCCCGCAGCCGCTCTCCCGCTCGGCCGCCGCCGTCGCCGTCATCACCGGCGACCAGATCGTGAGCTCCGGCGCCAGGAACGTTCCCGAGGCGATCCGCTACGTTCCCGGAATCGACGTGGCGCAGGTGACGGCCAGCCAGTGGGCCGTCAGTTCGCGCGGCTTCGCCAGCGTGCAGTCGCCCGATCTCCTGGTGTTGAGTGACGGGCGCAGCATCTACACGCCGCTCTTCTCCGGCGTCTTCTGGGATGCGCAGGACTACCTCATGCCGGACATAGACCGCATCGAGGTGGTGCGCGGCCCCGGCGCCGCGCTCTGGGGATCCAACGCCGTCAATGGCGTGATCAACATCATCACCAAGAGCGCCGCGGATACCCAGGGGGCGTGGATCGCCGCGGCCGGGGGCACCGAAGAGCGCGCGCTGGTCGCGGCGCAATACGGCGGCGAGACGGGCGATCAGATCTATTACCGGGTATTCGGCAAGTATCAGGACCACGCTCCCGAGGACTATCCGGCCGGTGCCAGCTCGGATGGCTGGAACCTCGGCCATGTCGGCTTCCGTTCCGACTGGAAGGCCGATGCCCAGGATGCGTTCACGGTACAGGGCGATGTCTACGAGGGCAACATCGGCGAGGTGAGCCCGGCAGTGGAGATCATCGGCCGGAACGAGCCCGGACCCCCGCTGGTCGTCGGGATCAGCGGCGGCAACATGCTGGCGCACTGGCAGCACACGATGAGCGAAGACTCGGATTTCGAGGTGCGTGTCTACTACGACTACACGCACCGCAACGATCCCACCTACACGGACGACCTGGGCACTCTCGATCTCGATTTCCTGGAGCATCAGCCGCTCGGCCAGGCACAGTCCATCACCTGGGGCCTCACCGCGCGCACCATGCAGGACGACAACCACGGCAAGGGGATCTTCGCCCTGAATCCGCCCGACGCGCGCGACAATCTCGGCAGCGGCTTCGTGCAGGACGAGATCTCGCTGCCGCGCGCGGTGCGGCTCACGGTCGGTACCAAGCTCGAGCACAACGACTTCAGCGGGTTCGAGGTGCAGCCGAGCGTGCGCGCGGCATGGGACCTCGCCGACACCCGGACGCTTTGGGGCGCGATCTCGCGCGCCGTGAGAGTGCCGACGCGGCTCGAGCGGGATGTGGACATCGATGCCACCGATCCCGCCGGCAACCTGGTGGTCGTGCTGCTCGGCAATCGTAACTTCCACGCGGAGCAGGTGCTCGCGTTCGAGGTCGGCTACCGCTGGCGGCCGTTGTCGGATCTATCCTTCGACCTGGCGGCTTTCCGCAACCGCTACACCGGACTGGCGTCGCTCGAGCTCGGCACCCCGTACCTCGACATGGCGACCGGCCAGACCATCTACCCGCTCCTCAATGAGAACCTCATCGACGGACACTCGACGGGGCTCGAGGGCCTGGCGATGTATTCGCCGACCCCGTGGTGGCGGCTGACGGTCAACTATTCCTACATGGAGATGCGCCTGTCGCCGCTGGGGCAGGATCTCAACCGCGATCGCTTCTTCGCGGGCTCGACACCCCGCAACCAGTTCGGCGCTCAGTCCTACTTCGATCTGCCCCACGGTGTCGAGCTCTTCGGCGGGTTGCGCGTCATCTCTGCCGTCGAGACTCTTCCCGAAGTGGTCAACGGTACCGGTGACGCCGGATACCAGGAACTCGATCTCAACGCCATCTGGCGCGCGACGCCGCACCTCACGCTCTCTCTCGAGGGCCGCAGCCTTCTCCACGGCAGCCACGTCGAGTTCGGTGGCGCGGACGAGCGCAGCGCGATCGAGCGGAGCGTCTTCGGACGGTTGACATGGCGGCTCTGAGAGCCCGCACTCGGGTCACGGCCGCGGCCTGGCTCGTCGGCGCGGGTCTCATCGGCGGCGGCCCGGCGTCCGCGGCGCCCACGGCGCAGCAGGTGGAGGCCGTCTTCCTGTTTTATTTCTCGCAGTTCGTCGACTGGCCCGCGAGCGCTTTCCCGAGCGCGGGCGCGCCGATCGTGATCGGCGTGTTGGGCAACGACCCGTTCGACGGCTCGCTCGATCAGGCCGTCGCGGGCGAGCGGGTGAACGGCCGGCCGATCGTCGTGCGCCGCCTGAAGAGCATCGCCGATGCGAACGGCTGTCACATCCTCTACATCAGCTCCTCGGAGGCGGCGCAGCTGCCGCAGATCCTGCAGGCGCTCAAGGGCCGCGACGTCCTCACCGTGAGCGATCTCGATCATTTCGTGGAACGCGGCGGCATGATCCGCTTCGTGCTGAGCGATGAGCATGTGCGCCTGCTCATCAACGCGCCGGCGGCCCAGGCCGCCGGGCTCACGCTGAGCTCGAAGCTGCTGCGCGCCGCGGCGCTCACGGCGCCGGGGGCGAGTTAGTCATGCGGCTCGGCAACCTGCCCATCCGCCGCAAGCTCATGCTCATGTTCCTCATGACGAGCGGCGCCGTGCTGGTCGTCACCTGCGCTGCCTTCATCGGCTATCAGTACGAAGCATTTCGCTCCGCTGCCCGGCATACCGTGCAGACGCTTGGCGATATCACCTCCAGGAACAGCACCGCGGCGGTCGCCTTCGACAATCCGGCGGATGAGACGGACGTGCTTGCGGCCCTGGATGCGGAGCCGCGCATCACCGCCGCGGCGGTGTATGACGCCGGTGGGGTGCTCTTCGCCCATTATCCGGCGGCGGCGCCGGCGAGCGCCTTCCCGGCGCATCCGCAACGCGACGGGCTGCGCTTCGCTACGGGGATGCTGCTCGATTATCAGCCCATCCGTCAGGGACGCAACACCCGTCTGGGTACTCTCTATCTGCGTTGGGACCTGGTCTCACTGCACCGCGAGATCGCCCTCTATGCGCTGATCGCCGCCGGCATGACGGGCATCGCGATGCTGCTCGCCTATGTCCTCGGGCGCTCGCTGCAGCAGCAGATCTCGGTGCCCGTGCAGACGCTGGGCCACGCGGCGCTCGCGGTCTCGGAGAAACGCGACTACACCGTGCGCGCGCCGAAGCTTGGCAACGACGAGCTCGGCGCGCTGACCGATGCGTTCAACCACATGTTGGATCAGCTCACGGCCGACATCGCGGAGCGCAACGCCTTCGGGGTGCGGTTGCAGAGGCAGCTCTCCCGCCTCGACCTGCTGCACCGCATCACGCGGGCGGTGGGCGAGCGGCAGGACCTGCGCAGCATCTTCCAGGTGGTGATCCGGCACCTCGAGGAGCATGTGCCCATCGACTTCGGGTGCATCTGTCTCTACGACCCGAACGAGGAGGCGCTCACCGTCACGAGTGTCGGCGCACGCAGCCGGGAAACCGCGCTCGAGCTGGCGCTGACCGAGAAAGCGCGCATCCCCGTGGATCGCAACGGCTTGAGCCGCTGCGTGCGCGGTGAGCTGGTGTATGAGCCGGATATCGACGCCAGCCCCTATCCGTTCCCCGCCACCCTGGCGAAGGGCGGATTGCGGGCCCTGGTCGTCGCGCCCTTGCGCGCGGAGAGCGTCGTCTTCGGCATCCTCGTCGCCGCGCGCCACGAGCCGCAGTCCTTCAGTAGCGGCGACTGCGAGTTCCTGCGGCAATTGAGCGAGCACGTCGCGCTCGCGGCGCACCAGGCGCAACTGTATGACGCGCTGCAGCGGGCCTACGAGAACCTGCGCCAGAGCCAGGAGACGGTGGTGCAGCAGGAGCGGCTGCGTGCACTCGGCCAGATGGCGAGCGGCGTCGCCCACGACATCAACAATGCGATTTCGCCCATCGCGCTCTACACCGAGTCGCTTCTCGAGCGCGAGCAGTCACTCAGCGATCGCGCACGCTCATACCTCACGACCATCCAGACAGCGATCCACGATGTGGCGCGGACCGTCAGCCGGATGCGAGAGTTCTATCGCCCGCAGGAAGGCCAGGCAACGCTTGCGAAGATCGATCTCGATCGTCTCGTGCGCGGCGTGCTCGAGCTGACGCAGGCGCGCTGGCGCGACCTGCCGCAGGAGCGCGGCGCGGTCATCGAGCTGCATACCGAGCTGGCGAGTCCGCCCGCCATCATCATGGGCGCGGAGAACGAAATCCGCGATGCCCTCACGAATCTCATTTTCAACGCGGCAGATGCCATGCCAGACGGTGGCGTCCTGACCTTGCGGACGAAGCGGACGCAGCGCCAGGCGGAGGCACTCACGGAAGTGGTGTGCCTGGAGGTCTCCGACACCGGCGCCGGCATGGACGCGGAGACGCGCCGGCGGTGCCTGGAGCCGTTCTTCACCACCAAGGGCGAGCGGGGTACCGGGATGGGCCTCGCGATGGTGTACGGCATGGCCCAGCGCCATGCCGCGCAGATCGAGATCGACAGCGCGCCAGGCCGCGGAACCACGGTGAGGCTCCTCTTCCCCGCCGTGCAGCGCGCGGTGGACGAGACGGGAAAGCAGCTCATCCTGGGCCTGCCGGTGCGGGCGATGCGCATCCTCATCGTGGATGACGACCCGCTCATCATCGAATCGCTGCGTGAGACCCTGCGTGCGGACGGTCATCGCGTCACGGCGGCCGAGGGCGGGCAGGCCGGCATCGACGCCTTCGAGGCGGCGCGCGCGTCCGGCGAGCCCTTCGAGCTGGTGATCACGGACCTCGGCATGCCCTATGTCGATGGAAGGCGCGTGGCCGCGGCGATCAAGGCGGCTTCGCCCCACACGCCGGTCGTCCTGCTGACCGGCTGGGGTCAGCGGCTCACCGCGGAGAACCAGGTCCCGCCGCACGTCGATCGCGTCCTCAACAAGCCGCCGCGACTGAAGGAGCTGCGCGCCGCCTTCGCGGAGCTCGCCCGCCGCGGCTGACGAGTGAACTTCCACCGCTCTCCCGGCTTCTATATTGCTAAGGGCTCCGGGAGGTTTTTCCATGCTCCGTTCCGCTCAGCTCCTGGCAATGTCCGCCGCCGCGGTTCTGCTCGCTGCCTGCCATGGGAGCCTGACGGGCTCGACCGCTCCCCCGACGTCGTCCACTCCCCAGCCGGGCCAGCTGCTGCAGACGCCGCAGCAGACCGGCTCCTACTCCGTATCCGATCTCTTCTCCATGCTGAGCGGCGACAGCGACGCCGCCCAGCTGCTGAAGCTCTCTTTCTCGCCCCCCTGCACGGTGACCGTGTACCACATGGAGTACGAGACGGTCGGCGGCCAGGGCGAGGCCACCACCGCCTCGGGTGCGCTGATGGTGCCGGGCGGCACCGCCTCGACCTGCACCGGCCCGCGGCCGGTGCTCCTCTATGCGCACGGAACTTCGACGCAGAAGGCCTACAACATCGCGAATCTCGCCGGCACGAGCGGCAACATCAATGACGAGGGGGTGCTGATCGCGGCGGTATTCGCGGCTCAGGGATACATCGTCGTGGCGCCGAACTACGCGGGCTACGATACCTCGACCCTCGCGTATCACCCCTACCTCGTCGCCGATCAGGAGTCGCAGGACATGGTGAACGCGCTCGCGGCCGCGCGTAGCGCGTTGCCCTCCTTGGGAGCGAACGCCGGCAGCAAGCTCTTCATCACCGGCTACTCCCAGGGAGGCTATGTAGCGCTCGCCACCCTGCGCGCGATGCAGTCGGCCGGACAGACGGTCACCGCCGCGGGGCCGATGTCGGGTCCTTACGCGGTGTCCGCTTTCGGCGATGCGATCTTCATGGGGGAGGTGAACGGCAGCGCCGTGATCAACTTCACGCTCGTCGTCGATTCATACCAGCATTCGTACGGCAACGTGTACACCAATGCCACCGATGTCTTTTCGCCGCAATACGCGCCGAACATCGGCTCGCTGTTGCCGTCCGACACGCCGGACTCCACTCTCTACTCGGAGGGGCTGCTGCCCGAGAACGCCATATTCAGCAACACGCCGCCCGCGCCGCAGTATGCATCGATCACTCCCGCCACGACCCCGGCCAACCTTGCGCCGGCCTTCGCCCTGGGTTTCGGCCCGAGTCCGCTGGTGACCAACGCCTATCGCCTGAACTGGCTGCAGGATGAGCAGGCCCATCCCGACGGCGGCTTCCCCACGTTGACCACCAACACGCCGCCGTCCGACGCCGGTAACGCTCTGCGACAGGATCTGGCGAAGAACGATCTGCGCAACTTCAACCCTTCCGTGCCGGTCCTGCTTTGCGGCGGTGACGACGATCCCACCGTGTTCTATCTCAATACGCAGCTGATGCAGAGTTACTGGACCGCACATGCTCCAGGTGCTCAGGTGTCCGTACTGGATGTGGATTCGGCGGTCGGCACCAATGATCCGTACGCCGACGTGAAGGATGGCTTCGCGGTGGCCAAGGCGGCCGTCATCGCCGCGGCGATCGCAGGCGGCGCCACGGATGGCGGCACTGCCGCGGTGCTCACCGACTACCACGCGGGGCTGGTGCCGCCGTTTTGCCTCTACGCCGTACAGAAATTCTTCGGCGGATTCTGAGGATTGCGAGCCCAGCTGTCCGTTGGCTGAGTGCCAACCGCCGACGTTGGTGGCAGGTGCGGTGGGTTGCTGCTCCGCGACCGAAGGGATGCGGCCACGGAGTTGAAAGCGCAACTGGGAACGCCGTAAGATCGATCCCGCAAGCGAGGCGCACGCCTTGACCCGTGCCCGGTCCATCCGGTGTTTGCCAGCGAATCCATGGCTTTTCCCAGCTCAATGAGCGCAGCCTCCTGGCGCCAAACGATCCCGGTATCCGAGAAATGGCGCGCCCTGTTCTTCGCCCACGGCCCGCGGACGGCGACGGGGGTGCTCGTTCTCGCTCTCGGTGTGCAGGCCGCGACGATCGTCACTGACCTCGCTGGTATGGATCGCGCACCTCGGCGCGGCGTAATCGCTCCGATGTCGGGAACGCAACGCGCCGCGATCGACGTCGCCGCCATCACCAATACGCATCTTTTTGGGTTCGCGCCAACGCCCGCGCGTGCAGGAGCCAACGCGCCGCAGACTACCATGCCGCTGGTGCTCACCGGTGTAATCGCCGTAAATGACCCGCACGACGGGCTGGCAATACTCGGGGCGAGTGTGGCGGCAACCAAGGTGTACGCGGTCGGAGACAACATCCCGGGCGGTGCGCGACTGCACGCGGTACTCGCCGATCACGTGCTGCTCGAGCGGGACGGGCATCTCGAAGCGCTGGCGTTGCCGCGCCAGCTTCCCGGCGGCGCCCCGCCGCCGGGCTTGTCCGCGGCCCTGACGCAGCCGCCGCCAATCGTCCGGCTGCGTCAGCTCGTCAGCCAGAACCCTGGTCTCATCAGCGATATCATGCGTCCGGAGCCGGTGTTCGCGGGCGGCAAGCAACAGGGTTTCCGGGTCTATCCGGGTCGGGACCCACAGACGTTCCTGCAGTTGGGTCTGAGGCCCGGTGATCTAGTGACTGCGATCGACGGCGCACCGCTTGGTAACCCATCGCAGGCCGAGGAAATCCTGCGCACAGTCGGGGCATCGAGTGCCGCGCGGGTCACGATCCTGCGCAATGGACAGCAGCAGGATCTCACTCTCGATCTGGCTACTCTCGAAGAGGAGGCGGAATCGCTCTCCGAGTCGGAAAATGGAGCGTCCGGGCCACCGTAGGGCGGCTTCGATACATCTAATATTTCCCGAAATACGGGCCGGAATACGCTACCGGTTGCAGCATGAACGTTCCGAACACATTGTCGTTGTAAATTTCAAATTGTATCGGCTCATTTCCGCTCGCATCGTATTCCGGACTGCATGTACCGGAAACTACCGTACACGGAGGCCCCTGTACCGAAAGAGACGCGGTACTGGTGGAAGACGTCGTCGAACCGGCGGTCGTTTGAGTTACCCATGTAAGAGTCTGACTATTCGTTACTTTTATTGACGCGCTGATTACCTTGGCAAAGTCTGCGTTGACCTGTGTGCTTTCGGAATAAGCAACGGTCTGGGTGTTCGCAGTCACCTGCGTACTGCCGGACTGTGTGGCGTTGGAAAGAGAGCAGGAATAAATGTTTGCCGTTGTATTCGGTGCTGCCTGCAGATAATAGAACGACGATGCCGATGAGCATGTCGACAGTGCGAAACGTCCATCACTCGTCTTTGCGGGCGGCGCCCCGGTCCCAAACTCCGCCGTTCCATACGACGATACGGAGAATGGATCATATGAAGCGATGGCAGCCTTATCTGAGGCGCTCAACGCGGCACTGACTCCAGCTGAATATATCTGGCTGGCGGCCCAACTGCGGTTTATCGACGCCTGAACATCCGCGGGTATGGGGAAATCGCCATTCAGATATCCCAGATATAACGGTACTACATCCATGCCAGATGTGTCCGACGCATCATAGGCATAGCCGGTCCACACGAGAGCCGAGCCATTGACCCTGAACGTGACCGCCGGGTTTAGCCAGACCCACACTATGTCGTAGTCGTGGTTTACGGGTTCGAAGTAGTTATCCGTGCCGTATGTCTTTTCAGCCTCTTGGGCCGTGTATGTCAATGTAACTGAGGTAGTTGACGATTGCTGTTGGGTTGAAGTGGTCGAATAAGTAGCACTTACGCTTCCGCCAAAAGCAGTGGCGACGCCGGCAGATACGTCCACAGAATCGCTCGAACTATTGTTGAACGAATTCATAATCGACGAGGTCGTCGAGAATGAACCGGCGGTGGTGTATGAGACAAAGGTATTTGCAGACGGGCCCGGCGGGGCGTAAGTAACACCAACTACAATGAATTTTGGATCAACGTACCCGACAATGGGTTGATAGGTTCCAGTAATTATCGGAACAGTTCCGCTGGTCGGGTACGGCTCATCGGTTACGTAAAAGGTGCCGTAAAACGTTACCGGGAACGTTACGGTTCCACAAACACTTCCTCCCAAGAGTATGTTTCCGCTTGTGGTGAGGTTGGTGACAGTAACCCCAGGAGTGATTAAAAGAGAAGCTGAGCTCACTTTGGTACTCGAACACACTGTCACCGGATTACCCGATACGGTGCCTACACTGAATACTTCCGGTATGGGGCCGGTCCCAAACGCGCTGGCCGTTCCGGACCACAGCAACGCCGCACCGGAGGCGACGATCGCTAGCCAT
>Ga0335075_10003200_pt1 | contig 26077 bp, 18 predicted proteins | sample Lox_Sample_24_FD_206723 | JGI IMG/M metagenome (GOLD analysis project Ga0335075, IMG submission 206723) | Soil microbial communities from Loxahatchee National Wildlife Refuge, Florida, United States - Lox_Sample_2.4 | ecosystem: Environmental > Terrestrial > Soil > Wetlands | place: USA...
TCTCTTCGTTTCATCCATAGAGTTAAGCCTTCCCCTGAGCCGAGCGTCCCATCCAGCGCGCATCTCTGAAGAGTAGCCAGCAAAAGCGTACCCCATAGACGAAGCGGCTGCAAGCGCTTCCTGGAAATTCACGGATGTTCCCGCTTCGGGCGGCAAACCTGCAGCGGCTTCCTTCCGGCGCCGTAACCGCCGGGAAACAGCTCCCGGCCCGCGCGTGGCGGAGGACTACGATTGCGTGGGGATTGCCGAGTTCGTCCTCATCCTCATGGCCCCGCAGCACGCATATGTCCAGCCTCGCCACCTGAAGCGTTCTATGGCAGGGTCAATTCATCCTGCGTGCACCAAGCCGGGCCAGCTGCGGAAAGGCGGCCTCCTTGACAACGGGGGTCCTGCATCGAGAGAATAGGAAGCGCTTCCGATACGAACGCTCCAAACTTTCGCTTTGACCTGTTGCCAAATGCCATGTGCTTCCTTAAACTGCCCTGGCAAGAGAATCCCAATGATGCGACGAACGTCCTTCCATGCCCTGATGGCGCAGTTCACGAGTCTGAACGTCGAATGGCATGAATAGGAGACGGTTCATCGCTGCTTCCGGCGCGGCGCTCCTTTCGCCCTCCGCCCTGCCGCCATTCCGTGCGAATGCACGAGCCCGCTCTTCCCGGTTTGATCCGTCCTATGCAGCAGAAATGCCGGACATGCTTGAGTCCTTTCTCGCGCGCAAACTCAACCAACTCGCGGATAACTGGGACAAAACACGAAGTCTACTGCATACCGCAGCAACGGTAGAGGCCCGCAACACTTTCGTGCGCGAGAAGCTCCTCCTCATGTTGGGCGGCTTCCCGGAGCGCACCCCACTGCGCGCCGTCACAGTCAAAGCGATGGAGAAGGACGGGTACAAGGTCGAAAATGTGATGTTCTCGAGCAGCACCGAGTTCTGGGTGACCGGCAATCTCTATGTTCCGACCTCAGGGAGCGGCCCGTTCCCTGGAATTATCTCGCCGTGCGGGCACTATCCCCTGGCCCGGATGACTCCCGCGTACCAGAGTGCCTACATCAGTCTGGTGAAGAGCGGATTTGTTGTTTTGGCTTACGACCCCATCGGCCAGGGAGAACGGCGCCAGTATTGGAATCCGGCCACCAATATTACTGAGGTGGGTGGGCCCGTTTTCGAGCACTCGATGCCCGGACAACAACTGGTGCTGCTCGGCCAGACCCTGACCGGCTACTTCGTCTGGGATGGCATGAGGGCCATCGACTACCTGCAGAGCCGCCCCGAGGTTGACTCGCAAAAGATCGGTTGCGCCGGTCACTCCGGCGGCGGCACGATGACAAAGTTCATCAGCGTGGCCGATCACAGAGTCGAGTGTGCGGCCATCCTGGAAGGCGGCACCGCCAACAACTGGCCGGCCCGGTCGATCGAAGCCGGAGATATCGAGCAAAACCTGTTTCCGGCTGCGATCTTTGGAATCGACAACGTCGATCTGCACTCGGCCGTGGCACCCCGTCCGCTGCTCGCCGCAATTGAGCATTACAGCGCCGAGTTCGACCAGGCTGCTGATGCCATCCAGGCTCGTTACGGACAGCCTGGAGCGGGGCAGCATTTCGCCACCGTTGCCGCGGATGATCCGCACTCATGGAGCCCTAAGTTACGACAAGCAACCACGGACTGGTTCTGCCGCTGGTTCTATGGGCGAAAAGGCCCTTCGGCCATTGCGGCCTGCGAAGTTAGCCCCCCTGAGGACCTCTACTGTACTCCGGATGGCTCTCTTCGCTATTCAAAGATGGGGCAGACGATCTTTTCCATCATCGCGGAAAAGGGAACTGCATCTCCGCCGCCGCCGCAGTCTCCGCAGTCGAGGGCTGACCTCGCCGTATACCGGTCTCGTCTTCGAGAGCGTCTGCGCATCTTGCTTCGGTTAGAACGCGGAACGGACATCACCCGCAATCACACGCTCGCCGTGCGTTCCGTTGCAGTCACGCCCCGCGACGGCTATTGGATCGAGAAGATCGAGCTCTTATCGGAGCCCGGCATCTATCTTCCGCTCTGGGTGTTTGTGCCGGACAACAGCAGCGGAGTATTGCCGACGGTCCTGTATCTCAACGATCAGGGAATGCAGGCAGACGGAATGGAGTTTGAGGGGCCGGAAGCGTCCGGCCTCCGGCGCAGCGTTCTGGACGAGATGACGCGTCGCGGATATCTCGTGATAGCCGCAGACGTGCGGGGGATCGGGCAAACACGCGTCTCCCGCATGTCGTCGCTGAGTTGCGAAGAATTTGGGCAGCTCTTTGACGCGGAGACCTCGATGGCCTACGCGGCCTGGTGGATGGACGAGTCGCTTTTGGGGATGCGGGTATGGGATGTGATGCGATGCGTGGATTATGCAATGCAGCGTCAGGCAGCCAGCCATGAGCGTCTGCACCTCATCGGGACAGGCCGGGCCGGCCTGTGGTGTCTTTATGCGGCATCTCTTGACGAACGCATCGACAGCCTGATCTGCGCAGATAGTTTACTTTCCTATCGGTCTCTCACTCAGGTGGATCGATATCTCTACGGCGCCGACATATTCATCCCCGGCATATTGCAGTATCTGGATCTTCCCCACGTGGCGGCAATGCTGTCGCCTCGACTGCTGACGCTGCTCGAACCCAGAAATCCCATGAAGGAACGAGTCTCCTCGTCTGCGGCAGGCACGGAATATCAGTTCACGCGGGACATCTACAACCTGACTGGAGCGAGTAACAAGTTTGTAATTGACTGCAGCGAAACGTCGGAGAATCCCGCGGATCGGTATATCCGATTGCTTGAGGCAAGTACGGAACATTAATGCCGGGTCGGATGTGCGGAGACCGCCGGCAAGCCACGCAAAGATGAGCCCCCGGGGAGTGTCAGCAGTGAACCATCGGTTCGAGGATGGCACAGCAATCAGCAATCCGTGCAGCACCTGTCAGGTCTTCTGCAGCGTGATAACAGCAGTTCTGTTGGGAGTGAATATGTCGAAGGGCAGGACCGATTGTCAGAAGCGCCACACCAACTGGTTTCGATCACTGGTCGCCGTGCCGTTAGCCCTCCTAGTTGTGTGTGGCTGCAATGGCACCAAATCGCATGAACGCGATCAGGTCGATGCGTTGCTGAGCAGGATGAGTCTCGCTCAGAAAATCCAGCTGATTCATGGCGCGAAAGAAGACCCTGCCACAACCCAGGGGCAGGCTGGCTACATGCCGGGCGATCCCGCGCTGGGGATCCCATCGCTGCGACTGGCCGACGGCCCGCCGGGCATCCTCACTCGTCATCCGTCCACGGCCCCCACCGGCACCATGGGTCTGGGAGCCACGTTCAGCCACGAAGATGCTCAGCTGAACGGTGTCATCATCGGCCGCGACGCAAGAGCGCTGGGGATTGATATCGCCCTGCAGCCATTTATCAACGTCCTCCGCGATCCCACGTGGTCGCGCGGTTATGATCTCTTCGGCGAGGATCCCCTTCTGGTTGGCGAAATCGGAGCCGCCGAAATTCAGGGTATTCAAAGCCAGGGCGTTATGGCCATGGCCAAGCATTACCTGGCCTATAACGGCGGAGACGATGTCGTTGTGGACCAGCAGCCGTTACATGAAATCTATGCGGAGCCATTCGCGGACGCGGTCAGGGCGGGCGTGGCGACGATTATGTGCTCCTACAACAAAATTAACGGAGCCTTTTCCTGCGGCAATCCCGATACCCTGCAAACATTGCTGAAAAATGAAATAGGATTCAAGGGCTTTGTGACCTCAGACTGGGGCGCTGCTCACTCCGCCGCTTTCGCAGGCAACGGCCTTGACCTCGAGATGGCGGGCTACAGCGCGGATTCCAAGCCTTGCTTCTTTTGTGCGGTGCCCGAAGCCTTTCCGCCGCCGGTGGCGACGAACTACGGATTTAAATCCTCTGAGCCTTACGCCTGGCCGTCGCGAATCCCCGAAGAGCCTCCACGGGTTTTCCCAGGGGGATCCCGGCATTTAGTGCAGGCCGAAGGCATGCTCGCCGCCGTCAAGGCCGGGCAGGTGCAGCCCGCGCAGATTACTGCAGCGGCGCGCCGAATTTTGTTTGAAGAGAACCGCTTCGGATGGCTGGACGCGGAGCCAAAGCACAACGTCACCTCCGTTCCATTCGACCAGGACATGAAGATTGTCGAAAAAACCTCGGAAGATGCAGCGGTCCTCTTGAAAAACGAAGATCATGCTCTCCCGCTGAGCCAAGCCGATCTGAAGTCGGTGGCGCTGATTGGTCCGGGCGCAGGCCAAACGGTCACCATCGGCTTGTCGATGGAGAAGTCGCTTGGCTTTCCCGGCCGCGATCCGGGACCGCTGGGTGCGCTCCAACAGCAGACCGAGGCTGTTCCGGACCGTCACATCGCCTACGCCGTCGCCGACGATATGACCGGCAGTCCCGTTCCCGCGGCCTTGCTGTCCCACTCAGGCGAGCCCGGTCTTCAGCGAGAAACAGAAGATGGACGAGCGGCCGCCGTCGACCCGATTGTGGATTTCACCGCGCAGGAGAGCCGCGCGCTTCCCCCGGGAAGCAGTTTCAGATGGAACGGCACTTTGGAGATACCCAAAACCGGCACTTACTGGATCTATCTGCAACTGATGGGGTGCTCCGCACAGCTCGCGATCGACGGCAACCTTGTGGGGCAAAGTTCAGACCTTTTTCAGCACGGCGACTATATCCAGGCTGCGGAAGACAATGTCCTGCCGACCACGGACAATCTGGACAACGTGAGACGTGCCGTCCATCTCACGGCGGGGGCCCATTCTCTCACCGTGGCTGAAGAGGCGGATGGTTCAGGCCGCCCTGTTCAGGTCCGCCTCAATTGGATGACACCCGAGGCGCGCGCGCGCGATTACCAGACCGCAATCGACGTGGCGCGGAAGGCAAAGAAGGTTGTGATATTCGCCTGGGCGCGAAACCGGCCGGACTACGCGCTGCCCGGTGGCCAGAACGACCTGATCTCCGCAATCGCAAAGATCAATCCGAACACAATTGTCGTGCTCAACAACTCCCAGCCTGTTGCCCTGCCGTGGCTGAAGCAGGTTAAAGCTGTCGTTGAGATGTGGTATCCAGGCGACGGAGGAGGCGTTGCCGCTGCCAGCGTTCTGCTGGGAAAGACAGATCCGGCGGGGCGCCTGCCCTTTACCTGGGCGCGGCAGCTGGATCAATACGTTTCTCACGACCCCGCACATCCTGAGCGCAGCTCGGATGGCGTGCAGGGCATCACCACGTTTTCCGAGGGGATCTTTATTGGCTATCGCTGGTTTGACAAGATGGATATTCAACCGCTCTTCCCCTTCGGATATGGTTTGTCCTACACCGACTTCAGGTATTCCGGTCTCCAGGCAGCGCCGGCGTCCGACGGTGGACTAACCGTTCGATTTTCGATTGAAAATGTCGGCAAAGTATCTGGCGATGAGGTGCCCCAGGTTTATTTGGGAGTCCCTCAGAATCCACCAAATGGCGCGCAATTCGCCGTTCGGGCCCTCGTCGGCTTCGATCGAATTGGACTTGCGCCTGGCGAAAGCAGGCAGGTCGCAATTCACGTGCCCTTGCGGCAGCTGCAATACTGGTCGGACGCGAGCCGAAGCTGGCAGACCGCGGTGGGAAGCCGGGTTGTTTACGTAGGCGCGTCTTCGCGCGATCTCCGCTTGCAGGAGCGAATCACGATTCCAGCAAATCCATCGTAAGAGACCTTGGCGTCGAGGCCCCGGGACATTCCGCGCTCCTCGGCAACAGTTTGGTGCGGGAGCGGGGGACTTCGACGGAAATGAGGAGGGTACGCATGAACCGGAGAGAATTCGTGGGCGCAATGGCCGGCACCATTGCCGCAGCCGGCCTCGGCGGTGGATTCACCGACCTCGCTCAGGGATCGGCCGACGCAACCCGGCCGGGAGGCGCGTGGATTGACAACGGCATCATCGACGCCGGCGGATCGCACGAGACCTTCCTCTTTGTTACTCGGCGCGGAGGCCAATTGCTCAACGCGCGCCAGGTCTGTGAGCAGCAGCAGAGCGAGGAGCTCATCCGCCTGCTCCACAGCCAGGGTGTCGAGGTCTTTCACACCCATCTGTATAAGGGCTTTGGCATGGCAGCTGAGATGCCCGAGATGCAGGACACCCTCCGCGCCGCTGCCATCGCCCGTCGCTACGGCATGAAGGTCGACACCTACGTGCAGTGGAACACCATGATGTACGAAACCTTCTTCGCGGAAGAGCCTCGGGCCCGGCAATGGATTCAGCGCGACGCTCTGGGCAAGCCGATTCTCCTGCCTTATGGCTATCAGCAATCCTTCCGCTATCGCCCCTGCTTTTCCAACCAGGAGTATCTCGACTATCTGAAGAAAGTTGTGCGCTTTGCCATCGAAGAGGTGAAAACCGACTTCATCCACTTCGATAACTTCTCCCTAAACCCCGAACCTGATTCCTGTCATTGTCCTGCCTGCATAGCAGGATTCCGGAACCGCCTGCGCAGGAAATATTCCGCAGCGCGGCTCAGAGAGCGTTTCGGATTTGCCAACATCGATTATCTGGAACCGCCTCTGTGGAACGCTCAGAATCCGCCCGAAGAGCTTGACATCATCTTCGATCCTGCCATTCAGGAGTGGATTGACTACCGCTGTCAGACGATGGCCGACGCGCTGGAGCAGATTGCCGCGTTGATCCGATCGCTCAATGCCAACGTGGTCGTGGAGATCAATCCCGATGGCATCACTGGCGATAACCTGCCCTGGATAACCGGCATCGACCACTCCCGGCTGCTCAGGCACACCAGGGTCTTCTGGTCGGAAGCACGCGATGAGCCTGAATACCTTGAGGATAAGCGCCTGATCTCCACCATTCGCACTTACAAGTTAGCGCGAGCCTATAACAACGTGGCCTTCACCTACACGGCGGCGAGCGAATCCGCCATTGGAGAGTGCCTGGCCTTCAATCAGACCATAGGCTTCGCTGGCGAAAGCCCTCTGACTCCGGAGATGCTGAAATATATCTCCTTCTACCGCAGGCACCGCGATTGTTTTGTGGGCGCCAGAGACGTGGCCCCTGTCGCCGTACTCCGCTCCTTTGCCTCCATCACCTGCCACCACTCGGCTGCCGGGCTGAGCGCCATCCTGACCGAGCAGACGCTGATCCAGTCGCGCGTTCCCTTTCAGCTGCTCTTCGATGAGCAGCTCTTGACGCTTTCTCATTCCGATATCGGCGTTCTGATTCTGCCCGATTCGGAATGCCTTTCTGATGATCAGATGGCTGCCATTCGCGGATTCGTGGAGGCGGGCGGAGGGCTGGTGGTCATCGGACAATCCGGCCTCTACGACGAGTGGCGGCGGCTCAGAGTCACCCCCGGCCTGCACGGGCTCGTCGATACTCAGGATCGCGGCGCGGACTACGAGGTAGTGGTAACAGCCTCGGCCGCCGCTTCTGGTATCCCCTTGCGCAAAGAGGTTGGTCGCGGCCGCGTGCTCTATATTCCGGGCCTCCGGTTCGACGGTGCTTTGCCCCCGAATGAGTCTTATTTTAAAATCGGCAAGGCTTACTGGAAGCGCCCATCGAACTGGCAGCAGCTCGTTGACGGCATCGCATGGTCATCGCGCAGCAATCTGCCCCTGAACGTGAGCGGTCCCGACTACCTGGTTGCGAATCTTGTCGAGCAACTCCATCAGGGGCGGCGATTCGTGCATCTGGTTAACTTCGATGTAAGGCATGCTCGATTCGTGGAGAATATAGAGGTCAGTTGCGCACCCCCGGTGGGGAAGGCCGTCGCCGCGGTCAGGTTGTATTCGCCCGATTCCGAAGTTCCCGCAGAGCTTCCCTGGCGATTGGATCGCGCCGGAGTCTCCTTCACCGTTCCCCGCTTCCATGCGTACTGCATGATCGAGGTGAGCTGATCGCGGCCGCGAAGTTGCTGATGAATACAGAGGCCTGATCCGCAGGACTGAGAGCGCTTGTGGATTCGACGTTATGCACGGTGTTGAAATTGCAGTAGAAGGGAGTTTGATCTGATGGAACGGCGGCAATTCGTAAAAGGGGCGGCAGCCGCAATCGGCGCTGTCGCCTGCGGTGCTCGATCCACCCAGGCCACTGCCCAGGAGACCGCTTCGACAGCGGCGCTGTCTGCTCCGGCGAGTCGGTTGGTCCGTGCGCTCAGTATCGGCTTCAGCTCTGTTCCTCCGCTTGCGCAGCTTGCCGACCGAGTCGATCGGGAAGCCGCCCGGGGCGCCGACATCGTCATCTTGCCCGAGCACTGCCAGGGCTTCAATCAGCACACTCAGGAAACGCTCGATGGCCCCACTATTACCGCCATGGCCAGACTGGCGAGCAAACATCGAACGTATATCGTTTGCCCTATCGACCGGAGAGATGGAAACCTGCGCTTCAATTCCGCTGTCCTGCTCGATCGCCGCGGACAGGTCACCTGCATTTTCGACAAAGCCTACCCGGTCTACAACGATGAATGCCAGAGAACGCCCCCGGTTCAGCCCGGAGAATATGCGCGCGTCTATCAGGCGGATTTTGGGAGGGTAGGCTTCGCCATCTGCTTTGACGTGAACTGGACCTCGCTGTGGCGTAAGTTATCTAACCTGCGAGCCGAACTGGTGGTATTTCCAAGCTTTTATTCGGCGGGCCGCTCATTGCAGGCACAGGCCATCCAGTATAACTATTACGTGATGAGCGCCACGCGGATTCCCGACTGCTTGGTCTGCGATATCGACGGCGAGCTTCTTGTGCATGACCACGAAAACGCCGGGAACGGCCTGAATATCACGCGCGCCCAGCTGGATCTCGATCGATGCATATTCCACCAGGACCTGAATATGCCGGATAAGCTGAACAAGCTGCTGCAGGCGCATGGCGACGATGTTGAACAGGAAAAATGGCTCCCCATGGAGGGTTGGTTTGTGTTGCGCGCCAAACGGCCAGGTGTGAGCGCGCGGGATCTTGCTCAGCAGTTTGGGCTCATCGACCTCCGCCATTACAGGAACTGGAGCCAGTGCGAAATTGACAAATGCCGTGGATGGGAGTTCGTCTGAAGCAACATCGTGTTTGTGACGGCTCAGTAGGCCTTCCAAACCGTAAAGCGCCTGACAGAGAGTGGGTCCTTCGCTGAGGTGTGCGAGTCGACAGGAACGCCGCCGCCCCATACTTCCAGCTCCTGCTGCATCCATCCGGCGTAGCAATATGCCCCGCTGCCCCATGACGGGTCGTTGATTGGCGCTGCATGATTCACGATCTGCTTGCCATCGATGTACGCCTCCAGTGAGCCCTGCCTGCCCAGGTGGTCATTGCGCCAAAACAGGCCGTAAGTGTGAAAGCCGGCTGACAGATCCGGACTTCCCGGTGCGCTGTAGGCGGCCTGAATCACTGTATGCAGTCCGTGCGGCTGGTCGTGGACGACGTAATATGCTTTCGAACTGCCGCCCACGCTTAAGATCTTCTCGGCAACATCCACCTCGGATGAATCCTCACATTCATTTCGGACGAGGGTGGTGCACCAAAGATCGACGTGCCAGCCATCGCCTTCGCCGTGCAGGTCTGTCGGCATCCTCGCTTGCCACTGGACGAAAGTTCCCGGGTGAATAGTGATCTTTCCGTAGCTCTGGATGTCGGCCATCTGGTTGTCAAAGTAGTTGAGGTCGCCTGGCGCCGCGTGCGTTGCCTGAATGAACAGGCCCAGGCCACGAACAATCGTCTCAAATGGTGGACTCGGATAAGTGCCGAAGTAACTCGAACAGTCGTCGCCGGTGTAACCGCAGCTTGTGGCAGGGGTTCGGCAAAATCCCGGTGGCATGCCGCCTCCGGTGCCGCCGTTCCAAAGCGCCCGGCTGATCGACTCGTCCTTGTCGAATCGATCGTCCGCCAGGACGTGCCACTGCTGGCCCTGTGGTGGAGCGACGCCGAGCGGGATCGGCTCCTCGCCGTGGTCCATCTGGTTACGATCCGGAGTGTCACTCCGGTGATTCCCGTCAGCCAGAGGATGCACCGAAACCGATCTGCCGGCCGCACTGCTCTGCGCTGAATCCGCCTGGCCCCAAATGCCGGCCGCGAAGCAGCACAGGCAGGCGAGCAGGATGATGATTCTCACGCGGAGCCATCTGCCGGCTCGTTCCGCGCTCGGCAACATACCAGTAAGAAAAAATCCGCGTTCAGGGTTGCTCCTCATAGATGCTCCTGAATATCGATTCCTGTAGCGGCGCAACCGTCCCGGCTGAATCGGCGCCGGCTTCGCGACGCGGCCAGAGCCGGCTTTGGTTCAGCCGGCTGCGGCGCCCTGGTCCCTCAGGTCACGGAACATCCACAGTCCCCAGGTCGTACCAGCCGTCCGGATCCCGCCCTGCGATGGCCAGTCTGATGGCAGGGCGCTCGCTTCGCGGATCCAGCAAGCCGATTCGGAATTGATATTTGCCAGCCTTCAGCGTCGCTGGTACATAGAGCGTGCCGTCGAAAACTGAATCCCCGGGCAGCCATGTGCGCACGTCGGCCGCCGTCCTGATGACTGCGTTCCCACTCGATGAGTAAAGTTGAACAGCCAGAATATAGTTTCGATAGACGGGAGCCACGCCTGCGTTCAAAAACCACATATGGACGGGCATCATCTCACCCGGCGTTACTGACCGCGGGTATTGCAAACGCCGCAGAACAAACCGGTATCCCATCTTCCTTTCGAAATCCTCGAATCGCCGCTTCCACTGCGCCGGTATGGGAGACGACTTGATATTGACCACGCTGACGTGCCAGCGCAGCGCCTGGTTCAGAATGTAACTCACGTCATATCCGTACTTGAGCCACGATCCTGCGACCCCGCAGCTTTCCAGGAACACGGGCCTCCGCTGCCATACGTCCTGGACGCCGGCTCGAACGATCTGTTCCGGGTAGATGTCGAGGATATCGTCGGCCCACGGCTTTCCCATATCCCCCCAGCAAAACAGGCTCCAGCCGGCCCCGTGGGTGGTTCCATAGGCGAGCGCTTGCTGTTGATCGAAAGGACTTAGAAGCGGAGTCCGCTCAAATGCGTTCAGATAGATATCAATAAGTGCCTTTTGGTAAGTGAACACGGGCATGTAAGGACTCCAGTTCTCCCCCCAGTAACCGATGGAGGAAACGCCCACCATGGCGAGATCGGGATCGCCGTCGTAGCGCGCGCCGACCGCCGCTACCAGTTGCCCCCAATACTTCAGATACAATGGATCGCTGAAGTCCGGCTGCCAGATGTTTCCGTTCCGATCGCCCGGCTTATTTGCCCGCCGCGCCCCTGAGTTCCGGTACCATTCCGGCAGGGGATGTTCCCGGTCGTAGGGCATCATCCGAATAGCCAGTTGCTGGTGGTGCGCCCTTGCCTCTTTCAGCGCCAGATCGATAATCCCCCAGTTGTATTTGTCCTGCTCCGGTTCCAGCACGTTCCAGAACCAGCGGCAGTATGCGATGGAGCTGTCCGGAAAGTCCGGCTTGACTGTGGCGGGCTTCAGCGGTGCGGTCGGGCCTGCCTCCGACCACGTCATTCCCGAATTCAGCGGATCGCCGTTGAACCGCTGAAAAGTTTCAATGCCCATCCCTGGGTTGACCAGCACAGTATCGATCGACTGGGGATAGACCACGACGTCCTGGCTCGGGCTCTGCGCCAGGAGCAAACCGCTGAAGAGGATGAACGCCGCAGCAAAGCAACCGGTGGTTAAGCGCATCGGGGAATATCTGAGTCGCAAATAGGAAGCGCTTCCAAAGTATCGGATGCCGATTCTTCTCCTGTCAACCGGCTTCTTCGAGTTTCCCGGCCACCGTCGCATCCTTGCCGTCCGGGAGCTGGACTTGACAGAGCAATCTGGCGTGCGCAAAGATTGGAAGCGCTTCCAATACTTGCGGAGGCGACGGAGGTCACCCGGCGCAGGATGTTCCACTCCTCCCCAGGCCGGAACCACCCACGGAGACCATGACCTCGTATTTCTGTCCGAAGCGCTGCGCAGCCCGATTCCTGCGTCTCGCTTTCTCTCTTTCCCCTCTCCGAGCCGCAATCATGGGGGTGCTTCTGCTCGCAGCATCCGCCCCCGCACAGAGTCAATGGTCGGTTCAAGGACGCTACCTCGCTCACAACGGTTCGCCGGTTTTTCTCACCGGAGCCAACTACATTCCTTCCGCCGGATGGCTCCTGATTCTGAAAAACTGGAATGCGGCGGCCGTCAATCGCGACATGGTCGCGCTGCGCAGCCTGGGCATTGCCAACATCCTCTTTCCGCCGCTGTGGCCGCTGCTTCAGGCCGCTCCCAACGCCGTCGATCCCGTGGCGCTGAGCCGCCTGAACCAGCTGGTCACCATCGCCTACCGCAACGGCATTTCAGTCCAGGTGGATCCGATCACCGGATGGATGTCCGGTGCCCTCTTCCTTCCCGGCTGGGCCGATGGCAACATCTTCACCGATCCCAGCCTGGTGCGCAGCGAAGAACTCATGGTCTCGGCTGTTGACCTCACTCTGAAACACAATCCCGGCCTGCAGGGCTACGATCTTGGCAATGAGGTCAATGTGCTCGTCGGCGCGATGCACCTGCAGGCCACCCAGCAACAGGCCAGCGGCTGGATGCACAGCATCTATAACGCCATCCACCTCGAAGATCCCCATCACCCCATCACCAACGGCGTCGGCAGCTTCGGCGGCGTCTTCGACACTGACGCGGTGGCGGCCAATGCCGATTTTATGTCGGTGCATTACTACCCATACTTCAGTTCCACCATCCTCCAGGACCCCTGGATCGGCCAGCGAACCACCTATGGCGTGGACTATCTTGCCGCCTATGCGACCATGACCGGTAAGCCCGTCCTCGTGCAGGAAATCGGTGTTTGCGAGTACTGGATGCCTGCCGTCGAAACTCCGAAATACCTCCGCATTACGCTGATGAGCACCTGGGCTGAAGGCGCCGCTGGATATTCCTGGTGGGGCTCCAACGACATCAGCCACGCCGGCAAGGCTCCCGCCCAGTACGTGAACCTCAGCGATTCCGCCGGCACCTTCGCCCACGGCGCCTTCCCGCCGCTCGAATACAGCTTCGGGTTGCTAACCACCCGGGATCGGCCTAGGCCCGATGCGCTGGAGTATGCACACTGGATCGCTGTGATCCGCCATCTCGGCTTGGGATGGAAGAACGATCTTCCTGTCGCCTATTTGCTCTATCCCGGCCACTCCGAAGGCTCGATGGTGCGCATGAACACCATGACGGCGTTTGCCCTCGCCAAACAGGCGCACCTCGAAGTCAGAATGTGGCCGGAAGACGAGCCGCTTCCCGCCGACGCGTCCGCGGTCATCATCGCCGGCTTCTCCCTGTCAGTTCCGGGCAAGGCCAACGTCACCCGCTATCTTCATCGTGGCGGGGTTGTTTACCAGTCCCAGGACTGCGACTTTCCTCAGTTCCTGACGGTGAGTGGAGCTGCAGGCCAGGTCGAGCAACCCGTTTTTACAGCGGCTCAGGCAGACGGCATGTTTTCCATTGGCCAGCACATCCGCGTGAACGCGCCGCTGCAGATAGCGGATGCGTCGCCCGTCCCCGGGCAGCCGGTGACGGCGCTTCTCACCTTACCCGCTCCGCAATCGCCCGATGCTTCGCGACACGTTGCTGATCCGTCGCGGGGGATCCTCTTTCGCAATGAGGTGGACGGCGGAACGTATTACTATCTCGCGGCCAATCTGGAGCAGGCATTAGCCGGCACTTACGATCCTCGGCAGGACGATGCTTCGGACCTGATCTATTCCGTCCTGAGCCCGGCGGCTCCCGTTGGCATCGATTCCAAATATGTTGAACTGGAGGCGAAATCCCGCGGCAGCCAGCGGCTCTTTCTGTTGCTCAACTACTCCAACCAGTTTCAGGATGTTGTGCTCCGGTCGGCTACGCCTCTGCACCTCGCAAACTACCTCACGCATGCATCGCTCGGAACCGGCACTGCAATCCCAATTCGCCTGATGCCCGCTGAAGTTTTGGTGGCCATCGAGCGGTAATGCGGGACCGTTGTGATCTCTCCCGCATTTTCCGATTCCCCGCAGCAGATATCTGCGGATACGCAATCGAACCCATGAAAGGATATTGTTCCGTGCGACGCACCACGCTGGTTCTAACTGCATTTGTGTTTCTTGCCCACGCCGCCTCTGCCTCCGCAACGAATCCCGCCGCCGTTCCGCCCATGGGCTGGAACAGCTGGAACCACTTCGCCGGCAAGGTTGACGACGCCGACGTACGCGCCGCCGCCGATGCTATGGTCTCCAGTGGCATGAAAGCTGCCGGCTACGTCTACGTCAACATCGACGACACCTGGGAGGGCCAGCGCGACGCCCAGGGATTTATCCATCCCAACAGCAAATTCCCTGACATGAAGGCGCTGGCGGACTACGTCCACTCCAAAGGGCTCAAGCTCGGTATCTACTCTTCACCGGGGCCTCGGACCTGCGCCGGCTACCCCGGCAGTTACGGTCACGAGCAGCAGGACGCCCAAACCTACGCTGACTGGGGCATCGACTACCTGAAGTACGACCTCTGCAGCTTCGACGGAATCATGCGCAAGCAGGCCCCGAACAACCTCGAGCAGCAGAATCAGCTCATGATCGCAGCCTATCGCCGGATGCACGACGCCCTCGCCGCCACCGGACGGCCCATCGTCTTCAGCCTCTGCCAATACGGCCGGGACGACGTCTGGAAGTGGGGCGCCTCAGTGGGCGGCAATCTCTGGCGCACTACAGGCGACATCAACGACACTTATCAGCGCATGGCCGATATCGGCTTCAACCAGTTGGGCCGCGCCGAATACGCCGGCCCCGGCCACTGGAACGATCCCGACATGCTCGAAGTCGGCAATGGCGGCATGACTTACGACGAGTACAAGACCCACATGAGCCTGTGGGCCATTCTGGCCGCGCCGCTGCTCGCCGGCAACGACCTCAGCCAGATGTCCGCCCAGACCCTCTCCATCCTCACCAACCGCGACGTCATCGCCATCGATCAGGATCCACTTGGCGAACAGGGCAGCCGCGCCTTTGCGGTCGGGATGACAGAAATCTGGACCAGGCCTCTCGTCCACGGAGCGCTTGCCGTCGGCCTCTTCAATCGCGACCAGGGCGCACATTCCATCACTCTCGACCTGCACGCCATCGGTTTTCCTCCCCATGCGACCCTCCGCGACCTCTGGGCGCATCAGGACGTCTCGGCGGCGAACGGCCGTTACACCGCCATCGTCCCACCCCATGGTGTCGTCATGCTGAAGGTGACGAGGTAATCCGCGTTATCGCGGGATCCGGTGCGGATGTATGCGCGGACCCGGTCGACTGTCCTCAGGATGTGAAGGATGGGATCGGGGACGGGGTGGTCGTTACGGACGGAAAGTGGGCTCGATGAACCGCTCATAGAAGAGGCGTGCTGTTTCGAGATCCCTGGCCGATCAGCCGGATTTAACCCGGCGAAATCCGCGTCGTACAGACACCGGCTTCACCCACCGGGGAGCAAGTCTCCTTACTGCCGGTGACGCTCGCCGCCCCCAACTAACTCGCAAGCGTTTGCGTTCAGGGAGTCATTTGGCTGGCGCCTGGACAGGCAGTACGGCTTCGGGAGCAATGGCAGAAAGTTCTCCTGAGCTAACAAATGCTGGCGCTCGGGGAGATGGTGGTTCGAGATCAGGCTCGTAAAGAGCGCGGGCCACGGGCGCGCCGGCCACAAAGACGTTTTCCTGGCCATTCAGTTCGAACGTGATGTGATTCAGGCGAACATTCGCCTCCACAGCCCCCTGCATTGGTTCCAGGGAAAGCAGGTATCTGCCATGCGACGGGATGTAAACCTGAATGGCGTCACCGGGAGCGGTCGGTTTGGCGCTGTCGCTGATCTCACCGATCTCCTGCTTGTCCCGAAGCAATAACGGCGAAACAAGGCGCAGTTCGTCGGCGTTGGGGTCCATGATTTCGCCCATGAGCGCGGGATTGTGATAGAAGACCGGAGTGTGATCCATCCAGTCTCCGGTGACGACAAGAGTACCCACGCCTTGCATGTCAATTTTGAGAGTCTGGCCAGGCTCGAACCAGTACTGGGACTGCGGCTGGCTCCTCAGTTCCGCCACTCCCATCCGATTGTGGCCATCTGCCGATAGCGGGTTGGTCCTGGAGCGGAAGCCCAGTTCGACGCGATCGCCGCTGCGCGCGAGCAGCTCAAATTGAAACCCGGCGAGCCTCTGATTCATTCGCCCGATGACGGTCCAGGGTTGGGGACCTCTTCGCGTCGTATCGAAGACGCCGGTGTAAGAATGGTCTTGTCCTGACAGCTCAACATTGAGAACGAGCACGTGGCCGCTGGAGTGGGCGGCCACACCAATCACAGTGAGCGAGGAGGCAAGAGCAACGACCGCGAGGATCAGCAGGGCAAAGGCGAACCTCGGAATCTTCATGGTTTCCCGTCCTTTCCGCCAAAACGTGTAGGGCTCGCGAGCCCTAGGTTCCAGGTGGAGCGCTGGCGCTGGTTGAGCGGGCTCATTGCTCGCGAAGCGCCGGAGTTCTGTACCCATCTCGACATAGTCGCGGAGAAGCAACTTGCAAGCCTCGCAAGTACCGATATGCATCGCCGCGCCCGTCGGAATAATTTCGCCATCGAGGAGGGCGGAAACGAATTCGGCGGCCTCTTTACAGGTCACGAGGGACCTCCTTTCATCTGTGGTGCGCTTTGCCAGATCCCGCGCAAGGATTGGCGCGCGGCGAAGAGGCGCGAACGGACAGTGCCGAGGGGAATGTCAAGAATGGTGGCCAGCTCGGCGTAGGATCAGCCCTCGATTTCGCGGAGCCAGATAATCGAGCGCTCGTCGGGTGTGAGTCGTTTCAGTGCATCGGCCACAATTGAGCGTGTCTCGGAAAGCGGCTGAGAACATTCGCCTTCCAAAGCCGGCACATCTAGATCAATTGAGGCGATGGGGCGTGCTTGCGCCGCCATTCAGCAGCCTGCTTGGGGACTATCGCGAAGAGCCAGACTCGCAGCGTTCCGCGATCAGGATCGAAGCCCTGAGGGCGGCACAAGATTTGAGTGTAGACATCTTGCATGATATCGTCGGCCGAATCGCCGGCACCGGTGCAATAGCGGAGGAACCCGCGCAGGCGTGGCGCTGTCTGGCGATACCAGGCATCGAAGGCCTCGGCGTCACCTGCGGAGATCTTTTTCCAGAGCTCACGGTCGTCGAGCAAATGGCTTCTCCACTGAGTAATTCGGGCCCAAGGCGGGAAAAGTTCGGAGGCGGCGATCGCGAAGCTGTCGGGTAAGATCTGCGGATCGATCAGAACCGTCGCCCCTGCGGCCCTGATTTCCTCCACCGCCTTCATGAAGGCGGCGCGGGTTTCGGGCTTCAGGGGAGTCCTCGAATCTTTGATGGCCTTCGCAAACTGCTCCGGTGTGGCGTTGGGGCACACTCCCTGAAAGGGTGGTGTTTCTCCGTCGAGGATGAAGGCGGGGACGCCGAAACGCCGGCCCTTCGAAAATGGCACAGGGCACATTGCTAAACGTGAGGTGCGTGACAAGAGGAATGAGATGCGGGTAAGCCCAAGAGGCGCGTGGGCGGGTGACCGTGCCCATTCCGGTCACGGTCACCGTGTTGCTGCTGGTCATCGCCGGAACGTTCAGCACCGAGTAGGTGATGTTCCGGCGCGGTGTTCAGCCAACCGCTCGGCTCAACACCAAGTGGTCGCGGGCGTCTCCCTCTGAGAAAAACTCCCCCGAATCAATCAGATCGCGACGCGCCGAATCCGCTGGTGAGCCGATTGTCGTCGATTTTGTAGCTGTCAGAACAATCAAGGTCCACAACTTTCACCAAGTGATCTAGGCCAAACCACTGATTCTATGGGAGGAGAATTGGGTAGAGAACCTGGTCCCGAACCGCTTCCCGGAGCCCGTTGAAACGTGTTGATATTTGTTGTCTGCTACCGCTTTGTATAGAACCAGTTGCAGTCGCCTTATTGACCTCTGCAGATACATGAGGTTCTTGGATGCTCTGACCGATACGAAATCGACTACATCGAGTGTTCTCTCACAGCAAGCGGCTTATCAAATTGTCTTGAAGACGTCGCCAGTAGGTCTTGCCCTTCGACGTGCGGAAGGTTTCCCCACTCTTAGCGTTCAAGAGGTTCACAGCCAAAAGATGGAACGCACCATGGTCCAAGGCAACGATACAACACCCATCCGCGTGCTATTCCTTCTGCCGTTTGAGCAAGCCCCTATCGCGGACACGTCCAGTTGCCGGGTCGATCCAGTCGCGCTCCATCGTATTGTTGTCGATAAGGGTCAACACATTGAGTCCGTCCAAGCACCTTTCTCGTCCCCGGATGATGGTTTGCGAAACGGTCATGCTCTTGCCTTCGATCTTGACGCAAAACAATTTGCCATCTGCATCCAGCGGAGGTGGATGGTGAAGAATGCCGCACCAGTTGCCGGGCACAATCTTGCCGAGCTGGATCATCACAGGGAACGAGCCGTCTATTGGCGATTGCATGGTCCCTGCCCAAGTTCCCTGAAAAATGTCGGCCGTCGTAACGGCGGCGGATTTATCCCGCTCCGCGGGGACCTTTGGTTGTGCTACCGAATTATCAGGTTCAGCCGGCGCCGGAACCGGCGGCTGAGAGCTTCCAGTCGATGAGGTTGAAGGTTGACTGGAGACTGTCAACGTCTGGTTCGTCGGATATGACTTCGATGAGGACGCGAGTGGCGGAGGTCCGGAAGCCTTTCGCGCCGCAATTGTCCGAATTACGTCCGATGACGGCGCGACCGGTCGCTGCTCTGGGGTTGGTGCCGCAGGCCTCGTCGCCGTGGAACGCGTTAATGCTCCCGGTCCCGGGATAAGCTGTACCGGCGGCGTGCCTGCCGTAATCAGCGCCTGCGCCTTCTGAGGCTGAGGCTGTCTTGCGCGGTGGAGCCACACCGTCAGGGAGGCAGCCACCAAGAGCACCGCGCAGGCCGCCCAGACCCAGATGCCTATGGGAGTCTTCGGCTCCTCCACGCCGAACATCGGCGGCTCGATCATGAGCTCCGGGGTACGGTCGGACGACTCGACACGACGGCGAGGCCAAGCCGCTCCCGCAACCCTCGTATACGTATGAGTGCCTGGGGAAATACTAGGTTCATATTCAGTCTGCAGCACGGTCGCTTCAATCCTGCCTAGTTCTGCAACTGGCGGTTGCCAAATCCCGTCGGCCATGGTCTGCATTGGACCCAGCAGAGCGATGAGTTCGGCGGCGGATTCCGCTCGACGACCTGCATCCGGGACCATGCAGTGCCGAAGAACACTGCGGTACGGCTCTTCGAAGCTTTCAAGAGTTTGTGCAGAGGGCCCTCGCATGATGGATTCGATAGTCTGCCCAGCGCTAACCTCGTTTCCACCGCCGCCGAAAGGTACTACTCCCGTTAGCAATTCCATCATCATTGCCCCGAAACTCCACAGATCCAGATTGCAGTGGATCCTGCCGTTGATTCCGAAGCGAGTGGGATTTAGCTGCTCCGGAGCCATATAGGCATAGGTACCGACCACCGCGGAAACGTCAGTCCCCGACAACGCGGTGGATTTGGAAATACCGAAGTCCGTGATCTTGGCCACCGGGAGTCCGTCTTCGAAGCCCACCAGCACATTCGACGGCTTCAGATCGCGATGAATGATCGGCGGCTGATGCTGGTGCAGATAACTCAGCCCCCGCAGGATGTCGATAAGCAAGGATCGTGTGAAATGCGGATTCGCCTTCAGGTATTCGCCAACCGTCCCGCCTGTCACGTACTCCATGATGCCGACCTGGATTACCTGTGCTTCACCTAGCGCACTTGTGCCTTTCAGCACTTCGGCTCCGTAATATCTGCAGACATTACGGTGGTTGAGATCAATTGCCCTCGTGATTTCACTGATCAGGTCGTACTGGTCTGGTACGTCGCGCGAGAAGATTTTCAGCGCAACCCAACGCTTAAGCAGCACGTCGCGCGCCCGATACACACGTCCGAACCCGCCGCGTCCAAGCACATCCCTCTCGGAATCGTACTGGTATCGGTCGCGAAATTCCCTGTAATCCATGACCGGTCCTGAGCATCAGGAGTCAGTTGCAGCTGGGGGGTGATTCCAGCATACTCGATTTCCCCGCAACCGATGACTTGAGACGCGGCGGCACCATATTGGACGCCGAATTCCACCGGTTCCCGATAGCGAGTGCGTTGCCTCCCGGATTGAACACCGAGGAGATACCCCTAGCGGGGTAAGGCTCAATCGATGCAAAATGGTGCGCTTTGAACGGAAGCACATCGCCCAAAGGCGACATAGATCGACGGGAGCCGTGGCTTCGGCCCGGGGAGCCTGTTCGGCGCGTCCGATCGGCGGGCGACACCACATGTCCTGCTTTCACTTTCGAGAATGGTAGCCATGTTGTTACATTTTGAGTATCCAAAGCATTCACCTTAATATCCATGAACGAGACGTCGACTGAGGCAACGTGGATTATTGGGCGGGCCGAGGACTGCGACCTGATCGTGCGGCATCCCACAGTTGGTAGTCATCATTGCCGTCTGTCGCACAGCGCCGACGGCTTCACATTGGCCGATCTTGATTCGGCTAATGGTACCTACGTCAACGGAGTCAGGATTGCGCCACGCGAGCCGGTGCCTGTGCCAAAGCGAGCGAGGCTATCGGTTTCAGCCGGGGCGGGGTTGAGCGGCTGCGGTGTGGGTGTAAGTTCAGCAGGCCAGGGCACAGGCTGCGGAAGGCCCGCAGCTTCAGCCGCTTTTGCTGCCTCTGCGGCGGAGGCGAACCCTGCAGGCGGCGGAGCAGCCGCTTTCTCGGGATCATAATTGAGGCGAATATCTTCTGCGTATCAATCAGTTCGTCCACCACTACAACCGAAACTGCCGCCCCTTTGCCTGGACCGCTACTGCCGATTCCATCCTCCAGAAGGTGGCCCGACTTTGTTCACGTATTTCGGGGACACCACACTAGGGTTGCGCGTGCCCGCTCCAGCTCTGGTGAGATTCTGGAAGAGGAGCGCAAAAGCCACATGATGCTGTTCGCTTTGGAGGCAAGCAAAACGGGCATCACATCCCGGTCGCGGCCGCTGTATCCAAAAACAACGACATCCCGCACTCTGACCGCCTAGCGAAACGATTCGCGCACTGATCGCTCCAAACCACCGAGATACTGGCTAACGATGGTAACGATCGAACCTATGTCATCACAGCGTCCATGCAGATGGATGACGCGACGACGCAGCCGCGCAAGGCGAGCAGCGCGTTCAAATAGAATGTCCTGATTCGTCGTGACGACAACGTCTCCCGACAACGCGAGAATCGCAAAATGGGCGAAACAGGGCTCGGCGTGTTGAAGGCTGGCAAATGGCTGAAATGCTACCTCGGGAGATACCTGATCCCCGAGAATCTCAAGAAACGTCTCCAAACGCAGTTCATACTGAAGCGCGGCATGCACTTGTGAAAGAGAGGTGGCATTGGTGAGAACCTCGCCGCTTCCAATTGGCAGGTTGAAGATATTGGTAGCAAGCATCGCTCCATCTGGAAGGCCTGCTCCACGCGAGGCGCCGGCTCCCACGAGAAACACTTTGTCGACGCGTCTTGAGGTCTTCACCATAACTCAATCAGACCGAATCTCTCGATCTCCGCGTCGCGAGCCGCCCGGCCAAAATTCTCCGCACCCTGGTGCTCGATGGCTCCGGTAACGGATGACTCGAGGAGTGCCAGCCCCTCATTCCCAAATTGTGCGAGCCTGACCGCAGCGGCCCGCGCCACCAGGCGGTATTCGTGCTGCGCAAGAGCTTCAAGGAGCTTGAGATCGTTCACTCCCGCCGACCCGATCAGCGCATGGGCAACGATGCGGACGTAGAGCGCCCGGTTATCGATGTTCTTCAGCGGGAGTTTGCTGCGCCTACTCGCCAGACTGGTGGCACGGGTGTCGCGCCAGAACTCGTTGTTCTCGTAGATGCGACGGAGTTCATCGGGCACCGACGATCCGAGCTCCCGCATCCGTCTTCCAACCGCCCTTCCGACCTCGATCTGAAACCAGTAAGGAATCCGATCCTTGCTGCCGGCAGTTCTCTCAATCAGACGGATCACGTCGCCCGCATCGCCATGACGGACGAGTGCGATGACGAGATATTGGGCCGACGAAGTTAGGGCAATGCTGCTAAAGGCTTCTCTGAGTGCGGCAAGATGCTGCTTGCTCGATACTCTCAGGATCGTTTTGGCGAATGCAACCGCCTTCTCTTCATGTACTCGCGCAACCCGGGGGTTGTGCGATTCGGCAGTGCCGGCTTCTTTCTGGTTCCACGAGCGATACCCGTTAAGGAGTGACTGCATTTCGGCTTCGGAGACCGGAGAGGAGATCGAATTGAGCAGGGACAAGGTTTTCTCTGCACTCAGACGTTCGAGCCTCTTCACTGTAGCCGCAGCTCCGAGAACGCGATTCGCGGCGATTGCCGAGGCGAACGATTGCACCCTCGCACCGGGCCTCAAGACCTTAAGCTCACGCATCGCCATCCGAAGTTTCTCCGGGCTTGCAGCCCGCGCAATACGCTGCAGCAGAGCGAATTCCCGGATGGGGCGAGCCGCAGCTGGATCGTCCGGGCGCAACGGCACTGTTGGATCGACGACTAGTCGTTCATATGCGGAGCGGTATGCCTTACTTGAGCTCTTTCCGAAAGCTTCGATCCAGCGGCTCTCTCCCACGGCAACTTTCTTCGTGATCGCACGGAATGCCGCCTCGGCGACGGCCAGGCGGCGGTTGCGCGCCGCCCAAAGCAAAACACGATCAGGACACGCGAGAGGAGCAGCAGTAATCATCTCCGCAACCTCCATGCCGAGCTGATAGCTGTGAAACTCGATCCAGTCCCGTTCTTCGAGCGGCGCGCCCGTCAGTTTCGATCGCAGCAGGATGAGCATCGCCTTGCCTACCTTTTCCTCGCGGCCCTTGGGCTCCTGCGAGCGAATCAACTCCAGGAGTCGCGTGGACGGCGCGGTGAAAAGCAGGGAAAGGCCCGGACCTTTGCCTTCGGCCCATGAAGCCATCATCAGGCCGAGTTCCTCATCGGAGAGAAGGATCCGGTTTCTGTGCTTGAACAGAAGGAGCAACTCTTCAACGCTCAGCGGCGAATAAGTGGTCGCATAGCCTGCGGCCTTGGAGGCGAGCAACTCCCGCACCCGCTTGAACTCTCTCTCCTCGGTATCGACCAGTTTCGCCGCGACTTGCCGCGCCAGAAAATCATGGGCGATCTCATAGAGCCCATCCAAATGCCGCAACAGCCGGAGATCGATCAGCTTTTCCAGGGCCACTTCGCAGCTGCTGGACAGGGCGGTATCGGCGGCAATTTCGGCAAGTGATTTTTGGGCTTTGACGCCATAGCTGCGCACTAGGGAGACCAGCACGGCTTTGAGATGCCCCTCGTTATCCTGAGCGTATTCGAGCTGGCGCGACAGATACCCCGCAGTCACGCCCTCCATGGCGCCGGCCGCCAGGTAACGATCAAAGCGATAGCTTCGGGCCAGATTCCCCAGCGATCTCCACACATGGTCGATGAACATTTGCAGGTAGGGCGGGTATACCGCTCCCTCCGGCTCCTGGCGTGCACTGAAGACCTCGAGGTCCTTTCGGATTTGAGATACCTCTGATTCGGACAAATCGAGAGCGATGCCGAGATCGGCACATGCGCTCTCAATGCTCTTCCACGCTCCTTCCGCGCCGATGCCGGTGAACGGCCCGCGCTTCAGATGGAGGATCTGGATGGTTCGAACTGGGTCTTATTCGGGCGGCGCCTACGTCCGTCACTGTACGACGCCATTCTCCGGCTGGCGGAGGTGCGTGAGGCCAGGCCGCGAGAGATTCATCACGTGATGTTTCCGGAGGAGGCCTACCACTATATTGCGGACAGTGACGCGGTTGCCTTCCTCACCAAAGCAGGAGCGATAAGGATCGCTCGAGACGGAATCACGATTCGGCCACTGAACGAACCGCAGCTGACGCTTCGAACCTATCTCGCGTCCCGCTCCGACAATAATTCAAAGGTGGTCAGCGAAATGGTCCGTGGCTTCGGGAGGAAGCTTACTGCCATTGAAAGAGAGGCGCAGATGAGGCTTCCGCTCGCCGGTTGAGGGCTGACCAGACTCAGCCTGTGTCTGTCTTCTCCAGGATTTGGATGTTATTGGGGCCTGAAGTTCCACACTTTGGACAGGTGATGACGCCTGTCGCCGTGGTCCGCAGGTCTATATCCGCCGCTTTCACGATGAATCCGCATTTCGGGCATTGGTGAGCATGTTCCCATCCGGTCTTTGCCGTCATGTGTCATCTTGCTCCAAGGCAACCGCAGTTTTGCTTTCGACCGCATTTCCAGGGAGCGGTGACAATGAACACGACCGCAAAGGATTTGCCTCATGAAGAGATCGTGCTCGGCTCTTGCCGAATCTGCACCCTGTACGGGTACTGCCCAAGGCTGAAGAGGCCGAAGGCCTCCTGAACTGAACAATATCAACGAAACAGAGAGTTCGCACAACTCTCTGGTAACCACGAATCTGCCAAAATTGAGACGTGGCTCCGGAAGCCGAGCTCTTCGCGTCGAGGGCGCGCACCAGGGTGCCTGGTCACAGAGTCGCGCTGCGATTCCGGCCACAATCAGCAAAATCCTATTTGCGGTGGGACAAGAGTGCCTGCAGACTTTTCGGAAGTGATCGCCGAACTTGATGCTCTTGCATCGAGTGTCTCGCGGCGCGGCGGAGAGATCCTCTTCCGGTGCGGGGAGCCGGTCTCCGGAATTTTCCTTGTGCGGTGCGGCTCGGTGAAGATGGCACTTGATGAGCCCAATCCAGCCTATCCACCTACCGTGATCGGGCCGGGGGGAATCGCCGGTCTGCCAGCAGCTCTAACAGGAACGTACAGCCTAACGGCAGAAGTAATAGAGGACGCAGAGTTGGGTTTTATTCCAGCCGCAATGGTGGTGCGTCTGCTCGAATGCTCGCCGCGCTTCTGTATCCTGGTGAGCAGAACTATGAGCGGTGAGATCGCGAGAATACGCCATCTGGTCAGGGATCACACACGCGTTAACTGACCCTATAAATGGAGTCTTGGAAATCGGCGGCCCCCGCATCATGGACAACAACGGAACGACGACGGATTCGCCATGACACTCTCGCTGGTCATTGGCGTCCGGATGCTCCTGGCAGGGGAGACTGCCTGTGTGCCCGGCGGTTCCTCTGCGATCTTTTCCGCTACGGCCGGGTGAGTTGCGGATGTCATATGAGACGGGAAGGCGGAGTTCAGGCAAGGAAAGCCGTTCGCTGATTCGAACAGTCCGATTCGGGTGCAGCCGTCAGATTAGAGGTCAACAACAGATGGCGCAGGTTATGACGCAGAAGGAAGAGAGGCTTCTGAAAGCGCTCCGCGAAAACTGGCAGGCAGAGATGCGCGGGTATCACACGTACAAGACGCTTTCGCAGCAGGAGAGAGATCCCCAGCGCCGGCGCGCACTTCGCAACCTGGCGCTTGCGGAGAAACATCACGCTGACCTCTGGGCAACGCGGCTTACCGGTCTTGGCGCGCCTATTCCTGACTACGAAGGCCAGGATTTCCGCGCGGCGGCCTCGCTTGCCAGCGGAAACGGCGCCCAAGAATTGGCATTGCGCCGTCTGGAACTTGAAGAGAGTCAAGACATTGCCCGTTACGGCGAGCAGATCGATGCGCTGGGCGACGAGGCCACGACCGCCATCCGGCGGGAAGTTCTCGCCGACGAAGCGGACCATTATCTGACCCTCGGTGGGCTGATCCGCCACCACCTCGCAACCGAACCTCTGGCTCCTGAGCTTGTCCAACAGTCACTTAACGAACTAATGACCGCCAGAGAACGGGGCCGAACTAAGGCTGCAAGTTGGGTCGGCGACGCCATCTATGGGGTCAACGACGGTCTGGGAGCTATCTTTGGCATTTTCTCAGGTGTTTCCGGGGCAACGCTCGGCAATAGCCGCTTTGTGCTGATAGCCGGACTTGCGGGGATGATTGCCAGTGCGCTCTCGATGGGATCGGGCGCATATCTTGCCGCGAAGAGCGAGCGTGA